>Ga0116145_1001468_pt1 | contig 23544 bp, 21 predicted proteins | sample AD_JPNHG1_MetaG_FD_89747 | JGI IMG/M metagenome (GOLD analysis project Ga0116145, IMG submission 89747) | Active sludge microbial communities of municipal wastewater-treating anaerobic digesters from Japan - AD_JPNHG1_MetaG | ecosystem: Engineered > Bioreactor > Anaerobic > Digestate | place... | reverse complement strand
CTGACGACCAACGTGCCGGGGGTTGTGATCAGGCCGGCGAAGGACGCGCAGACCGAGGAGTAAAACTTAGAGGGTACAGCCAGCACCACAGCCTCGGCGCCGGCTACCGCGCCAGCCGGATCAGCGATCCAGCGCAGGTCATCGGGCAGGGCGATGCCGGGCAGATAGCGGCTGTTTTCGCGGCTTGCGCGTATCTCGTCGAGATACTCTGCGAAGGGGCCCCACAGCGTGACCCGGTGTCCGTACGAGTGTAGCAGCAGTCCGATGGCGGTCCCCCAGCCGCCGTCTCCGATGATGGTGATGTTCATGCTTTTCTCCTAAAGGTGAACCGTGACTCCGTGCCGGCGCGCAGCCGGGCGATGTTCGAGCGGTGTTTCCAGACGGCCAGCAAGGCGAGCAGGGCCAGGACCCCCGCGAACCAAGTGCCGTGTCGCGCGTGCAGCGCCAGCGGCCACCAGACTGCGATCGCCAGCGAGAGCGCCGCGCCGATCGAGGCGACCGAGACATAACGCGTGGTCAGGAAGAGCACCAGCCAGACGGCGAAGGCGATGCCTACGCCGGCAGGTGTGAGCCCCATCAGCAAACCCGCGCTGGTGGCGATCCCTTTGCCGCCTTTGAATTTCAGAAAGCAGGACCAGTTATGGCCGACGACCGCTAGCGCTCCGCAGAAGACCGCCAGGCCCATGCCTTCCGTAGTGACACCCGTGACACGCGCAGCCAGTACCGGGATCAGCGTTACTCCGCAAAACCCTTTTAAAAAATCGAGCGCGAAGGTCAGCAGGCCCAGCGGCTTGCTGACCGCGCGAAAAACGTTGGTGGCACCGATGTTGCCGCTACCCAGTGTGCGGATGTCGTAGCCCTTGGCTCTTGCGATCAGGAAACCGAAGGGCACGGAACCCAGCAGGTAGGCGACCGCACCGCCGAATAGCCAAGGCCAAAGATTGTGCGTTGTCATGTTTCGTAGTGTAACAAAACAAAGTGCGCATGGAGAGAAGAGTTTTTGAGAAGTGCACGAGTGCGTTATTTTTTGACATGATTTCCCGTTGCGCGGGCGCATATATCCATGATTAACATGATTTGTGTCCAGTCTCCCGCAAGGGAACCTGAGACTATCCTTCCGCACAGCGGAAGGCGGCTCGCGGGGACGCTTGCCCTCCAAAAACCTTCGTGGCCTTCGTGCCTTCGTGTGAGAAAAAACCGAGCAGTGCCGCCCCTCCCAAAAAAAATAGGACAACCACGGGACAGGTGTTTAGACCATGCAAATGGATCAAAAACCAGAAAAAACAAAAATCCTGCTGGACGGAGAGCGGCGAATACAGTATAAACGCGACGTTACTACTTGGAGAAACGAGGGTGCGTTGCGCTCCGTTAGCGCCTTACGCTCGACAAGCGCGATAAAAAACAAGTTGTTTCCTCACACGAAGCCACGAAGGGGGAATGGAATGGGTTGTCATGAAAAAACCTTTGTGTCCTTTGTGCCTTTGTGTGAGATTGAATTGGGTTGCGGGCTCCGCCCGCGTTGGTTGTTCATGCGAAAAAGAAGAAGACACCTATGAAAAGAGTGCTCGGATTGATGGTCTGTATGGGATTAGCGGGCGCGGTGTGTGCCCGCGAGGCAGCACCGGCACCGGCGGGCGGCGCGCAGTCTCCGCAAGTCGTGCAGACAGAGAAGGGTGGCCTGGAATGGGATGGTGGCGCCGATCTTCGCGTACGCCAAGAACTGCACGATAACGTCCCGCAGTATAACGCCAATGGCGCGGTCTCTGGTAACCAGAGCTACCTGCGTATTCGTCCGCGAGTCTGGGGCCAAGTCAAGAACGAGGATTTCCGACTCTACCTGCGCCTCGCCGACGAGTTCCGGGAGTACTTTCAGCCAAGCGAAAGCCGCCACTCCCAGTTTCCGGATGAAGTCATCGTAGATAACCTCTACCTCGATCTCTACGATCTTTTTAACGACCGGGTTGATCTGAGGATCGGGCGTCAGGACTTTCTGGGGCCAGACGGTTATGGCGCAGGCCGCGTGTTGCTTGATGGCACGCAGGGTGACGGATCGCGCACGGCGTTCATGGACGCGATCCGGGCCACCGTCAAGATCGACGAAAAAAACACGCTGGACCTGCTGGCAATCTACAACAAATCCGAAAACGAACTGAGTTGGGGCCATCCTAAGGGGACGAGCGGCAGGGCGCCTAAGGAGCGCGACTTGACCTACAATGTGCCGGGTGCCACCGACATGGATGAGTATGGCGGCGGCCTGTATTTTAAATCGAAAGAGTGGAGCGAGTTTCCTTTCGATCTCTACTATCTGTTCAAGCGCGAGACCAAGGCACGCCTGGCTGGCCGCAAACTGCCGGGGCGCGACACGCATACCTTCGGGACGCGTTTGATGCCGAAACTCACCGAGACGCTTTCGGCTGAATTCGAAGGCGCGGCTCAGGCTGGAGAACGCGATGGCGGTAAGTCTGTCCGAGGCTACATGGGCTATGCCGGACTCACCTACAAGCCCGCCATCGAAAGTCACAAGCCGTTCGCCACCCTCGCGTGCTACTATCTTTCCGGCGACCGCAACCACGGCACGGACGACAACGACACTTCATGGAATCCACTCTGGGCGCGGTGGCCGCAATACAGCGAGATGTTCCCTTATCACGACAGGGGCGTCTGCTATTGGTCCAATTTGATCTACCCGAGCGTTACGGTCGGCACCGCGTTTGCGAACGGGCATAAGGTGAATCTCAATGCCGGCCCGATGTTTGCGGCGGCCGAAGACGGGATGGGTGGTGGCAGCGGCGATTTCCGCGGCTGGTTCGGCATGGCGCGTTATGACTTCCCGTTGCTCCGGAAGATCTTCGGCAAGCGCGGCGATCTCACAGGACATGTGACCGCCGAACTGCTCGATCCCGGCGACTACTATGTTTCCGATACCGTCGCCTATTTCTTGCGGTGGGAGGTCATCGCGCGGTTCTGAGGAACCTCACACGAAGACACAAAGGCACAAAGGTAAGATGATAAGGGGCGGCGTGACTGCCGCCGTGGACAAGTGACACTTGTCCCTCCCGTCGCTCCGCAAGCCTAGTCGCAGGACGGGAGGGACGAGCGTCTGCTCATCCTTGCTCTGCCCTTCCGATGACATCTAAGGCCCTGTAAACACTTTCTCCACTTTGTAGTTCTCTAGTTTCATGGCAGGATCAAAAACAAATTCTGTGGTAATTGAGGCCGTGGTCATCCCCCTCTTCTCAACGTCTCTGAAAATAGCGTAAATCTTGCACTCTTTGGCAACCCAACTGTGCTCGATGTTCTCGGTGGTCAAAAACTTTTTTACATCATCAACATGCATTCCTACAGATATGTTTTTGTCCAACCAAGAGCTTACACGACCGACTGTTATAGGCTGCGTATCAGAACCCTTTTCCGTGCAGCCGCAAAAAAGCATCATGAATGCAAAAAACACCAGCCGCATACTATGACTCATCAGGCTATTATCCCTTCAAAGCGGATTCATTGTTTCATCGCGCATCTTTTACGCTTTCCGCGTGGCATCATTGCGCCGCCGAGAAACAGACGAGAGCATTATTGCATATTCCGAGGCGGGACGGATGGAGAAAATGATATCAGCCCTGAAAGAGGGGGACTGGGAACTAAGAGTGTTTCCGCGCCGCACACGGCACAAACTTTATGCGCCCGCGCAGCGGGAAATCATGTCAATGATGTCAATCATGTCTAAAAAAACACGATCTTCGCGCACCCCCGCCACTAGCCGATTTTCAGGTTTGATCGTGACGACGCGGACGGTGTGATGTACACTCACCAACATTAAACGAAATGAAACGGAGCAAGCAAAAGACAGCCTTGGAGAAGTTCGCGGCCACGGACGCGATCCTTGAGAGCATTTCTGATGGCGTGTTTACGGTGGACGGCGAGTGGCGCGTAAGGTCGTTCAACCGTGCGGCGGAAACAATCACTGGCGTGCCACGCGAGGAAGCAATCGGGCGGCGCTGCGATGAGGTGTTCCGCTCCAGCCTTTGCGGCGCGGAGTGCGCGTTGCAGCAGACCATGCAGACGGGGCGGCCGATCATCGGAAAGTCGGCGTACATCGTCACCGCCGAAGGTGAACGGATACCGATCAGCATTTCCACGGCGGTGCTCAAGGATGCGGACGGGAAGGTGATCGGCGGCGCGGAGGTCTTTCGCGATTTGTCGGAAGTGGATGCGTTGCGCCAAGAGCTTGCGGGACGTTTCCATGCAGGAGATCTTGTCAGTCGCAGTCCGGTGATGCAGCGCTTGTTCGAGGTGTTGCCGGCCATTGCGGCCAGTCCGAGCACGGTGCTGATCCAGGGCGAGACCGGTACGGGCAAGGAACTCGTGGCCCGGACGATACATGAACTGAGCCCGCGCAAGGATGCGCCGTTTGTGGCGGTCAACTGCGGTGCGCTGCCCGATACGCTGCTGGAGTCGGAACTGTTTGGCTACAAGGCGGGCGCGTTCACCGGCGCGACCAAGAACAAGCCGGGACGCTTCGCGCTGGCCAAGGGCGGTACCCTGCTGCTGGACGAGATCGGCGAGGTGAGCCCAGCGCTTCAAGTGCGTCTGCTGCGCGTGCTGCAGGAGCGCGTCTATGAGCCGCTGGGGGCAACACGTTCGGAGAAGGCGGACGTGCGCGTGATTGCGGCTACGAACCGAGATCTTTTGGCACTCAGCCAAGAGGGGACATTTCGCGAAGACCTCTACTACCGCATCAACGTGGTGCGTGTGGAACTGCCGCCGCTGCGTCGGCGTAAAGAGGACATCCCGCTACTGGTGGAGCAGTTCATCGCGCGGTTTAACCGGTTGCAGGGAAGAGATGTGGCGGGCATCAACAATGAGGCGCTCTCCCTCTTGATGGCCTACGATTGGCCGGGCAATGTGCGGGAGTTAGAGAACGCGATTGAGCACGCATTCATCCTTTGTTCATCGGGTCGTGTCGGGCTTGCCCATCTGCCGGAAACACTGACAGGCGCGACGCGCAAGTCGTCTGCCGATGGCGGACTGCGCACTGCCCGTGATGCGCTCGACGTGCAGGCGATCAACGCAGCACTGGAACGCACCGGCGGCAACCGCGCCGCAGCGGCGCGCGAACTCGGCATCCACACGTCTACGCTGTTCCGCAAGATGCGCGCGCTGAATATCCAGCCGCCGGAGCGCGACGGGCGGTCGCGCCGAGAGGCGCGGTGAGGCGCATGCTGGGGGGGGGGCTCTGCGGCGGCGTTTACGCCGCCCCACAGAACGCGGCACTGCGGGACTGGTGACGAGAGACGAGGGACAAGAGACGCGCTGTGTCTGGTGCCGGTCACCCAGCGGCGTTTACGCCGCCCCACGGGCAAGATGCCCGTGCCACACCACCGCTTAATCGCCAGCGTCACTGCAAGATTGCAATGATTAAAAAGCAATAACCATGCAATTATGCGCATATATGCAGGTGGTGTCAAGCGAGTTTTAAAGATGTAACACATTGCTAGGCAATGGGTTAGCTTGATTTATTGCCTAGCCTCTACAGTTGGCACGGATAGTGCGACATAAACTGTCGTGAAAACTGTATTCTCAGTTTGGCAGCAACGCATCGCGCCGGTTTTCGACACGGCGCGGCAGGTCCACTTGGTGGATGCGGCGGTCGGTCGAATCACGGCGGAGTCGGATCACGAAGTGGATGCCGACCTATCGCAGCGGATCGCCTGGCTGAAAGCGCAGGACGTGGGCACGGTAGTCTGCGGCGCGATCTCGCGCCCGTGGCAGGAGCGACTGGAGGCCGCCGGGTTGACAGTTGTTCCGTTCGTGTCGGGCGACCTTGCGGAGGTGATGCAAGCGTGGCTGGACGGCACCTTGCGCGGAACGGCGTTTGCGATGCCGGGATGTTGCGGTCGTCGGCGCATGCGCTGCGGTCGCGGGCGCGGAAGAAGGCGATTTTAAAAACAAAAGGTTCTTGCAAACCCCTCGTGGCATGGGCGTCCCGCCCATGAAACACGGGCAAGATGCCCGTGCCACACCTGCAAGTAAGAGGTTTTGCAAGAGCCTCACGAAAGAAAGGAGCAAGAAAATGCCGAGAGGAAATGGTAGGGGACCCCAGGGTATGGGACCGATGACGGGACGCGGGGCGGGAGTCTGCGCGGGATTGGGTACGCCGGGGTATGGCAATCGAGCGGGTGGCGGCTTTGGTTTCGGCGGTGGCTTCGGCTGCGGTCGGGGCGGCGGTCGCGGCGGCTTCGGCCGCGGGTTCAGAAACATGTTCTACGCCACCGGTCAGCCGGGCTGGGCGCGTTTCGACGGCGCTGGAGCGGCGGATGAAAAGCAGATCCTGACGAATCAGGCCGACGCGCTGCGCGCGCAACTGGACGGCATCCAGAAGCGGCTGGAGCAACTGGACAGCGACGGCGCGGCACAAGACTGACCAGAGAATGGAGAGTAAAGGTATGAAGATTGCATTTTCGACATCTGGCAACGATCTTAACGCGCCGTTGGACACGCGCTTTGGACGGGCCGCGAAATTTCTGGTTTATGACACCGAGACCCAGGCGTTCACGCTGGTGGACAACACGCAGAACATGAGTGCTGCGCAGGGCGCGGGCATTCAGGCCGCGCAGAATGTTGCGGCGGCTGGTGCGCAGGCGGTAGTGTCTGGCCATTGCGGTCCCAAGGCGTTCCGCATGCTTTCGACGGCGAACATCAAAGTCTACACGTCGAATGCCGCGACTGTGGCGGAGGCGCTGTCGCAGTTTCAGGCCGGCGCGTTGACCGAGCTCACGGCGGCGAATGTGGATGGGCACTGGGCGTAACCGTATGATTATCGCAGTGGCATCCGGAAAAGGCGGGACCGGCAAGACGACCGTGGCGGCCAATCTGGCGCGTGTGCGCGGTGACGTGACGCTGCTGGATTGCGACGTGGAGGAGCCGAACGTCCACCTGTTCATCAGCGGTGAGCCGCAGGGTGAGCCGGAGGTCGTGTCGCTTCTCGTGCCGGAGGTGGATGAAAGCCGCTGTGACGGCTGCGCGGCCTGTTCGAACTTCTGCGCATTCAAGGCGCTGGCTGTGCTGGATAAGCGTGTGCTGGTCTTCGCGGAGATGTGTCACGGATGCGGCGGTTGTGCGCGGGTGTGTCCGCAGGGCGCGATCCGCGAAGTGCCGAAGCGCGTGGGCGTCGTGGAGACGATGGGCGCGGACGGGGTGACCGTGGTGCAGGGCCGGCTTGATGTGGGCGTGGCGATGGCGCCGCCGCTGGTGCGTGCGGTCAAAGCGCATATCCCGAAAACGGGGGATGCGATTCTGGATGCGCCGCCCGGCACCTCGTGTCCGGTTGTCGCCACATTGCGCGAAACCGATTTCGTGGTGCTGGTGACCGAGCCGACGCCCTTCGGGCTGAATGACCTGAAGTTGGCTGTGGAGGTCGTGCGCGAGTTGGGGCTTCCGTTTGGTGTGGTGGTCAACCGCGCTGACAGCAGCGATGACCGCGTGGCGACCTATTGTCGCGAGGCTTCGATTCCGATCCTGGCCGAGATCCCGGATGATCGTCGCGTGGCAGAGGCCTACTCACGCGGCGAACTGATGGTTGACGCGCTGCCGGAATACCGTCCACTCTTTGAACAGCTTTACACCGACATCGTGAGGCTCTTGCAAAACCCTTTGATTGCAGGTGTAGCACGGGCATCTTGCCCGTGTTTCATGGGCGGGACGCCCATGCCACGAGGGGCTCTGCAAGGGCCTCATTGTTAACCAGTGGAATGACGCGAAAGCATTGTGTGGAAGCGAGGTGAGATGATGTCGGCGGCGATTCAAGAGTGTGTGATTATTAGCGGCAAGGGCGGTACAGGCAAGACCAGTGTGACCGCTTCCTTCGCGGTGCTCGCGGCGGGACGTGCCGTGTTGGCCGATTGCGATGTGGACGCGGCAGACCTGCATCTGGTGCTGACGCCCAAGATGATCACGAAGGCAGATTTCAAGAGCGGCAATGAGGCCGTGATCCGCAGTGAAGCCTGTACCGGATGCGGGACGTGCGTTGAGTTGTGTCGCTTTGAGGCGATTCGCTGTGTGAAGCGTCCTGATGGTAAAACCCGCTGTGAGGTTGATCCGATCGCCTGTGAGGGGTGCGGCGTGTGTGTGCGCTTCTGTCCGGAAAAGGCGGTCGATTTCCCCGAGCGGCTTTGTGGCGAATGGATGTTTTCGGAGACGCGCTGCGGCCCTATGGTGCATGCCCGCTTGAGCACTGCGGCGGAAAATTCTGGTAAGCTGGTGGCGACGGTTCGGCAGGAAGCGCGTCGCGTGGCGGAAGAGCGCGGTTTGCCTTTGATCATTACCGATGGCCCTCCCGGCATCGGATGTCCGGTGATTGCCTCTGTAAGCGGCGCGGACCGTGTGCTGGTGGTGACGGAACCGACGGTCTCCGGCGAGCACGATCTGGAGCGTGTGTTGAAGTTGGCGCGACATTTCGCAATACCCGCCTTTGTGTGCGTCAACAAGTGGGACATCAATCCCGAGATGACCGAGCGGATTGAACAGACAGCGCGGAAAATGGGCGCGACGGTTGCCGGACGTATCCGCTACGACCGCGCGGTCACGTCTGCGCAACGCGCGGAACAGGCGGTCGTCGAGATCGACGCGCCGTCGGCTGACGACGTGCGCGCCGTGTGGCGGCAGATGGGTTTCGAGTGAAAGGAAAACAGAACAGACATGAGTAAGACAAGTATCAGAATCGCGATCCCTCTGGCTGAGGGGCAACTGTGCATGCATTTCGGACACTGCGAGCGTTTCGCACTGCTGGACGTGGATCTGGACACGCGCGCCATCACCGCCCGCGAAGACCTCACACCGCCGCCGCATGAGCCCGGGGTGTTGCCGCGCTGGCTGGCCGAGCAGGGCGTCGGTCTAGTCCTGGCGGGCGGCATGGGTCAGCGCGCGATGGCGCTTTTCGCCGAAAAGAATATCCGCGTGGTCGTCGGTCTCACGCCGGATGCCCCAGAGCGGCTGGTAGAGCAGTATCTGGAAGGCACGCTGAAACCGGGCGCGAATGTCTGCGACCACTGAGGACGCAGACGGGGGAGGGAGTGATGCGGGTCAGCGGCGTGGCGATCACTGTGCTGGCGGACAACCGTTCCGCTTACGGGCTTGAATCTGAACACGGGCTGTCATTCTGGATCCAGACGGCAAACCGAACCCTGCTCTTTGACACCGGTCAGGGGGAGGCCATGCCGCGTAACGCAATGGCGCTGGGTATCGATATCGGGCGGGCCGATGCGATCATCCTGAGCCACGGACATTACGATCACACCGGAAACCTCTCGGTTGCGCTGGAACGAGCCGGTCGGGCCGAGTTGCTGTTGCATGCCGATGCGCTCCGGACGCGGTACAGTATCCATGCGTCACCGAAACCCATAGGGATGCCGCCAGACGCGCGCGAGGCCGTGCGAGTTGCGGGCGATGCGCGCCGCCGGTGGGTCACGCAACCGGTTGAACTGGACGTGGGCGTTTGGCTTACGGGACCGGTACCGCGCGAGACGTCTTTTGAAAACACCGGCGGTCCGTTTTATTGGGATGCGGATGGACTGGAGCCGGATCCGATCTTGGATGACCTTTCTCTCTGTGTCCGCACGAATGCGGGATGGGTGGTGTGCCTAGGATGTTGCCACGCCGGGGTTGTCAACACGCTCCAGCATATTTTACGGGAACTCGGAGGCACGAAGATCTTGGCGGTGATCGGCGGCATGCATCTTCGTCACGCGGATTCTGAAAGATTAGAGCGGACAGCCGCCGCGCTCGAGGAGTATGATATCCCCTATCTTTATCCGTGCCACTGCACCGGAGAGGCGGCGACGGCCTTTTTGCAAGAGCGCTTTCCGAAGGCGGTGCAGCCGGTTTTTGCGGGTTTGAAGATCAGTTTTTGATCCACAGATGACACAGATTACGCAGATTTTTTGGAGCATTGCTCGGTTATTTCTCACACGAAGGCACAAAGGGCACGAAGGTTTTTTGGGAGCACTGCTCGGGTTTGTTTAACCACAGAGAACACAGAGGGCACAGAGTTTTTTGGGGGGCATCGTTCGGCTTTTTGGAACCTCCAAGGCGCCAAGAACGCCAAGGCGAGTCCCTGATTTTCATGAAGTTTCATGGTTAGGAATTGGTCTCAAGTTCCTTCGCGGAGTACCGGGAGGGACGAGCGTCGCTCGTCCGCGGGCAAGCAGACGCTTGCCCCTCCCAGCGCTTCGCAAGTCCGATGACAAGAATTGGAGGGCGGCAGCCGGGTGGCGCGCAAAAAGGAAAACTTTGTGGCCTTCGTGGCCTTTGTGTGAGATTGAATTGGTTGCGGGCTCTGTCCGCATTAGTGTTTGAAAGGAATAACATGCAAAACGAAAAAGAGAATAAGACGGACTGCTCACCCGAGCAGTGTGAAAGTTGTGCCGAGGCCTCCTGCGCCTCAAGATCGCATGCGGCTCCGCAACATGCGGCGCCCGTTCAGGATGACACCAGATTGAAGGCGCGTCTGAACCGCATCCGGCGCAAGATCATTGTGATGTCCGGCAAGGGCGGCGTGGGCAAGAGCACGGTGGCGGTGAATCTGGCGATGTCGGCGATGCTCGCCGGGCAGCGCGTGGGATTGCTGGACGTAGACCTGCACGGCCCCAGCGTGCCGACCATGCTGGGCTTGGTGGGGTGCCGCATGGAGGGCGGGGTGGATGGCATGTTGCCGGTCGAGGTCGGCGGGCTCAAGGTGCTGTCGACCGGATTCCTGCTGCAGAACGACGACGACCCTGTGATCTGGCGCGGTCCTATGAAAATGGGAGTGATCCGTCAATTCATCGAAGATGTGGCGTGGGGCGACTTGGATCTGCTGGTGATCGACGTGCCGCCGGGCACCGGCGATGAGCCGCTTTCGATTTGCCAGCTTATCCCAGATTTGGAGGGCGCGGTGATCGTTACCACGCCGCAAAAGGTGGCGGCTGCCGATGTGCGCAAATCGATCAACTTCTGCAACGAGGTGGGCGTCAAGGTGCTTGGCGTGATCGAAAACATGAGCGGCTTTGCCTGCCCGAAATGCGGTGAGGTCACACCGATTCTGCGGGCGAACGGCGGACGCACGATGGCCGAAGAGATGGGCGTGCCGTTCCTGGGCTCGATACCGATCGATCCGTTGATCGCCGAGTCGGGCGATGACGGCAAGGCCTTCGTGGAGTCGGCGGCGAGTTCGCCTGCGGCCGGGGCGTTCCGTGAAATTGTGCGGGAACTGGCGCTCGGCGAAAAGAGCGCGTGAATGACGGATGAGGTCGAGCATGAAGAGAGACGAAGCGATGGCCCTGTTTCGCGATGGCGCGAATTGCGCTCAAGCGGTCGTGTGTCCCTTTGCGAAAGAGTGCGGCCTGGATTTTGAGAAGGCCATGATGCTGGCCTCGTCATTCGGTGGCGGCATGGGGCGGTTGCGGGAAGTCTGCGGCGCGGTGTCGGGTATGTTGATGGTCATCGGTCTCACGGAGGGCTATAGCGACTTGACTTGCAAGGCGGAGAAGGATCAGCATTATGCGCTGGTGCAAGCGCTTGCTGCAACGTTTAAGGACAAGACCGGATCGCTCATCTGCCGTGAACTGCTGGGACTTCCCCCGGGAGCCGATGAGCCCGTCTCGGATGCGCGGACGGAAGCATACTACGAGAGTCGGCCCTGCACCGAGATTGTCGGTCTGGCCGCGCAGATTTTGGAGGAGCACTTCCGGTCAAAGAAGGGAAACGAGAGTTAGGGTCCTCTTGATCAACATGCAAAGGCGGTATCGCTTTTGATCGTCCTCACTGGATCAGAACGCAGGTGCCGCCAGAGGTCCACCGCCATGTGAGGCGCACCATTGCTGGAGACTCGCCCTGTACGTACGTGTAGGACGCGCCGGTGTGTGAAGTCGGAGCGCTCCAAGCATCGTTTGCCCACGCCTCTAACGTGTAGCCGGACACCCTATGCGTTTTCCCTTCCTCCGTGGCATCACTTGCCGTGAACGACCAGGAACCCGCCACCTCGTAGCAGCCGGGGGCTTCGGTTGTCGTGGCGTACTTGCCGACCGCCACCACGACGTTCGTCACCGGCAGGATGCCTTCGTAACGGGCCTGATCCACCTTCCGGTTCCATGCCCGCTCTGCATCCGTCAACGCTCGGTTGTAGAAACGTGCCGTGAAAACCTTGCCGATGGCCTGGCCATTGTAGTTCGGAGGACTACTTGCCACCCAGTTGTGGGCATTGGCCATTAAGCGCCAAAAGGCCGGATCGTAGGTCACGACTTTGGAACGCCCTATTTCGCTCTTCTTCACCCCATTTTCGTAAAGGGTCGAATGCGTTGCGCTCATCACGCCCACAAAGTCCTTTCCTTGCCAGCTCGTCGCCTTTGGACGATTATTATATCCTGTTCCCGCGAACACATCCTGCTTCCACTCGAGCGTGGTTCCCGTATCGCGGATGAAAAACACGAACGAATCGTTTTCATATCCAGAGAAGAAGGTGGGATATTTGCCCTTCTGTTCGGAGGGCTTTACGTCGAGCAGCATCTCTAGCGTCACTTCCGAACCGGGCGAGACTTTTTTCGCAACCTGCACGTAGTTGGAGCCCGCAAACGAGTAACCATTTTCCAGCCAGCCGCTTGTGTCGGGCATGCGCTGTATGATCAGCCCTCGACTGCGGCGGGGGCTGAGATCCTGCCAGGAGCCCGCCGTGCTGTCATGCGGCAGATCCGCGCCCACGTTGCGAATGCCGTCGAAATGCACGATGAGACCTTCCTGCACATAATCCCCGACGTCGTATGTCACGAGGCCGCGTACGAGCTTCCATTTCCAGGTCAGGCGGCGGCTGGCCCAGTCCACGCCCGAGGGCGACGTCCATGTGTGCCCCGTGCCGGCTTCGGGAGTGATCCACGTTTCCCGCGCGGCATCCCACGTCTCGACGACGTAGCCATCGGCTTGGTACTCCCGTCCGTCCAGCGTCTGGATGCCGGTCGGCGCGGAGAACGTATGGCTCGCCGGCCGGTACGTACCGTTGGGCTCGACGCCTTCAAGTCCCGCGATACGCGAGGCTACCACCACCATGCCATTCGACGTCGGACGTCCCCAGAAACGCGCATTGTCGAGCACGCGGTGCTCGGCAATCTCTTCGTCCGTCAGCACACGGTCGTACATGCGGATGGCGTGGATGATACCCGTCAGAAAACGGGCCGCTTTTGCTGACGATCCAGATCCTTCTGCCGTTGCGATGTACCACGTTCGCGACCCAACGGGGAGATTATTTATGGATGCGGTGACCCAGTTGCCATCCGCATGGCTCAAAAGCCCCTGATAAAGGCAGCCGTCCCGACGCAGCGTTATATCATCTCCCAACCACGCATAGAGGTCGTAACGTTTGTTGCTGGCGGTGTCCTTGAAACAGATCGGGCTGTCGGCGTCTTCCACGCGGTAAAAGACGTTGCAGTTGTCGGCGCTTCCCGCGCCGATCAGATGCGGCCACTTCAAAAGACGATCCGGATCATCATGGTGGCGTTTTTTCAGCGTCGCTGTGTCGACGTCGCAGACCACCTGAATGGTGTAGGCGGTTTCCACCCTCTGATTGGCGTCCAGTTGACCATAGGAGGCGCCGCCGAAGTAGAAGCCGTCTCCCCGCCAACGGCTCACCGGGTCCTCCACGTAGAGCGTGGCGTCGTTCGCGTTGACGGCGAGGTTCGCCCACTTCGTAGCGGAGGAGTCGTGCGGCACATCGCGGCCCGCGTTGCGGAATCCGTCAAAGAACATCGCAAGCCCGTCCTGCGAATAGGCGTCCACATCCAATGCGCCCGGGCCTGCTGTGTGCGTCCACGTCCAGATGAGGCGCACCTTGCCCGAGTCCGAGGCCGTATAAGCGCGTTCGGCGCTCGTTACGGGATCGCCCCAAGCGGCATTTCCGGCGTCCCATGTCTCGAGCGTGTAGCCCGAACAGGTGTAGGTGTCGGCACCCTTCGTGACGGATTCGGGGGCCGTGAACGTGTGCGAGCCGTCCACCGCATACACGCCCGCCGACTCCGTGCCTTCGATACCGCGGACGGACGTGGCCACGATCACGTTCGTCACGGGCAGCCCCGTCTTGTAACGGGCGTCATCCAGTGCGCGATTCGTCAGCAATTCTTCTGTCGTCAATACGCGGTCATAGATGCGCACGGCCTGGATTTTGCCCGTCAGGTAATTGATAAGACGTGTGGACAGCACACTGCTTGCCGCGCCGATCCGCCATGTGTGCGTGCCGATATTGCCTCCACTAGTGGTGACAGTCGCGCCCTCGCTGCCATCGCCGGTCTGGGACAGGATGTTCTGCGTTCCATTACGGATCGCCGTGGCAAAGCGCCCTTCCCAGGCTCCCCCCGGTATATAGGTGTTGCCAGTATTCGCGTTTTTGAACGTCAGACGCTTGCCTGATCCAACGGACACGTAGATATTGCATCTGTCGCTATCGCCGGCTCCCACGAGCTGCGGCCACGATGTCGACAACAGATTCGTGTCCACCTCACACACCACCTGGATGGTGATGGTGTTGGTGAATGTAAGGTCGCTGAGCTGCTCGAAATAGCTCCCTTTCTCAAACGTGAAGCCGTCCGTCGCCCAGCGGCTGCCGTTGACCGTATCCCATTTGAGGATGGCGTCATTGCCGTTGGCGCTCAAATCCACCCAGTTCGTCGCGATGCCGTTATGCGCCTGGAGCATGCCCGCGTTGCGCAGACCGTCGAAATGCGCCACAAGCCCATCCTGAACGTAACAGGACGGTTCGTACTTAAGCGCTGCCAGCGTCTCACAACAGACACAGAGCACGATCACGCACACGAAAACACCTATCCATCCATCTTTTCCACGGAAATTGCTCATTTTCACCTTCCTCACCTCTTCCACCTAGCCTAGAAGCATATCAGCTTTTGCGTTCCATTCAAAGGCACAACATCCCTAGTAGAAAACAGAGGGACTCAAAAGCACCGACAACCCACAGAATAACACAGCAGACAGACTAGCATGCTCTCGTTAGAGGAACGTGTTTCCTGCGTTAGGAAGCCGTTAGAAACTGCTCGGGCACGCCCCTGAGGGCGGACTCACATATTCCGCAGGATTACCTGAATCGAGCGCGGCGTGGCGTTGACCTCCCGGACGACGACGGGGCATTTCGCGAGGAAGAGGAAGGCGATCGGATGATCCTTGCGGTCGCTCAACGTCTCGAAATTCGCCTGTCCTTTCGCAATGACGAGATCGCTTGCGGCGAACGCCTCTGCGAATGTCTGGCCGCAGGTCTCCGGCACGACACCCGGCACGCCGTCGTCGTTCGAAACGACGGCACGCGCGAAGTCGGGGCCGTATCCTGACTCTTCCAACTCTGCCACAGTGATGTCGTTAAACGCGGGCTTGCCACGCACGGCAAGCGTCATCTTTTTGCGATACGGCTCAATCAACAGCCGGTCAAAGACAGCTTCGCCACAGTTGTCGAAGATCCAGAAGATGTTTTCCGCCGCGTCCATCTTCTCTTTCAGCTTCGCGACCGTTGCCGTATCAAGGGGTTTTGTGAACGCCTCGCGTATGGTCTCCATCGCGTCGGCCATGTCGAGATCGGCGTAGATCGCGAAGTCGAGAATGTTGCCCGCGACGGAGAGGCGTAGGCGACTCTCGAAGGAGTCGGGGGCCCAGCCGGGAATCTCATCCAACTTCGTCGTCAACTTCAAGGCAAGTTCGGTTGATATTTTCTTTTCCGGTGCCCACGGATCTGGCACGGCGCCATCGCTCACCAGAAGCGCATGGTCGATAAGCTTCCGCGCATAGCAGGGTGGGGGCAACGGATACCCAGTCTCGGCCACCTCTGCTAGAATACGCATGCCGCCAGCGGCGATGCGCTGTTCAAGATCGGGATCGCCTTGTGCCGACTTTCGTGCGAGGTCAATCGCATTGCGGGCAAGGCAAGGGAGGCATTCAATACAGGCTCTCATTCGATGTCTCCATTTGGCAGAATCAATGTTTTACAGTGAAACCCCTCGTGACGGATAAGGCGGTCGAACATCGCCGGGGCGTCTTCGAGCGAGGTGCGCCCGGTGATGAGCGGTTTCAGGTCGAGATCCTTTCCGGCGTGTGCCAGAACGGTTTTCCAGTCTGGATCGGGTACTGAGTTCCAAGCCCCCGTAAACGAGATCTCCCGTCGCAAGATGGATGAGAAGAACGCTTTTTCAAGCGTCCAGTCATCCGCCGGATTGCCGATGAAGAAGACGTGGCCCTTCCGTGCGCAGCAGGCGATGGCCGCCCGGCGCGTAATGGCGAGGCCGCAGGCTTCGGCCACATAGTCGAACGCATCAGCGAAGTCGTCGAGCTTTCGTGAATCGATCGCCGTGAAACCGAATGTCGCCGCAAAGTCGAGTTTCGCCTCTTCGATATCTGCGACGGCGATCGACGTGCAGCCCTTGATGCGGAGCCATTGCGCGGCGATGAGTCCAATCGGGCCGCCGCCAATCACGAGCGCAGTTCGTCCGGGGGCGACCGAATGCATGCTCACACCGTGGTAAGCGACCGCCGCCGGTTCGCACAATGCCGCCTCTTCGAGCGACACGTCGTCCGGGATCGGAAGCAGATGCGATTCCGGTGCGTAGAGAGCTTGCGCGAAGGCACCGTCGCGACGCGATCCGAAGTAGTCGTAGTTAAGGCAGAGTTGGATATGCCCTTTCTGGCAAGGGGCACATGTGCCGCACGGCAGAAGCGGATAGACCGCGACACGTGCGCCGGGCGCGAAGCGTCCGCCTTGCGGCGCCTCTTCGACAACGGCAGAGAATTCATGCCCCATCACGAGCGGGTAGTGGTAGGCGCTGGAGTTGAATCCGCGCCCGAGATCGCTACCGCAGATTCCAGCCGCAGCGATCTTAAGTCGGTACCAACCCTTGACGACACGCAGTTCGTGTTCACGGCAGACAAGCCGCGCATTGGCTTCCAGAACGAGTGCCTTCATGGGTTAGCCGAGAACCTTCCGCTGGAACTCGAGTGCTTCCTTCGCGTCGGCGTCCATTTTTTCTTCGGTGATACCGGGTTCAAGCTCACGCCAGACCTTGATGTCCTCGCCGACCTTGCCACCCATGCGGACGAACGGCTCCATCACGACGCATCCATCGTAGCCGATCTCTTTCAGCGCAGCGCCGATTTCTGCCCACGGCGTGCGTCCGCGGCCGGGTACGCGGCGATTGCATTCGCCCGTGTGGAAGTGTCCGAGAAGCCCTTTCGTCAAGCGGATTGCGCCGCCGATTGAATCTTCCTCGATGTTCATGTGGAAGGTATCGAGCATCACCTTGACAGATGGCACATCGACTTCGCGAACGAACTTCACGCCCTCGGCAGCCGTATTGAGGAGATACCCCTCGAAGCGGTTTAGAACTTCAAGGCAGTAATCGACGCCGCAGTCCGCGGCGACCTTGCCGACCTCGCGGACATTTGCAACAGAGCGCGCCCAGTCACCGGGCTTGTCGATGGGCTTTGAATAATCGACCGGCCAATAGCTGTAGATGCCGCCGCCGATCGTGTGGATGTCGAGAATCTCCAGACGCTTCAAGAGGTCGATGAAAAACGCTTTGGCATTCTTCTGGATGGCCGGATCGGACGAGGCGAGATTCTGATCCGCTGCGGGGCCGTGTCCAGCCGTGAGAAAGATGCCATGATCGGACGCCGCATTCTTGAGGTCGATGAGTTGCTGGCGGGTGTAGCCCGGCAGTGGCGAGCAAGCGATCTCAAGGCAGTCAAAGCCGAGTTTCGCTACCTTCTCGACGTATTTGAAGTAATCAGCCTGCCACTGGTCTTCCCAATAGGCGTAATAGATGCCGTGTTTCATTTTTCGTTTCCTTTCTCAAGTTCGTCATATCCGTCGGGTTTTGTATTCCACAAAGCGAGAAAGAGTGCCGCGCCGACGAGTGCCGCGCCAATCACAGCGTAGAATGAAGCTGTCCAACCGCCTGTTTTATCCGCGAGGAAACCCATGCCCCATCCCGAAAACAGGACACTCGCATAGGAAAAGAGCGACGTGAACCCCACCGCCGTTCCGGCGAGGCGTTTCGTCGCGAGGTTCACCGCCGTCGTGCCCGTCATCGCCTGTGGACCGTAGATGAAAAAGCCCGCCACGGCGAGAGCGAGGATGTAGGGGAGAACCGGTCCGTGTGCTGGGAGAAACCAAAACACTGCCATTGCCGCCGCCGCGCCGAGCATCATGAAGAGGCACACGCGCGGGGCTCGTCCACCAGCCAGACGATCCGTCGCCACGCCCGAGAACAGCGTACCGAGAATGCCCGCAATCTCAAAACACGCGACCGCCCAGCCCGCTCCCACGAGTGAAACACCTTTCGCCTCTTTCAGAAGCATGGGCCCCCAGTCGAGGATTGCGAAACGGACGAGGTACACCATAAAGCAACTGAGACCGAGAACCCACATCGTCGGGTTCAGGTACACACGGCGTACGGCCGAAGGTCCCGTTGATTCTCCGGTGTCCGCATCTGAATCGGTCGCCTGTGTGCCTGCGAGTTCAGGGAGACCTTCGGAGGTCGGCGTATCAGGGAGCCAGATGATCAGCACGACAAGGCCAACCGCAGCAATGATCGCGGGAACCCAGAAGCACCAGCGCCACATGCCGATCCCAACGTTATCCGCGCCAAGCACCCCAAGCCCCATGATGTAACCGCACAGGATTGTGACGAGCCCCGCGCCGATCGAATGCGACGAGTTCCAGATACTGAGCTTCGTCGCAAGTTCGTTTGGGGGTATCCAGTGGGCGATGAGCCGCAGGCACGGGGGGTTGCCCATTGACTGGAAGAAACCGTTCGCTACCCACGCGACGCCCAGGACCGTGACGAGCGCCGTCGTGAATGCTGTGCCTGTGTTGTCACCCGCGATGAGGGCCGCGAAGACGGGACCGAACCCGAAGATGACGTTGCAGACAATCGTTGCGAGAAGCCCGCCGCAGAGGAATCGCCGCGAATTGCAACGGTCGCTGAGTGGGCCGTTCACGAACTTGCCGAGTCCGTACACAACGCCATGCAACGTAAGGAAAAGGCCGAGCGATGTCTTTGTGATGCCGTAGTCCTGCGCAAGCCCAGGCATCGCGATTGAGAGATTCTTGCGCAGAAAGTAGAACAGCGCGTAGCCGATGATCGTCGTCACGAGCATCCGCATTTGTCCGCGCCGAAAACGTTGTTCGATACTCTTCATTACAGATCTTCCGGAATGGCGCTCACTTTCCCTTCTTCGCGGCGTATTCGCGTTTGATCTCGTCCACGACTGCAATGAGTGTTTCAGGATAGTCCGTCGTGAAATGGTCGAAACCGAGATCCCAGAGCTTGAGGTGAACCTCCTTGTTCGTCCCCTCCGTCCACGTGACGACATTCACGGAGACACCATGTTTGTGCATGAGTTCGATCGCGCGACGCATGAACGGCGTCGACGGGCAGAACGGATCATCGCGTTTGAGATCGGTGCGCACATGAATCTGCACCTGATCGATGCCATCAAATCCGGTCGCCGCCATTTCATCAAGACGCTGCTGGACGAAGGCTTCCGTCTTCGCCACATTCTCGGGGCTACTGTCCTTTGGGAAGTTCCCGAGCCACACCATCGAGCGGCCCTTTGGCGCGACCTTCCGCCACTCGACGACCTTCCGCCAGTTCGGTGAACAAAAATACGTCTGCTCGATCACGCCGAATTTTTCGGCAAGTTCTGCAATGAGCTTCGGCGGCGCGCCTTTCTCATCCACATAAAGGAGCCGTTCGGGACGTCCTTTCATCGCGGCGAAAACACTCTCCATCGTAGCGATACGGACAGAGCTATACTCTTTCCCGAGGTAGGAGCCGACGTCGACGTCACGGATCTGTTCCCATGTGAGATCTTTGATCGGCGTCGCCGCGAACTCCGGCGTGATACCGCGACCAAGCCGCTTGAGGTCGTTGTCATGAAACGCGATCACCATGCCGTCCTTCGTAAGGCGCGCATCGGCTTCTGGTGCCATACCGTGTCCCCAACTCCAGAGGAACGACTCCATTGAGTTGTCCGGGCGCGTCCGCACACCGCCGCCGCGGTGGACCTGACTGCGATACAATCCCTCTTCGCGTGGAATCCATGCGGGCTTCGCCCACTGTCCGGCATCGGCCACGCACAACATCGCCGCACATGCGGCTGCAAACACTAAGCTTCGTTGCATCTATCAACTCCCTTTCGTTTGTTCTTTACTCAGCGGATGATGACCGTCAAACCTTTTCTGGCACTGCGGCACCAAAGAACGCCATCCTGCACATAGGCGTTGTACGCCCAATTCGGCGGCGCTGCCTGACCATTCACAGTCACTACGCAGTCGAGTGCGTCTACATTCGCCGCCTGCAGAACCGGCATCTTTATCGAGGCGATATCCACGGCATCCGCGCCCGCGTTTGTGATGTCGATCGGCACCACGCCGTTCGCCGTCAGCGTCCCCGTGACCTTCAGCGGCTCATTCTGTCCTGTGGTCGCCGTCAAGCCGCCGCCCGCAAGGATCGTGACATTCTCGACCGTGCCCGTGCCGCCAAGGAACGCGCCGCTCTCGACCTGCATCTCGGATATCGCCCATCCGCTTTGCTGTGCGGCAACCGTCCCGCCAAAGAGCAGCGCACCGGCGGCGATGCGTGTCGGTTGCGGACATGTGAACCTGCCGGAAAGCTCTAGTGTACCCGGCCCCGTCTTCAGGAGGCCGCACCGCCAGGTGCATTTCTCAAATTTCGAAATGCGGGTAGGGTCATGATCCCAGTGCGGCAGGCTTTGGACGTCGAGCCCGATCTTCACATCTGCGCGACCGTCTCCTGTGATGTCCGCCACCTTGAATTCCGTGCGGCCCGTGTAGTTCGTGGTGTCGCCCACGATGTTGGTCGTCGTGTCACTCGAGTAACCCAGAGAAATGATATTGTAGCTACCTCTGTTCGGCCAGTCGATCGGCTGCGTTCCGTCAAATGATACGGGGTAACGCAATGCCCACAATCCCCAGTAATCCGAATCGATGTTTCCGCTTTTGCCGACACCCGCCTCATACTCGAATTGAGGATCGTATAGCTCCAACCTCGGCAATCCGTTGATCGACCAGGAGGCGAAGCGCAGTGTACCGTTCGAGACGGCGAATGTCGCATCAAAATCCGAACAGGCCTGGCCGAATGCATCGCTACCATCGATATAGAGTTCGCCTGTGTCGTACACCGTAACGCGCTTACCGGTTGCGAGGTTGCCAAGCGCTGATGAAGTCCCGCTTTCAAAGCCCGTCCGCTGATTCGCGCCAGAACCGTAGGACGCGCCGCGCCTCGAAAACGTTACAACACCCTCGGCGATTTCCACATTGCCGGTATAGGTCATGTCGTTCCGGCCTAACCTGAGAACGCCGTGCCCCGTCTTGCGGAACTGGGTGGGACGCGGCCCCAGGCCACCTCCGGCCCAGTTGCCATCGCAATCCGTGACGGCAGAATCGATCGTCACGTCCGGCTTCGTTCGGTCAACATCTCCCGGCACGCCCGACACAATATTGCTCACGCAGACGATGCCCATACGGTTCGCGCCAAAATAGATCTTCGAGCCACTGCTATTGGGCAACACATAGGCATTCGTGCCCATGAACGTCACCTCACTGAAGCCAAAGGTCGGCCAGGCACCATTCACGCCGGAATAACTCAACGTGGCGTTCTCAAAGATCACCGGGCCGAAGCCATTCACTCGGTTTGCTGTTTGTGTCAGCGTGCCGCCGCGGATGTGCATCGCGATCTTGGAGTCGTTATAGAACTGCCCCTGCACGTCATTGTTCTCATAGATGATCGTCGCGCCGGGCTCCACATAGATCGTGTGGGGAACGGTGGTGTCGCCAAGAACTGATGACGACGCACCAATCCTGGCCCGGCCGTTGCCGCAGACCAGCGTGCCGTTTGACACAACGAAGTCGCGCACAAAATTACTATCGTTGTGCTCCAGCCGGAGGGTGCCCTCCCCCGTCTTCACGACATTGGTGTTGCAATACCACTGACCGTCCTCGGTCGCCCATGAGCTCTCAACAGCGGAAGTCGGCGGATCGAACAGGGGGATTTTCATAATGACATCGGGATTGTTGTCGCCCGTGATGTCCGGTACACGGAAGTCAATTGGACGCGTCCGTCCAGCAAAAATGCCGATGTGGGTCGACGAAGAACTTTCCAGCGTGATGGCGTGGGTACCGCCGAACTCAAGCCACGTACCATTCAATGCCAGATTCCTCCAGTTGGGACTTTGTCCACTCGCCATATTCACTGCACAGTCCGCGAGATAGAGATTGCCGAACGTGGTACATTTCCCCGGCGTCGGTTCAAGCGTACCGCCGTACACATAGACATCCGCCAGCACATCGATTGATGACGTACCCGCCCCCAGCAGGCCGCCCTTTGCGAATTGAAGCGTCGCATTAGTGTAGACCGAGATCGAGCGCACCACGCGCGGATCGCCGAACGGGCTGTTACGGGCATTGATTACATCGCAGGGATTATCGCCAACACCGTCCCCCACGAGCGTTCCGCCATGTACCTCGATATCGCCCGAAAAATTGTGCAGTCCGATCAGGGTCAGCTTGCCCGTCCCCTTCTTCACGAGCCGCGTCGCACCGGTCAGCCCCACTGCGGCGGTGCTCGCTGTCTGCCGCGTCGTCGTCGATGACGTAATCGTGTAATCACTTGCGGAATCGACCGTCACCGTGCCCGCCGCAAAGGAACCGCTCATCGTCACGGACGCGCCCGCACCGTCGAACATCGCATTGTCGCCCGCCGCGAACGCCGCCGCCGTACCGCCCAAGAGCCAGTTGAGCGATGTCAAATCCCACACGTCACTTACGTTGCCGGTCCACGTCTTGTCGGCCGCGTGCGTCACGAAAGGCATGACTGCCATCAGGCAAAGCAGACCCGTACGCCGTAGCGTCCGGCTCCCAGAGAGTTTTGTCGATTTCAGCAACTGTTCGCTTTTCATAAGACTTCCTCTTTGCGGTGAAGATTCCGATATTAAGTGGTTTTATCCACTTCGTCCTTTCGTCTTGGATTATAAGGTATCGGGAAGGTGAATTTCGACAGCAATGATTTATAAAATTAAAGGGGGAATTTATATTTATCGGAGATTCAAGCTAATGGTTTTCAATTGATCCGAAATCAAAAAGCACGATTGTAACACTACTGCCGCGCATGTGCGGCGCGCCAGGCGCTGGGCGTCAGGCCTGTCGTCTTGCGGAAGAGCATCGACAGATGCGACAGATGCTGGAATCCCGTCTGGTTGGCAATTTCACTCACCGTGAGCGTGGTGTTCTCTAAAAGAAGACGCACCCGCGCAAGCCGTTGACGCCGGATTTCGCCTCCGACACGACACTGGAGCCCGGCGGTGAATGCCGACTGGATTCGCGAAGGTGACACCCCGAGAGCATCGGCAATCTGGGCGAGCCCGAAGGACTCGGCAAGGTGCAAGCTGATGTATCCGAGCGCTGCGGCAAGAAGGGGATCCTCAACAGCAATGACATCGGTGCTCGCCCGTTCG
>Ga0116145_1001464_pt1 | contig 23574 bp, 23 predicted proteins | sample AD_JPNHG1_MetaG_FD_89747 | JGI IMG/M metagenome (GOLD analysis project Ga0116145, IMG submission 89747) | Active sludge microbial communities of municipal wastewater-treating anaerobic digesters from Japan - AD_JPNHG1_MetaG | ecosystem: Engineered > Bioreactor > Anaerobic > Digestate | place... | reverse complement strand
TGCATTTCCCATGCAAAATGCTTAAAAAGATGCACATGTGCAGGATGACCAATATCAATTAAAATCCTCATTCGCTTACTTTCTTAAGTTTTCTAAAACTTTAAGCCCCATTTTACCAATATTGTAAAGTAATGGATTTAATATTTTAAGATATCGACCGTGCTCGACCTGCCTTCCACCAAACCTTGATTTGAAATCTCTAACACCATAATCTTCTATTGGACTTCCTGCTCCCATAAAGTCGAACAGTGGAATATTGTATTGAGCAGCATATTCTATTGCGGCCCAAGTGGCCATTACTGAAGGATATAGATTTTTATATTCCTTATCAAGTCCACAAACGTAAAACTCATAAATAGCTTTGCCCTGCAAAATTAGGGACATGATGCCACCTATCACCTTTTCATCAAAAATAACCAATAAAATTTTTCCAATATTTTGACGGAAAAACTCTAAAAAAAAAGATTTTGGTAATAGCGGTTTTTTAATTTTATTTTTATATAGTTTGCTTAAGATATTGTAAAAAGCAATCACCTCGCCTGAATTTTTCGCCTCGCGCCAAACGACACCATTATTAATTGCTTTCTTAATCTGTCGTGCTCTTGACTCACTCATGTTTTTAAGCATTATGGATTTCTCATGAATATCAAGATGAAAATTTAACCAGGAAATATATTTAAATCCTAATTTTTCAAGTGAAGCCCTGTAATTTGAATAATCGTGAAAATTTCTTATTTCCAAAAAAATCAATTTATTAGAGTAGAATGATTTAACTTTTCCTAATAAAAATTCTATAGACATGCTTTTGCGATCAAGAACCAAAGGACCTCCATAGATAATTCCTCTGCGAGAGAAAAAGCCTTTTATTCCTTTTTCTTTCTGAATGGTTACGACAACTAAAGATGTAATTTCACTACCTTCCTCAACAGCAAAAACATCAGCTGAGAAATTATCAATTGAATTGAAGAATTCATAGAATGCCATGGTTTGAAATGGGGATGAAAAAGGAGAAGAATTAAGAATTTGTTCCCATTTTTCCCTGTCGATATCACTATTTATTAGTATTTTCATATTATATATTTTGTTCAATCGCTTCAAAAATTCCTGGTTTAAATTCAAATATCTTCATTGAAAGTGTTTTGCCTAATCCTGAGAACTTTTTAATTAATGGATAATATGACGGGTAATCATAAAAGAATTTGTTTTCTGCTTTAAATGCTTTATCAAAATCTTTTCTATCCAGTTTTAGTTTCTTTATTACATAACTGATATCATCTTCAATACTATCTATAATAAATGGTGGTTTGTTTATTTGAATTAATGCTTCTTCTATAGAGATTGCTTTTGATAAAATTTGAGCAGAAAAGGTTATTATCCTTTTGTCAATTCCAAACTTCATAGGTAACCAATAAGCTATTGCAAATCTTGTAAATATATTTTCATGATGATGCCCTCCATAATCTAACCATCCATACTTTTCTTTTAGAATTTTCTTTGCTTTATTTTTTTCGTAGGGCAAGAAATAAAGTGGTCGAATTACCTTAATTTTTTTAATAAATCCATAATATACCCATGAATTTAAAGGTTGCAAAGGAAATGTTTTGAGTTTGGTCTCAGGAGAAAAGTTTTTTACTAAATACCTCAGTTGTTTTGTATCTGAATATGTCCAAGCTAAAGGTTGTTTTCCTTCTGATCTAAAGTCGCTTCCATTAAGAATATATTTTACACCTTCCCTTGCAGAAATTTTGTAAAGAGCAGACTTAATAGCTATATCAGTTGGGGCATCAATCCATGGCAATGAAGCTAAAATATATGCCCGCAGAACTCCAATAACCTCTTCATAATTAATTACATAAGTTTCCAGATCATAATTTAAGGCAGAGGTCATAGCTTTAATATTTTTCACAGCAATATCAGAACTCCATCCATTATCAAGGTTAACAACTAATACCCTTAATGCATATTCCTTTGCTATATGTAAAAGATACGAGCTATCGGTTCCACCACTAACTCCAACGATACAATCATATTGTTTTCCTTTACCATCTGTTTTCATCTTTTCAACAAGTTTTTCCCAATTTGCCATACCTTTTTCACCACGAGGATATTGCTCCATCAGAGAAAGCTGCATTTTAGCGTAATTTGAAACCCCTTGATCATCAAATTTAATTCCCGGAATACTACTATTCCATAGTCCTAATTTGCATGTTTTTATATTATTCATACCTTAAAATGTCTTTTTGTTCCTGATTTAAATAATTAACAAGAATTCCTTTACGGGGGCCATGATAAACGAACATTGAACCTGCAGCTAAAGCTGAGACCATAGTAGATTTTATTGCTTCACGAAAATGATGGATATTTCCAGCCCCGCCAAGTGCAACAACAGGAATAGTTACACTTGAGCTTATTTGCTTCAGAAGGTTAAGGTCATAGCCATTCATCATACCATCATTATCGATTGATTGTATAATAATTTCTCCTGCCCCTGCTCTTTCAATTTGTTGAGCATAATATATTGGGTCATTATTTTTTATTTGAAAACCAGAATAACTTTTAACTATGTATTTTCCAAAAAAATTTTTTGAAATATCAATACAAACCGTAATGGTTGAACTTCCAAACGTATTTGAAGCTTCTTTAACAAAAGTCACATCAACTAGTGCAGCTGAATTAATTACTACTTTTTCAGCACCTGCATTAATAACGTTTTTAATATCGTCAATTGATCGAATACCACCACCAACTGCAAATGGCATTTTAGCTTCCTCACCAACTTCCCGAACAAAATCCAAAGATACTAATCTTTTCTCTTTTGTGGCTAATATATCTAAAAAGACTAATTCGTCAGCCTCCAAATCATTAAAAATTTTTACTGCATTAATCGGATCGCCTATATATCTTTCATCTTTGAATTTCACGGTTTTCACAAGGCCTTCTCCCTTTAATAATAAGACAGGGATTACTCTTGGTCTAAACATTCGCGAAATTTAAAAAGTCTGAAATTAATTGTAAACCCTGTAAGTGACTTTTCTCAGGGTGGAACTGAAAACCGATAATATTATCCTTTTGTATAGAAGAAACAAACTCATAATCATATACTGTTGTGGTAAGAATATCTTTTTCATTAACATTGGTTACATGGTAGCTATGTAAAAAATAATACTCATTTCTAATATTATGTTTAATTTCATTTTTTATATAATTCAATGAATTCCATCCCATATGTGGAACTTTGTATTTATATTTATCCGAAACATGAAACCTGATAACATTTCCTTTAAACCATGACAAACCATCAACATCACCCTCTTCACTATGTTCCATCATCAACTGCATTCCCAAACAGATTCCCATGATTGGTTTTCTTTTTTCCAAAACTTCCTTATTGAGAATTTCAATGAGCCCCATTTGCTTCAAATTCTGCATACATTTTCCAAAATGTCCCACTCCCGGAAGAATAATTTTATCAGATTCTTGTATCACTCTCTGCTTTTGTGTGATAAATGGTATTCCTCCTAAACTTTCAACAGCCTTTAAAACAGAGCGGAGATTCCCCATACCATAATCAATAATTGCAACTTTCATTTGTTTAATGCCACATAGTAAAGATTCAATAATTTATCTGCAATAATTTTGCTATCTAAGTGTTTTATTGCTTCGAAACCCATGGTACGTTGATTAAAGTTAAAAGCTTCAATAATTTTTGATGCAACATCTTTTTCTTCAAATGTAGTCAGATAACACCCTTTAACATTTGAAATGATTTCCCTTACATCGCCCACATCAGTTGAAACGATAGGACAATTGCAGGCCATTGCCTCTTTGATAACATTAGGAGACCCTTCATAAAAAGAAGTTAATAAAAGACAATCAGCTGAGTTGTAATAAAACGGCATTTCTGTTTGACTCAAATTTACTAAAAAATGCACTTCTAAATCATATTCTTTTAGCAAATCAACAGCTATCTTGGCTATCTTGTAATTTTTTTCAGGCCTTTCAGGATTTGAAGAAAAAAGAATATGTTTTTTTGAAGTATCCCATCCCAACTTTTTTAATGCAAGTTTTTTATCGATTGGATAGTATTTGGAAAAATCAACCCCATTAGGAATAATGTGAGCTTTGTTATATCCAAGATTCTTCTTCATTTCCCGAGATTTCACAATGACTTCACTCCAGAAAAACTTTATAAAAAGTTTTATAATCAGTTTCTGTAAAACAGATATAGAGTTAACATCACTCCCCATCAGTGAAACTACTATTGGTACATTAGTAAAAGCGAGAGCAGAAACAATTCCAGATAATGAGTAATGAGCATGAATTATCTCTGGTTGTAAATACTTAATTTTCTTTCTTAAATTTTTAATATTACTTAAATACCCAAAAAATCCTCTACCAATAATATCGAAAAAATAAACATCGTGCCCCTTTTCAAGAAGGCTTCCCCCCTGATTTTGCGAAATTGGATCTACACCATGATTGCCACTTCGAACAAATAAAATTTTCATTTATTTAAAAAATCAATAATAGATTCACTATAAATTTTCTCTATCTCATTTTGAATCAATTCATGCCTCCAAATTGATTTTTCTTTAATAAAGTAATATTTTGACATATTTATTGTTGAAGTTCCGAAATATAAAGCCTGAAACTCAATTAGATAAAACTTAGACCCGTCATAAATTATGTCCAGTGACAAATGTGGCACATTTAAAGTATTATAAATTGCTTCAGCATAATCTAGTAATCCATAAGGTATAGCTGCGTTAATATCAGTTTTATAGTTTGTTTTACTCCCACTTGCACGAAAATCATTTTTTCTAACTCCTCTATTTAAAACAAAATATTTTTTACCAAAAATAAGTACTTTCCAATCATTCTTCAAATTTGGAATAAAAGGTTGAATAATAAATTTATTCCTATAAATAGATTCTCTTTGATAACCTTTATGTAAATAACTTCTAATTAAATCCTTTATATCCTCTTTAATATATAAATAATCCTTTATTATTTTTACCGTTTTAATAAGTTCCTTTTTATTCTTTACTAAAAAAACCCCTGTCCCAGCTGCTCCTTCCGCTTTTTTTAAAACTGCCGGAAATGTTATATTATCAATATCTAAAAGCAAGTCCTTAAGGGACCCAAAGTGCTTTGAGTAAAAATCATTTTCTTTTAAGATTGTTGTCCTTAAAAACTCCATAAAAACCTTATTATTATTTGCTCTGAGAAACTTATATCCTGGAATTAAAACAGCTCCAATTTGTTCTAAACCCAATACTACATCTTCAATATAGTATTTGTAATGATAGCCGATATCTTCTGAAGAAGTATATATAACAAATACACCTCTGTATTTATCATTATTTCTTAAATCAACTTTATGAAAATATTCGTATTCAATATAGTATCCATTCTCTTCAAAATATTTGGACAATAAATTTTTATCCATGCCGCTGCGATATGGATTATCAAAGTGCTTTGATCCAAACCTGTTTTTATAATCTACAAGGGCAATAATTCTGTTTTTATTCATAGCCCATATTATTTTTATAAATTATTATGCTATACATCATAAGAATAGTATCACGATAGGATTCTTCATCAATATTTCGTAAACTTTTTAAATCATCTATCAATAATTCGTTATAAAAATTGCTGTGGGTAAGACTCAAAAGAAAAGGTATTGAATTTTTAATCCCAGAAATAATCCCAAGGTTATCAAAATCAGTACTTAATAGTTTTCTTTTTAGCCTTTTACTAATAAATGGGAAGAATAAAAGCGGTCGGAGGATTGAATTATTTACAATTGCTGGAGAATATCCTTTTCCTGTTTTAGTCCAGTACATTCTTGTATTTGTTCTTCTAATTACTTCTGAATAAAGCACTTGTCCTTTATATCTTTTCAAAGGATTATCAGTCATAAAATCACTATAAGCTCCTAATAATTCTGTTTTTATTACCTTTTTAAAGAATTGAAAATCAATATATGGTGTACGTACTGGTAATTGGGACATTTGAGTCTTCACCCATGGCCCAAAAAACTTTCTGAAAACTTCCTCAATAATAAATACATATAATGCTTTGTTTTTTCCCATTTTTTTTAAAAGATCAAGCTTATATTTCCATGTTTCTTCAATTATAAATTCAATTTCCTCATGATACTCTTTGATATTAATATATCTAAAGGATTCTGAGTTGAATATTTTCTCTTTGTATTTTTTAAAATCATCCTCTCTGAATAAATCAATTAAAGCTTTTGATGTTACAGCTCCTGTAGCATGCACTGACCTAAACAATTCACTTCCACAAACCCCAGATATAAGTATATCGCCTTTTTCTTTCACCTTTAATGCTAAATAATCAACATGAGCATAGAGAAATCCGTTTGCGCCATCTGTATTTTGAATAAATTCAGTTGCAGATTTATAATAATCACGACTTAAATAATCTTCATCAAGGTTTATCCAAAAATATGGGATACCTAAATTTTCAGCGTTAGCTTTTGGAATATACACATCATCATTGGATAATTTGCCATAAGAAAAGGTTACAAAATTCCTATGTAAATTCGTTGCAATTGAAACAAGAGTTCTGCCATCAAATCCTCCAGTAAAGGATATAACAGCACTATTGTCAGGGATATACAGGCCAAATAATCTTATAACTTCTTCACTTAATTCTGTTAATGCTTTTTTCCATACAAGCGGTTGACTCAATAACTCATCTCTAACGTCATAATATTTAATAAATCTATTTTCATTATTTGAAATTAGTAAATATGACATTGACGGGAATAATTCAATCTCTTCAAAAAAAGTTTGAGTTCCAAACTGATAATTAAATAAAAGCTGATTAATTAACCATTTTTTATTCTCGGTCAATTTCATTCTCCCCATTACTTGTTTTTTAATCATTCGAACTGATGAGGATAAGATAGAAAAATCATTTAAGTAATATACTGGTAAAAGCCCAAAAGCGCTACTAGTTATGTATAAATTCTGCCTATCACTTAAAAAAGCATAAAAATTTCCTTTTAGATTGTTTGTAAGTTCAGCAATACCATCGTGTTTAATATTAAAATCAGTGATATTAATACAATCCCCTATGATTATAAGTTTTCTGCTCTCATCTTCGATAATGTAGTCAACTTTTTTGCAATGTAAATTATAGTTGTTATTCAATTGATGATTTAAATGAAAATCTGAATTATTACTAGTATTTCTAGAAATAATAAAATCAATCATTTAAAAGTTCTTTATATTTTATTCCTAAATTGAACCAAGAGTAATCCTTTAGTCTTTCTGACTTCTCGGAATATCCAATAATTGTTTGAATTTTTCTCATTCCATCTAAAATTTCAAATTCGTCATTTTTAACCCTAATTATATTTTCATTAAAAAGATAATAAAATGTTGGTGATTTAGGATTGGAATATATAAATAAAATCGGTTTTCCTGTTTCCTGTATTTCTAAAATTTTGCCTGGAACTTGATATCCTTTGTTATTATCAATAAATACAATACAATCAGACTTCTGATATTCCTTTACTAGCAATTCCCAGCTAATTGCTCCTTGATAAGAGCAGTTTTCTGAATGAGGTAATAATTCTTTTTTAATGTTACCAAAAATATTTAATTGAAATAATCCATTAAATGAATCTATAGCCTTATATAGTTCAAAAGCCTCTCTGAAATTTTTATACAATCCACCTGCGTAAATTAAACGAATGTTACTATTTCTTTTTTTTGATTTCAATAAACATCGTTGAATTTTATTTATACCTTGCTCAATTACAAATACTTTTGTATTTTTAAATTGTTCAATATATAATTTCTGAATTGAAGGATTCAGCACAACGACTTTATGAATATAATTTAAATATTTTTTCTCATACTTATATATGTAATTTTTATTATATATAAAAGAATAATCATTATCGCTATTAAATGAAAAAGGATCGCTTAAATCACAAGTTATCTCAACATTATAGTTTTTTCTTAAATAAGGTGCTAATTGGTATAAAGAGAAAGGAGTCATCCCAATAATTACTTTTTTGAAATCATCTTTTTTAAACAAGTAATCAATTTCTTTTCGATATTTTCTCAATATATATTTATATTTATCAGGGAATACAAAATATCTTAAAAACTTTTTATATAGGTATTTAATAACACCCTTTGTAGTTTTAGAATTATGAATATTATTATTAACAGAGGCACTCAGCTTAGAAATAGTAATAATTTGAATATCCTTATCAAAATAAAAGAAATTATATGATATCAGCGTGATATTGTAATATTTTTTTAATTCAGATAATAAATTATTATATCTGACTCCCTGGGATGAATAAGGCATAATATTGCCACAAATAAATAGTAAATTTTCCTTATTCATTCACATCTCAAAATTTATTACACAATTTTAAATTAACAAGGATAAGTTTTTCATGTGTTTTAAACTCCCATCATTATAATTGAATTATTAACGATTTATAAAATTAATATACTATAATATATTTTATAAAATGATTACTTAATTTAAAAATGATTATTTTTTAAAATTAACTACATTAGGACACATCTGTCACAAAATAAAAAAATTTGAAAGGGTTGGCAAAAGTTGCCTGAAAACAGGCAACTTTTGCAAAAAACAAACAAACCAACCCATGGTAAAAATAACGCTTTTAAATCAAATCATAAGTTAACTTCCAAGAGAAAATTTCATAAAACTTGTCAGGAAGTATAATTCAAACAAATACGTCAAAGGAGTTGATAGTTGGACGCATCTTGTCAGTATGCTGTTTTGTCATCTGGCCAAGGCTGGATCGGTTAGGGATATAAGTAATGGACTTAGAAGTATCACAGGGAATATCACTCATTTAGGAATGAAAAGAGTCCCTTCAAAGTCATCATTATCGTATATAAATCAACACAGGGATTGGAAGTTATTCAGAGATTACTATTTTCAATTGTTAGATCATTTTCAAAATTTTCATACTTTTAAACGAGAGAAATTATTGAGACTTCGAAAAAAGATATTCATCATTAATGCTTCCTTAATACCTCTTTGCTTAAATATCTTTGACTGGGCAAGATACCGGAGAAGAAAGGGAGCGATAAAACTTCACCTTGTTTTAGATTACGATGGATGTTTGCCTGTTTTTGCTGATCTGACAAATGGAAAAGTTCATGAGCTTAATGTTATTAGAGAGGTTAAACAATCCTTTTTACAAAATGCCTAATATAGTTACTTGTTATCAACTTAATTTGTTTTCAGGTTAATTCCTGAGGCTTGATTTTAAAATTCCATTTTTCCTCTTCTTTTTGCGTTTATAGTAGTTTTTTTACTTTTGTAAATTATTTTGGACAGCAGTGTTACGATGCCAATTATAATGATAATATTGTAAATTTGGCAAGATAAAAAAAAGCATAAAAAAAGTTTCTCTACCAGCAATGTTTTTTATTAAGCCATAAACTATTATTGAACCAATTGACAATAAGTAAAACAACTTGAATTCGATATTAGAAATGTCTCTCAATTGACTTTTAATATTTAGGTAATAAAGCTGTAAAAAAATAATAAAACCAATAACTCCAAGTGTAGCTAATTTATTCATCCAGTATAAATGTCCACCCGCACCACTATATATTTTTTGATGCTCATAAAAATCTCCAAGTATAGGTGATTGTATAAAGGTTGTTAATAATTCAGGATAACGCATAGCTCGCCCTCCAATTGCAGTGGTTTCTTCACCAGTAATTAAATATTTTGCCATATCGGTTAGCTTAAAATGTACTTCTGATAAATTGTTGAAAAAACTACTTAGATAAATTAACATCTCTGCATACTTTGTTTTTGGTATTAAAAGAAGAATAAATGTTAACAATATTATATATATAATAGATTTCCTGATATTTCTTCGGCCTTGCATGGATAATATCGTAAAAATAATCCCGATCAAAATATTTGCAAATATTTGCATTCTTATCAACGCGATAAATAATAAGATAGAATAAAATATAATAGTGATCCTGGAGTATGTCACCAGATGATTGTTTTTATAAAAATATATTATCATTGGAATCAATGACATTATTACATTCGCTGTCGGGTATGTCCCTCCACCTAACCTCTTAAAATATTGCGATTCTTGTTCTGTCTTGTATCCTATTCCCGATAGAGTCCTGGCATACATAGGATCAATGTTGCTAGCAATAATAGTCATTATAGCTGTTATCCCAACAAAAATAACGATATACTTTATTATTTTTGCTAAGAAATATTTATCTTTATTGATTTTATAATATTGATAAATAATTAATGACATAATTATATAATAGAATTCAAACTGTAAACTTTTTTTATTCCAATCATCCATATCTTTCCATATGGTTAAAGGAAAAAGCACTAACAGGAATAAGCAGATTAAAAGACTCGCTAAAATATTTTTATTTAAAATTACTTTCGGCTCCATTACTAAACCAGAACTAATAAACAGAACCGCATAAAAGTGGAAGCTTCCAATGAATTTAGGTAAATTATTTGCTACGACCGGAAGAAAAGTAGTAAGCATCATCATAAAAACCAATACGTTAAAATATTTATGCTTATAAGACATCTCGATTTATTATTTTTAAATAATTATTCCAAGTTCCAATGTCTTTCCAGCTTCCTTCGCTTACCGGAAAAACCCCTACTCTTCCTTTACGTTTTTGAATTTTTTTAATTAATGAGGTAATATGAAAAAAAGTGTTTTCAGGAATCTCATCTAATAAATGAGGTTCAAGAATATAGAATCCAGAATTAATTTGAAATATAAGATTAGGCTTTTCATTTAATTCTACAAGTAGACCTTCTTTCTTTGTTTTAATAATTCCATATGGGATTGGATAATGTTTAATTGCAGAAACAATAGTTAGCTCATTTTTATTATGCATGTGATAATCTAGAATTTCATAATAGTCATCTTCAATCAAAATATCACAATTAGAAACAAAGAAAGTTTTATTGATTAAATTTTTTAATAAAAATAAACTTCCTGCCGTACCAAGTGGTTTTTCTTCTTGAACATAATTAACACTAAAATCTGGGGAATTCAATTCTTTAAAATAATGTTTAATTGTATCAGCTTTAAAATTAACCGAAAGATAAAACTGGGTACATCCAACTTTAAGAAAACGATCAATAATCTCTTCAATAATAGTTTTTTCACCAACAGGCAATAGTGGTTTTGGTAAGATATTTGTAAATGGTCTTAATCTTGTTCCACGTCCACCAGCCATTATAATTACAGGGAGATTTATTTTATTTGATTTTTCTTTATCATTTTTACCATAAATATCTTCCCAAAATAAGATTTGTTTAATATTTTTTTCTGTGTCAATAATTGGAATAAACTCAGCTCTAGAGGAAATCATTTTATCCTTAATAAAAGTTAAATCATCATTTTCATAAGCAACATAAATTTTATCTCTAAGAATATTTTCAATTTTTGACTCTAAACTGACACCATTTAAAATTGCTCTTTGTAGGTCACCAATACTAACTATACTGTGAAATTTTCCTGATTTTGTAACAATTAACAACTTTCTGTTTAATTTATCCATCAATTTTAAGGTATCTATTATTGTAGATTGATAATCTATATACAGATATTGATATTTAGATGTAAGATTCATATTTTTATTTTCTACTAAAACAGATCAGAATCAATTAAACGTAAGTGCCAATTTTTCATATTAATGAAATCTATATTTTTGTTGAAAGGTATTATTCCAAAATAAGTAAGGAATTGATCTTGTTTAAATCCAATTTTTTCTAATATTAAATGCTCTTCGCTATGCAAATTTGACCAGATATTAATTTTCAAATTATATTTATTGATAAGGTATCTTATTCCATTTATCAATGCATCATAATTATTTATATCTTTATAAAATATTTCAAGTATATCAATACTATTATTATAAAATTTATAATAAATAATCCCGATCAATTCTTCACCCTTAAATACTTCTAAGGCAAAATAATTATATATTGGATTATTTAATAACCTCCATGAAAGAAAATCAATTGATCTATCAGGAACAATCATTTTCCTAGAGTAATTCAAATAATTTGTTTTTTCTATTTGTCTTATATTTAATGGCAATTCCTTATAATTATAATTTTTATAAATACTTTTATCCAATTTATAGTTAATATCATTGATGGAAAAAAAATTAAGTGGGGATATGTCTATCCAGCATAGATTTTTCCTAAATCCATAATGAGAATTCTGATTTGCAAATCCAAATACAGCTATAAAACCATCTTCCTCTAATTTCTTGTATAATTCTGAAGCTAGCAATTTAAAATACCCTTTACCTTGGTATTTAGGATGGGTCATCGTCATACAAGAAAGTGCCATTTTATACAACTTTTTATTAATGAAAAAATTCACAGGAGAAACCGCATAAAATGAAGCCAGAACTCCATCCTCTATTATATAATTAATATATATTTTTGAATTATATGGGTTATTTAGAAATCTCCATTCAAAAGCAGCATATTCCATCTCTTTTCCAAAGGCTTCTCTGAAAGTATCAAGAATTAAATTTCGATCAATAGGATCTTGAAAATAATATTTAATATTCATTTAATTATAATTAATTAGTTACTGTTAAGCTACAACCCATTTAAATCTGGAACTAATTTTATTGGATTACCAATCATAGCCAACTTTAATGCCTGAAAGACAGAATATCCCTGCTTTCGACTTATCGATATATAGCTTCGTACCCTGCAAAACACTTTTGTATTTTGCTCTTTTCTAAAACAACCTGAAATTTTCTGTTTTAGCTTAATCATTCGTAAATCTCGCTCTGCCAAATATCTATCAAAAGACACAAGTGGTTCATAAACAAACCTTAAAACATCCGCTTTTCTGTTAATAAACACATTAATCAATTTTTCCGGCAACTCAATTCTTTGTCTTCTTTCTATGCTTCTTGTGGCTAATTCTTCTATTTTTTGCCCGTATTCACATATTCCTTCTGCCTAACAAGGGATTATTTTATCTGGTGTTTCACTTAGCTTCAAGGTTGTTCCTTTGTGTCCGGATTGTGCTCCCTGATGTTTCCCACTTTGTGTTCTATTGTTTTTTTGGGTTTTCTAAAATATCGGTGGACGAGGGCTTATGACTATTGCTACTATTTTTTCTCAGTAGGCTTTCTAATTCCTCTACTCTTGTTGTCAAATTTTGTATTGTCTCTGCCATATGTCTTATTGTATTGAGTAAATGGTCATGCTCTACCTTTTTGATTAATATATAACCTTCCGGTACTTGAAACATGACACAAAGCTAATATAGTGTATTCCTTCATCTCTAAAAATTTATTAAAACATAGATCACCTATGATTTGAGTTTAATTTTGCTGCAGATAATAATAATATATATTTATAATTTATAAATTTATTATCTTTGCACATGAATAGTAACAAAAATTTTTTTTATCGTTTAAAAGATTATTAGTATTGTCCTGAATAATAACATTTATTATTCTTATAATCATCAATAACAGAATTATATGCTTGCAATAAATCATTCTTAACATTATCGTAATCAATCATTTCAATAATTCGTTGATACGCTTTATTGGCTAAACTGTGATATAAATTTTCATCATATAAAAGAGATTTTATTGCATCAACCATTCCTCTTATATCATCTTTTTCGACAACCATTATAACCTTTTCTTTTGCATTTACTTCAGGAATACTGCCAACATTATAGGTTACTACAGGGATTTTCAGATACATACTTTCAACTATAGTTCCAGGAATCATGTCATATTTTACCGGCAAAACAGATATTCTTGCCTGAAGAGCAGCCTTGTGTACTTCTAATTGAGTTGGTAAAAATCCAATCCATTTTATATTTTCAGTTATAAAAAGATTAGATGCAAGATTTTTGAGATAAAGTAAGTAATCAGGAGAGGATGGACCAATTATTATTGCACTTATATTGTTAATTTCTTGTTTTAATAACGAAACAACTTTTAAAAAATCTTCAATTCCTTTTATTTTTGTAATTCTGGCAAAATAAACCAAATCGTATTTTTTAAGAATATTTGTTTTAATTACAGGAGAAGAAATTTTAATTCCATATCCATGCCAATGTAAAATAGCATTTGGATTAAGACTTTGAATAACCTTTCCCATCTCAACAGAACGTATTCCAAAATGCATAAAACTTTTATATATTTTAAATTCGCATCTTGCTCTTTTTTTAAGCTGAATTGAACTGTTTTGGTCAATAACTTTATGAAGAAAACCCTGTAATGTAATTAAAATCGGATATTTGTCTTTAAACTGATTAATCGTTGACGAATAATAAGCATTTTCTGCTCCATGTAAATGTATAATGTCTGGCTTTATTTTATTTACTATTCTATGAACAATAATTTTATTAAATAAATAATTAGTCCAATCATCAATCTTTAAGAAACCTGGCCAGTGTCTTCCCCAAATAGGGATGTGAGCATTGAAAAAATGATAAATAATACCCCTTAAGGTAAATTTCTTATATCCTGAAATGTATTCATGAGGAGAGATAACATTTAATTCAATATTTTCTTCTTCTTCTATTACCTTAATTAATGAAGTTATCCATGGTGCAAATTCATTTATCCTTTTAAAAGGTTTAAGCTTTTCCTGTATTTCAGAATTACTAAAATGACAAATCCATATAACCTTGAGTTTATCCACGCTTCAATATTCTATCACTTTTAATATTTTATTTATTATTCTATCTATAATATTTCTTTTTTTTAAGTTCTTGTATATATGATTTTTAAAGTGATATGCATCAAATTTACGATTAGCGAGTACAAATTTTGGTTCATTAATTATTGCAAAATCTTCATGTGATTTTAAATTGCAATACTTGTTTTTACCTTTTGAATGAGTACCTTCAATCCCAATATTCTCAATAAGATTTTTTGCAGGAACAATGCATAAACCCCCATTGCTAATTATTGAATAGCCAAATTGAAAATCCCAAATATGTGAAGATAGTGTTTTATCTTTATAAATTCTTTCATAAACCTGATTATAAAGTTTACCCTCACGTTCTGAAAAAAAAGAATTTGTAAAGCCTCCATATTTTAAGAAATCAGGATAACTTTTCATTTCAATATCAAAATGTATCCAAACACGTTTCCATGTGGCCCATCCCCAAGAATGCCCATAATGCGAAAACATATAATCCACATTTTTAAAGAATTTCGAGTCGGTATTATCATTCCTACCACTTATTAGCCAAATTCGAGTATCATTTAAAAACTTTTCAAGTAAATAATTACAATAATTAAAAAAAGGTAACGAAGGGACACAATCATCTTCAAGAATTATTAATCTATCCTCTTCTTTAAATGCCCATGTAATTGCAGAAGCTGGCCCCCATCCGCAGCCTAAATTTTCATCAAGAAATCGATATTTAACATCACATTTCCAATCTAAACTTTGAACAATCTCTCTTGATTTTTTACAATTGTTTATATCACTTTCATTTCCTTTTCTTGGTCCATCTGCAAAGACATAAAGTTTAGATGGTTTTGCCCTTCGTAAAGCTTCAAAAACAACCTTTGTATAATTTGGTCTATTGAAAATAATTAGTAAAACAGGGGATTCTTTAAACATCATTTCAATTAAGATTTAAATTTATGATAATTTATATTAGATTTAATGGCTTCTGTGCCTCAATTACCAATGTTTCCCATTTTCGAGCTTGCTCTTCTTTTATCAATCTTTTATCTGTTCCCTCTTTTCCAAATTCAACTTTTTTCGAATTCACAAAACCAATGTTACTTAATGCTTTGATAATTAATTCTTCATCCCAAACTGAATGATGCCCATAGTTTTGGGTAACATTACTAATTGCTTCAGCTCCACTTTTAAAAACATTAAATTCATGACTTACTTTTATTTTATTATAAAAATCTATATATAATTTTAAATCTGGAAAATTTATTCTAAGCCAGCTTCCAGGTTTCAAAACACGATATATCTCTCTTAACAAACGATATGCTTCGTTTGGCCAAAGATGTTCTATTGTGTGTCCACAATAAACTCCGTCAACTGAATTATCTTTACATTTTAAAGGATATCTAAGATCAGTTTCAATGTCCGGTTTATGATTTAATTTATTTTTTTTCCAAAATTTGATTTTTGGCATTGAAAAAAAATCAATGTGTATCCACCCATCTGTATAATTTGATCCAAAACCTAAATCAATTAGAATTGTATTCTTTCTAATCTTATTAATATTACTTCTGTTTTTTCTGAAATATCTTCCATACCAACTGATTAACTCAAAAACAATAGTTTGTTTTAATGTTGGTCCTCCAAAATCAGGTGTGAATTTTTCACTCATAATAAAATATTGTACGTTTATTTAGTATTTATAATATTTTAATTTGAAATTTTAATCATTTTGACTTTATAAATGTATATAATAAACATTATTCCAAAAGTTGCCATTAGTAAAAAAGATAAAACCTGCCCCCATGCAGCACCATAAAAGCCATATATGGAAATTAAAAGTTTAAACATTAAAATTGATATAATTGCTCCAAGAACACGTAATCCAAGTTCGGCTTTTGTAAATCCAAATCCCACAATCACAGTTATAACACTATAATAAAACCCAGTAGAAATATTCTTTAAAGATAGTATTCTGGCAAAGTCTGCTGCATTAGTATATCTGCCACCAGTTAAAATATGTGTTATTGGTGTAGCTAATATAATAAAAATAAACACAGGAATTGCGTTTATTGTATTGATACTAAGAATAATTTTTGTTAGTTTCCTATATTTATTTGTAGCAATTGTTTTGTAAATGTCAGGTTCAAATGTTTGGGCAATCGCTGTATATATTATTACCAAATAACCACTTAGCCCAATTCCAATGTTATATAATGCAAAAGACCTAGTGTCATTTAATTTTTCAAGGAATACCCTATCTACTCCAGATAAAAAATACCATAGCATTGCTGAAACGAATAATGGCCAACAAAATTTTAACGCATCTTTGAAAATAGAAAAATCAAATTCGAGTTTTGTAAATGTCTTTTTAAAGCTATATAACCCGAATATGATTGCTACTAATAAATTAGCCCCCATACTTCCAACTGCCCCCAATTTAAACACTACTACTAATAATACAGCAATTAATAACCAGCTGATAGAACTAAAAATTGCAAGTTTTGAAAATCTTTTTGCATCTCGTTGTAACCGATAAGTAACCTGAAGTAAAGAAAGAAAATTATTAAATACAAGCTGAAAAACAGTGAAAAGGGCAAAAGGCCAAAACGGGTACTCGACCTCATTTATTTTTAAGTAGAAGTAGAGTATTATTAGTACAAGTGAAGACATTATTGCTCCAATTCCAATTAAGGAAATTAACATTGTATTTGCCGCTTTTTCGCGTTTCTCCTTTGAAAAAATATAGTAATTACGTAAATAATAAGTTACAATTTGAAAGTTGAGCAATGGCATAAATAATATACTAAAAGCACTAAAGTAACCAATAATTGAATAATCCTGATAAGAAAGATTTCTCGCCATTACAGGATTAATAAGCACCTTAATTATAGCAGAAAAGATACTTGCAAAAAGATATAGACCAGTACTTTGGAAGTATATTTTATAACGAGAATAATATGTTTTAAGCAGTTGCATCAATACTTTCATTTAAGCTTTCTCAAATAATAAATAAAATGCTTCCGCATATTCAACTCCAATTCTGCTACCTCGATATCTTGCCAATGCTAAAATTGAAGACACTGCTCTTGGATATGGTTCACTCATTTGCTCAGTAGTATAGAACTTCATTATATCTATCTTTTTATCAATAACATCAGAAATATCATTAAATACATTTGGGACAAATGAATTGACAATCATTGCTGGGGCAAATTCTGTTTCAGACAGTGTCTCAAACGTCAGCATTCGCTCAATAAATGGGTATCTGAAGTTTTTAGTACAACTATAAACTGCTTCAAATGCGACTTTATGGTCAGAATGAATATCAGCATAATGATGAAAATAAATAATTTCGGGTTGAATTTCTCTAATATAATAAGAAATCTGTTGTATTATATCACCAATTGGATACCTATCAAGTTCAGTTGTTAAAAAATCCAAATGTTTCCATCCATTAAAATTATAAGCCTTTGCAACAGCGACACAATACTCACCTTGTTTATGCACAATATCAGGGATTGAAGTAATTCTTTGATTAGCTTTCGTTAATATTAACCAATAAACTTCATCTCCTCTATTTTTGTGTTTTAAAATTGTTCCTCCACAACCTAAGGTTTCATCATCTGGATGAACAGCAATTACTAATACTTTCTTCGTCATTTTAAATTTCTCTATAACCTAATAATAAATGTTTATTTTTCTGAAATGATTCCGGATACATTTCTTCCCATTGTTTAATAACTATGTTGTAAACAGATTTATTATGAATTTTCTTGCCAATATAAAATTCAGCTCTATCTTTGGAGAAATTGGATTTGAATTTTAATAGACTATCGTTTTCATTAGATGTCGTACCTCCTCCTAAATGAAAATATTTACATCCTAATTGTTTTGCAACATCTATAGCATAATCTAAAAAAATATTATTTACCGCAACTTTCCCAAATTCAGTTTTTCTTGATGACAAATGATAATGTGCATAATCTCCATGATACATAAGTATCATTCCTCCAATAATTTCATTCTGGTATTTTGCTAAAATTAATTTATGATTATTATTTAAAAATCGCTTAAAATTAACGAAATATTTCTCGTTGAAATATAAGTACTTATCTGATTTAACATTATCCATAGTTTCAATATAAATCGAGTAAAATATTTTATAATCTTGAAGAGAAGACCCCTCAAAAATTTCAATACCATGTTTTCTTGCCTTTCGAATCATATTTCTATTCGTTGAAGAATAACTATTTATCCAGATATCTTCCTTTAATGGAGAAATATCAAGAACAACAGTCTTTCTATTCAAAAAAATATCCATATAACCTTCAGAAAATTTTTGATTTTGAAAAATTGGGTGAAATCTGGTAAATTCAGCAATAATATTGTTTTCTTTGCAATAATGATAAAAAGCTTTGTAAAAAGCATCTCTAAATTTATCATCATTAGAGGAAGAGAGTACACCATTATAACCATATGCACCCTGAATATCAAAGTACTCATGATCTAATTTATAACCTAATTTATTTATTGAATTTTTTAAAAAAGGATATAAAGCGATGTCACCATCTTTCGTAAAAACAAAACATTGAGCTTTCCCATCACCATTTTTTTCGTAAATAAAATAATAAGAATAAGTATAGTAAATATCTTGTATTGAGCGTTGAAATCCAAAGAAAAATTGTTGCCATGAATCAATAGATGTTAATATAAAATAATACCCTTTCAAATTACTTTTCCCAGTATTTTGTCGCGTTAATATGTTCAAAATATTCATTTCTTGTAATTCCAACAATAATCTTATCCCAAAATCTGTTTTTTCTAAAATACCATTCTTTTTTAATTCCTTCTTTTTTCCAACCGCACTTTTCTAAATATAATTTTAATGATGGAGTATTATATTCTATCATTGAACCATCAATTCTATTTAATCCAAGTTCTTCAAAGGCATATTTCATAATGGTCATTACAACATCAACCCCAATTCCTTTTCCTCTTATATCTTTATCTCCAAGCAACATACCATGAAATGCATTTTTATCTTTCCAATTAATGTCAACTAAATTTGCAGTACCCAATAAGCCTAATTCATTATGCTCAATGGCAAATCTTAAATTGTTATTATCAACTGTAACACGATTAAACCATTGCTTCATTACTATTTCAGAAGTTGGAGTATGCCAACCACCCAACCAATATTGTATTTCCGGATCATTAGACCACTTATGGAGCAATACCAAATCTCTCTCTTCGATTGCTCTTAATTCAATATATTTACCAATTAAATTCATGATATCATTTCTTTTAGTGTTAATACTTGATATTCTATTTCATCTTCAGAATATCTCTGATCAATTATTAACGAAATCACATTCTCAGCCATTTCTTTCGCAAGAATTGATTTTTTATTATAGTGTTCAATAGGCCAGTGAACTGGTAGAAATATTTTTTTTTGAATTAATTTCTTTCTAACTCTATCACGTTCCTTAATCTTAATCGGAACACACATTGGTATGTTATCTTCAGAATACTTAAAAACAAATTCAAATCCATTTTTTAATCCCAGATAGTTTACTAATTTATAATTATCTTTTCTCTTTAACATAATCATTTGAATATCTGTATTTTTATAAACAATTGAGCTCATCATAGATGCTTTTGTTATTTTATTTTCATTTTCCAGATCATGCTCCCCCTCTTCAAAATACTTAAGATATAGATCATCTGGCAATTTATTAAATTTTAATATTGCGCCTAATAATTTTTTTAAGTAAAATCTATTTTCTGTCAAATTAAATTTATGATTCCAAACTTTGCCATTTTTGTATACAATAGCACCATCCGGAACAGCGAAATGCTTTCTCAAACTTGTAAAAGAATAATCAGCATTTGATAAATGACAGTTCCAATAAGATTGAACATAATCACCTATTATTGTTAGGTCATTTCTTAAGGTTTTAATTTTATTAATTATTTCATTGACATCTATTAACCCAAAATAATTAACTATCATTAGACAAGCATTATTGGGTATTTTATCAAGATAATCTAGTGGAAATTGAAAGTGTTCATCTAATTCGTAAAACCTAGTTTCAAATTTTGAATTTATACACGAGTCAACAACAGAAAAACAAATATAATAAGGGACATAAATTATGTTTTTTACTTTATTTGAAATATCTAATAAAATTGCAGTAAGAGCTGCCCTTCCACATGAGAATTGAATTGGAGAATCTACACTCATATTTTTTTCAAAATCCTTAAGTAATTGAAGATCAAATTCAAATTCCCCGCCTATTTTAAATCTTTCACTCATTAATAAAAGCGCTACTAGGAATATTAACCACCCTATCTTCCAACCATTCAGCATTAGATAAATCACCACATTGGCTGCCCTTAAACATCTCCAGCTTATTCATCAGTTTCCAAATTGGGCGAGTCATCATACCATTTTTGTTGGTGTATTTTAAAAATTCATCGCGTTCTGTCCGATTTGGTAAGAGAATCGCGTTTAGCCAATAATTTGAGATCGAGTCAGATGGTTCAGTGATATGTAGTATTTGTTTTAAGTTTAAAGTTTCAGGTTCAAAGTTTAAGGCTTTGCCATTATTAAAAAATTCAGTATAAGCCTTTGCAATTTTACGTTTAGAGGCTAAAATTTCCTCTATCCTTTCCATTTGAGCTACACCAAGTGCTGCATTTATGTTGGGCATCCGATAATTGTAACCAATAAAGTCATGTGCATATTCCCAGGGATGGGGTATTTTAGCCTGAGTTATGAGATGTTTTAGGTGCTTTCCTAACTCCTCATCATTGGTCAACAACATTCCGCCACCACCTGTGGTAATAGTTTTGTTTCCGTTAAAGCTTAAAACTCCAATCTTTCCAAAGGTTCCCGTATGTTTCCCTTTATAAAAGCTTCCTATACTCTCCGCAGCATCTTCTACTAAAGGAATATTGAATTCTTCACAAATTATAGCAATTTCGTCAATTCGGCATGGATGTCCGAATGTATGCATGGGAACGACACAAGAAATTCGTTTATTGGTTGTTTTATTAATCGTTTGTTGTTTTTTGTTTATTGTTTGTTGTTCTGTGTTATTTTCCAGCCAATGACGAAGTGCTTTGGGAGACATACCCATAGTATCCAAATCTACATCCACAAATACAGGTTGTGCTCCGGTATAGCAAATAGCATTTACTGTTGCAACAAAAGTTAGGGGTTGCGTTATCACTTCCGAATCAGAAGTTACTCCTACCGAAAGCAAAGCCAAGTGTAAGGCATTGGTACCATTGACTGTTACAATAGTTTTCTTTGCTCCTGTATAATCTGCAACCATTTCTTCAAACCTGTTCACAAATTTCCCGACAGAACTTATAAAAGTTGAATCAATACATTCTTCCAAATATTTCTTCTCATTTCCCCAAAATACAGGAGAATGCAATGGAATAACAGAATCTGGCTGGTTGTATAATTTTCTTATAAATTTAATAATGTTTTTATAAAACTGTTGCATTAATTTATCTATCAAAGGTGTTTATCCCGTACCAGAAATTTGATAATTTCGAATTCCCGCTAATAATTTTCAAAACTCTCCACGAAGTATCATTGATTGAATAATCAATCACATTATTCTTATATTTTCGTAATTTATGCTCTTCAATTGTGGTATTAATACAATTAATAACAATATCAGGATCAAACCCGGTAAGGATTATTGTGCCAGCATCCTGAGCCTCAGGTCTTTCCATAGATTGCCTTAATGATATAGCAGGAAATGACAGAATTGCAGATTCTTCACTTATTGTTCCACTATCAGAAATAGTACAAAGAGCATTTTGCTGAAGGTGAATATAATCAATAAAGCCAAATGGTTTGAGAAAGCGGATTTGACCGTTTAGAGTTACGGGTTGGGGATTGCGGGTTAATGGTTTATTTTTGGTAATTTGTTGTTTTAGGTTTAATTGTTCAATTCTTTTTCTTGTTCGGGGATGAGTGGATACAATTACAGGAAGTTTATATATTTCTGCTAAAAGGTTTAAGATATTGAGTATTTTAGTTAAATTTTCGGGATGATCAACATTTTCTTCTCTATGCGTAGATACAAGAAAGTATTTCTTTGGCTGAAGATTAAGATCATTCAGAATATTTGATTTGTCAATTTTTGGTTTATAGTAATCAAGCACTTCTTTCATAGGAGAGCCCGTCAGGTAAATTCTTCGATGAGGTAATCCTTCTGAGATTAAATGCCTGCGGGCATGTTCGGTATATACGAGGTTAAAATCTGCAATATGATCAATGATTCTTCTGTTAATTTCCTCAGGAACATTGAAATCAAAGCTTCTGTTTCCTGCTTCCATGTGAAAAACAGGAATATGCATTCGTTTTGCCATGTATGCTGAAAGACATGAATTGGTATCTCCTAAAACCAACAATGCGTCAGGTTTTTCTTTTATTAAAACCTCTTCAGTTTTCTTCATAATATCGCCAACGGTAGCACCAAGTGATGAAGTGTCAGCATTTAGGAAATAATCTGGTTTACGAAGCTCCAGCTCATTCCAGAATATCTCGTTAAGTTCGTAGTCATAATTTTGCCCTGTGTGTACAATTACCTGGGTAAGAAATTTATCTAACAGAGCCATAGTGCGGGAAAGCCTGATGATTTCAGGTCGGGTTCCGATAATGGTCATTACTTTAAGGCGAGATTTCATTTAATTAAGAAAACAGATAAAATTGTTAAGATAAAAGACAAATGTATTAAGATAAAATAACTGATTTTTAGGAAATGATAAACAGAAAAATTCCAAAGTACAGTTTTGTTTAATTTT
>Ga0116145_1001462_pt1 | contig 23606 bp, 18 predicted proteins | sample AD_JPNHG1_MetaG_FD_89747 | JGI IMG/M metagenome (GOLD analysis project Ga0116145, IMG submission 89747) | Active sludge microbial communities of municipal wastewater-treating anaerobic digesters from Japan - AD_JPNHG1_MetaG | ecosystem: Engineered > Bioreactor > Anaerobic > Digestate | place... | reverse complement strand
TGTCACGGACCATGGATGGTTCGTCTGGTTGGTTCAGGGAGGAACGCGGCCATGCGACGGCACGAGATCAGCGACGAGCAATGGAACAAGATCAAGGATTTGTTGCCCGGCAAGCCGAGCGACCCGGGGCGAACAGCCCGGGACAATCGCGGGTTCATCAACGCGGTTTTGTGGATCGCCAAGACGGGGGCTCCCTGGCGTGACTTGCCGGAGCGTTTTGGGAACTGGAACTCCGTCTTCCAGCGATTCAACCGCTGGGCCAAACGCGGCGTATGGCAGCGGTTGTTGCGGGCCTGGCAGGATCCGGACTTAGAGCGTCTGATGCTCGACTCGACTATCATTCGGGCCCACCAGCACGCCGCGGGGGCGAGAAAAAAGGGGGCGATGATGAGGCCCTGGGGCGGTCGCGTGGCGGATTCGGCACCAAGCTGCACCTGGCCGTCGAAGCCCAGGGCCGTCCGGTGGAACTGACGCTGACGGGGGGCCAGGTTCACGACATCACCCAGGCGAACCGATTGCTGGCTGACCATAAGCCGGACTATGTGATTGCGGACAAGGCGTACGATTGCGACGAACTGGTGGTCGAGATCAAGAACCGCGGGAGCACGCCGGTGATTCCTTCCCGGGCGGGTCGGACGGTCCAGCGACGTGTGCTGAGGAAGCAGTACCGGCAACACAACCTGGCGGAGCGATTTGTGAATCGGATCAAGCGTTTTCGTCGCGTCGCCACCCGCTACGAGAAAACCGCCCGGAACTTCATGAGCTTCGTCCAACTCGCCGCCCTCTTTTGTTGGATGACCTGAATGTCAACACGACCTAATACGGCCATCGGCCAGGAGGCAATTGAGAAGACTTGTTCGATCACAATGCACCTCTCGCCTGGGAACCTTTGCGTGCAATTGGTGGCCATTCTATGCGGCGGACGCACGTGGGGCCAGCCGATGGGTCTGAGAGCGGGCCGGAGGCCGGGGATGGTATCCGCCCTTTGGGGCGTTGTGCCTCGCGGTTCGGTGTTCGGACATTGTCCGAAAAGTGCGCCCGCCCCGGTATAATCACCACGCTGTTGTGCCGGAGGGGCGGGCGGCTGTTGACCATGAAGCTCTTGAGCGGGAGTACGACGTGGCTGACGCAAGAATCGGGATCATCGGCGGTTCGGGACTCGGGCAGGTCTTGGCCGAGCAGGTTGGCGGCAAGCAGGTGCAGGTGGAGACGCCGTTCGGGAATCCGAGCGGCCCGATCCTCCTGACGCGATGGGCGGGTTCAGATATTGCTTTTCTCTCACGTCACGGACCCGGCCACCTGCTGAATCCCTCAAATGTGCCGTATCGAGCGAACATCTACGCTCTGAAGTCGTTGGGAGTCACGCACATCGTGGCCAGCGGGGCGACCGGCAGCCTGCGAGAGGACATCGAGCCCCGCCATCTGGTCATCTGCGATCAGGTCATCGACCGGACCTTCCGTCGAGAAAGCACCTTTTTCGATCGCGGTATCGTGGCGCATGTTGAGTTTGCGGAGCCTTTCTGCCCCAGGTTGCGAGCTTTGCTCAGGTCGGTCGGCGAGAAGATCGGCGCTCGCGTCCACTCGGCGGGAACCTACGTATGCATGGAAGGACCGCAGTTTTCGACGGTGGCCGAGTCGCGTATGTATCAGCAGTGCGGCGGCGACCTGATCGGCATGACCGCGATGCCCGAAGCCAAGCTTGCCCGCGAGGCCGAAATCTGTTACGCCCTGATCGCCTTGCCCACTGACTACGATTGCTGGCGGCCTCACGAAGCGGGCAAAGATCGTGAGGCCCTGCTGCGAGAGATCATTGGCAATCTCAACGCCGTCACCACCAACGCGATCGAGCTTTTGCGGGCGGCAATGCCGGCGCTGGCGGGGCAGATCGATGCCCCTTGTGCCTGCCGCGAGGCCTTGGCGATGGCCATCTGGTCTGACCGCTCGCGTATCGCCTCCGCGGACGTGGAGCGACTCAGCCTGCTCGTTGGCCGGTACTTCACGTGATTGGGGGCGGTGGCTGCGGTACCCATCAGGTGAATAGGCCCATGGATCGTCAAATGTATCTCCGTCGCCCGCAGCAATTCTTGTATTTGAGGTTGCTCCCGCACGGACATGGATCGTTCCGCGAGACGCGATGACCGGGCGACAGCCTGCCCGGGCGAGACGGGGATAAGTCGTGACCTTCGTCCCATTCTCCGGGGTCTTTCCCGGGCTCGACATACCGAATCCGGCAGGATGTACGGTGCTTGAGCGCCGCTGAAATGATCAAGGTCGCCAAGGCGACCTCCTGTTCGAATGTTGCGTTTTTCGGATCGATGGAGTTGATATTGCCGCGATCGGCGTCGAGCTGATGCCAGATCTCTTCGAGGACTTCAACAGTAACGGGCAGAGCGGCGCCGGTGGTCATTGAAAACTCCGGCATGTCGACGATTCGGCTCGCCAGCAGGAGACCGGGAACCGCCATGCGACTGAACGACTCGTCCGCAATGAGCCGCCGTTCGTTTCGCAGCAAATCGACGGCCTCGATGCCGAGGGAGGGGGCAACGGCGGTCACTGCCAAAAAACGGTATTTGCTGTTGCACATGGCTTGGAGTGCCAGCGTCTCCGCCGACCCTTCGGGATACGGTGAGGTTGCGGCGAAACGTGAGATCACCGTAGCGCCCTGGTCGAGCCCGAAGAAGATGCAGTAATCCATCAGGACGTCCGTTTCGTTAATGTCGTCGAACACCAACGTGCCTCGCACCATCATGCCCAGCGTTCTTGCGCACGCGTCGAGCGTGTTCTTGGGTATCTTACCAACCAACCGGTTGGCCAGTTTGGAGGTGATCGCGCGGGTGCGGCGATACTCTTCCAGAAGCCGCGTGCACTCGGCGGCGGGAACTGGAGAAGGTAAAGGGCTGTGGCGGGCAGCCTCCACGCAATCGATCACGCCCCTCATTCCGTCAAGCAGAATGCTGCTGATGGACATTTCCGGTGTCTCCGTGGCTAGTAAACCCTGTCGGCCTCGCGAAGGATGTCTTTCCGTCGGTAGGTCGATCTGACCAGATCTTCATTTCGAATGGCAAACCGATTATCGATGTTTCTCACCTGTCTTACCGAGCCGTCGAAGCTGAGGATGTTGAGTTGCCGGGCCCTGTGATTGGTTCGCGTGTATGACGGGTCGATGGTGATGAGCGAGTTCATGTCCAGGGCCAAGGCCGTCGCCCGTTGCCCGATGCCGTTCAGTCCGAGTCTGTCGAGTTGTCCGCGACCGTCGGTCTCATCCAACTGCCGGTAGAGGAAGGAGCAGAACCCCGGAGCCATTTTCCGCATCAGGATCTTGGCCAGCTCCTCCACGGGGTCGTTCGAATCATCTCCTGGACAATAGAGAACCTCGGACGTGATGTTTTGCTGACAGAGGAGCAATCCCAGCGCCATCCTGGAGCGGATCGGCTCTTGCGGTCCGGTCCAGATCTGGCTGGTGGCCACGGTGCCGTCATTGGACTCCAGGATTCCGCCCAGACTCTGGACGACCGGACCGTGCGGAATGACGCGGCAAGCGTTGGCATAGGCGGTGATGCCCGTGCCGATTTGTCGCAGATTGCTGCCGCAGATGGCAAGGCGGGCCTGGTCGCGGACGCGAGACACGGCGGGCAGCAGGATCGCCACCAACAAGGCGATGATGGCAAGCACAACCAGCACTTCGATCAGGGTGAACGCCGGCCGGCGACATGTTCGCATCGCAGTTCCTCGGGGTCTTCTCGACGACCGGAAGCCAATTGTACCGTGTTGGGTCGCCGCCGCCAGTCCGTATTGCGTTGACATCGCCTTTCCGTATGGCTACGTTAGCACATGGCCGTGGATGGTCGGGATGGTTCCCACACGCCCTGTTATTGCCGCGAGGGGCGGCCCTTGCAGAAGGGCCGGTTCCGTTGCCTGCCTTGTTGCTTTTCTTCGCAGCAGTCGGAGGTCCTCGGATGAACGCGCATCGCAAACTCGACCGGCTCGTGGTCTTGGGTCTGCTCGTGCTTGGTGGGTGCGGCGAGGATTTCTGGGGCAGCAAGAAGCCGACTACCCGCCCGTCGGGCACGCTGCCCGACCTGGACGCCATGCGACGTTCTGTTCAGTCTGTCGCGATGGAGGGGACAATCGGCTCGGTGGCCAACCTGCAGGGGATGCGCTACATGCGGGTGCGAGGCTACGGGCTGGTGTGGGGACTGAACGGGCAGGGTAGCAGGTTCTGTCCTCCGGCGATACGCGAGCGGATCCTGCGAGACATCCGCCGGTTCCGGCTGGCAAACCCGCATCTGGAGAGGAATCTGACGGCGGAGGAACTGATCGACAGCATGAATACGGCGGTCGTGGAGGTCACCGGTGACGTGCCGGCCGGCGCGCAGGAGGGGACCGTATTCGACGTGGTTGTGTCGGCGGTGGCAACCAGCCCGGACGCGCGGTCGCTGGCCGGCGGGCACCTCCTGCCCTGTGAGCTCCAGATCCTTCAGGAAACCTCGCCAGGCGATGCGATCGAGGGGCGGACTCATGCCAAAGCTCGCGGGCCGGTTTTCACGAATCCCTTTATCGGCTCGAGCACGCAGCCTGCGGCCGACACCAGCCTTTTGGAGGGCAGAGTGATCGGCGGCGGCGTGAACACTCTGAAGCGCCGACTCGGCCTCGACACATTTGTCCCGTCCTATCGGACGGTTCGCGAGATTGCCGATGCGGTCAATCGTCGTTTTGTCGGTGACCCGAAGATCGCGGATCCCATATCTTCCAGCCACGTCGATCTGAGAGTACCGGATGAGTATCGCGGAAGGGAAGCTCGGTTTATCGAGTTGGTGATGCACTTGCCCTTGTCGCCGTCACCTGCGGTGAGAGAGATGCGTACCAAGGCGCTGATCAGCGCGTTGTCGAGTTCGATCGAACCGCCGGAGGACGCGGCTTTGTCATTAGAGGGAATCGGGCCTTCGGTGATTACCATGCTTTCGCCGCTCTACACGCATCCCCAACGCCAAGTGAGCTGGTACGCAGCCAGAACCGGTTTGAGACTTGGTGATGCCCCCGCCTTGGAGGTGGTTGCCCGCCACGCGAGAGACCCCAAGAGCCCCTATCGCATGCAGGCGATCCGGGAGATGGGTAGCTGCCGCCGAATGGCGTTGGCAACCACGGTTCTTCGAGAGCTTCTGGACAGCCCCGACACCTGGGTCCGCATTCGGGCTTACGAAGCCCTTCGAACGGCCGACCGGTCAGCCATGGTGTCCTTGGTGGTCGGCCGTGAGCCCGGGAACTTCATCCTTGACGTGCTGCCCTCGGCGGCGTCTCCCCTGATCTACGCGAGACGAAGCGAGGTCCGACGGATCGCACTGATTGGCGCGGACCAGATGTCCTTTCGGCTCCCGCTGTTTTACTCCAAGCCGGGCAAGCAGGTGACTTTGTCGGCCGCCGCGGGCGATCAGAAGCTGACCGTCCTTCGCAAGGAACTCAACAAGGTGGCGGGTGAGTTCAAGGTTCCGCTCTCGGTCGTGCAGATGACTCGTTTCATGGGCGAGGACCCGAGGATGGGGCCGGACAAGACGCCGGCGGGACTTGGCCTCGATTATGCAGCGGTGCTCGACGTGTTGTACACCCTTTGTCAGGATGGGGCCCTGAACGCCCGCATGGAATGGGAACAGCAGAGCATCGAGGACCTGATCGGCCCCCTACGGCCGAGGGGGCGCCCCGAATCTGATTTATGATCTTCGCCGCATTATCATGACCGATGTCGGTCTTTACGTTCACGTTCCCTTTTGCCCTCGCAAGTGCGGGTATTGTGATTTCTATTCGATTACGCCGGACGATTCACTGGTTGCCGGCTACATCGATGCGGTCTTGAGCGAACTCGATGCCGTTGTCGCTGAAGACCGCGTGCGTGTGGAGACCATTTTCGTCGGCGGCGGCACACCGACCATCCTGCCTGAGTCGTCTTTGGCCCGCTTGATGGAGCATCTGGCTCAGATATACCGGGTCCACCGCGTCGTTGAGTTTTCCGTGGAAGCCAATCCGGCTTCATTGACAGAGGAAAAGGCTTTCCTGCTCAGGGAGGCGGGGGTAAACCGCGTGTCGATCGGGGCTCAATCGTTTGTGCCTGCCGAGCTTGAGATCCTCGAACGGTTGCACCGTCCGGAGGATATCGCTGCCGGCGTCGAGCTGGCTCGTCGGGCAGGTTTCGAGCACCTCAATCTGGACCTGATTTTCGGGGTACCGGGTCAGACGCTTGACACGTGGAACAGGTCGCTGGGAGCAGCCATCGACTTGGGGCCTGACCATGTCGCGTGTTACGGATTGACCTATGAGCCAGGCACGCCTCTGGCTGTCCGACGCGATTGCGGCCAGATTACGCCCGTCGATGAGGAAGTCGAGACCGAAATGTATATGCGGGCCATCGACCGCATGGCCGAGGCCGGTTTCCAGCAGTACGAGATCAGCAACTTCGCTCGTCCTGGCGCCGAGTGTCAGCACAATCTCAGGTACTGGCGGAACCGGCCCGGAATTGGAGTTGGGCCGGCCGCAGCCAGTTACTTGAACGGCTGCCGGTGGCGAAATGTCGTCAGTGTGGAGGAATACATAGCCAGGGTTCGGGCGGGGCGGAGTACGGCGGTGGATGTCGAGTGTCTGACCCCCGTTGAGCGGGCCGGAGAAATTGCCATGCTTCGGCTTCGCACAAATGAAGGTATTCTTTGCGAGGAATTTCGAGCGGAAACCGGCTATGACGCGCAAGAGTTGTTCGCTGAGGCCATCCGGAGTCATTGCAGGGCCAAGCTGCTCACTGCCGACGATGACCGGATCGCCCTTACCCGAAAGGGGCTGCTTGTGGCGGATGCCGTGATCCGGGACTTTCTCAAGCCGAGCGGCTGCTGAGCGTCGTGGACACCGATGGCCGGGCGGCCTGCTTGTGGGAGGTTCGGCAGGCGTCTGTGAGTTTATCGAGACAGCGGAGGCTGGCCGTCCGGTCGGAGGGTTACGGGCCGAACGTTCTGACATTTCCCACTTGACAGTCTTTGAAGCTTCCGGCCTAATGTTGCACCAACGCGCACCGGTGAGTTGTCGCGCCTTGGTCTGCGACGACGTGTTGCGGTTTGTGCCAGTGGCCCCGATGTGCGGGCACACATCAGCAGAAGGAGATACATATGGCAGCGTGGAATATCTTGGGTATGGCAACGTGGAATATCGTTCTTATTGTTGTGCTGGCCGTTCTTGTGGTTGCGCTGCTGATCATCAAGAAGAAGCAGCAGAGCTAGTGCCGTCTTCGGCGGATCAGTTGTGCACCGGCGAGCAGGTTACTCCGCGTCGAGGCGGACGCTTCGGCTGCGAAGGCCCAAAGCCGCCGCGGGCACCCGCCGAATTGCCGAAACTCGGCAACCGCAGCAGGCGCTAGTGTTTTCGCCGCCCTGCAAGCGACTGCAGGGAAAGGATTGGCAGGACTGAATGTCGAGCGGGCTTCTCGCAGTGCGGGATTGCCCGCTCTTGTTATCGGGCCTTTTGACTCTCCAGACCTTCCCAGCAATAGCCGATAACTTCGTCGAGCCGAGGGCAGCCGACCGTATGCCCATGGTGGGGCAAGGTGCGGCGCAGCGTTGTGGACGTCAGCGCGGGTGCGCGGTGATCAAGAGGTCAGTTGCGGCCTGTCGGCTCGGCAGGTGTTCCTGATGCGCGTTCTACTGATCCAGCCGCCCGTCGACCTCTTCGACCACGATGAGAAGCAGTCGATGCCTCCGCTGGGACTGGCCTACATTGCGGCCGTTCTGGAGCGGGCCGGCCATGAGGTTGCCATTCTTGATTGTGTGGTGGCCGCGTTCCAGCGTCTTCGTCGGCTGCAGGACGGACGACTTCGACACGGTCTGGATGCAGAAGGGATCGTCAAGGAAGTCTGCAGGTTCAAACCATCCCTTGTCGGCGTGTCGAATCTCTTTTCGGCCCAGTCGCAGGCCGCGCACTTTGTGTGCCGTCTTGTCAAAGAGACGGACCCGGCAATCGTCACGGTGATGGGCGGGGCTCATCCTTCGGCAGTGCCCAATGAGGTGCTCGGCGATCGGCACGTTGACTACGTTATACAGGGTGAAGGCGAGTTGGCGATGCTGCGTCTGGCAGACGCCTTGCAGCGGGGCCGTCGTATTCCGGATGACCCATCGGGCTTGGCTTTTCGCGAAGACGACACGATTCGAGTCTGTCCGCCGGGGCCGCGGCTTGTCGATCTGGATTCGCTGCCCTTGCCGGCGCGTCGTTTGTTGCCGATGCAACACTACTTCCGGTATCGGGCGCCGCACGGCACGGTGGTTCGGCGGCACCCGTGCACCAACATGATCACGTCGCGAGGTTGCCCTGCTCGTTGCAGCTTCTGCAGCATCCACACCGTGTGGGGTCGCAGATTTCGCTGGCACAGCGCCCGCCGCGTCGTGCAGGAGATCGACGTTCTGGTGCATGACTACGGCGTGCGGGAGATCCAGTTCGAGGACGACAATCTCACGCTCAACAAACCGCGCATGCGCGAGATCTGCCGGAGGATCATTGAACGGCGATTCGATTTGTTCTGGACGACGCCGAACGGCGTAGCCACGTGGTCGCTGGACGAGGAGCTGTTGGCGCTGATGCGACATGCCGGCTGTTATCACGTTGCGATTGCCGTGGAGTCTGGCGTTCAGGATACGCTCGATCGGCTCATTCGGAAGCCGTTGGACCTTCGCAAGGTTCCGCCGCTGATCCGGGCGGCCCGCGCGCTGGGCATGGGGGTTTCGGCGTTTTTCGTCGTCGGTTTTCCGGGCGAGACGCGTGCCGATATCGAGAAGACGTTCGACTATGCGATGAACCTGGGTGCCGATCACGTTCATTTCTTCACTGCGACGCCGTATCCGGGAACGGATCTGTTCCGGCAATGCGTGGAAACGGGTTTGTTGAAGGCGCCCGTGGATTATGCGCAGCTTCGCGTGGGACACCCGATGTTCGATACGGCCGAGTGGAGCGCCGACGAGCTGGTCGCGATGACCCGCGCGGCCCAATCCAGGTTTTACCGCCAAACCGCTGTTCGACGGCCGGTGCGATTCGCGGCCACCGTTGCCCGGAAGTTCGCCCGCGAACCACGTCTGACCACGCGCAGGGCCTGGAACGTGCTTTTTGGGAGGCAAGGCATCGATATCCGCAGCGGGGGACCGGCCGCCGAGGCGACGCCGTTGTCATCGCGGACTCGCCTCGGCGAAGTGATGGAGGAGACCCCTTCGATGCCTGAGGGCGTCGCGCCCGGCGGGACGCGGAGCCTGAATCCTTGATGAACATGGGTGGCAGACCGAGCCGCCGAAACGCCCGACGTGCTCGGACGGTCAGTGGAGCCGCGACGGGAGCGAGGAAACCGCGGAGGCGGGGATACCCTTGCACGAGGCCCTGGGGGGCTGCTGTAAATGCATGCCCTGTCTAGAATATTTATACATTTTTACCTTGTCTACGCGGTCTATTAACACATTGGTCTAGCTTGAGCTACTAGCAGGCTCTTTTCGACAAGGCGTGGTCATCCCTGCGGCTCAGGTCGGCGGGGCTTGGGTTTGTTCCGCCATGACTATGGTCGGACCGTTCGTGACGCGAGGAATCCGGCCAGCGGACGGCGAACGGGGCAACCAGCAATGACGATGCATGGACGAAGGAGTGTGAAGCACGAATGAATGTTGGGTTTGTTTGGCGATTTGATTGGTGAGCGAAGAGGATTCGGTTGGTGACCGGCGATGTATCCATGGTCGCGCTGCGCGTAATGCGTTTCACGTGCGAAGGTTGTGGATTACATGGGCTGAGGGATGGCGAGGTTGCACAGATCATGGCGTTTCTCCCCTGGCCGGCTGCGGGATCAGTTTAGTTGAAGGCCGTGATCCTGCGCGGTTGGCGCGCAGGGTCTCCGCCGGTGTTATCGGGAGGGAGAACACGGGGGGTGCTCCGGAGGGGGCGGTTGGAGCGGAGCGGCGGCGAATTGCGGTTGCGCTTGATGTTGGGTTTGTGTGACGCGGGGGAGCGGTCAAGGTGGCGGCAGGTCGGCGCCCTGCTTCGTCGGGGCGACTTGGCGGGGCTGTGACCTGCCCTACCTGCTTCAGGATTCGTTTGGAGGCGCATGCCCACGCAAGGCCGTGGGCATGGCACCCGGCGGACCTGCCCTACCTTCTCGCGGAGGATTGCAGTCGTCATGAATGCTGAATGCGGAAAGGATTCCGCAGGGGATGCGGCCCGGAAAGGATTCCGGGCCGAGCGGGTTGGGTTTGTTTGGTCGGAGAGAGTTCTTGAGGTGTTGGCGCCCGGATTTGGGCCGGAGGGGGTTGGTCTTCAGTTTTCAAAGAGCGGGGAGGGGAGCTTTCAGCAATCAGCTCTCAGTCGTCAGTCAGACAAGGGAGAGAACATAGGGGGTGCTCCGCAACGGGCGCGTAGAGCGGAGCGGCGGCGAATTGCGGTTGCGCTTGATGTTGGGTTTGTGTGGCGCGGTGGAGCGGTCAAGGTGGCGGCAGGTCGGCGCCCTGCTTCGTCGCGACGACTCCGCAGGGCTCTGACCTGCCCTACCTGCTTCAGGATTCATTTGGAGGCGCATGCCCACGCAAAGCCGTGGGCATGGCACCCGGCGGACCTGCCCTACCTGCTCGGTGGAGGATTGACATCGTCATGAATGCCGAATGCGGAAAGGATTCCGCAGGGGATGCGGCCCGGAAAGGATTCCGGGCCAAGCGAGTGAGGAGGTGGCCCGGAAAGGATTGCGGGCCGAGCACGGCTCTTGGGTTGAGGCCGAAGGCCACCTTGGGTCATGACTTTAATCCTCACTGATAAGCTTCTTGCATGCGTGTTTGGCAATCAGGTCGCAGTGTTTTGGTCCTGCTCCCCAAGAACGCTCGCTCTCGGACAGGCGCGCTCGCCTTCTTTGCCGCGAATCAGCTGCTCAACTAGTGACTCGGCGTCTTGAATTTCCGCGGTCTGAAGCTACAATGAAATAGGCAACTGAAAGGATTAAGCAGATGGCCAAACGAGATAGCGGCACCAGCAGGCCATTTATGCGTCTTGAGGACATCGCCCGGGCGGCAGGTGTCAGCACCGCCACAGTTTCCTACGCTCTGGCGGGCACGAAAGGGGTATCGGCGGCTACCCGGCGCAGAATCTTGAAGATCGCTGACGAACTGGGTTACGTGCCCAACCGCCAGGCCTCCGGCCTGCGGGCGCAAAGAAGCTTGATCCTTGGTTCTTTGATCCCCGACATCAGGAACCCGTTTTTCGCTGACATCACCGCCGGCCTGGAAAGTGCGGCCGCCTCCCTCAACTATCGTCTCATGCTGTGCGTGACGGAGGATGACCCGGCCGACGAGGCCCGCCACCTCCAGATGCTCTTGGAGCACCATGTTGACGGGCTGGTGATCGTCCCGGTGGCGCGGAGCCCGGAAGGTGCTTATCCAAACCTAGAACTGCTCAAGCTGTTCCAGCGACGCCAAATTCCGATCATTTCCATCGTTGACGGCATTAACGAATTGGAGACCGGCCGAATCACAACCGCGGTCTACCAGGGTACGCGGATACTGGCGGATCACCTGATCAGTTTGGGGCATCGCGACATCGCGTATTTCTCGCAGCCGTTCCAGCGCATCCAGAAATATGGGCGGCATACGGCCTACCACGATGCTCTTCGTGAAGCTGGTATTCCCTACCATCCCGAACTGATGGTCGAGACTGGGCTGAGCCCGGGGGAAGCTTATCGGCAGACAGGCCGGCTGCTCGATAGCGGCGTGCGGTTTACCGCCGCCATGTACCCCAACGATTACATGGCCGTCGGCGGTCTGCGAATGTTTCGCGAACGAGGGATTCGGGTGCCTGACGACGTCTCCGTCACCGGTTTCGATGACATCGAGCTAGCTCGTTATTGCGAGATTCCTCTCACAACCGCCGCCTTCCCGGTCCGGCAGTTAGGAGAGATGGCGATTCGGGAACTCGTGTCACTTCTGGGTCGGGCGGATCGCGGAGACGAGCAGCCGACCGTCGATGTGGCCCTTCGGCCGACGCTGGTGGTGCGGCAGTCGACCGGCCCGCCGCCGGCATGAGTACCTGTGGAGTGCACGGCTGGGTCGGGCTCTCTGATTGCCAGGGGCCCTTTGGGATCCTCTCACTCGAGGAGAAAATCGGTCCGCGTGAGGGCAGCCAATGCCGAAAAGAAGGTCAATACCTCATGCATATCAGATTGCTTTCTCCTGAGGGTCGAGGCTCGTGCCTGGCGGTATGAATTTCCGTGGTCCACGCAGACAATGGCTTGTGACACATCGGCGGACAAGGCGACAAGATTGAACGGCTCCAAGCATACGTGCGTCGTTCTCGTCGGCTTCAGGTTGTTACTGCCGCTTTGCGCAGCTGCGTCCGCGGTGGCGGCAACCAACGTCCCACAATTCGGCGTCTTCGAGCAATCCTTTACAGCATCCGGCAGCTACGCAAACCCTTACACCGAGGCTTCCGCCACGGGCTTCTTCAGCCGGCCGGGTGGCGGGACTCTAACCGTTCCCCTGTTTGGGGAGGGCGGGGCGACCTGGAAGCTCAGGTTCTCGCCCGATGCTCTCGGAACATGGACCTGGTTTGCGTCCTCCGCCGACAGTGGCCTCAACGGACAGTACGGGCAGTTCTCGGTGGTTGGGAGCACCCTGAAGGGCGGGATCCGGCGGCGGGCGGCGACGCCGCACCACCTCGAGTATCAGGACGCCGCTGTTTTTTGGCTCTTCCGGGACACCAACTTCGGCATGATGGCCGACAACTCGGCTGAAAACTCGGAGCGATCGACGATCCAATCCTACATCAGCCTCCGGGCATCGCAGGGCTTCAATCTCACCCATGCCGAATTGATGAACCACGGCGGGTGGTCAGCGAACACCGGAGGCAATCCGCTCGCCAGTTACATGAACGAGACCATCAATCCCGCCCACTGGCAGGAAGTGGACGGGCGGGTCGGCGATCTGAATGCCGCCGGGATTACCGCCAGCCTCTTCCTGGCATGGAACAACAGCGATCCGGCACCGCCCTCGTGGAAATCCTTTGCCTCCGACGCCGCCCGGCTTCGCTGCGCGCGATATATCGTCGCACGTTACAGCGCTTTCAACGTCCTTTTTGTCGTGGTCGGTGAGTGGCAAGAGTCAGGCCCTTATGCCCCGCTTTATGGGGCCGTTGGCAGCCAGATGGCAGCCGACGACCCGCATGATCGGCCGATCGCCATTCACTGCACACCCGATCCGGGAACCGTTGAGCCGCAGTTCGCAACGGCACCGTAGATGTCATTCGGCGACTTCCAGCAGAGATACACGGATCTTCATCAGGGGATCCTCAGCGCTCGCGTGTACGATAAGCCCGTGATCAATGCAGAATATGCTTACTACCTCCGGGACATGGACGGCGACGGCATCGTGGACAAGCCTAACAGCGCGACGCTTGAACAGATCCGACATGCGACCTGGGACATCGCGATGGCCGGCGGCTACTTTGTCACCGCATGGGGCACGACTTACTGGAATGGTTTCCGCGCCCCCGGTCCTTTCAATCCCGACGATCCGCGCAACGATGACTGGGAGGAGGACGTTCAGCACATTCGTGAGTTGTTCACGTCTGTGCCCTGGTGGGAGTTGGAACCGGCTGACGCCCGTGTGAGCGGGCCAGGCATTCACTACTGTCTGGCCAACGGCCTTGACGCGCACCTCGTGTACGTGAGGCAAGCCGGCGGCCCGATCAGCCTCTCGCTGCAGGGGGCTCCTCGCGTGCTGTACGCGGTCGAGCGATTTGACCCGCGAACAGGTGCTTACCTATCACTGCCCCACCACGAGGCCCCGATTGCGTTGTCGATCAGTCCTCCGGACAGCCAGGACTGGGTCTACCTGGTCACGGCGGTGCCCGGTTCGCTGGTGGCCACCGGTGACTTCGACCGGGACAACGATGTGGATCAGGCCGATTTTGGTCGCCTTCAGGGCTGTCTCACGCAGTCCCCTCACGTCCCCTCCCCGGGTTGCGAAATCGCCGATCTCGACCTCAATGGGCGTATCGACCAGGCGGATGTAAACGTGCTGCGGGCCTGCATGAACGGCCCGCAGATCGATCCTCCCTCGGATTGCTTGCAGGACTGAGATGCCTCATCTCCCCCGACTGGTTCACTCGCTTGTGCAAAGACGGCCCGCGGCTCCAGCCATAATGGGAATGCCGCCCGCGGAGGAAGCGGCGGCATCGCACAACTTCGCTCGCTCGCACCCGCCCGTTCGCAGATCACGGGACGTCGGAAGTCACCTTTGGATCTCTCACGCCGTACATTCTCATCCATTGGTCACCGGTTCGCTTGTCGCTGAGCCAAAGGATCCGTTCGGCGTGGCCGTCGCCGTGCAACCAGTTGCAGAAGCTCTTGAGGTGGATTCGCGTACCGGCGCGGCGTTCAGAGCTTCGCTGCATGTACCTCGGTTTGAAGACGTCGAGCAGATCCAACTTGCCTTCCGAAGCCGGCCGAAGCTTGCGCATGACCTCACCGTGCTTGACTCGCGCTTCGGTCAAGTGATCAGCCGTGGTCGCGTCCGGCTGATCGCCTTTTCCCTTCTCAAGGGCCGCGTCGCCGATGACAATCACACGGGCCGGGCATTTCCAATCGTTCAGCGGCGTAGGGCCTTGAGCCTCGATTTCTGCGTACGGCCGGTCCCACATGCCCGGACCGATCTCGGCCCTCACGGCATTGACCACATAGTCGACGAACGGCGTCGGCGACGTCAGCGACCGCTCAGGGCAACGGAAGATCTCGAATTCCTCCACTGGCACCTCGTTGACGTTCTTGTAGATGCGGCGATCCCCGAACTGCCGCGGAAGTAGCTTGATCCAGTGCTGGGCATTTGCGTCGCCGCCGCGGGCCATGTAACCGTTGTTTTCAGCACCATATGCCATCTCGGCACTGCCAAACTGCTTGAGATTACTGAGGCATACAGTCGCGCGAGCAATAGCCCGGGCTTTGCTTAACGATGGCAGCAGAATCGCCACCAGCAGGCCGATAATGGCCAGCACGACCAGCACTTCGATCAAGGTGAAACCAAGGTCCGCCCTGCGCCCTCTTGAATCCCCTGAAACTGAAAGCGAGCGACGTCCCATTCCTGCACCTCCTACAAATACGGCCCGTCGCGCGAAAAAAAAACATAGCTAAACCATCGGTGTTGACCTTCGAAAGATGACACCATGAGCATCTTAAACGATTCAAGCCCGAAATGCAACTCTCTTCAGATTTCCATCTCACCAGATCTTCAGCCCGGAACGATGCTCCGCCAATAATGTCCTCCGAATCGGCTTGTCTGCATCGGCGCATCAGCCAATATCTGCACAGGAATTCACAACCCTTGAGCGAGCAACGCCAACCAATTTCACCGCCGGGCTGTCCATGCGCCATGTTCGAAAAGAGCCGCTTGCCTCTCCTCCTTGGCGACACAAAGGGTTGATATAAAAATACTTACGTCTGTTCCGATGCGTTTTGTTGTCTTAGCTAAGATGATCAGGCGACCGAAACCTGCGATCGCCGCACCCACCTGGCCAATCTGGCATTTCAAAAACACCTCGGTCGGAACCATTTCACCCACTTCGCCAGGACAAGCTAAAATTTCAGTATAGGTCGTGCTAATACATGGCTACTTATCTTCAAGTGACCGGCGATCCTTGGCGTTTTTTTGGCTCCTCGGCTGCTAAACCCGCTTGATTTACTGAAAGGATTCTGTTAACTTGTGGTTGTTTCCCTGGAGTGCCGATAGCACCACAGGGAACTGACAGCGATTTTCAGCAGTTCAGGGATGTGGTTGTTGGATGATGTTTTTTGAAGGCGTTTCGACCGGGAAGGAGAGGCGGATGCGGCTCTCGGGTGAATCGATTAAGCGTCGTATATGCAACGCGCGCAACTCTCCATTCAGGCACGCAGAGTCTCTTGTGAGGAGGAAGGAATCGTGAAACGAAACATGATCAAAAGTACGTTCTGGACCGTAGGGGTCATGGTGGCTGCCCTCGGTGTCTTTGGCCAGAATCTGCTTGCAGGAACCCCGTATCCCGGCCCGGCATCGCATCCCATCCCGGGTGTGATCGAGGCGGAGAACTACGACGCAGACGGCGCCAACGTGTCCTACTTCGACACCACGGCGGGCAACTCAGGAAGCACGTATCGCGCCGACGACGTGGACATCCAGATAGCCTCCGGCGGTAGCGACGTGGAAGGTACCGTCGTCTATAACGTCGCGTCGACCGAGTGGATGGAGTACACAGTCGAGGTGGCCAGTGCCGGTACTTACAAACTGGTCATGCGCTGTGCGGTGAACACCAGCGGCACGCAGGTGCAGTTCAAGCTCGACGGCAACGCGATCACACCGGTGACGACTCTCCTCAGCGGTGGAGCCTGGAACCGCTGGGACGAAATGGCCTGGACCGTGAGCTTACCGGCCGGACAGCATGTGCTGCGATTCGAAATGGTCGCGGGCAGCGCATCTGAAGGCGTCAAGATCAACTGGTTCTCGTTCACCCCATATGTTGAGACCTTCGACCGGCCCGGTCTGGCTTTCTGGCGGTTTGACAACGACGGCGGCGGGCCGACCGTTCTTGACCAGACGGCCAATGGCAACAATGGCACCGCCACCAACGTTGCTTATTCAGCCTTGATTCCGCCAGTCGCTTGGCCGACGATTCCATACCCGGGAGCCACCACTCCGACGCCTCCCGCGGCACCGAACGACGCTCCCGCTCCAAACTGGCCGGCGCACGGCGCCCCCCGCAATGCCACCTCGGCGGATTTCGAGCGGGATATGGGAGCTTACATTACCGTCGCAGATAGCGAGACTCTGGACAGGGGCGCCGACAAGAGCTGGACGGTCGAGGCCTGGGTCAAGCTCGAGACGGCCGGCGACATCGGGAACAGCACGACGCGCCAATGGCTGATTCATAAGAAAGCCTTCATGACCAGCGACAACTTCACGGACTACGCGGTGCTGGTCAACGGTGCCGACTATGTGAACAACGCGACATGGATCAATCCGGAGCCCGATTGGCCGAATTATGCGGGCCTGACCGGAAAGGAAATCGTGGTCCTGTTTGGCAGAGCTGACGGATCGGGAACCGACAGGGTGGTAAGCCGACTGCAGGTCTACGATCCGGCCGCCTCGGGCGGTGCGTTGTGGCATCATGTAACGGTGTCATACAACGCGGTTAAGAAAGAAGTCATCTTTGTTGTAGATAATCTGCCGCCGGAGCGGGTGACCGGCTTGTCTCCGACCAACGTACCCAATAACGGACCGCTGGTGATTGGCGGCCACATCATGGGCAACGCCAACTCGGTCAACCAGACCTTTGACGGCCAGATCGACGAACTGTGGATCGCGCCGGAACCGCTGGCCGGGACTCCCGGCAACACCGGCGCGCCGCTCTTTGTGCCGTGGTTCTGGGAGAACGAAGGCGTGGCCATGGACGGCACGTTTACCACTGAGGACAAGGCTCCGTGGAAAGAGCGTCCCAGCAAAATGAGCGAGGATAATTCTTGCTTCTGGCAAGTCGAGACGGATCCGGCGGATTCAGCCAACGCGATCCTCCACCTGTTCGACGACGCCAATCTCGCCGCTTATTACTTCTGGGATCATGACACCTTCAACAAGGTCGATTCGGCGGCCTACAAGAAAGAAACCTGCACGCCGCAGAACATGTCGCAAGGCCTCGCCTGGACGTGCCGGTTCAAGTTAACGCGGCACATGCGGAACGAGCTGGGTTCACCGACCCAGTCGCAGAAGTTCCTGCGTTTTGTCAGCGATCTGCAGGGGGCGACGGGCGCGAACGCTCATTTCGGTATTACCGTGCAGCATACGAACGAGACGACACGGACCGGCATTTCGGTCAGAGACGATGCCGGAGGTACGGGATGGGTTTCGGGCGATATCACCAACGAATGGCATGTGCTGCACGGGGCGGCGTGGGTGCTCGCTGACAACGAGGTGCAGCACAAGCTTTGGCTGGACGGCACGGAGGTCGCGAGCTGGGTGCGCACGAGCCGCCAGACGACCTTCGACCCGTACATCGGCTTCAACGACAACAACCGCCGGTTCATGAGCGAGGGATACATCGACTACGTAAAGATGACCGGCGCGGGCGGCGCGTGGGCTCCGGACGGCACGAGGCTCGGCACGTGGCTGGAGATCTGCGATAACGGTGTGGATGATGACGGTGACACCCTGGCCGACTGTGCCGATCCGGACTGCCTTGGCTGGAGGGCCGAAGTCTGCACAAACGGCATCGACGACGACTGTGACGGTTACACCGACTGCGCCGACTCGGATTGTGTGAACAATCCGGTCTGCTGCACGCACGACCCGGCATTCGACATCGACGATGACGGCGACGTGGACCAGGCGGATTTTGCCGTCTTCCAGGCCTGCTTCATGACCGACTGGGCAACGATGAGCGCCGACTGCCGCTGCATGGAATCCGACGGCGACAACGATATCGATCAGACAGAGTACGACGCCTTCGAGGCCTGTGCCTCGGGAGCCGGCATATCGGCCAACCCGGCGTGTGACGATCCATTATGATCGGGGGGCGCCACCGCGCAGCGGCGATGATTCCGGCACGCGAGCGTTCGTGTACTGGCAATGCGTACTAATGCCAGGATCAGCAATTGGTTTCGAAGCTTTAAGGCGGCCCCACGATAAGGGCATCGCGGCGGCCACGGCCCGTGGTCTTGCGAACGCCGGTGTGTCCGATCGACCCGACTTGCCGGCCGACGCCGAGCCGCGTAGCGGAAAAGCTTTAGCCGCAGGCATGGGGCCGCGAGGGTTTGTTTGGCCAAGACGGACGTCTATGAGGTATAATAGTAAACGGTCATCATAGAAGACTATGTTCAGGGATGGGCTTGGTTGCTCAGGGATGCCAGGAGGTGCAACATGATCACTTCCACATGTCATCGTTCAGGGAGCGGAAAGGTTATTGAGGCTGGTTCGAGCAACCGCCGGCAGACGGCCTTCACGTTGATCGAAGTCCTAGTCGTCGTGGCGATCATCGCACTGTTGATTGCCATCCTCTTGCCCTCGCTCAAGGCGGCGAGGGAAAACGCCAGGGCTACCGTCTGCGGACACCAACAAAGGCAGTTGGCTCAGGCCGGCACCATTTGGATGACCGAGGGCAACAAGAACATGGTCCCGGCGCACCGGGGATGGGCAACTCACGTCCTGAGGGTTATGAAAGGGCAGGCCGACATGTTCAAATGCCCGTCCACGGAAACACTGGTGCCCATCGCCCCGGTCCTGATCAGACAATACCGGACAGGCTTTACCTATCCGGCCCTCTCGACAGACAGCCCATATTTCCGCCGAAATCCGAATCCGGACGGCCAAGGCTTCTATCGGGCGGACATGGAAACGGAGGCGATGGAGCAGTTGGGCAGCGGTGCAGGCGATGCGGATTTCGACGATGCCTATGTTTACACCAAGCCCTTGGGCGACGGCAAGATCGCCGAAGTCTACGCCGTGAAGGCGGGGACGGGCCGCGCGCTGAGTATGTTTGATTACAAGGGCAAGTTGCTTGCCGAGTACTTCAGCACGACGCCGCGTTACCAGTTGCCCACCCTGTGGGGCAGCTACGGAATGAACCTGTCGGCCGCCATCCCGGGCGCGAAACCGTACAACATCCTGTACCTCGACTACACCGATTGGGCGGCGGTGGTCGAAAGCCGGTTTGGCGTCATTTCAGCCTACGACGGCAAACGCCGGGGCGACGGCAAGCCGGGAAGAGAGAAGTACGAATGGGTCGACCCTCGCCACAACAGGCGAGTGAACGTCTGTTTTCTGGACACGCATGTCGAACGTATGGTACCCCAGAAACTGGTTCCGCCCCTAAACGAGGATTTACCCTCGCCGTGGCACCCGCAACGCCCGCCCGGCTGGATAGTCCCCGGCCTGCCAGCGGAGTGACAGAAGTCACGAGTACGAGAAGGGCCTGCATCTGGGGGATTTAACAAATCCCTGCTGCTGCGGAAGCGTTCTTGTCTCAAGTCAAGGTCCAACGTGACCGGCTTCACTTGTAAGGACACCACCTCACGACACCCCGTAGCCCCTTGGCATGATCTGCCCGGAGCGCTTTTGCATGCTGGGCGAATCCATTACCATTCCGCCAGGCGCTCGGGGCCTACGGCCAAAACGGCTCATCTGAAAGAGCTGTGGCCGTGGCACCCGCAACCGCGCGCCTGGAGTGACTTCATGGCCCAGAATGAACAGGTGCTGGTGGTCGAGCGGAGGGTGGTGGAAGAGGTGGGCATGTTCCACGGCCTGCAGTTTGACGTGGAACGTTATCTCGACAAGCTTTTTGCAAAGGACGTTCCGCGGTTCATGCTTCGGTCACAGGCCGAGAAGGACCCCGCGTATAAGCAGCTCATCCCGTATGTCATCATGACTCACGACGGCAAGTACCTGAGCTACGTCCGCGGGCGCAGGGCGGGCGAGGCGCGGCTGATCGGGCTGCGGTCCATCGGGATTGGCGGCCACATCAACCCCGGCGACGACATGCCCCTGTTCAGCTCCGATTTCCGCGACGCTTACCGGACGGCCGTGGAACGTGAGGTGGCCGAGGAAGTATCCGTCGAGGCCGGCCACACCGACCATATCGTGGCCCTGCTCAACGACGACCGCAACGAAGTCGGCCAGGTCCACCTCGGGATCGTCCACCTATGGGTCCTAGACGCGCCCAAGGTCACCAAACGCGAGCAGATGATCACTCAGATGTCCTTCATGACGCCGGCCGAGCTGCATGAGATCCGCGACGACATGGAAACCTGGTCCAGCCTGTGCGCCGACGGCTTGGAGGAAATGGTCAGACGAACGCGATGAGCCACGGCGGTTGACCCGATACGGCGTATTCTGTTGACGCCTCGAAGCCATGGCGATAGGGTGTCGCCGGAAAAAGGCAGCAACAACTCCACCACGAAGTGAGGGCATGAAAATGATCAAATGCATCAGCTACTGGTCCACGAAAGACGGCTTGGCCGGCAAGACGACGATCGAGGAGGCGCTCAGGGTGACCAGGGAGGCCGGGTTTGCGGGGTTGGAGTTGTGCATCGGCACCGACGGCGTGCTGACGACTTCGACCTCGCAGGCCGATTGCGAGGCCATCCGCAAGAAGATCGACGCTTCGGGGGTGATCGTCGAGACGCTCGCCAGCGGGATGTGCTGGGGCTTCAATCCGACGAGCGATGACCCGGCCGTGCGGCAGAAATCGATCGAGCTCCACTCCGACGCTCTGCAGCGGGCGGCTTGGCTGGGTTGCAGGGCCATGCTCTACGTGCCCGGCGTGGTCAAGAGCCCCATCTGCCCGGACGTCGTGCGTTACGACATCGCCGTCGAGCGGGCCCGCGAGGGTGTCAAGAAGCTGCTGGACGTGGCCGAGAAAGTCGGCGTCGATCTGTGCGTCGAAAACGTCTGGAACGGCATGTTCTACTCGCCGCTGGAGTTCATCCAGTTCATCGACTCATTCGGTAGCAAGCGTCTGGGGGTTTATTTCGACGTCGGCAACGGCATGGGTTACCATCAGCATCCGCCGCACTGGATCGAGCTGCTCGGCAAGCGGATCAAGCGCGTGCACATCAAAGACTACAATCTGAACTTCGGTTGGCTCGGCGCGTACTCATTCTGCGACCTAGGTGCCGGGCAGGTTCCCTGGGCCGAAGTGATGGATGCCCTTCGCGGCGTGGGCTACAACGCAACCCTCGTGGCCGAAATGATGCCCTGGGATCCGGGCACCCTGGCCCGCACCAGCGCGGCTCTTGATGTGATCATGAGAATGTAAGCCGGCCGCGAGGTTTCGGGCCGTCGATGAATCATCTCCGAGACACCGCCGCTGACCACCGCCATTCGGCAATGATTGCCGACTGGTTGGCCGGATCGATACGTTCCACGACCGCTCGGAAACGATCAGTCAGGATCCGGCTGAAGACAACCGTTGCCGCCGGTTGATCGGCGGTGGTCTCGAAGGGGCCAAGCAATCTCCATTCATTAGCCCCCATATCCCAGCTTTCCACGCGTCCGGCCGTCGGCAAGGGTGTGCGAATCTCCATCTCCGTCATCCCCGTCGGCTGCGGCAAACGCACCTCCAACCACTGCGGCATGGGCAGCCCCGGCAACGACACCCAGCTCGTGTTGACATCGCCGTCGAGAGCATCAACCCCGTCCGTCCACGAACTACTGGCCCGCGTGCGGACGCCTTCCTGATAGGCCGGTACGTTGACATCCGCCCTGACGTGAAGCAAGTCGGTTCCATACCGCGCATCTTCGATACCTGTCCGGGCAGGGGACAGCCGCGGGTATGAACCGATGGTCAATTCACTCCGCCCTTCCGGAAGAGCGATCGACACCAGGTTCTCATGCTGCTTGAAATCCACCGGCCGGCCACCAAGCCGGACCCACTTCACCTGCGCTCCACGATCCACAGCGAGGGTGACCGACGTCGGCCGTTCAGCCCAGAATTGGGCGATCATCTGGGGGGCGTCTTTCAGGTGCGGCCACTCGACAGCCCCGGAAAGACGATGGTTGGCCCTGAGCACCTCCGCGCCTCGCAGATTGACGTATGTCCCGTTGAGGAAAACGACGGCCCCATCCTGAACCTCCTCTCGGCCGGATGGCCTGATGCCTGTGGGCATGGCAGCAGCTACACGAGCATCCGACCGGAGCCGCTCCTTGTTGCCCGAGTCCGCGCCCGTGACGCTTAACCAGAAAGCCTGCGATTCTTCGCCCTCCTCATCCACGGTTTGATACGAGCCGGGTCCAAGCGAACGCACGACACAGTGCGGGACCACAAACCCGGAGCCGACCTGTGTCGGCCAGCGACACACCGTGACAAAAGACACGTGAGAAGCCGGCTTCTCTGCGCGGAAGCGGACGTATTTCCTCGGCAAGGTCCGATGGTAGCCATCCTGGAGAATCGCCTGAAGCGGCATATCCGCCAGCACCTGCAAGAGGCACTTGTGTGGCCCGCGACCGATTTCCAGATCGTTCGGACCGCTCATCCCAAAGGGATTCTCGGGATGCAGAATCAGGTCGAATTGATGTTCGCCTTTGCCCTCAAGCCGGTCACAAATCACGACGAGGCCATGCCGTGTGAAAACCAGGTCCCGCGTCCACGATTCCAGCTTGTCCGGATATGCAGCCTTGAGCTGTCCCGATGCCGCACCGATGAGCGAAGTCCCGACGGCCGCAAGGAGCTCGCCGTCCGCGCGTACCTGATTCTCATTATCCACCATGACCACGTTGTGAGCGACGGTCCTGGAAAGGCAACTGCCGTAAATGGGACTGTTGTAATTGGCTGAGCCCGAGTCGATGATTGTCGGCCGACCGCCGCCGAACAGATAAAACGTGCCGATGTCATGATGTCCGCGATTCTGGTGAAACTTGATCGCCGCCATGGGGTCATACGGGCCCCAGCCACAACGCATCACCACCTGCCCGATATCCTGAAAGGCTCGGATACATGCGCCGGCCTGCGGTTCCTTTTCGCGCAGTCCGGGGTCGTCCCATAGCAGGATGCGCGGTGTGCCGGGTACCGGCGTCGTACGGCGATATAGCCACGCGGCCAGGCCGTCGTTGCGATTCTTCATC
>Ga0116145_1001458_pt1 | contig 23639 bp, 20 predicted proteins | sample AD_JPNHG1_MetaG_FD_89747 | JGI IMG/M metagenome (GOLD analysis project Ga0116145, IMG submission 89747) | Active sludge microbial communities of municipal wastewater-treating anaerobic digesters from Japan - AD_JPNHG1_MetaG | ecosystem: Engineered > Bioreactor > Anaerobic > Digestate | place... | reverse complement strand
GGCTGGGGCGGGAGGATTCGAACCTCCGAATGCAGGAACCAAAATCCTGTGTCTTACCGCTTGACGACGCCCCACCGTCTTCCTTTTCAAATTCAACCGGGCAGTCATTCGTCAGGGGAGAATTCGTATTTACCCTAGAGTGATTGGGCAAAGAAAACGCGACAGTCTCCGGAAACTTTTTTCACAATGGCTTCCCGCGCCGCCCGGGCCGACGATTCATCGGCAAAAAGGCCAAATAGCGTGGGACCGCTGCCCGACATCAATGCACCCAGGGCGCCTTCGTTGATCAGCAATTTTTTATAATCCGCCAATTCGGGATGCAGACTCATCGATACAGCTTCTAAATCATTATGCAATTCCCGAATTACATCACCCAGTGCGTAAAATCGCGGAATGCTATAATTATTTTCTTTTTTTGTCAACGTGAAATTCAGCTTTTCGTAAACCGTTTTTGTGGAAAGGGGAAAAGGGGGGTTGATTAAAACCATACTGAATTTTGGCGCATTTTCCAGCGCCTGAAGCCGGTCGCCGATTCCGGTCGCAAATGCCGTGGGGCCGAAAATAAAAAAAGGGACGTCCGCTCCCAGCTTCGCTCCGATTTTTATCAATTCAGTTTGACTCACGTTCAGTGAACATAAGTCATTTAAAGCCATCAACGTCGTCGCCGCGTCCGAACTGCCCCCTCCCAGACCGGCGGCCGTGGGAATCCGCTTGGCAAGAGTGACCGCGACTCCGCCTGAATAACCGGTATGTTCAAAAAGAGACCGGGCCGCCCGAACCACCAGGTTTGTGTCATCCGCAGGAAGGTCGGTGTCGGGGCAGGAAAGAGCAATTCCCTCCGTTCGGAGGGAAAAGGTCAATTCATCGTAAAGGGAGATCTGCTGCATGACCGAAGCCAGATCATGGTAGCCGTCCGGCCGTTTGCGCAAAATGCGCAGAAAAAGGTTGATTTTGGCGGGCGCCAACCGTCGCGTTTCAGCCTTTTTCTTTGACATAGCGCATTTTCAACTCGTAGAGCACGCCCTGGATCAGATTGGTTTCATTGGCGTCGAGATTGCCTCTGGTCTTTTCATGCAGCATGTCCAGAATATCGATGGTCTGCTTGGCGGCTGGAAGATTCTTTTCGGCTTTTCCTCCTTCAACCTCCGGGAAATCCCCGAAATGAAACAGAGCGGACGTGGAAAGCGAGATGACAAAGTTCGTGAAATTGACGGGGGGATAATCCGCCGGTTCCGCTGAAGATTTACCGGCCTTCCCTTTCGGTTCCTCCGCTTTTACGAACGCCGGTTCCTCTGTTGCTTTTGCGTCCGCCTCTTCCGAAAAACGCCTGTCCTTTATGACAAATCCGTCCCCTCTTGTCTCTTCTGCCATAAATTCCCCCCTGCATTTTATCCTTCAGTCTTCAGCCTTCTGTCCTCAGCCATTCTCATTTCTTACTGAACGTAATCTGCCCTTTCGAGACTCCGATGACGATGTGATCGCCCTCGGAGAATTTACCGGCCAGAATGTCCATCGCCAGGGGATCCAGAACAAGCTTCTGCAGCGCCCGTTTGAGCGGTCTGGCCCCGTATACCGGGCTGTAGCCCTCTTCGGCTATATATTTTTTCGCCGCTTCTGTCAATTCGATGGAGAGTTTGCGCTCCTTGAGCCGACGGTCGATCAGCCCGAGCTGAATGCCGACGATCCGGTGAATGTCCTCGAGCGTCAGGCCATGGAACATGATGATGTCGTCGATGCGGTTTAAAAACTCCGGTTTGAAGGTTGCGCGCAGCGCTTCCATCGAGCGGTTCTTCTTTTCTTCTTCCTCCAGCGACGGGTCCTGAATCCACGCACTTCCGACGTTGGACGTCATGATTACGACGGTGTTTTTGAAATCCACCGTGCGGCCGTGGCCGTCGGTGAGCCGGCCGTCGTCCAGAATCTGCAAAAGGATGTTGAAAACGTCCGGATGCGCCTTTTCGATTTCATCGAACAACAGGACGCTGTATGGTTTTCGCCGGACGGCCTCGGTGAGGTAGCCGCCCTCGTCATAACCCACGTAACCGGGCGGCGCGCCGATGAGCCGCGCCACCGCGTGCTTTTCCATGTACTCGGACATGTCGATGCGGATCATAGCCTGCTCGTTGTCGAACATGAACTCCGCCAGCGCCCTGGCCAGCTCCGTCTTGCCCACACCGGTCGGCCCCAAGAAGATGAAAGAACCGATCGGACGGTTCGGGTCCTGCAGGCCGGAGCGGGCGCGCCGAAGCGCCGCCGAAACAGCCGCAATTCCGTCGTCCTGGCCGATCACGCGCATCCGGAGCCGTTCGTCCATGTGGATCAGCTTCTGCACATCGCTTTCCATCATGCGGGAAAGCGGAATGCCCGTCCATTTGGAAACCACTTCGGCCACATCCTCCGCGTCCACTTCCTCTTTGAGCATCTGGTTGTTTTTCTGAACTTCCGAAAGCTGGTTCTGGTCTTTCTTCAGCTGCCGGTCGAGCTCGACAAGCTTGCCGTAGCGGATTTCGGCCGCGCGCGCCAGGTTGCCTTCGCGCTGGGCGTTGGCCTCCTCCACCTTGAGCGATTCCATTTGGCTTTTGATCTTCTGGATCTGTTTGATGATGTCCTTTTCCGACGACCAGTGCAGCTTCATCCGGTCCATCTCGCTTTTGAGTTCAGCCAGTTCCTTTTCGATTTTTTCGCGCCGCTCGAGCGCCGCCTTGTCCGTATCCTTCTTGAGCGACTGCTTTTCGATCTCCAGCTGGATGATCCGGCGGTCGATCGCGTCAATCTCGGACGGCATCGAATCGAGCTCGATCCGAAGGCGCGACGCGGCCTCGTCGATCAGGTCCACCGCCTTGTCCGGCAGGAACCGGTCGGTGATGTAACGGTGCGACAGCGTCGCGGCGGCGATGATCGCGGAGTCTTTGATCCGCACGCCGTGGTGCACTTCATAGCGCTCCTTGAGTCCGCGCAGAATGGCGATGGTGTCCTCCACCGTCGGCTCCTTGACCATCACCGGCTGGAAGCGCCGCTCAAGCGCCGCGTCCTTCTCAATGTACTTGCGGTATTCATTGAGCGTTGTCGCACCCACACAGCGCAGCTCGCCCCGCGCCAGCGCCGGCTTGAGCATGTTGGAGGCGTCCATCGACCCTTCCGACGCACCCGCGCCGACAACGGTGTGAATTTCGTCGATGAAGAGAATGATCTCTCCTTCGGCGCTGGTGACCTCCTTCAACACCGCCTTGAGTCTTTCCTCAAATTCGCCCCGGTATTTCGCGCCCGCGATGAGCGCGCCGACATCCAGGCCGATCACGCGTTTGTCTTTCAGGTTTTCCGGCACGTCGCCGTTGACGATCCGCTGGGCGAGGCCTTCCACGATGGCGGTCTTGCCGACGCCCGGCTCGCCGATGAGCACCGGGTTGTTCTTGGTGCGCCTCGAGAGCACCTGCATAATGCGGCGGATTTCATCGTCGCGGCCGATCACCGGGTCAAACTTTCCTGTACGGGCGAGTTCATTGAAATCTTTGGCGTAGCGCTCCAACGCCTGATACTTTCCCTCCGGATTGGGGTCCGTCACGCGCTGATTGCCGCGGATATCGACCAGCACCTTGAAGATGTTGTCCCGCGTAATCCCGTTTTGGCGCAATACCTTTCCCGCCTGTCCTTCCTTCTCCTCCGCCATCACGACCAGAACGTGCTCGGCGCTGACGTACTCGTCCTTGAGCTGCGCCGCTTCCGTCATGGCTTTGTCAAACAGCCGGTTGAGACGGCCGCCCAGATACACCTGACCCGCGCCGGAGCCGCCGACGCTGGGCTGCTTCTTCAAATAGGCATTCAGCTCCTGTTCTATTCTTTGCGGGGAGGCGCCCAGTTTCGCAAGGATCGCGGAGGCGATCGAGTCGGGCTCCTGCAACAAGCACGTGAGCAGATGCTCCGGCTCGATGGCCTGGTGCCCCAGGGTAGAGGCCAGCGTCTGCGCATCCTGAAGCGCTTCCTGCACCTTCAATGTAAATTTATCGAATCTCATGGCATTCCTCTTTCTACTCCACGGGTTTTTCAATGGTCACGAAGAGCTTCCCGTTTTTGAAGACGCTGACATTTCCCGAGGACTGGGAAATCACCATCGCCACCGCGCGGGTCACGCTGGTGATGCCCGCCGCCGCGATGTGGCGGCTCCCCAGCCCCGATGGGAAATCCCGACTGTCCAGGGCCGCGCTCAAATGACGTCCCGCCGTGACAATCACGCCGTCGGACTTGATCACGAAGGCGCCGTCGATGGCGGAAAGCTCCTTGATGGTTTCCTCCAGCTCCGGGTTCAGAATGTTGCGCTGCTCCTCGGAATATCCCTTGAACGGGTTGATGATCATCTGCCTCGAAAGCTGCATGACCTTCTCATCGTCTCCGAGCACGAAAATCGTTCCGACCTTCCGGCTTTCTCGCCCCTGGGCCGCCAGCTCGCAGGCGATATTCAAAACGGCGTTGAACACCTCGGGACGCACGGCCTCCACGACGTCGCTGATGTCGTCGGACGTCAGAATCTCGAACTCGCGCCCCACGTCGATGAAAAAGATGCTGTCGGCATATCCGAATTTCGGCACGCCGGACAGGCAGACAACCTTGTCGCCCTTTTTGAACAGTCCGGAGACGATGCCCTTGGCGATCGCGATCTTGATCTTTCCGACGCGGGTCAGATTCACGTCGGGAATGTCCAGTTTCTTCGCCGCCGGCAGCAGCTTCTCCGGCAATTCCTCGGACTCTCCCAAAACGAGAACGAACCGGACCGATTTTCTCTCTTCTTCGGAAAGCTCGGACAGCTCTCCGCGGACATCCACGCAGACCAGAACGCAGCCCGCTTTAACGCCTTTCGCCAGTTTGATGGCCGTTTCGATCATCGTCTTGTTTACGGATTTCATATCCATTCCCGGGTCTGTTTTTACACTAGAATAAGCATTGGATGCCCGCCTGTCAAGACACGGGCGGCCGCCGGAAATATTTGCTTGACCGCAAATTCACTCTTCGGTATCTACCAAGTCAGGTTTTATTGACCGAGGAGGCCCGCACGTTGAAATTACCCGTCGTTACCGGCACTCTGGACTTATACATCGCAGAGATCAACCGCTTCCCCCTTTTGACCGCCGAGGAAGAATTCAAGCTGGCCATGCGCCTGAAAAAGGACAACGACATGGAAGCGGCGGAAAAGCTGATCGTTTCCAATTTGCGGTTTGTCGTGAAAATCGCCCATGAATACCGCAACTATGGATTCAAGCTGGCCGATCTCATCCAGGAAGGCAACATCGGGCTGATTCACGCCGTCAAGAAATTCGACCCGGAGAAAGGGTACCGTCTGATCTCCTATGCGGTGTGGTGGATCCGCGCCTATATCCAGAACTACCTGATCAAATCCTGGAGCATCGTCAAGATCGGAACCACGCAGGCGCAGCGAAAGCTTTTCTTCAAACTGAGCCAGGCCCGGAAACAGCTGGAAACGATTTCGAAGAAGAATCCCGAATTCAGTGAGATCGCCGATTCACTGGGCGTCAAGGGCTCGGAGGTCGCGGAAATGGACCTGCGGATGGGCGCGCGCGACCTGTCGCTCAACGAACTCATCAACGAAGACGGCGACACGTCCCATCTGGACTTTCTGACTCACGACGGGGATGACCAGGAAGTTTCCCTGATCAAGCATGAAGAGCGAAGCCTGGTCAAACGGCATATCGCCGGTGCCCTGGCCACACTCAACGAACGGGAAAGCTACATCATTCAGCACCGCGTCATGGCGGACGATCCGCTGACCCTGCAGGAAATCGGAGACAAATACAACATCACCCGCGAACGCGCCCGCCAGATTGAAAAACAGGCGCTTAAAAAGGTTCAGTTGGCCCTGCCGTATCTCAAAGAAGACCTGTAAGCCTCTTCATCGGACCCACGGGAAGTACAGCAGAAACCACACGATCTTCACGTATTCTCTGGCCACTTTTTTCCAGTCCGACGCCTTCAGCTCCCAGGGATTCAACGGCGCCTTTTCGTAGGGCGTCGGCAAAAAGCAATGCCCGTCAGGCGTCCCGAACTCCCTGCCGACCATGATGCGGATGCGCCGCATGTGGTAGGGGGAGCTTACGAAGATCGCCGTCGTCTGCCCGTATTGCCGCATGATTTTTTTCGCCTCGATCACCTCCAGGTGCGTATCCTCGTAAAACGGCGGCTGCGGGGTTCCTGCGTCTTTTTTGAGGCCGCCCGGATCTTTCGGGACAAAAACGGCTCTTAGTTTTCCCCCATCCGCCTTGAAGAGCTTCGGGTAGGCGGGAATCACAAGATAGTCCGCCATCCCCCGATTCATCAAATCCCTGGCATGGCGATCCCGGTCGTTGAAAACCGGCCCCAGCAGAACCACGACGGCATCCGCCCGGGCACAGGGGGAAGAGTACACCAGAAACCGGGGCGCGTAAAACACCGCCGCCGCGAGGACAACCGCCGCCAGCATCAGTATCCCGGGGCGCTTTTTAAAGGACCTCGAGACCATAAGCCGTTTCCATTCCCGTTTTCCCGGTCATAATTTGCTTTTCAGCTCGCTGAGCTTGTTGAGCGCCTCCAGCGGCGTCATCGAAGAAACATCCAGCCCGCGAAGTTCTTCCAGAACGACGTCCTCGCTTGGGGCAAACAGATTCAACTGCGGATGGGTCGGCTTTCGGACATTCCGTCCGCGGGCAATCCGCGGCATGCCGATTTCGTCGAATTCCCCCTTCTCCAGATTCTGAAGGATTTCCTTTGCCCGGCCGATGACGTCCGCCGGGACGCAGGCGATTCTCGCCACTTCGATGCCGTAGCTGCGGCTCGCTGCGCCCTTCATGATCCTGCGCAGGAAGATGATCTTCTCCCCCCATTCCCTGACGGCGATGTTGTAGTTTTTCGCACCCTCTTTGGACGCGGCAAGATCGGTCAACTGATGGTAGTGCGTGGCAAAGAGCGTGCGCACACCCTGCCCGGCGAGATCGTGAAGGTATTCGGCCACGGCCCAGGCGATGCTGAGTCCGTCGAACGTGGACGTGCCCCGGCCCACTTCGTCCAGGATGACCAGGCTGCGAGGCGTGGCCTCCGTCAGAATCTGAGCCGTTTCCATCATCTCCACCATAAACGTGCTCTGTCCTTTGGCCAGGTTGTCCGACGCCCCGATGCGCGTGAAAATTTTATCGACCAAGCCGATGCGGGCGCGGGAGGCGGGAACGAAACTGCCCATCTGCGCCAGGAGCACGATCAGGGCCACCTGGCGGATATACGTGGATTTTCCGGCCATGTTGGGTCCGGTAATGACCAGCAGACGGTTTTCGCTGAGATCGAGCAGCGTATCATTGGGAACGAAGCCTTCCTTTTTGAGGGCCGCTTCGACCACCGGGTGGCGGCCGTCCCGAATGTCAATCCCGTAGTCTTCGCTGATTTCCGGGCAGACATAGGCATGCTTCTCGGCCGTTTCCGCCAGAGCGCAGATTGCATCGAGCTGGGCCACGCAAAAGGCGTTGTACTGTATGGAGGGGATGTCCGGCAGCAGGCTTTCGCGAAGCGCGACGAACAGTTCGTTTTCACGCTCACGGATTTTTTCCTCCGCATGGAGCACCGTCTGTTCAAACTCTTTCAATTCCTGGTTGATGTAGCGCTCCGCGTTGACCAGCGTCTGTTTGCGTACATAGGAGTCCGGCACCAGCGCGGCGTTGGCCTTGGTCACTTCAATATAGTAGCCGAAGACATTGTTGAAGCCGACTTTGAGGGAATGAATGCCCGTGACCCGGCGCTCCCGCGCCTCCAGCTCGGCGATCCATTGCTTGCCGTCGGTGCTGATGGAACGCAGGCGATCCAGTTCTTCGTCGAAGCCCGCGGCGATAAATCCCCCGTCCTGGACTCGGGAAGGCGGATCGCTCACGATCGCGCGGGAAAGGAGCTGAACCGTCGCGGACATGTCCGACATTTGCTTGCGCAGGTCTCTCAGGACGGGCGCGGTAAACTCTTCCAGCCGGGATCGCAGATCCGGCAGCAGGGCCAGGGACGCTTTCAGGGCGACGAGATCGCGCGGCGTCGCCGCCATCATCGCGATCCGTCCGGCCAGTCTTTCCAGATCATAGACGCCGGATAGAATTTTGCGGAGGTCGGAACGAGCCGCATGGTTTTCTTTGATTTCCGCCACGGCCGCCAGCCGTTCACGGATCTTTTCCGGCTGGACGAGCGGCTGGGCCAGCCACCAGCGCAGTCGCCTGGCGCCCATCGGCGTCAGCGTTTCGTTGATGAGGGCAAAGAGGGATCCGGCGCTCCTCCCGTCCTGAAGCGTCGCGAAAATTTCCAGGTTTCGGCGGGCCGCCTCGTTGAGGATCAGATAATTCCGGGGGGCATATTCGCGGACCGCGGAAATATGGCCTGCGCGAATCTTCTGCGTGGCGTTCACATAGCGCAGAATTTCCGCCGCGGCGTTTTTGGCCGCGTGAAAATTGCGGATGCCGGATGTTTCCAGCACCGATGCCGCGAGCTCCTTCTCCAGAATCTCCTGTGCCTGTCCGGGCTCCAAGTCGGCCGCGTCAAGCGGGTTGACGCAAAGGGAGGGCATCTGGGCCTCCAGCATTCTGATCAGCACCGGATCGGGAAAACTCTTGGCGACCAGCAATTCCCGAAAGGCCAGGCCGCCCGCGGCGGCCAGAAGCGCGTCGCGCCCCGGAAACTCGCCGATGTAAAATTCACCGGTGGACAAATCCAGAAACGCCAGGCCCAGCCCATCCGGGCCGGCGGCCAGGCAGGCCAGATAGTTGTTTTCGCCGGCTTTCAGGTTTTCCTCGTCCAGCACCAGCCCCGGCGTAATGACGCGGACAACCTCGCGCCGGACGATGCCTTTGGCGCTTTTCGGATCCTCCACCTGTTCGCAGACGGCCACCTTGTAGCCTTTTTCCACGAGCCGGGTGATGTAAGTCGAAGCGGCGTGATAGGGAACTCCGCACAGCGGCACGGCGTCTTTGCTGGATTTATTGCGGGAGGTGAGCGTGATTTCCAGAAGCGGAGCGGCCGTAAGCGCGTCTTCGAAAAACATCTCGTAGAAGTCGCCCATGCGGTAAAACAAAATGCAGTCCGGATATCTTTCCTTGATCTCGACGTACTGCTTCATCGCAGGGGTCAGATTGAACGTCGCGTTCAGCGCCATTTCCCGTCATCCCCCCGCTCCAGGTCGATCACATCGGGTTTCCGGCGCAAGACGGCGTTCGGCGGATCAATGAAACGGTCGGCCAGCCAGCTGGCGATGCTGATGATGAGGGCGCCGAGAAACGCCCAGAAAAAACCGTCAATGTCCAGCCCCGGCACGAAATATGCCACCACAAGCAGCATGAGGGCATTGAGTACAAAAGCAAAAATCCCCAGCGTCAAAATGGTCAGCGGCAAGGTCAGCAAAAGCAAAACGGGGCGAAGAAAAATATTCAAAACGCCCAGAATCGCGGCGGCCAGAAAAGCCGTCGGCAAAGAAGCCACACGAATGCCGGGCAGCAGGCTGGACGCAAGGAGAATGGCCGCGGTAATGATCAGCCACCGCGTGAGAAGAACCGTCATGAAGGATCCCCGGCCCGTTGCCATTTTCCTCCTCAATAGGGCGTGTCGTCCGCCACGGTCTTCTTCGATTTCAGAAAGACCCAGGTGATGCTGAATCCGCTCATCCACGATGTTTTCGTCTTGACCAGCGGGCTGTCTTCAAAAACGGCGCCCTGCAGAAAATCGGCGCTGACAAAGGCTTGGAAATGAAAGGACCGGTAATTCTTCCCCAGGCCGACGGTCAGGGTTGAGCCGCTGTATCCCGCGCCCGCACGGTAGACCGGGCGCCAGGCCGTGGCGTAAGCGGGCGCCACGTCGTAAAAATATTGATGATATCCGCGGTCACCGAACATCGGTCCTGCCGAAATTCCCAGGTAGATGCCCGTTTGGGGAATCACGTTTGCTTTCTCAACGTTCAACCGGGGGGAAAAGACCCATCCCTCATAGCGCACGGAACGAAAGTCGGTTGAAAAAACCGCCCGGACCGGAAAGGCCAGGCTCAGACGATACCAGTCCTCGTGGGACTCCAGCAGTTTCACGCGCAGCGCCGGGCCGAATTCAAAGGTAGGATCCAGATCCTCCATGCCCCGGCGCGCCTCGTTGTCGTCGCTCTTCACGGGTACGGCGCCGTAGCCGCTCGCGTCGAGGGTTACGCGGTCGGTTTTGAAAAGCCGCGCGGTAAGCCTTTTGTCCTCGAGGCGGAAAATGCCGCCGCGGTAAACCGCATAGGGAAAAGGCAGCAGGTAGGGCCTCGTCTTGTCGGATCCCCGGTAATCCGGCATCATCAGAAATCCGCCACCTACGCCTACTTCCCACTGCGGTTTCTCCGCGCCGAAAGCCAAAAGCGGCAAGAGCAGCAAAAGAACCGCCAGCAGCACCGGGACGATTCGACCATGCGCCATCACGATGACAACCTTACCGGTCAAAAGTCGTAAACTGGTCTTTTTTCGCCGCGCAAACCGGACATTCCTCCGGCAGGATGCCGTCCGCCACGTAGCCGCAGACCTTGCAGACGTGGTAAACGGTTTCGCGCTCTTCCATGAAGTGGTTCATGGCCTGTTTGTAGAGCTTGGCGTGCGTTTCCTCCACGTCGCGGCTCTGGCTGAAGTGCAGCAGGGCCTGCTTGTCGCCCGCCTGCTCCGCCATCTTCACAAAGCGGTCGTAGGCGATTTCCGCCACCGTTTTTTCCGACTCGAAGCTTTCCGCAAGATTTTCTTCCGTGGTTTTAATTTCCTTGAGCACGCGAAGCGCCCGCTTGCCGTGAATTTCTTCCGAAAAAGCGATTACGCGAAAAAGGCGCGCGATTTGCGGATAACCCTCCTGATCCGCCTTTTCCGCGAACATCCGGAGCCGAAGGGCGGCTTTCGCCTCTCCGACATATGCCTCGCGAAGGGCTTCACGAATCTTTTCATCCATGGCTTACACCTTTCCTGAAAAATGCCTATTCAGGCGTGAATTCGCTTTTATCGGCGCCGCAAACGGGACAGGTCCAGTCCGCGGGAAGCTTTTCGAACGTCGTGCCGGGGGAAATCCCACCTTCTTCGTCTCCCTGGTCCGGATCATAAACATAACCGCATACTCCGCAAACATACTTCTTCATTTCTCGCCTCCTTGTGGTCTTCTTTCATTACAGGGAAATTCTTCGGGCCAGTTCCGACGCCACTCTCTTCCCCAGTTCATGACATTTCCCGAGCGTATCCGGACCCGGCACATGCTTTGTGGAAACCGTTTCGGCCACCACGTCGACCTTCATTTCGCGAAGGGCGTCTTCCAGATCCTTCACCGCCTCGCCGCTCCAGCCGAATGAGCCGAACACCGCGCCGATCAGATTGGCCGGCTTGAGCCCCTGGATATAGGTCATCCCGTCGGCCATCTGCGGCAGCATGTGGTTGTTGAGCGTGGAAGAGCCGACGATCAGCGCCCCCGCGTCCAGCAGTTCAAAGATCACCTCGCTGCGGTGCACTTCGTTGAGGGAAAGAATTTTAACCCGAACGCCCGCCTGCGCCAGGGATTCGGCAATGGCTTTGGCCATCCTTTCGGTGGAATGCCACATGGTTGCGTAGAGCACCACCGCCTTGTTGGCCGGCTTTTGCGCGGCCCATTTCCGGTACCGCTCGAGGATGAAGCCCAGGTCTTTGCGCCATACCGGCCCGTGGTCCGGTGCGATGATTTTGATACCCCATCCCTTCGCCGCCACCCTTTCCAGCGTTTTGAGCACCACCGGCGAATAGGGCAGAACGATGTTGGCGTAATACGTGGCGGCTTCGTATTCGAGCATGTCGACCGGCAGTTCGTCGGCGAATCGCTCGAACGTCGCGAGGTGCATGCCGAAGGCGTCCTGCGAAAACAGGAGGCCGTCCGCGGCCAGATACGTAAACATGGAATCCGGCCAGTGTATCATTCTGGTTTCCATGAAGGTGAGATCCATGTTGCCCAGGGAAAGCGTTTCCCCTTCCCGGACCGTCTGAATATCATAATCATGATGAAGAATATCCCCCAGGTTTTTCACCCCCACGGAGGAGGCAAACACTTTGGAGGGTTTGACCCGCTCGACCATCTGCGAAAGACATCCGGAATGGTCCTGCTCGGAGTGATTGGACACAATGTAGTCGATTCTGGACGGATCCACCACGGATGCAATCCGCGCCAGCATTTCCTCCAGGAAGGGTTTTTTGACCGTATCGATGAGCGTGATTTTGTCCGCCAGAATCAGGTAGGCATTGTACGTGCTTCCGTGGGGCGTCGTATAGCCGTGAAAATCGCGAATCGACCAGTCGATGGCCCCCACCCAGTAAACATGGTCGCTTACTTTTATCGCGGAATAGATGTCGGTCATGAAGTTTCACCTCGGAATATTTGTGAGTGAGTAATATAAGGTTTACCGCCGGATCGTCAACCCTTATTTGATCATGGAGAAACCGGCATCAAAAGCCTTCATATTTAAAGCACATTTTCCAGGCGAGCCGGTTTTACGAATCTCTTTCGCGAACATCCGCCGGTCGATGGGCAAAAGCCCCGTTCCGGCCAGTGCGCCCAGCATGACGACATTGCTCAGTACCGGGTTGCCCAGGTCAAGGCCCACGGCTGTGGCGTCAAAGAGCCAGTACCGGGCGGTCAATCGCGCGAAAGCGATGCGGATCGTTTCCTCGGATGGGTAGTCGCGCTCACCCGTAATCACCCCGATGGGATCGATCGAACGGGAATTGGACAGGAGCGAGACTTCGGGATTGCCGTACACCGTCAAAACGCGAAGGGCTTCCAGCGGCTCCAGCGCCACGATCACATCGGCGCCGCCCCTGGGAATCTGCGGACTCCTTACGGCATCGGGGGAAATGCGCAGATGACTCATCACCGACCCGCCGCGCTGCGACATGCCGAAGGTTTCGCCGATGGTCACGACATAGCCTGCGTCTACGAGCATTCCCGCGAGCGCGCGGGATGCCATGACGTTGCCCTGTCCGCCGACGCCGGTCAGGACCAGATTTTTGGTGACGCTTAATCTTTTGGTTTTCATATACAATTCCTGAAAGAAACGACGCGGTGTCTTTTCCAGCACCATTCATCATCCGTTCATCCGCCGGAAGCGGCGGCGGATGCCGCCTGCGACTTCAGGATGGCTTTGCGCGGACAAATGGAGGCGCAGACGCCGCAGCCGGCGCAGACCACTTCATCAACGGCCGCCTTTTTCTTTTTCCGGTCCCAGACGAGGGCCGGACAGCGGAAAATCCTCGTGCACAGGCGGTTGCAGCCGCAGGCATCCCCCAGACACAGACTTTCGTCCACTTTCATCTCGAACGTTTTTTTGCCTTTTTTCTCGGGACTGAGCGCGCAGGCCTGGCGCAGAATGAGCACCTTGAGCGAATCTTTTTCAGCCAGAAAATCCGTCAGTACCGACCCGGTTGCCGACAGGTCAAACGGGTCGCAGACCGCCACTTTCGCGCCGATGGCCCGGCAGACGGCGGCTATATCGACGGCCGGAACGCTTTCTCTCAAGGCGTTCATTTCATTGCCCGGATGCGGCTGAAAACCCGTCATAGCCGTTCCCTGATTGTCCAGAACAATGAACGTGATGTCCGCGCGGTTGTGCCGGGCGTTGATGAGCGCCGGAATCACCGCGTGATAAAAGGTGGAATCGCCGCAGACCGTCAGAACGGGCTTTTTAAAACCGAAAGGCGCCAGCCTGGCAAAGCCGCTTGCCAGCCCCGTTCCGGACCCCATGGAATGAAGCGTCGGCATGGTCCCAAACCCGTTGGCCGGCGTGAGAGCCGCCATCGAATAGCATCCGATGTCGCCGCAGACGAACCCCCCGCGGCCGTCCAGCGCAATGGCGTTGTGGATGCTCCAGAAGGATGCGCGATGCGGACACCCGGCGCAAAACGTCTGTTCCCGCGGCGGAAGCATCGCCGCTGTTTTCCGGGCCTCTTCCTGATAGGACGACGAAAGCCCGCAGCGCCTGATGTTGAAAATCTTCACCAGGGCATCCGCCACGATGTCCGGGTTGAGTTCCCCGGCAAAAGGGAGCGTCCCGTCATATTTGCCGAAGAACGTTTTGTCTTCCGAAAGCTTCGGGTTGCCCGCGGCCAATACCTTGACGTTTTCTTCCAGAAACGCCATCACCTCTTCCACGATCAGAATTCTTCGGGCTTTCCGCAGGTATTGGGACACCAGACGCGGCGGCAGGGGCCAGGTGGTCCCGAGCTTCAAAATGCCCACCTTCTTTTGCAGGCCCAGCATGTGAACCGCCTCCGCCGCGTAGAGCCAACAGGCGCTGGCCGTAATGAGAAGCAGATCGGGACGGGCGGGACCCGTATAGCGGTTGAACGGACTTTTTTCAAACAGGGCGCAAACGGCCTTCAGCTTTTGCCGGCGGAGCAGATGCTTGGCGACCACCGGCGTGCTGATCATCGGACCGGTTTGCGAATCCATGATCGGCCCTCCGTATTCAAACGCCGCTTTTCGGGCTTTTGCGGGCAATGTTCCGCAAACCACGTTTCCGCTGGCGTGCGACATTCGCGTGACGGAGCGCAGCATTACGACGTTGCCGATCGCTTCGGAAAGCTCAAAAGCCCATTTCGTCATGTCCTTGGCTTCCTGAAAATCCGCCGGCTCCAGAAGCGGCATCTCCAGCATGCCGGCAAAGTAGCGCGACTCCCCCTCATTGACGCTGGAAAGCGCCCCCGGATCTTCGCAGGAAACCAGCACGAGGCCGCCGCGGGTTCCCGAGGCCGTCAGGTGCAAAAGAAAATCGGACGCTACATTCACGCCGTTCTGCTTCATGACCGCCATCGAGCGCAGCCCCGCGAAGGATGCGGCCGCCGCCACTTCCAGCGCAACCTTTTCGTTGACCGACCACTCCACGTAAAGATTCCGTTTGGAGGCCGCCGGCGCGAGCGATTCGATGACCTCGGAGGAAGGCGTCCCGGGGTAAGCGGTCGCCACAGATACGCCCGCCTCCAGTGCGCCGCGGGCGATGGCTTCATTTCCCAGAAACAAAACTTTGGATCCGGCCGGTGCAAGCAATCGGGTCATCGGTCGCCCTTCTTTTTCAACAAAGGTTTTGCCTTGTCTTGAAGCACTTCATTCAAGTATTTTCTTACCGCCGGATCGTCAGGATTCAAATACAGCAACTTCTCCGGCGACCGGCTTTTTTCGATGATTCGGGCAAGCGCTTTTTTCTTTTTTTCCGCGGCGGCGCTCATCAATTCCGCAAGCGCCCTCCGCGGCGCCTCACGACATTCCAGAATACCTTGATCCCGGGCCAGCGAAACGAGATTCTTCCCCTTCTCGCTGCGGACAATCACCTGGTTCCAGCCGCTCATTTCCACGGGATTCCCTCCGAATCGGGCGGCGCCGACGGAGAGATCGGCAAATTCTGCGGTCGAATCGATGCAGTAGCGGCAGGCCTCCCGCACGCATTCATCCACTTCGTCCATCGGCACATTGACTGCGCCGCCGGCCGTTCTGAGCTCGAGAATATTTTTTCCCGCGGGAATGTCCATCCCGGTAAGATTCTGAGCGGGAAGATGATATTGATTCAGAAGATTCTGAAAACGATCGAGGGCAAGCGTCCAGCCGCAAAACAACCCGATCACCAGCGAAAGCGTTCCGCCCTTTTGATATCCGTCGATTTTCGCCGTCCTGATTTTGGCCAGCGCGAGCGCCTGACAGGGCGTGGCCACGACACCGACCCTGCCCGCGCCGTTTTCCGGCATGCGGTGAAACGCAGCGACGGTCGGCGCGGCCCAAAAACGGCTTCCGGCATAGTCCGCCGGCTCTTCCCCACGGTCGATCAGACGGCCTTCAGGTTCCCGTCCGTCCAGACGACCGGAAACGATCGCCGCGTCGATCCATCCTTCGGACATCGCCAGTCTCAAGAGCGCCGTCACGGTGCCGCCGTGCTGCGCGCGGGCCCGCAGTCCCGCGTCCTTCGCGCGCGTGAACCAGAATTCCTTCACCGGCCCGATTTCGTCGGTCGCATCCGCGGCGTCAAAAAGTCCATCCCGAAGAAGCCGCCCGTCGGCGGGCGTCCGGGGGCAAAAGGCGCGGCATTTGCCGTCGGAAAGGTCACAGTCGAACAGTTGAACGGTTCTGTCCCTGTAAACGACCTGATAAGGACAGAGCCCCACGCACGCACCGCAGCCGGTGCACAGACTTTGTTCCAGAACTTCTTTTTTCAGCCTGGACTGGCTGCTTTTTTTTCGTTTCATCGCCTATCCAACTTTGGCCGTCCCGCTTCCCGTCTCACACCGAAGGATCCGGCAGAGTCCTTAAGAAACGAACGCTGTGCTGCATCAGTAAATCCCCCGGGCCGCGCTTCCGTCCACCAGCAAATTCACGCCGTTGATGTAGGCGGCCTGCTCCGACGCAAGAAACGCCACGGCGCTTCCGATTTCTTCCGGCCGTCCCAGCCTGGCCGCGGGAATGGAGGCGGCCGTTTCGGCAAAATACTGCTCGACGGAAATCCGCCGGGCTTCGGCGCGCACACGGGCCAGCTCCTCCTGTCTTTGGGTTCGGATATGACCGGGGCATACGGTGTTTACCGTAATCTGATGTTTCGCGTACCGGTTGGCCAGCACCTTGGTGAGGCCGCCGATGCCCGGGCGTATCGCGGAAGAAAGCAGCAGTTCATTGATGGGCTGCTTGGCGACGATCGAGTTGATCGTGATGATCCGGCCCCATTGCTGGCGCACCATCATGGGAAGAACGGCGCGGGTCAGGCGCACCATGCTCATCAGCGTCAGTTCATGCGCCTTTTGCCAGTCTTTGTCGGTCAGCGTGAGCATCTCTCCCGCCGGAGGCCCTCCGGCGTTGTTGACCAGAACATGAACGGTGCCGAAGCGCTTTTTGACTTGGGACACCAGATTCTGAACGTCTTTCGGTTTTGTGACATCCGCCCGAACGGCAACGACGACCGATCCGCTTTCCTCCTCGATTTCCCGTGCCGCTTGAGTAATTTCCTTTTTGCGCCTCGAGCAGATCACAACCGTCGCCCCTTCCAGCGCCAGTTGCCGCGCCGCCGCTCTGCCCAGCCCCCGGCTTGCCGCAGCGACGACGGCTATTTTATTTTTCAACCCAAAATTCATGATCCCTCCGGTCTTTCCGATGCCGACCTTACCGCAAAAGGGGATTACACGATGACGCGGGAGACGGTCTCGCTCAATCCTCTGGCGGCGGTGTTCAACTGCTCCGTAACGGCTTTAAACTGGGACAGGGAGCCGGTCAACTGCGCCGCGCCGGCTTTCAGCTCGGCCATCGCTTCGCTGATCTGGCGGGATCCGAGAGACTGGAAACGCATGCCTTCATTGACCTTTTCGAATTCCGGGCCCAGATTGGCCACCCGGGCAATCACCTGTGAAAGCTGCATCGTGGCATCTTCGGCCGAACGGACTCCTCTGGTCACCTCTTCGCGAAAATGGTCCATCTCCCGTACGCCGTCGGCCACCGACGCCTGCATTTCGCTGATGATGTCGGAAATATCCAGCGTCGATATGGCGGTTTCATTGGCCAGCCGCCCGATTTCCCGCGCGACCACGGAAAAGCCCCTTCCGTATTCTCCCGCTTTTTCCGCTTCGATGGCGGCGTTGAGGGACAGGAGATTCGTCTGATCGGAAATTTTGGTAATCGTCGCAATGATGCTGTCGATGCTTGCCGCCTTATGACGCATCAAATCGAGTTTTTCCGAAATGCTTTCGGTTCCCGCGGAAAGGCTTTGCATGGCGCCCTGAAGTCCGGAAAGGCTTGCCTGGCCGGCATTGGCAAGCCTGGACGCCTCGCCTGCGGAATTTTTCACACCCTCCATGGTGCCGGCCAGCTCCTGAGACGTCGCCGAGATCTGCCGGGAGGAAACCCCCACCTGCGCCACGTTTCCTTCCAGACTCTTCATCGCCTCTTCCTGACGGCCCGAGGCCGAAACGATGGAGGCCGTGGTTGCGTTAAGGGTATCGACCGCCTCCCGAATCCGGATCGTCTGTTCCCGAATGCTCCGGGTCATGTTGTTGATGGAGCGGCTGAGCAGCCCCACTTCGTTGCGGCGGGTGCCGGGATCAATCTGAACGCGCAGATCGCCTTTGGCGACGCTGTCCGCCGCACCGGTCAGCTTTTCCATCGGTTTGCCGACCAGATTCCGCGTCAGGAAATAGACGAGCAGCGCGACGGCGACGGCCACCAGGAGCATGCTGATCAGCAGCTTCTGCAGAAAGGCGAAAATGTCGGAGAGAATCTCGTCGTATTGCCGGCAAAAAATAATATACCAGGCGTCCTCCATGTGAAACTGCGCCGTGGTCAGTTTTTCCACATAATACGCCTTGTAAATCCCCGCGAATTCGGACAAAAAGTAGGACTCGCCCGCGGCGATTTTGTCCATCACCGGCCGAACGAGCTCCGGACCCTTCGGGTTGAGGATCAACGATTTTTGCGGATGGGAAATGATCATGCCGTCGTGATCGATCATCAAGAGATAGCCGGTTGTGCCGATGACGGATTTTTCAACAAAAAATTCCGTGAAATAATCCATTCTCGGGGCGACAATGGTCGCGCCCACAATCTCTCCGTTGTGTTCGATGGGAGCGGCTACGACAAAAATGGGGTTTCCCCTGAGGATGCTCGGATACACTTCACTGATGAAGTAAGGTTTCCCCCCGAAGACATTCTTGATGTAACTGAACTGGGGTCCGCACTTCCCGATCGTTTTACCGCCCACCGTATCGATAAAGAAATTTCCGTTTCCGATGATTTTCTTTTCGCCCTGGACATCGAGCGTGATCGTCTGGTCCGGGGCAAGTTTTACGGCCAGGGGAATATTTTCATAATAGGGGTATCGTGCTTGCATCTCGGACAGGAATTTCTGCGCGTCCGTCCTTTTTTGCGGATCCGCCGGGGAAAGCGTGACGGCAATAATTCTCGGATCGCGGGCAATGGTCTGCGCCGTGCGGATCTGCTCCTCCAGCCATCGCATAAGCGCCTGATTGGTTTTTTTCGTAACAACCTCGGCAAGGTCGCGGTTGGTTCTCAGGGCTTCCGGCTTACCCAGATAATACGCGACAAACCCGAAGGCAAGAAAAAGCAGCAAGATGGCGGGAATCAGCAGCAGAAGATACTGCGTGGATATTTTCCGCGAATTGTACTTTCTGATCAATGTGTCCAGCATCGGCGCCCTGCTTGATCCGTGTTTTTATGCTTCGGTTCTATATGGATGAATTGGATACCCTATTGGCGATAATTTATCAACAACTTCCGCTCACAAAACCGGCTTCTTTACCGATGCGTTTTTTCTCGCCGCACCGGATGATTTCACTTGAAAGGATGGAGCAGGCCATGTAAATATACGAACCGGCTTACGGATTCGGTGTCATCCCGAGCCTGTCGAGAAACGACAAACGCACCATGAAAAACCAGATGGCCGCTCTGAGCCTGTCGAAGGGCGACGGGAACGTGAAAATGGTCGGTTTAGCACAGCAGTACCGGGAAAAATTGACGACGTTTGACCTCGCGGCGAAAGCCGTTCAGGACGGGGACACGCTGATCCACGGCGTCACCATTGCCGAGCCCCCGGGCATGCTGGCGGCCATCGCCGACCGGGCCCGCCGCGGAGACCTGCACCACCTCAAAGTCTACACGTTTAATGCCCAGAAGCATTTTGCGGAAACGCTGGGAAGTCCGGATATCGCCGACGTGGTCGACTCCTACAGCTGGTTCGTTAGCGAAAGCTCCCGCAACATGGTGCAGGTCGGATTGACGCAGTTCGTCCCCGCCTATCTCCATCAGGTCCCGAAAATCGTAATGGAAACCATGGATGTTGATGTTGCCGTGGCCACGGTCGCCCCGATGAACGAAGACGGTTACTTCAGCTTCGGCCCCTGCAACGGCTACATGTCCGTGATGGCAACGCTGTGCAAAACCTTGATCGTCGAAGTGAACGAAAACATGCCTTTTGTTTACGGCGATGCCCTGATTCACATCTCGGACATTGAAATGATCGTTGAAAATACCGTCCCCTTGCTGGAATTGCTGCCCCTGCAACCGAATCCGCTGGATCCGGCCATCGGCAAGATTGTCGCCGAATACATCCCGGACCGGGCGGTGATTCAACTGGGCATCGGCACCCTTCCCAACGCCATCGCACCCTACCTGGAAGGACACAGGGATCTGGGCATCCACACGGAGCTCCTTTGCCCCGGCATGGTGGATCTGATTCAAAAAGGCGTGATTACCGGAGCGCATAAGAATGTCCACACGGGCAAACACATCTTTTCGCTGGCCTACGGGGGCAAAGAAACGTTTGAATATATGAACGGGGACAAAAGTTTTGAAAATTACCCCAGCTCCTACGTCATGAACCCGGGCGTCATTGCCCAAAATCACCGCATGACGTCCGTCAACGCCATCCTTCAGATCGATCTGCTGGGGCAATGCAACGCGGAATTTCTGGAAGGCCGCCAATACAGCGGCACAGGAGGGCAGCTGGATTTTGTCCGGGGGGCCTACGATTCGCCCGACGGAAAAGCCATCCTGGTTTTGTATTCCACGGCAAAAAACGAGGAAGTGTCCCGCATCGTGGGGCAGTTTCCCACGGGAACGATGGTCACGACGCCCCGAAACGACGCACACTACATCGCGACGGAATACGGTATCGTCAACCTGAAAGGCAAATCCACCAGGGCAAGGGCGCTGGCGCTGATCAGCATCGCCCATCCCAAATTCCGGGAGGGGCTCATGCGGGAGGCCGAAAATATGTCGCTCATGTGAAGATGAGTTCCGGCCGGTCAACGGGAAAAATCCCGGCGGACCGCAATCCCATAACCTTTGAGGACCCTGTAATGACCCAGGAAGAACTGCGGAAAGAAGCGGCAAGGATGCGCGATTCACGCAAGCGCCTTCAGAAACCCGAAGCCAACAACCAAGAAGCGGCGGAAAGGTACCGAAGGTGCGAGCAGGAATACCGAGAGATGGTCGAACTGGCCAACAGCATCATCCTTCGCATGGACCCTTCCGGAAGAATTACCTTTGCCAATGACTTCGCACTCCGCTTTTTCGGTTTTTCAAAAGAGGAGATCCTCGGGAAAAATCTGATCGGCACCATCGTTCCGGAAATGGAATCCTCCGGACGCGATCTCGCGGCCTTCATGGAACAGGTCTGCCGAAAGCCCGGAGAACACACCGTCAACGAAAACGAAAACATCAAAAAAGACGGAAGCAGGGTCTGGATCCTGTGGACGAACAGGCCTGCTGTGGACGAACAGGGACGAATCTCCGAAATTATCTGCATCGGCAATGATGTGACGCAAAAAAAGGAAGCGGAAAAAATTCTGCGCAACGCCCGCGATGAACTGGAGCAGGAGGTGCGGGAAAGGACAAAAGAGCTCCGGAAGCTCAATGAAGATCTGCTGTTTGAAATGGCCGAGCGCAAAATTTCCGAAGAGGCCTTAAAGGAAAGCGAAGCCAGGTACCGCAGCATCGTCGAGAACGCCTTCGAGGGCATCTTTCAGACCACCCTGGAGGGCAAGTGCACGATGGTCAACTCCGCCATGGTGGCTTTGCTGGGCTATTCCTCCGCCGAAGAATACATCGAGGCAACATCCCGTCCGGAAAATCTGTATGTCGATGCGTCCAGCCGTCAAGAATTGATCAGACTTCTTCTAACCGACGGCTATGTGAAGGGATTCGAAACGGAATTATACCGGAAGGATGGAAGCAAACTATCGGTTTCCATGAACGTCCGGGGCGTTTTCGATGAGCGGGGCAATTTCATCCATTACCAGGGAACCGTCATCGACATCAGCGCGGAAATCACCCTGCGGCGGGTTCTGGACGAAACCACCGGCGCGCTCTCCATGGCCGTGGAAGTCCGGGATCCCTATACCGCCGGACACCAGGAACGAGTGACCCGCCTGGCCGAAGCGATCGCCGCCGAAATGCATTTCAGCGATGAACACATCAGCGCCGTGCATACGGCGGGTATGCTTCACGATATCGGGAAAATTTACGTGCCCGCGGAGTTCCTCAGCCGGCCGGGCAAGATCACCGACAACGAATACAACATCCTGAAGCAGCATGCCCGGGAAGGTTACGAAATCCTGAAAAACATCGAGTACAAGTACCCGATTGCCGAAATCGTTTATCAGCACCATGAAAGGATGAACGGATCGGGGTACCCCCGAAGCCTTTCCGGAGATCGAATCCTGATCGAGGCCAGGATCATCTCGGTGGCCGATGTCGTCGAGGCCATGGCTTCCCCCCGGCCCTACCGGCCGGCGCTCGAGATCGAAAAAGCGCTGGACGAAATTCGGAAAAACCGAGGCATCCTATACGATGCATCCGTTGTCGACACTTGTCTGGCGCTGTTTCTGGACAAAGGATTTCATTTCGGAATGTGAAGGCATCGGCCGCCGGGGCCGGAAAGAAACCTCCGGAAAAAAGGCAAGTCTTTTGGCTACAGCGAAACCATTTTGAGGGACCGGCCATAAATGGCCTGGCCGAGCTTGACCGCCAACTCTTTGACCGTCGCGATTTCCTTCGAGGAAAATTTCAGCTTCGCATCGGGTTTTTCGGCGGTCACGGAAAAGCCGGCGGCCGCGTTGCAGCCATGCATCCTTCTGGAGGCGGGAAAACGTCGCTCGGGTTTGTTGTCGTACTCCGCCGAGGTCGTATCCACCAGCCCGTCGATTGACGAATTTTTGATCGCATATCCCTTTTTTTTCAGGATTGCAGATAGTTGATCCAGCATGCGGGAGACGTTGTCGTAGGGCCGGATTTTTTCAAACATGAACCAGAGGGTAACCCTTGGATGCGTCGTCATGGGAGCAACATCCGGATCGGAAAGGATTTCGCTGAAGGTTCCGCCGTTCGCCGTTCGGCTGTCAAAATTTCCGAAAAAGCGCAATCCGAATGCATCCACTCTATCGCCGCCGTGCCCGAATTTAAATTTTAATACTTGCATGTCCTTTCTTTCCCCGCTAAATCTCGCGGCATCCTTCTTTTTGCCCAGCCGATGCCCGCTCTTATCACAGGTCGAAGCCGATCACATCAGTTTTTTCGCGCCGGTTAAGGGAGTTTTTGTTTTCGCTCAAGGTCGGCCAAATGACCGGCCAGGACATGAAGAAAATAGATCAGGCGCGCGAAAAGATTGGAAATGTCGAAGCAATAATCCTGTACCTGGCGCGAGGCCGCATCCTTGCGTTCAAAATGCCGCGCACGAAGGGATTCCATCATCGGGCCGCGATCCAGGGTGAGCCGGTTCAACATGTCGGCATCCTCCATCTTCCCGGACGAAACCGCTTCTGCGGCCGTCACCAGAAGAAATTCGAGGCTCTCAAAAAAGGAGTTGATGAGGTCCATCGAAACAGAGGCAGGCCTCGCGCAAAACAGGTCCCCGAACTGGCGCACGCCTTCTTCCAGCAAACTCATGACGTCGGACAGATCCGCCAGTCCTTTTGCCTCGAATACCAGGTTGACGCAGAGTCGGCGGGCCACCAGAATGTGAATGTCCGCGTGTGCCCGGGACAGCATCTGCTGGGTTTGGTCCGCGAAAGCCTTGTAGTCTGAAGACGGCGCCTGCCGCGGCTTGCCGGCAAAAAAAGCCGGATAGCGCGCAATGCGGTCGATGC
>Ga0116145_1001450_pt1 | contig 23729 bp, 24 predicted proteins | sample AD_JPNHG1_MetaG_FD_89747 | JGI IMG/M metagenome (GOLD analysis project Ga0116145, IMG submission 89747) | Active sludge microbial communities of municipal wastewater-treating anaerobic digesters from Japan - AD_JPNHG1_MetaG | ecosystem: Engineered > Bioreactor > Anaerobic > Digestate | place... | reverse complement strand
GACGGCAAGCTCGTTACTATCGACGGAGAAGAAACAGACACAGATACAGTAGTAATGGTAGATGAGATGATCGTTACAACAACTACAACAACGACCAATACAACTACTACAACTTCAACAACTACAACTACAACTACAACAACCTCTACCACAACAACTACAACAAGCACTACATCTACAACTACCAGCACAACAACATCAACCACAACATCTACAACAAGTACAACAACTACAACCACTACCACAACAACTACAACTACAACTACTACAACAACAACTACCACGACAACAACTACAAGCACAACGACGACCACCACCACAACATTAACAACTACTACGACGACCACAACTGCGACAGCAGTAGTGAAGATAGCAAAGCAGGATGTATACAGCCACGAGGTGAAGGACGCAGAGCTGACACTGACAGGTAAGGATACAGACGGCAATGAGATAATCTTCGAGGAAGGTACAGTAGAGCTTGGTGAAGGCGCACAGCTTGTAAAGGGTTCTGGCAACAGCATAATCTGGAAGTCAGGCGATGAGGCAACAACAGTAACCCTGACAGACGGAACATATCTCCTTAGGGAGCTTACAGCACCGGAGGGATTCCAGGTAGCAACAGACATGACATTCGAGATCAGAGACGGCAAGCTCGTTACTATCGACGGAGAAGAAACAGACACAGATACAGTAGTAATGGTAGATGAGATGATCGTTACAACTACAACTACAACAACGACCACCACAGCTACTACAACTACAACAATTGATGTAATGGGAGATGCTGTTACAAATACCACCACAACAGAGGATATCGATGTTGGCGGCGGTTCAGCAACACGCACTACTACCACTACAACAGACGCTGCAGAGACAACAACTACTACTGCAGCAGATGAGGATGTTGACGTTGACGGCGGATCAGTTACCCGCACAACAACAACTACTACAAAGAAGGCTCCTGCTAAGACAACTACAGCAGCGCCTAAGACAGATGCTCCTCGTACAGGTGTAAGCGGCATAAGCGCTGTTACAGCTATTATGGCATTTGCTACACTTGCAGCATTCGCAGCTCGTTCCCGCAAAAAGGAAGAAGACGATGAGTGATCAATAAAAATGTCCCCTCCGTGAAAACGGAGGGGATTTTTTTGCGCTAAGGGCTTGTAAAATGATGCGAGATTTGGTATAATAGATATATCAAATCTTGAACGGAGGTGCGTTATGAGCGCTGACCCTTATGGGAACTTAATATATATCCCTTGATCCGGCGGACGCTCTTGCTCACCCTGATTCGCCGGAAATTCTGGCGAAAGGAGCAGTACCTGTACTGGTATGCAGGTACGGCAGATTATGATAAGATTTTTTACAAATGATAACGGGAAGCTTACTCAGTGTGATGAGCCGACCGAAGGCTGCTGGATATCAGTAGTTGATCCGACTCCTCAGGAGGTAATGGATCTTATCCAGACCTATGGACTTGACAGCGGCTTCGTAAAGTCCTCACTGGACGAAGAGGAGTCATCTCGTATCGAGCGTGAGGACGATCAGACACTTGTTATTATTGATACCCCTGTGTCGACAGTTGACGAGGATCAGACAAGGAACTTCTATACCCAGCCTATGGGTATTATCGTCAACAAGGACTATGTGTTCACTATCTCACTGAAGGAGACACAGATCCTAACTGAGGCTATGCACGGAAATATCCGCAATCTTCGTCCGGCCTTCAAGACGAGATTCGTGCTCCAGCTCCTTCTTAGGATAGCGGCTCTCTTCCTTACACACCTGAAGCAGATAGACAAGATCTCATCCGCAGCCGAGCAGCAGCTCCATGATGCGATGAAGAACGAGCTCCTCATGCAGCTCCTTGCTCTTGAGAAGTCACTGGTATATTTTTCAACTTCACTGAAAGCTAATGAGGCTACCATTGAGAAGATATTCCGTGGCAGAGTAATAAAGCTCTACGACGAAGATCAGGATCTCCTTGAGGATGTGCTCATTGAGATGAAGCAGGCCATTGAGATGGCGAGCATATACACCGGTATCCTTTCAAGTATGATGGACGGCTTTTCGTCAATAATCTCAAACAATCTGAATATAGTCATGTGGCGCCTGACTATAATGACTATCATCCTTGAGATACCGAATATCATGTTCGCATTCTACGGTATCAATACAGTCGACCTGCCGATGCCGTACACATGGTTTGCGATAACACTGACGCTTTTCCTGACAGGTATCACTGCATTCGCACTTATGAAATGGAAGAAAAAATAACGGCCTTGAAGCTGTTTATAACGAAAATGGCCTGAGTATGAGTACCGCACTTATACTCAGGCTTTTTTGTATATATGGCTCGATTATTCACATAATTATCATGAGGTGAGATTATGAAGGGCGAGCTGATATCAGGGCTGGAAAAGAATATAGAGGAGATAAACAGGCGCACCGGCGGTTCGTCTGATATTCTCGTAAACAGATTCGTTACAGGAGGGATACACTGTGCCTTGTTGTGCTGTGAGGGAATGGTCTCCACATCGGTCATAGCGGAGCTGATATTTGAACCGCTGACGTCTATACCGAAGAAAAAGGATGCTCATCAGCTTTTTCATTACATCAGTGAGGAACTGCTGCTGTCAACTGACCGCCCGGAGGTCACTGACTATGATACGCTGTTCAGTCTGCTGTATTCAGGCTTTGCTGTGCTTATAGCGGATGATATGCCGCTGGGACTTGGCTTTGGCGTGCAGGGATACGCTTCACGGGGGATACAGGAGCCATCCGGCGAAGGAAATGTCATGGGCGCTCACGAGGGATTTTCGGAGGTGCTCAACACATCAATGTCGCAGCTCCGACGGAGACTGAAAACGCCGGAGCTGGTCATGGAGATGATGAAGAAGGGCGATAAAAGCAATACTGAATTGTGCCTGTGCTACATGAAGGATCGTGTCCCGAAGGAACTTCTCCGGCGGATAAGGAGCTCGCTAAACAGCATAAAGCTTGAGACGATACTGACCACCGGTTATATACGCCCATTTGTGGAAAGCAGGAGATTTGAGCTTTTCAGCTCGACAGGCACTACCGAACGGCCTGATGTGCTCTGTTCAAAGCTTATTGAGGGGAGGGTAGGGATACTTGTGGATGGAGTTCCCTTTGCAGTAGTTATACCAAGGCTGTTCTGCGAGAGCTTCCAGACGCTTGACGATTATGCCTACAAGCCATACTATGCCACATTCATGCGCTGGATAAAATATATGGCCTTTCTGACGGCCGTACTGCTCCCGGCAGTATACACCGCTATTGTCATGCATCACCCCGAGCTGCTGAACAGTACGCTGCTTATGATATTGGTGGAATCAGAAAAGGAAGCACCTTTGTCCATCCTGACAGAAGCAGCAGGTGTGCTTCTGATGTATGAGATCATAAGAGAGGCAGGCATCAGGCTGCCGAAACCTATGGGGGGGGAGCGGTGAGCATAGTCAGCGGTCTTATAATCGGTGATGCCGCAGTAAAGTCCAGGCTGATAAGCACACCTCTCCTTACTATAACAGCGCTGGCGATAATGAGCGGCTTATGTGTTCCGGAGCTGAATCCGCCTGTAACTATACTGCGCTTTGCGTTTTTGGCTGCCGGAGGAATATTAGGACTGTTCGGGATAAGTCTGCTGGCCTGTGCAGTGCTGGTGAATATATGTGCAACGGAGGACTATGGATTTCCGTATACAGCGCCGCTGTCGCCGTTCATCAGCTCAGGAATGAGTGATACAGCAGTCCGCAGCAGTATGAAGGATATGCAGGAAAGGGGCTTTACTGTTGAAGAGTACCATGAATAAGCTTACCGGCCGGCAGCTATCAGCCATGCTCCTTATCAGCGATGCCTTTGCACTGTTCTGTTTCAGAGGAGGTATGTCCCTGACGACCGCTGCCGGACTGAGTGCAGGGATATTGCTGCAATTCATATTCGCTCTGCCGCTTGCACTCCGGCGTGGAGGCCTGAGCAGCGGCGAGCAGGGCTTTTATGCGGTATATTATATCCTTTGGGGCGGAATGCTTTTTAATATGCAGTGGGATACCTCCGGGGAGCTGTACATCCCATACGAAAGCAGCGGAGGGATGTGGGGAAAGCTGTTGATATCCGGACTGATCGGGCTTGTATGCATATATATATCATCAGTGGGGATAAAGGCGGCGGCAAGAGCCTCGCTTATAGCGGCAGCAGCCGGCGGAGTATGCATAGCGATAGTGGTATTCAGTGCGCTCAGGTCTCCTGACTGGGGGGGAGCTTCAGCGGGCTGAAAGCGGACGCAATGCCTGCTCAGAAATACAAAGAGGATTTGCCATGAGCGGCGGCCTGGGAGGGCTGGCGGTGCTGCTTCCGGATGTAAAGGGAAAAAAGCTGCATAATATCACGGGATACTTTGCAGCCAAGCTGGTTCTGACTGCCTCGGTGGTGATTACAACGGTACTCGTGACAGGCGGAATATCCGATATAACCGGATTCCCTGCTGTCAGGGCAGCACAGCTCTCACAGCCCTTCCCCTCACAGAGGATAGATTCGCTGTTCATGATAGTATTTACGGTATATGCAGTTTTCTCCATAGGGATACAGGCTGCTTCAGCCGCTTATATAATAGGTGATGTTTTTCCGGCGGCAGAGAATTATGCCGGGGCAGTCTCCATTGTGCTGATGACCGGAGCGGCCTTCATGCTGTCGGGTGTTTCGCTCTACAGCTTCTGGACAGCAGCATTGGTGATAACAGCGCTGTTTGGTGTGCCTGTTATCAGGGGAATATGCGATAAGATCGGGATAACGGAGGTAAAGGATTGCTGAAAAAGATGATTCTGATAATGATAACAGCCGCAATGCTTACCGGCTGTGCATCTTCCGGGCTGGTCCACGACAAGAACTATCTGAGGGCAGTGTCTGTAAGCGGAAGAGAAAGATTAGAAATGACGCTGGCTTTCTTCTCTGATGATGAGGAGAACGTAAACGTATCCGGAAAAGATCTGGACAGTGCTCTGAAAAACGCCGAGATGAAGACGGGAAAGCCTATATTTACAGGCTATACGGAGCTGGTGATACTGGGAGACTGTGAGTACAGGAATGTGCTTGAAGAAATGCTTAATAGCTGGAAAGTATCGCCGTCGTGTACAGTGGCATACAGCGAAAGCGGCGGAGCTGTGCTCAGAAAAAATGGGGCAGAGCTGCTTTCCGGACAGATAAAACGGGCGGAAAAGCAGGATATAGTCCGGGACAGCAATATCGTAAAGGTGCTCGAAGAACTTCTTGGCGAGCAGCAAAGTGCCGAGGTGCCTGAAGCAGGAATGAACGGCATAAGCAGCGGTATAATGATATCCTGAGTAATAGCATAGACCTATAACTGAAAATAGTTTTTTGAGATTAGACAGATGAGGCTCCGGATGTTATAATTATAACAGAAAGGGAGGATAAATAAATGAAAAAAACTATACTTGCACTGCTGACGATACCAGCAGCATTGCTCATACTCACAGGATGCGGTACTGATAACAGCAGTTCAGACAAGGAAGAAGTAGCAGTTGTCGTAACTACAGAAGCTGCAAGCAGCGACACATCAGAAGAAAAGGATTGCTGCAAGGAAGGCGAAGAAAAAGACTGCTGTAAAAATAAGGAAACAGAGGATTGCTGTAAAGAAGCCGAGACAAAGGAATGCTGCAAAGATGGCGCAGAGAAGGACTGCTGTAAGGAGAAAACAGCGGAGTCTGAAGTGCCGGATTGCTGCGGCGGCTGATAATTATTTTGGCTGACAAACATCTCCAGATATACACTCAAAAAAGACTGCCCATAAATGTGATGCCCATTATAGAAGTATATGGCAATTACTCGGGGAAAACCCTTTTTCAAAAGGGTTTTACTCAAATAACTGCCGTAAACATCATATATGAGCATCACGCTTAGGGGCAGTCTTTTTTAGTTCTGGTGTCTGACGACACCGTATTCGTCATCCAGCCGGTAATACGGGCAGGAGTAATTAGTTCCCTGCAAGAATCGGTACATTTCGTCCTCGTCCAGATTGACCATGCATACGTAGCAGGCGTAGTCATCGTCGTATACGAAGTTTGTGCAGGTCTCGCAGTTAGTGATCTTTTTCTTTTCCATAGGCAGATGTTATATTTCCTCCATTGACAGGGTAGCGACGGCGTTGAGGCTTTCATCGGCAGTGATACCTGCGAGGAAGTTATAGCTGCCCTGACAGGCTATCATAGCGCCGTTGTCGCCGCAGAGCTTTTTCTCCGGCATATAGAACTCAAATCCACGCTGCTTGCAGGCATCCGAGAGAGCGGCACGCACTCCGGAGTTTGCAGAAACACCGCCTGCAAGGGCGACTTTTTTATAGCCCAGTGATTCAGCAGCGGCAATAGTTTTCGCTGTAAGTATATCAGATATGGTATGCTGGAGGCTGGCGGAGAGGTCATTTTTATTGATCTCAGTGCCCTTCTGTTCAGCGTTGTGGAGCAGATTTATCACCGCAGTTTTAAGTCCGGAGAAACTGAAATCAAACTCATTTCCGGCAACTGTAGGGTGAGGCAGCTTGAAGGCTGTGGGATCACCTGACTGAGCGGCATTGTCAACGTGTACTCCGCCGGGGTACGGGAATCCCATTGCACGGGCACATTTGTCGAAGCACTCTCCGGCAGCATCATCACGGGTGCGGCCGATAACACGGAACTTTGTATAGCTGAGCACTTCTATGATATGGCTGTGGCCGCCGCTTGCCACAAGGCAGAGGTATGGCGGTTCAAGCTCAGGGAATGTGAGATAGTTTGTGGCGATATGTCCGGCGATATGGTGGACAGGTATCAGCGGCTTGTCAGCAGACATAGCCAGAGCCTTTGCAAAGCTTACTCCGACGAGGAGAGCGCCGATAAGTCCGGGAGCATAAGTTACGGCTATACCGTCCAGGTCAGCGAGAGTGACCTGTGCCTCGTCAAGAGCCTGGCGCACTACACCGAGTATATTCTCACAGTGGCGGCGGGAAGCTATCTCAGGAACGACTCCGCCGTATTTTTTATGCTCCTCGATCTGAGTGGATACCACTGACGAGCGTATCTCACGGCAGTCCTTTACAACGCTTGCTGCGGTCTCGTCGCAGGAGCTTTCTATTCCAAGTATAAGCATATGTATTACCTCTTTTTTCAGTCTAAACTAATATCGTACCGGTCAATTGTCATCCCGGATCCCTCACCGTAAATGGAGTCTATGTGCCTGCCGCCGCAGGCGAGGATCGTTCTGGCACTGCCGGTATTTATATCACGGCATATCAGCCGGACTTTGCTCAGCCCTGCCTCTTTTGCTTTTTTAAGCCCGAGGCGGAGCTGTTTTTTTGCATAACCTTTCATTCTTTCACTGGGGCGGACGGAGTACCCGATATGGGAGCAGAACTCCGGATCGTCGTCGTCATATTCAAGGCTGTGCCGGAGCACAAGTGCGCCGATAATTTTGTGGTCACTTTTCCTTACCGAGAGGAACCATTGTATTTTCCCGGACATCTCCTTGCAGTATTCAAGCCATTCCTCTACGGAATCGTATTCCTCAAGGAGATCCAGACCAGGGATGCGGTCATCTTCCGGGACTACCTTCATCCGGTCAGCCGGGAATTCCGATACGTATTCCCTTATCTGCTCCGCAAATTCTGCGGAGACCTCAGTCAGTTCGATATCGTTCATAGTTTTTTCTCCATAACGACAGCGTTTTCCCGGGGACTGTCATAGAAATTCCGGCGTACAGCAAGGCGGATGAAGCCGCATTTCTCGTAAAGTGATATTGCAGGAGCATTTGATTCACGGACTTCAAGAAAGATACTCTCAGTATCCGCTGGCAGGGAACGCTCGAACTCCTTTATCAGGCTTTCTGCAAGACCTCTCCGGCGGTAGTCGGGGTGGACTGCAACGCTGGTGATATCGCCTTCGCCAACTGCGTGGTAGCCGGACAGCAGGGCGATGACACACTGGCCGTCCATGATGTACAGGACATGGCCGTTATCCTTTTCAGCTTCGCTGCGGAATGACTCCGCAGACCAGCCCTCAGCACCAACGCAGAGCTTGTCGAGGGCGGAGAGCTGGTCGAATATATCGTCTGAGAAGCCGGAATCGAGGATCTGGTATTGATGATCGTTCATAGTATTAAGCTCCTCCTTATTTTTGATTGCTGTTCATTTATCATTCAGATTATAGTATTCCAGAACATCATCCCATGTCTCAAAGCCCCAATCTGATAATTTGTTAAATTCACCATTACATCCTATTGTCACAGGACTTGTATTTTTTTGTATGCAAAAAGCATTGCGTGGGCCTCTGGTTTCAAATTCTATTACATATTCCAAGTCATGGAAAGCTGGGTGCTTCTCAAGGAAATGAGTATCAAACCCACTGTCATCTTTTATTATATCATGTATAATATTGGGATGAATAGAGCCTTGATAATAATACTGAGACGCTTCTATCAAAATAGTTGATGCAACTGTACTTGTAGCTTCAGGCCATACCTCTTTAGTTTCTTTAGAATCCTGAGATTTTGATTCGTGAGAAGTTTCCTTTCCACATCCGGAAATTGTTAATGCAGCAATAACAGATAATATTATAATTTTGGTAGTTCTTTTCATGATTCGTTAAGTACCTTATAATAGTTGTAATTGTTTTTAAGTTATAACATCAGCCTTTAGCAGTGTACCATGATTCGCCGGTGTGAACATCCACAGCCAGCGGGACTTTCATCTCGCAAACGTTCTGCATTTCCTCTTTGAGTATCTCAGACGCACGCTCTGCACAGTCACAGGCTGATTCAAGTATCAGCTCATCGTGTACCTGCAAGATCAGCTTTGCGCCTATTTTTTCAGCTTTGAGCCTGCGGTAGACGTTTATCATTGCGATCTTAATAAGATCTGCGGCAGTGCCCTGAACGGGAGTGTTCATAGCGATGCGCTTTCCGGCAGCCTGTAACATCTTGTTTGACGATGCAAGCTCGGGGATACGTCTTTTGCGCCCGAACATGGTTGTTACGCAGCCGTCCTTGATCGCATTGTCAACAGTTGTGTCCATGAACTCCTTGACCTTTGGGAAACGAGCCAGATAGTCGGCGATATACTTCTTGGCCTGAGCCACAGAGGTGTTTATATCCTTTGAGAGCGAAAATGCGCCTATGCCGTAGATTATTCCGAAGTTTACAGCCTTTGCGGCACTTCTCATCTCCGGAGTTACCATTATTGACGGCATATCGAATACCTGAGCGGCGGTTGAGGTATGGATATCCTCGCCGGAGGTGAATGCTCCTATCATATTCTTGTCGCCGCAGAGGTGAGCCATTACACGGAGCTCAATCTGACTGTAGTCGGCGTCCACCAGTGTTTTCCCTTCCGGAGCGGTGAAGAACTTTCTCATTTCAGCACCAAGCTCGGTGCGGACGGGGATGTTCTGCATATTCGGCTCGGTGGAAGAGATACGTCCGGTACGTGTCTCGGTCTGTCTGAACCAGGTGTGTATGCGTCCGTCGGGAGCGATCTTGTCAAGAAGACCGGCAACATAGGTGGAGTTGAGCTTTGTGTACTGACGGTATTTCAGAACATTGTCAACGATAGGGGAATGATTGCGGAGCTCCTCAAGCACCTCAGCATTTGTGGAGTATCCGCTTTTGGTCTTCTTTTTGGCAGGGAGCCCCAGCTCTTCAAAGAGCACAACACCAAGCTGCTTCGGTGAGGAGATATTGAATTCGTGTCCTGCCTCATCGTATATCATCTGCTGAGTTTCCTCTATCATTTCGGATAGACGTATTCCGAAATCCTCAACGCCCTTTTTATTGATACAGATACCGATATCCTCCATTGAGGCCAGCACCTCTGTGAGCGGGAGCTCAACGTTTTCCAGCAGCGAGGTCATACCTTCCTGCTCTATGATATCCCGCAGCTTTTTTATAAGTCCTTCCAGCGAGAGAAGGTCTGCAAGCTCGCCGTTTTCGGAGTAGTAATGAACGCTGTACTCAGCGCATAGTTTGTCAACAGCATAGTCGGAAGCAGAGGTGTTCAGCAGGTATCCGCAGATAGCGGCGTCATTTTTCAGGTTTACCAGCTCACGTCCCTCTGCCATAGCGTACCTGTAGTGAGCCTTTGCGTCATCGGTATCTTTTGCACATTCAGAGCTGAGAAAATCCAGTATCAGGCTCTTGTCATCGGCGGTATAAACATTGCTGCCGTCACGAACAGAGAGCTTTCCGTCTCTGAGCAGGTAGCTGACTTCCTTCAGCCCGGGGATGATCTCAGCAGTGAGCGGAGACACAGCCGCATCTATTGCAGGAGCGGCCTCCACAGCCTTATCTGCCGTTTCGTTTGTTCCCTCTGTGGCAGAAACTCCCAGCTTATCCAGCAGCTTGAACATTTCCAGCTCTGACAGAAAGCGGCTTATGCCGGCGTTATCCGGAGCGGCTGGAATATAGCTTTCAGGTGTGCTGTCTATGGGTGCGTCACGGACGATAGTTGCCAGCCATTTGCTTTCCTTTGCGGAGTCAGCTCCGTTGGCAAGCTTGGCTTTCACGCCTTTTGTCAGGCCGGAATCCTCATATTTTTCATAGAGCTCTTCCAGCGAACCGAATTCCTTTATGAGTGCGGAGGCAGTCTTTTCTCCGATGCCTGCAACTCCGGGGATATTGTCGGAGCTGTCTCCCATAAGAGCCTTTAGGTCAATGAGTTTTACAGGCTCGAAGCCGTAATCCTCCATGAAGCGGTCGGGAGTATAGTTTATAGTCTCCTTATTTGTAGCAAGGAGGACTGTTACATTGTCATCAATAAGCTGAAGACTGTCACGGTCGCCTGTCAGGACATAGCATTTGTCGCCCTTATCGGAGCAGGCTTTGGAAAGCGTTCCGAGAACATCATCAGCCTCGTAGCCTTCACATTCTATCACCTTTATGCCCATAAGTCCCAGCAGTTCTTTTACGAGGGGGAGCTGCTGAGCCAGCTCCTCGGGCATACCCTTGCGGTTTGCTTTGTAATAGGAGGCTGCCTTGTGGCGGAATGTAGGGGAGCGCAGGTCAAATGCAACAGCAACTGCATCCGGTTTTACATCCGAGAAGTTTTTGAGGTATATGTTCATAAATCCGAAGATAGCATTAGTGAACACGCCTTTTTTGTTTGAGAGCAGTCTTATTCCGTAAAAAGCACGGTTGAGAATACTGTTGCCGTCTATAGCGAGAAGTTTCATAGCGGAGCCTCCTAAAAAAGTATCTGTACTATTATAACATAAAAGAAGTGAAATAGCAATTGCCAGGAGTATTTTCTGTAGTTGGATAATAGCAGTCTTAATGAGGTGAAGCCTGCCTCTGAAAGCAGCTCGACAGGCGTTACAGGCTTTACACATGAGCATGAACGGGCATAAATGAAGATATTTCGGAGATCAGGCGGATAATTTAAGTTATAAAATACCGGCGGTATAATTTAATTTGTACAAAGTGTAGAATTTTGTTGTGGATTGTGACAAAAAGCCTTCAAACCTCTTTAAAAAAATCTAAAAATGTGCTAATATTATTATAGTATCACAACAGGAAAAAGCATAATGAATAACTTCCGTAAAATATCAGTATTTTGAAAAATTTCAGGCAGGGGTGTAAAAAATGGAAGGAATGAATAAGAGACTGAAAAAAGCAGCGTCGGCACTGCTCGCCATAGTTTTTTCGGCGATATGTATTCTCGATCTGAATGTGAAGCTCATGGCTTATTCTGACGGCGGAGCAGAAAAGCCTCTTACTGAGACAGCAAATGAAATGGCAATAAAGATAAACGAAGCAAGAGCTGAGCTTGGACTTAAGCCTCTGTTAGTGGTTAATTACCTCACCGATATAGCTAATACGAGAGCAAGAGAGCTTATAGACTGCTATGAGTCGGTTGACGATGAGGGCAGACATCTTCGTCCAAGCGGCGAGACATGGGATACGATCATAGATACCAGTCTTGTTCCGTTTGAGTGGGCGGATGAGAATATAGCTCGTGGAAGTGCTAACGTGGACCGTGTTTTCGAGGCATGGAAGAAGTCCGAGTATCACTGGAACGCTATCACCAATCCCAATGCTACTCATATGGGCATTGGCCTGTGCTTTGAGGAGAATGCTTCGAAGAAGTGGTTCTGGTCAACTATATACATTGACCTTTTTGACGGCAATACGCTGGAAGGTGAATACATACCGGAAAAGTATCCTATAAAGCCGGCCTGTTCCGGAGATCTTACCGGTGACGGGATAATAGATTCCTATGATCTTGTACTGATATACCAGTATCTGGACGATGAGATGTACTTCAACGATCTTCAGAAGGAGTCCGCAGATCTTCTGAAAGACGGAAATATAACCTCTGCGGATGCAGCAGTACTGCGAAAGTATCTGCTTGGCGATTATAAGACTTTGCCCGTGACGATAGATATGCTCATGGGCGGATAAGGTAAGGTATATTATATAAGGAGTGCCGGAAACGGCGAAAACGGTAGTCTGAAGGAAAGGCGTTCCTTCAGCAGGGAAGTGTTGCCGGAGAGGGGGCGCCGTCCCCTCTCGGAGGCAGTAAAACCGACTGATATCGGGCGATATGTCCGCTTCCTGAATTTATCAAAGGGAACAAAGAGAAGAATGATATAAAAGGTGTGTTCATGATAAAACCGGCTGAGGAGTTTCAGCCGGTTTTATTCTGTGTGTATTATTTTTTCTCCTCGCCGGGAGCGTCAAGGTCATCTATGGCGTATTTCAGGCATTGTATCACAAGCTGATTGAGAGACAAATGATTATCGAAAGCTATTTTTTCGAGCTGGTCAACGAATTCCTTCTTGAAGAAGCACAGGATTTCTGTTATAATATTATTAGCGACAGGTTTCGCTAAAAGTTTAGATGCGTTTTTCGCATCTATTAATTTTGAAAGGATATTTATTATGAAAAAATTATTAGCAGTATTGTTAGCCTGTGCGGCTCTTACCAGTACAGCAGTAGGCTGTGGAAGTAAGGACAGCAGCAGCGACGGCGTAAGCTCTGTGACCGAGGAGGCGAAGAGCCCCGAAATTGGAAAATGGGAGGCTTCTGGCGAAGCATTAGGCTCGCTTCTTGGCGATTCAGATTATGTCAGCGATGATAATGAACTTATAATGGAATTAAAAGAATCTGGCGATGTCGTTATGGATTGGAAATATGAATATAACGGCTTTTTCTTGGATGACGATTATTTTATAATTGTCGACGGCTCCGGCGACGAGAAAAAGAAAGAAATAGATTACGATGGGAAATATATATATATAAACGGAAAAGTAAAATTCTTGGAACGTGTTGGAGAAAATGACGAAGATAATATTTACGGCGAATACAAGTTCATTGCCGAATCGTATAAAGAAAAATATGAAGATTATATTTTGGGATTTGAAAGCAACGAAAAAACTTATATGAAAGGTTCTAAATACGGAAAATACATATATGACGAAGAGAATAAAACGCTCTCATTCATGGAAGAAGGCGAAGATCACGACGACGATCCCTACAATGTCGAATTCAAAGACGACAAAATGATATTAACAGACAGCGATGGCAAAGTTACTGAATTCACCAGCATTAATTAACAAAAAACCTCCCCGAAACCGGGGAGGTCAATTTTATATTCGGAATTGAATTACTTGTTGAGGTTAGCCTCGATGAGGTCGAGTTCATCATAGAGAGCCTGTGGGATGTTACCGCCCTTAGCCTTGATGTCCTCATCGTAGTATCTTCTCATCTCAGCGATCTCCTTCTTCCACTCTTCCTTGTCAACAGTGAGGAGCATTTCGAGAGCAGAAGGTGAAACCTCATCCTCGATGCCCTTGAGGTTGATATCCTCAGGCTTAGGAAGGTATCCGATAGGAGTCTCAACAGCGTCAACTTCGCCCTCAACTCTCTTGATGATCCAGTCGAGAACTCTCATGTTGTCGCCGAAGCCTGGCCAGAGGAAGTTGCCTTCGTCGTCAGTTCTGAACCAGTTTACGTTGAAGATCTTAGGAGCCTTGCTGCCGAGTCTTGCGCCCATTTCGAGCCAGTGAGCCCAGTAGTCACCAACATTGTAGCCGATGAATGGCTTCATAGCCATAGGATCGTGGCGGAGAACGCCTACTGCGCCTGTAGCAGCAGCAGTTGTCTCAGAAGAAACAGCAGAGCCGATGTATGTACCGTGAGTCCAGTCGAATGACTGATATACGAGAGGAGCAGTTGTAGCTCTTCTTCCGCCGAAGATGATAGCAGAAACCGGAACACCCTCAGGATTGTTGAACTCAGGAGAAATGCATGGGCAGTTCTTAGCAGGAGCTGTAAATCTTGAGTTTGGATGAGCGAGCTTCTTGCCCTCAGCTACCCAAGCCTCACCGTCGCACTTGATACCTGTCCACTCAGTAGCATCCTTAGGCGGATTCTCGTTGAGCTTCTCCCACCATACAGTGTTATCGGAGTTATCGAGAGCAACGTTTGTGAAGATAGCGCCTTCCTTTGTACAAGCAAGAGCGTTGTAGTTGGACTTAGCATTTGTTCCGGGAGCAACGCCGAAGAAGCCGTTCTCAGGGTTGATAGCGTAGAGTCTGCCGTCCTTGCCGGGCTTCATCCAAGCGATATCGTCGCCGACTGTGAAGATCTCATAGCCGTCCTTCTTGTATCCCTCTGGTGGGATGAGCATAGCCAGGTTTGTCTTACCGCAAGCTGACGGGAATGCAGCTGTGATGTACTTTACCTCGCCGTTTGGCTTCTTAAGGCCGAGGATGAGCATATGCTCAGCCATCCAAGCCTCGTTCTTACCCTGGAAGGAAGCGATACGGAGTGCGAAGCACTTCTTGCCGAGGAGAACGTTTCCGCCGTAAGCAGAGTTGATGGACCAGATTGTGTTCTCCTCAGGGAACTGAACGATGTATCTCTTCTCAGGATCAACGTCAGCCTTGGAGTGGAGACCTCTTACGAAATCGTCGGAAGTATCACCGAGATTCTCGAAAGCCTGCTTGCCCATTCTTGTCATGATATTCATATTGAGAACAACGTAGATAGAATCAGTAACCTCAACGCCTACCTTTGCGAGAGGAGAGCCGATAGGTCCCATGGAGTAAGGGATAACATACATTGTTCTGCCCTTCATAACGCCATCGTACATAGGAGTGAGCATAGCCTTCATCTCGTCAGGAGCCATCCAGTTGTTTGTAGGACCAGCGCCAGCCTTTTCCTTGGAGCAGATGAAAGTTCTGTCCTCAACACGGGCAACGTCGTTAGCACGTGTTCTGTGGTAGAGGCAGTTAGGGTACTTCTCAGGATTGAGCTTGTACATTTTGTCCCAGCTGTCATCAGGGAGTGAAGTTACCTCTTCAGTAAGGGCGTCGAGCTGCTCCTTGGAGCCGTCGATCCATACAACCTTTTCAGGCTTGCAGAGAGCGATCATTTCATCGACCCACTTTAATACGTTGGGGTTCTTTGTAAGTGACATTGTATTGTACCTCCTAATAAAAAATCGATAGACAATATATCATCCGGAGAAACCGACGATATACCGAATACAACTGAAAAAATCAATCGTACCTCAAATACTATTATATATTATTTCTGTCAATGTGTCAATAGCCATACGGGATAAATTGCCTTATAGATTCGGCATACCAGTATGACGCAGTCAACATAGCATTGCCATGCCTGAGAAGGTGTTATCCGCTGCCCGTTAAAGTATGGGATAAAGCGGATATACCGTCGTCAGAGAGCGGTGTCACGGCTCTGTCCGGGGAAGCTGGCACTGCGGAGGAACAAGGCTGTTCCGGAAGTTTGTTATTCCTTTAACGAATGGAACTATATACCGGATATGTTACGTATGCGGACAGCAGCCTGCGTCCAGACTCATGGTTAATGATATGAAAGTTGATGATAAAATATGTGTAAAATGCATAAATTTGAGTTGGGAGAATTGCACAAGCTAATCAAGAACGAATTGTTGAAAACATAGAAATTTGTGAAAATGACGGTTTTAGACATAAAATTGCTTGAAATATGTGCAAAACGTGGTATAATAATACTATTAAATAAGATATAAATGCTGAATGAATCTTAACAATGGGAGGTTACTACGTTGAAAAAAAAGATAATCACTATCGAGCGTCAATTCGGAAGCGGAGGAAGCGTGATCGGAAAACTTGCAGCAGAAAAGCTCGGACTAAGCTATTACAACAGACAGATACTTGAAATGACCGCAGAAAGATGCGGTATCTCTCCCGAATATCTTGAATCCGCAGAGGAAAATGTCCCCACCAGTTTTCTGTATTCTCTTTTGCTCTCAGCCAATCCGGCAAGATCTATGGAGGACAGCCTTCCGCTGTCGGATAAGGTCTTCCTCATGGAGAGCAGGATCATAAATGAGATCGCAGAAAAGGAGGACAGCTTCATCCTTGTAGGACGCTGCGGAAACCATATACTTGAAGAGAAAGGCTGCTTCAGTGTGTACATCTACGCCAATCCCGAGGACAGGGTGAAGCGTGCTATAAAGGAGTACGGGATCCCGGAGAATAAGGCGGAGTTCATAATGAAAAAGGCTGACAAGCGCCGTGAGACATTCTACAATGTCAATACCGGAAAGCTCTGGCAGGACAAAGAGAACTATTCGCTTTGCCTGAACAGCTCGGAGCTTGGAGATGAGCTTTGTGCAGAGCTTATCGTTAAGGCCTACCTTGACTATAATTCCAGACAGAAGTAATTATTCTATACCTCTAAGAGGAGCGCCCTGCTTTTACCGGCAGGGCGCTTCTTTGTATATCACCGGAGAAAATGACTATAATAAATGTATAATCTGATAAGGAGCAGGAATATGTGTGTTGTGCTTGTGAGGTCACTTATACTATATATATCAGTCATATTTGCCGTCCGGCTTATGGGAAAGCGGCAGCTTGGAGAGCTTCAGCCCTCGGAGCTGGTCATAACTATACTTGTCTCGAATATAGCTACACTGCCCATTGAGGATGTAAGTATCCCGCTGGCAGTAGGGCTGACATCGATCCTTTCGCTGGTATGCTTTGAGGTGATGACATCGTGGCTCAGCCTTCGCTTTCCGAAGCTGAACAGGCTCATTTCAGGCAGCCCTAAGATAATCATAAGCGGCGGAAAGATAGACACCGAGGTGATGGCGGAGCTACGCTTTTCTGTGGACGACCTTATGACGGCTCTTCGTGGACAGGGAGTATTCGATATCAGTGAGGTGCAGTTCGCCATTGTTGAGACTACCGGCAGCATTTCGGTGATGAAGAAGCCGGGGTGTGATATGCCGGCAAGGAGGGATATGGGCATCAGCGCTTCTGACGAAGATCCTCCCCAGCTTATAGCTGCCGACGGCAGTCTTCTCCTTCCGGCGATAAAGTCTCTCGGAATGAATGCAGAAGCAGTCCGCAAGATCATCTCCGGAACAGGAATGAGCGTCGGTGAGGTTCTGATAATGACGGCTGACAGCTCTGGAAAATGCTATATCGCAGGAAAAGACGGCGGAGCACCATACATTATATACGGAGGGGCATTATGACAAGGATGAAGATCAGTATAGTGATAATGTGTCTGCTGATAGGAGCAGGCATATTTTCCGGAATATCTGTGAACCGGAGCTGCGGAAGGCTGATAAGCGGCTCTGATGAGGTCTGGGAGCTGTATTCATCAGGAGACAAGCAGGGGGGCGTATCTGCGGGCGAAGGAGCTTGAGAGTGAATGGGACAGCTTCCGGCCGGAGGCCTCGGTGATGCTGGATAACAGAAAACTTGCGGAGATAGACCGGCTTTGCTCACGGATCGTATATCTGGTGGAGGGAGACAGCGAGGAGCTGCATTCTGATCTGACGGAGCTCTGCCACATGGCTGAGGCACTGCGTGCAGGGGAAAGGCTGACTGTTGTCAGTGTACTGTGAATAGATAGTTTTACGGATACAGAAAGTATGTCATTGCTTATGTTTAGCCTGTTTTCACAGGCTTTTCCGAAAATTTGATGAAAACCCTTGAAAAAAACGGAAAATGGTGGTATGATGTAATGTGCAGCTTTTGGACTGACGAAGGCTGCACAAAAACGATCGAAAGGGAGATAGAATGGAAAAGCTTATAAAAGCCTGTGTATCCATACTTCCGGAGCCGCTTCAGAAGATATATTATAAATATGAAGAGAAATGGCTCTATCTGGTTTTTGGATGCCTGACCACGCTTATATCCATTGTGACGAAGCTGCTGCTGTTCGGACTTGTTCCCGGCGAGCCAAAGTGGGAGAGTACCGCTGGAGTTGTGTTCTCGTGGATATGTGCGGTAACCTTTGCTTTCTTCACCAATAAAAAATACGTATTCAAAAACGAGACTCATTCCGCACAGGAATTCCGCAAGGTGTTCGTGTCTTTCTATGGAGCGAGACTTGCCACCCTTGCAATGGAAGAGGTCATATTCGTTGTCTGCTGCGATATTCTCGGCATGAACAAGACTGTGATAACATTCCTCAGCCAGGTGCTGATATTCATAGCGAACTACATACTCAGCAAGGTGTTCGTATTCAAGAATAAAGAGACGGCAGGGGAGTGACATGGGCGCTGAGATAATGATAGGCAGAACAGCTATCCGTAAGACTGCTGCTCTTGCACCAATGGCGGGAGTTGCCGATCGTGCGTACAGACTTATGTGCAAGGAGTACGGTACAGCGTATACTGTCAGCGAGATGGTTTCCGCAAAGGGCATCTGCTACAGTGACAGAAAGACCGCTGAGCTCTGTACGGTAACTGATCCGGAAAGACCTATGGCGGTGCAGCTCTTCGGAAGCGAACCTGAGTTCATGGCGAAGGCAGTGGATATAGTTCTTGGCTATGAGCCGGATATAATCGATATAAACATGGGCTGTCCTGTGCCGAAGGTAGTCAATACCGGAGCCGGTTCTGCACTGATGAAGGATCCGGATCTTGCGGCGAGGATAACTGAAGCGGCAGTAAAAGCTGCCGGAGCAGTCCCGGTAACAATTAAAATAAGAAGCGGCTGGAACAGGGAGACTATAAATGCTCCTGAAATGGCAAAGGCTCTTGAGAATGCCGGAGCGGCTGCCATAGCGGTACACGGCAGAACAAGAGATCAGTTCTACAGCGGTGAGGCTGACCTGAGCGTTATAAAAGCGGTCAAGGAAGCGGTAAAGATACCGGTCATTGGCAACGGAGATGTGAATGACCTTGCTTCCTGCCTGAGAATGTACGAGGAGACAGGCTGTGACCTGGTGATGATAGGCCGTGGGAGCTACGGAAATCCCTTTGTGTTCCGTGAGATAGATTCCCATTTCAGCGGCGAGGAATATCTGCCGCCGGATGTTGATGAAAAGATGAGAGTCATGCTGAAGCATATCTGGCTCATACTTGAGCTCAGCGAGAAAAACGAGGAGCTTGCCATGCATGAGGCGAGAAAGCACGCTGCATGGTATATGAACGGATACTACGGCTCGGCCAAATTCAGAGGCCGCTGTTATCAGCTCTCTTCATACATAGAGGCGGAGGAGCTGGCTGCTGAATTTGCAGAATTACAGCATTCAAGAGGACTCTGAACGCCCGGTCAGGACGTTTTATACCATTAATTGTCAATTTGCACAAATAATGGGCGAAAACTTCGTATAAACCAACAAATTCAGCTTCCCGATAAAGCTGACACCTTGAAAATGCCGAAATACAGCCTTTTCCTAAGATTAAAAAATAAAAGCCTGACTAAACGTGGTGTAATTATCGCATAGTTTCATACAATTTGTAATTGCAAAATGAAAATTAGTGTGGTATAATAGGTTTCAATGGGAAGTGGGATTTTTATACATTAAAGATCGCACGAACAGGAGATAAAAATGAGATCAATAAAATTCAGAACGCTTGCAGCGTTCACAGCAATGGCAATGCTCATGCTTTCAGGCACGGGCTGCGGAAAAACAGTAGGAAAGTACGAAGAGGAAACTGCTTCCTCTGAAACAAATTCTCAGGATGAAGTAAGTGATCTTACGACTGCTGAGACAACTGCCGAGCCGGCAACAGAGCCTGTGTCGGAGGACAAAGTAGTCCATGTTGCAGCTGCCGGTGACAACCTCATACACTATTCTGTATTCAAGGCTGCCGAAGCAAATGCCGGTCCGGGAGAAAGATATGATTTCGGGCCTATATACGAGAATATGAGAGGTATCATCGAATCAGCCGATATAGCTATACTCAATCAGGAGACTATCATTTCTGAAAGCAACCCTGTAAGAGGTGCTGACGGCGGCGCATTGCTCTTCAACTCTCCGCCGGAGGTGGCTGACGCTGTAATAGATCTCGGATTTGACGTATTTACAATGGCTAATAATCACCTTCTTGATTTCGGAACAGATGCTCTTACAGAGTCGATCAATTTCTGGAATAAGAAGGCAGAGGAAAATGATCTTACAGTCCTCGGCGCTTATCTCAGTGAGGAGGACGCAAATAACATCCGTATAAGAGAGGTCAACGGCGTTAAGATAGCATTTCTTGCCTACGCTGAACATCTCAACGGCTTCTCGATACCAGATAGCTCTCCGCTGAGAGTAGTGATGAACAGCGAAGAGGATGTTATTGAGAGACAGATCAAAGAGGCCAAAACTAAAGCAGACGCTGTTATCGTCGCCGCACACTGGGGCGTTGAGGATACGGATCTCGTATCCGACGACAGAATAGAGCTGGCAAAGAAAATGGTGAACTGGGGAGCAGATGTTATCCTGGGCTGCCATACTCATACAGCAGAAACAATGGAATGGATCCCGAGAGACGACGGCACAAAAGGCTTTGTCTATTACTCAATGGGAAATTTCGTCTGCGCTCAGACAGATAACTTCAATCTCGTGGGAGAGATCCCCGAATTTGATATAGTCCTTGACGGTGAGACCGGCAAGACCTACCTTGACAATGTGAGCTGCAGTCCGAGCATAGTTCACTATGACGACGGCAACTTCTCAAACCTCAGGATATACCCCTACAGCCAGTATACTCCTGAGCTCGCAGCAAGTCACGGAATCCCTTATGCAGTGCCAAGAGGCAACTACCCAGAGTTCAGCTGGGACATCATAAACGACATAATCGAGAGGAATTTTCCTGCCGAATTCAGGCGTTTAGATAGATGATGAAAGTTGTTCATAATTTATTCATAAAAATGGTTTACAGGGAGTTTTAAGAGAAAATTGCTATTGTGCAATCCGTGCAAAAAAAGGTGTGAGGTGTTTATATAAAATACCAAAAAGATTACAAACCTATTTACATTTGCAAAGGGCTGTTATATAATGAAGTCAAGAATAAATATAGATTTGGGATTAAGTATCTCATCACGGCAGTGTGATGCGTCTTAAGCAAAAAACACTGTGCAAAATGATGTTTCCAGCCCATGAGGACACCGGTCCCGCTGAAGCAGAAGGGTATGTACATATACCCGTGAGGACTGATGCGGCCACAGGTGTGGAGGGGCTGCTTAAGCCATGTCTGTATGACACAGCAGAGAAACATCTGAACACCGTGTGGGAATGCGGCTGATTTCTGCTGCATTCTTAAAAGACAAGATATAATAAAAGGGGCACCCCGTTCCTTTGTTATATAACATTAATGAAGAAGGAGGAAAAATTAATGAAGACAAAAAAGGTAGTCGTGGGAGCTATTGCCGCGACAATGCTTTCACTTTCCGTATGCCCGATTGCTCTGGCCGTAGCTGCTGGCGAAACAGTGCAGATATCCGTTGGTACAGCTGAGGCTGAGGCAGGAAAGCAGTTCACAGTGAATGTATCATTGGCAGATGTGCCATCCACCGGTATCCAGACATTGGATTTCGCAGTTTCATTCGATCCAAAAGTGGTAACAATCGATAGCGTAAAAGCAGGAGAGGTTACAAATACCGGAGCCGGAAGCTCAGATGCTACAGGTTCTTCTTCAGGCGCACCGATCTTCGACAGCTCGATTCATAACGATATCGGCGAAGTAGATCTCGTCTGGACAACAGGACTTAAGGATTCATCTTACTGGATCTCAAAGGACGGTGTATTCTGTACCATTACCGGAACAGTTGCAAGCACAGCAGCTGAAGGAGCATATACAGATCTTAAGGTCGTTCCAGCGACAAGAAATGCTACATCCGAGACTGGTTCAGATAAGAATAACAGCATTGCTTGCGGTTATTTCAAAGATAAGGTAAAATACTCCTATGAAGTCAAGGGCAACGCTGGAAAAGTTTCAGTTCCTGATGGTACTGTAACCCAGACACTGCGTGGCGATGCCGATTGCGATACTCAGGTCAAGATGAACGACGCTGTACTTATTATGCAGTCTATCTCTAACAGCGATAGATTCGGCATAGACGGCACAGAGTCTACTCACATCAAGGAACAGGGTAAGGCAAATGCTGACGTAGCAGGCGGCGATCTTGACAAGGGCGGCGACGGCGTTACACCTAAGGACGCTCTCCGCATTCAGGAATTCCTTATCCAGAAAGTTAAAGAGCTTTAATTCCGTGATTATCTGATTTGTCCCCCTTACAAAGGAATACAAACCCATTCTAAAGTTAGTAATAGGCTAAAAACCTAAAGAAAGGAATTATTACAAATGAGAAAGTTAATTTCTGCAGTTACATCCCTTGCGATGGCTGCAACAATGGTAAGCGTGGTTGCGCCTACTGCTGCAAGCGCTGCTGAAACAAAGGGTTTTGCTATCAGAACCTTTGCTGAAGCTGATTCTCCTTATGCAGCATCCGGCAGTAATGTAAAGATCAGTGCTGCTGATGTAGCTAAGGGCGATGTAGTTGTTCCTTGTGCAGTATATCTCAACGAGACTACACCTACATCACAGACATATTCAGTTCAGCTCACAGTTAAGGATACAAACGAAGCTGCAAGCAATATTTCATTCAAATACTACTCTTTCAAGAAGTCTTACTTCGATGATGAAAAGAGCTATACAATCAACGGTGTAAAGGGCCACACAGCACAGCCTCTTACATTCGCTGGTAAGTTCAGCACAGATAATGCTGACCTCGACGATAACGGCGAGTCAACATACTTCATGGCTCACGGTGAGTTCTCACCTACTTGCGTAAAGGGCCAGAAGACTGCTAACACAAGCAATTACTACATGGCTAACGTATGGACAAACGGCGGAGCTGATTACACATGGATCGGCGATACATCTGATGCACACCCGATGTTCGTATTCGATGTAACTATTCCTCAGGGCACTCCTGACGGCGACTATGAGCTCGTTTTCTGTGACTACAACACAGATAAGACAGGCAAGAGCAACAATCCTTCTTGTGTTATCGAGACTAAGGATGGCAGATGCATTTCTGAAGATGGTTCTCTCAAGCTTGAGACCATGAAGATCACAGTTGGTGACGGTGGTACAGACATCACTACAACAACTACAACTGCTGTACAGCCACAGCCTACAACAACTACTACAACTAAGGTTGTAACTCCTGATCCGACAGGCGATATCAACTTCGACTTCGGTAACTGGACTGTAGAGGCTGGTTCAACAGTAGAAGTACCTGTTAAGCTCACAGCTAACAAGAAGCCAATCACTTCTATGGACGTTGTATTCAAGCAGGATTCACCAATCAAGATGATCGGCATCGGCGATACAGCTACTTGTCTCGACAGAGCTGCTATCCAGAAGAGCCTTGACCTCCCAGGACTTAACTTCCAGTGCCTCGACGAGAACGGCGACGGCGTTGTAG
>Ga0116145_1001449_pt1 | contig 23732 bp, 22 predicted proteins | sample AD_JPNHG1_MetaG_FD_89747 | JGI IMG/M metagenome (GOLD analysis project Ga0116145, IMG submission 89747) | Active sludge microbial communities of municipal wastewater-treating anaerobic digesters from Japan - AD_JPNHG1_MetaG | ecosystem: Engineered > Bioreactor > Anaerobic > Digestate | place... | reverse complement strand
GCTCCCACGAAGCCGCTGGCCGCGCCACCGGGTCGGCCCGACTTTCCGGCGCGAGCAAACGCGCCGCCAGCGCCACAAATGAAAATATCCTTGCCGCCATGTTAACGCCGCGACGCTCTCGACAGTTGCCTATTGCAAGCGCACCTTATAGCCCCCCATAGGGCTTGCCAAATTGGCTTTCCAGGATTTCTGTGTAGGGTGCAGATAGCCGGTTGTACTCTTCTCGGCTTATCAAGCCTTCTTGCATTTTATCCCGCAGTTCTCTTCTCTTCTGAGCCGCATCGAGCAACAGCTTTTCTTCTTCCTCCTGCGCCGACAGCGGACGCCCCACCACGCCGGTTTCCTTCTGCTGGCGATACGTTTCCCAGGTTTCTTCCGGCAAGATCCATTTGACAACCAGCCCCTTGGAGTCGCGGGTATATCGACACGCCAAGGCCAGCACGTTCGTGGTGGAATACAACCCGCTGGTCCAATTGTGGGACTCCATCCGCAGGCCCCGGTAAATGGAATACCTCGGCACGAGAAGAGTCCAGGGCTCGGGCGCCGCCGGCATGCGCAGCGGCTCGACGACCTCCACTTCCGCCGGATGGGCGAACGTCCGGGCCTCCGTCGATTCGTACGTTAGGATTTCCCGCGTCTCGTCGATGCTCCGCACCACGACTTTTGCGATCAGATCGTATTGCTCCCACGAATCCGCCGGCCGCGCCACCGGATCCGCCCGGCCTGCCGGAGAAACCAGACACACCAGCACGGCCGATATAACACTGATTCGCATGGCGGCACCCCTCATCCCCTCGGCGCGCTAATGCACGACCTCCACGGGTAAATGCTCGATTTTCTTCCGCAAGGGCATAATTTGCGCGTCGTATTCTTCTCTTGATATTTTTCCTGATCGAACATTTTCGTTCAATTCGTTAATCTGTTGGAATACCAGCATGGTTTCATTGTCTAGATATGGGATTGTCTCAACGGAGGGTTCTTCCTCGCGATTGTAATATGACGCCCTTTGCTTCATCCATTCCTCTATCTCATATATCTCATCAATGATAAGATATCGACCCTCATTTGATAACTTACATTCTACGACAACGGCATTTGTTCCTGCGTTCTTCAGCTTATCTAGAGCCATCATATAATGCCGCTCGCTCCCCATTTCCAGATACGCCTGCACGAGGAGCGGCGCATCCACTTCATCATGCCGCGGCGATAACATTTCCAGGTAATTTGCTTTTGCAAGATGACCATACGCTTTGTACTTAGGAGTCTCCTTGTACATAATTGGACGCGTTTCATCTATCGATACATCTTGGATTTTTGCAATCACACTGAAATTACCAATATCGGCCGCCTCAACATGCCCGGCCCACATGCCGCCAATCACCGTAATCGCCATGGTTACAACAAGCAGTTCTGCATATTTAGAAGATTTCATTCGGCACTCTCCTTTATTATGGCGGACAAATAATAATTTTTGACACTTGCTCGTTCCCGCATTGCGTGGCCCCATATTGCACTTCACCGTCGAAATCAGGACAATGACTGCTTTGACGTTTCTTCATGTCCACCTTAGCTTTAACAAAATTATTCATCATTATGTTAAGCGCAGCTTGAGCGTCATCGCAGCTTTTAAACTCACCGAGTGCCGATACCTCCCGGTTCCACTCATCGATAAAGTCATACCACAACTCAGCATGCTTTAGCTCGTGCTGATGTGTAAGATCCATATTATAAGAAGAACGGCTGACGCATGTGCCCTTCACGTGCGGACAACCATCAGCTTTGACCGTGTAGCATTTTACTATCTTTATTGCGGTAATCTCAATGTGAAATTTACCTTCAATTCTGTACTTTTCGCAATCAGGAGGGCTACATATTTTAGCACAATGAAGATTATGTGAAATAGAATATTGAATTTGGCCGGCATCTGCGCTTCCGTCTGGCGCTAACAGTGGTGGAAATACATATTCGGGTGGTGGAGGGTTTCTTGGCGTAGGCGGAACAATATATGGCTTATACACGTCCACGGTCACCACTGGCCCGGGCACGGTGAATTCTTTCGGGCAGTCCTCCTCCATGGACAAGGTATATTTCCAAGTCACGGCGAAGCTGGTGCTTCCTTCGTCCAGCCCGGTGACGGTAAACGCGGCATCCCCGGAGCCGCTGAGCGGCGAAGCGCTCGCCGCGGACCCGCCGCCAGTAACCACCCATGAATCCGAGCCTTCGGGCTCGATAGGCGTCTCGACGGTGTCGCCGCAATTGGGATTGTCGGGCCCCTTCGTCTTCTTCCCCGCCTTGATGGTCCAAGTCGGCATGGTAAAGCTGAACGAATCGCTGTCGCCGATCTTGAGACAGGCGCAACCTTCACCCGGAACCGGCTCGTTTTCCACCGTCGGACAAGAAAGCTCCTCGACGCAGTCGAACAGCCTTACCCAACCGTCGGAGTTCTTGTATTCCCAGCATTCGGTGCTGTCCCCGGGCGAAGGATCTTCCTTTTCGGGTTGCGCAACGCCGCAATCGTCGGCAGCCACCGGCGGCTCCTGCGGCCACTCGCCATGGCCCCCCTGACAAAGCCACCCCACTAGCGTGACCGCAAACAACAAACTCCCTACCGCAACTGCCCTGTTCATCGGCTAACCTCCATGATCCCGTCCCGCCTACTGCGCGTCGCGCGTGGCTTTTTTTCTCAATCCATCGAAATCGGCGGCGGCTCGCCGGACCGTTTCCTTGTCGCTGGTTCGCAGACTCATTTCTTCGTTGTAGACCATGGCGTTGAGCGTCAAATTGGCGCTGCCCAGCCAAACGGTCTCGTCGTCCACCAGCACGACTTTCTTGTGCTGAACCTTGTACTCCTGCATGTAAAGCACCTGGATGTCGGAAAGGGCCAATTTCTCGCCGAAATTCTTCACGAGGTTCTTCGCCCGCGGATTCGTCCCCGACCCGAATTCCAGGATCAGCACGACCTCGACGCCTTCCGCCGCTTTGGCGCGCAGGACGTTGAAAAACTCCCCGGTCATTTTCGAGGCGGTGTCGCCCTGCGCGTTGAAAGCCAACACATGGATCGACTTTTTCGCCTTGGCCACGCCCGCCACGAGGTCCTTTCCGAAGGCGGGGGTGGGCAGAAACACGACCGTCGTGGACTCCTTCAGGCCGGCCCATGCGCGCATCTTGTCCAGCTCAGCAAAAGCGACGCCTTTGGCGGGGTTGGCCCAATCCACCATGGCAACCTGTTCCTTGGGAACCATCCGCATAGCCCCCGTTTCATCGATGAATTGGTAGCCCTGCCGGGTTTCGGCGACCATGCTCCCCTTCAACCACTCCCGTTCATGGCGCAACAGAATCCGATCCTTCGGGGCCTGCGCATGGGCGACCTGCGGAATGGATACCGTCATGCCCGCAATCAAGGCGATCATCGTAGCCTTCACGGCTCGACTCCCCATTCTTGCAAAAGGTCTTCGCGCTGGTCCAACTTGGTCCGGCTCAACACCCGAATCCGGTCGCGTTCGGCTTCCCACAGCTCCCGACTGCGCATATCGCTCAGAATCGGCATATCCAGCACGATCTCCGCCATGCGCACGTCCGGCTTGTCCAGCACCACCAGCACGCTGCTTTCATAAACGCGTTTTCCAGAGAGGCTCCCTTCCGACCAGTTATGGGAACCCAGCAGGATTTTGGACTGGTCCGCCACTAACAGCTTGGCGTGCATGGGGATGGAGGGATGGGACAAGCGAACGTCTAATCCCGCCCGACGCAATCTTTCCGCCCAGTTGGAGTGGTCTTGATTCAGTCGGTCCGTGGTTTCATCCGGCGTGTGCAGGACCAGATATACGTAAACCCCGCGTTTCGCCGCCTGGATCAGGGCTTGAACCACTTGTTCCTGGCAGGGTGCGGCGCTTTTCTGTTCGGAAAACACGTAGACGGTCCCAATCAGGCTTTGCTTTGCCGTCTGGATCACGCGCAACAGAACGGGCAGAAACTCCTCGTCCTTCAGATATTTCACTTGCGCCGTTGTTTCCAGCGCGCCCAAGCTCCGGCGTCCCACCGGCGCATAGTCCGTTCGCGGCTCCGTCGGCGGCAACGGCAAGGCGGTCGTCATTTCCTCGTTCGTTTCCGCCACCCCGGCCACCGGCTTCCACGGAGCGCAGTGCGGCGCGGCCGCGTCCAAATATCGTCGATAGTGGATCGCCATGGAGGGCGAGTCGAAGCAAAGCATGTCCTCGACGTTCCGATGCAAAGCACCGGAACTCCAGTTGGCCGATCCCGTCCATACATAACGGTCGTCCACCACCAGCGTTTTGAGGTGCAAATTCGCGCGATCCGAACCGAAAATGCGGACTTCGCATCCGGCCTCAACGAGTTGCTTGAGGAAAACGCTCGCGGCCGCTTCCGTCATGCCGTGGTCCGCCAGCACCCGGACCGGACAAGTCCCGGCTTTCTCCGCCAATGCATCCACCATGCTTTGATCCGTCAACAAGAACATGCCGACGTCCAATCGCTGTTTCGCTCCCGCGATCTGCTCCCTCAACAGTTGCAGCCCGTCTTCGGACGGCATGAAGAAGGAATGGACCCGCGCGCAATCGCCGAAGCGCTGGACCCGGGGCGCCATGAGAACGCCGCCGGTTCCGGACGCAGCGCGGACGGGTTCGCCGGCCGCCAGCCGCGGCATCGGGTTTTCCGCTTCGGACGGGGGTTGCACCCATTCGCAGTTGGCCGCTATCTCGTCGTACTTGCGCAAATAGGCTCGGGCCATATCCGGCGAACGGACCTGCACCGTATCTTCCAGATTGGCTTCGAACGCCTGGCGGGTCCAGTTGGCCGCTCCGGTGATGACAACGGTCTCGTCGATCACGAGATTCTTCATGTGCATGCGGGCGTCCTTTACGGGCGGCTGCATCACGCGCACTTCGATCCCGGCGCGGGCCAAACGCTCCAAGACCGGCCGTTGGGCCGGGGTGTCCATGGTGGCATCCGTCAGAACGCGCACGCGGACCTTCCTGCGCATCGACGCTTCGCAAAGCTCGGAAAGCAGTACTTCGTGGCCCAATAGAAACACCGCCGCATCGATCCGGCTACGGGCGCTCCGAATGGACGAAACCAACTGTCCCAGAGAATCTCCCCGCGGAGAAAACGACACCTGGATGTCCGCAACGGGATACTCGTCCGCACGCCCCCGTGAAAAAGGCGTGGCCATTACAATCGACCACGCCGCCAACCAAATCCAAGCCCAGTGAATTATTCGCTTATGTTTTCGGGGGGGGGGGCTTCCCGCCGATCATGTCACAAGTTGCTTTTCTCTCAATCACGGAGAGTAACATTATGGATCGTTAAATACATGTCAACTCTGAATGAAGACATGCCGTTGTTAGGAAAATCAACGGTTTGCCACCTTCGTGTCGGCGGCCCGCCGCCAGAGACCAAGCGCCCGCGCGACGAAATCGCGCTTCACCGTCGGGCGCGGCACGGGGGCGTCGAACCAGCCGCGCACGTCGGCGTCCAGCCCCACGCCGTGCATGAAGTTGTAGAGCGCCTTGCGCAAGCCCCGCCCCAGCATCTCCAGATCCCCGCTCGCCGGATCGACGATCCCCACGTCGTTCTGCGCGAACGGCGCCGGCGGCAGCGGCAGCAATTGCACTCCGAATTTTTCCGGATGCCGGCCCACCGGCGAATGCACCGTGCACGCGAACCGGTGGAAATAGCCCGAGTGCAGGCAGCCTTCTTCAAAAAGTTGCCGCACCGTTTCCAATGCGTCCACCGTCTCCGGAACGGTTTGGCTCGGGAAACCGTACATCAGGTAGGCATGCACGAGAATGCCCGCGTCGGCGAACGCCTTGGCCGCCCGCGCGGCTTGCGCCACCGTGACGCCTTTGTTCATCAGCGCAAGCAGCCGGTCCGATGCCGCTTCCAGGCCGCCCGAGACCGCGATGCAACCGCTCTCCGCCAATTCCCGGCAGAGGTCCGGCGTAAAGGCCTTTTCAAAGCGGATATTGCCCCACCAGGAAATGGAGAGTTTGCGCCGCTTCAGTTCCGCCGCCAGCGCCTTCAGGGCCGCCGGCGGCGCGGCCTCGTCCGTGAAGTGGAAGCCGGTCTGGCCGGTTTCGGCGATGGCCGCTTCGATGCGGTCCACGAGCACCTGCGCCGGCAACGCTTCGTAGCGGGCGATGTAATCGAGCTTCAAATCGCAGAAGCTGCATTTGCGCCAGTAGCAGCCGTGCGCGACCGCCAGTTTGTTCCAGCGGCCGTCCGACCACAGCCGGTGCATCGGATTCAGCAGGTCCAGCACCGAGAGATACCGGCCCAGCGGAAGGCCCTCCCAGGTCGGCGCGCCCGTCTCCGCGAACGGGATGTCCGGCTCGCCCGCATCGATGAACTGGACCTGCCCCCGCCGGCGGACGAACGTCCGCACCAGCTTGTCCAGCGGCCGCTCGCCGCGCAAATGCTCCACCAGCGCCAGCACGGGCCGTTCGCCGTCGTCGAGCGCGACGTAATCGAAGAAATCGAAAACACGCGGCTCGGACAGTTCGCGCAGTTCCGTGTTCACGAAACCGCCGCCCAGCGCCGTGGCGATGCGCGGATCGGCTTGCTTGATCGCCTGCGCGATGCGGAACGCGCCGTACACGCAGCCCGGGAACGGAACTGACACCAGCACCAGGTCCGGCCGATGCGCTTCCAGCGCGGCACGGACCCGCTCGCGCAGGATTTCGTCCACGAGCGTCGGTTTCGCCGCCAGCGCCTTCGCCAGCGGGCCGAAGGTCGGCTGGCTGCGCGCCAGCGACTCGCCGTAGCGCGCGAATTCGAAGCGCGGATCGACCGCGTCGCGGATGGCGTCGGCCAGATCGTTCAGATAGAGCGTCGCCAGGTGCTTGGCCCGGTCCTGCGCGCCCAGCGCGCCGAACGCCCACGCCAGCGGATCGCCGTCATCCTCCGCCACGAAGGCGTCCAGATTCCGGAACCGCGAGCCTTCCGGGAGGAAATTGCGCGCACAAATCCGGTGCGCCAAGGTCGGATCCTTGCCTTGCAGGAACGCCACCGCCGCTTCGACCGTTTCCGCATACCGGTCGAACTGCTTGCGGAAGGACCGCACCGCTTCGGTGTTTTTTTTCGGGCGGCGGCGGCGCACCCGTTCCAGGCCCGCCCGCGAAAACAGTTCCAGCACCAGTTCCAGCGCGAGATCCGCCTGCGCCGCTTCCACCCCGCGCGAGCGCAGGAACCCCGTCAGGCACGCCGCGGACGGGTACGGCGCGTTTACCTGCACCATCGGCGGCAGCACCGCCAGAACGCGGACCGTGGAAATCCGTTTCATGGGGTACCGCAAATGAACGCAAATGGACGCAAATGAGACATCAGGAATTGGGTTCCGTTAAGACCACTTTCTTCCATTCCGATTTGGAATGTTTGAAATTGAGAATCACGCCGGCTTTGTGGCCCGTGATGCGAAGGTAATTGATGACTTGGCCAACATGTTCATCCGTGATGGCATCGGCTGTCTTGATTTCCACGATCACCCGGCCTTCGACTTCCAGATCGGGAATGTAGTCGTCGACGTGCTCGCCGCGATATTTGACGGGGTGGACATGCTGCTGGTCGTACGCGACGTTCTGAAATTTGAATTCGACGCAAAGCGCCCGTTCGTAGGTCTTTTCCCTCAATCCATGCCCCAATTCATTCATCACCGCCATGGCGCAACCTGTGATCTGATCGACCAAGTCGTTCTCCACCCATTTGCGTCCATTTGCGGTCCTTTCTTTACGCCAGATCCATCAGGATTTGGGCCGCCATTTCGGCGCCGCCGCGAGGCAAGACCTCGCGAGGTGCGGGGGCGCTTTCGATGGCCGCCAAGGCCGGCCCCAGCCGGCCGGCGTACAGGTCCGCCGCGGGGATGTGGACGTTCTTCAGGTAGCGCTTCAGTTCCCGTTCCAGCAGGGGGTATTCGATGAAGTCCTCGCGCTCGGCGTACACGATGGGCTTCGCGTTCGCCACGCAGTCGCTCAAGATGCCGTAGCCCGGCTTGGTCACCACGGCATCGCAGCTCGCCAGCACGTCGGAAAATCCGAACGCCTGCCGATCCACCGCATGGACGTTGCGCAGGCCGTCCCACGCCAGCGGCATCACCGTGAAGAATTCGAAGTCGTCCAGCGCCGCCACGGCGCCGAGCGCCGCCGCATCCCAGTCCAGCGACGTGAACGAAAGCAGGATCCAGCGCTTGGCCGGATCCGCGCCGCTCTGCCTCGCCAATTCCGCGCGGCGGGGCCGGCCCGGCTTGGCCAGCAGCGGAATGTCCACCTGCTTCGGGAACACCGACATCGCCGGCGAAAACGGCAGCTTTAGCAGTTGCTTCGCCTGTCGGTAACCCTCCGCGAACATCTGAACGATCGGCCGCCAGCGCGGATCGCGCGCGGCGAACGGCTCGTAGATCCAGTCCCACGAGAAATTGCCGACGGCCACCGCCGGCACGCCGGCTTCCGCGGCGGCCTCGAGCGGAATGGACGGGATGTCCGCCACGACCAGGTCGGCCCCCTCCCCGCGCAGCATTTCCGCTTCGTAGTCGATCAGCTTTTCCCGTTCGGCCAGCAGTTCCTGCGCCTCGTCCAGCGTCGCGGCCACGTCCACGCGGATGGAGTCCTTCTGTACCATGCCGACGTCGAACGCGCCGGGCCGGACCGCCAAGCGGCCATCGACGAACGGCAACCGGCTGCGCAAAAAGCTTTCCGGCAAATCGGTCGTCACCGTCACCTTCAGGGCCGGATGCGCCGCCAGCAGCGCGCCGAGAATATCGCACGAGCGCACGCCGTGGCCGTAGCCGTGGGCGGTGACGTAGTAGGCGATGTGGCGCTTTTTCATGACGTGCCCGGAATGCTACCGCTTCCCCGCGGCCGGGAAAAGGCCGGAATCAGGCGCGCGCCAGATGCCCGTCGTGCATCGTCCAGTGCGTCGTGCCGGGCACGACCCAGTCCGGATTGTGGGTGACGAGCAAAATGGACGTGCCGGCGCGGTTCAGTTCGCGGAACAGTTCCATGACGCCGGCGGCGGATTCCGGATCGAGGTTGCCGGTGGGCTCGTCGGCCAGCAGCAGTTTCGGCGGCACGGCCAGCGCGCGCGCGATGGCCACGCGCTGCATTTCGCCGACCGACAGCAGCCGCGCGGGTTGCCGGGCCTTGTGCGCCAGCCCCACGCGGTCCAGCGCGGCCAGGGCCATTTTCCGCGCAGCGCGTGGTTCCTCGTCCAGATAGCGGAAACGGAATTCCACGTTGTCCAGCGCGCTCCGGTGCGGCAGCAGGCAGAACTTCTGGAACACCAGGCCGACGCCGCGCTTGCGGACCTCGGCCGCGGCGGCCTCCCCCAGCCCGGAAACGTCCTGCCCGTCGAACCAGACCTGGCCGCCGTCCACCGGCTGCAGCAGGCCGGCCACCATGAGGAGCGTCGTCTTGCCCGAGCCCGACGGCCCGGTGATGACGCCGAATTCGCCCGCGTCCAGTTCCAGCGAAACGCCGCGGAGCACGTCGACTTTGCCGGCCGCGGCGCGGAACGCCTTGCGCACGTTTTCCAGCCGCAACCGTTTTGGACGCGCGCCGGGCATCAGATCGGCTCGGCCTGGACGATGCTGCGCCCGGTCTGGGCGTGGCACAGCGCCAGCGCCAAGGCGTCCGTCGCGTCCGGCGGCGGCGTTTCGGCCAGTCCCAGGACGGAGCGGACCATCTTGGCGACCTGCTCTTTCGGCGCGGCGCCCCAGCCCGTGACGTTCTGCTTGGCGCGGCGCGGGGAATACTCGTAGACGGGCACGCCGGCGGCGGCGCAGCACGCGATCGCCACGCCGCGCACTGCGCCCAGCACCAGGGCCTCCTTGGGATTCTTGAAGAAGAAGCCGCCTTCGATCGCCGCGGCGTCGGGCCGGTAAGCGGCCAACACGGCGTCGATCCGTTCGCGGATCGTCCGCAGGCACTCCGAATGGGGGGCCGCCGCCGGAATCTTCACCACTTCCCAGTGGCAAGCGGCCGCGCGCGAGCCGGCCTGTTCGATCACTGCCAGCCCCGTGCCCCGCAGCGAAGCATCTATGCCCAAGACCTTCATGCGTCCGAATCGTACCCCGGTTCCCGCCGACGAAAAAGCTCCGAATTCCTTGCGGATTCCGGAGCCCTTTCCTGGCGGGTATTCCGCCGGCTAGCCTTCGATGGCCTCGTCGGCGATGTCGCCGTTCATGTAGACGTTCTGCACGTCTTCGAGTTCCTCGATGGCTTCGATGAGCTTCATCAGGCCGGAGGCCTGCGCCTTGTCGGTGACCGGCGTCCAGGCCGTCGGGACGAAATTGACGCCGGAATCCTCGGAGACCTTGTAGCCGGCCTTCGTGAGCTTTTCCGACACTTCGTTGTAGACCTTCGGGTCCGTGAGGACTTCGAACTGGGAGCCTTCGTTGGTGACGTCGTCGGCGCCGGCCTCGAGGGCCAGTTCGATCAGCTTGTCCTCGTCCACGCCCTCGGCGTCCACGAGGATCTGGCCGCGGCGGGCGAAATTCCGCATGACCTGGTTGGTGCCGGCCAGCGTCGCGTTGTGGCGCTGCAGCAGGTGGCGCACTTCGGCCACGGAGCGGTTGCGGTTGTCGGAGAGGCACTGGATGATCAGGCCCACGCCGCCGGGAGCGTAGCTCTCGAAGAGGATTTCCTCGATGGCGTCGCTCTGCAGCGCGCCGGTGCCCTTCTTGATCGCCCGGTCGATGTTTTCGGCGGGCATGTTCACGGCCTTGCACTTCGAAAGGATCGTGCGCAGGGTGATGTTCGACCCCGGATCGCCGCCGTTGGCCTTCGCCGAAATCGTCAATTCCTTGGCCAGCTTGCTGAAGATCTTGCCGCGCTTGGCGTCGGCGGCGCCCTTCTTGTGCTTGATGGTCGACCACTTGCTATGTCCGCTCATGCCTCGTTCCTTCCCGCCGGCCGCGCCGGCGCGCCGCGGTCTTCCCGCGGCTTGAAAATCCGTCCGTCCGGATGGGTTATTCCTCTTCCTCGGCCTGCTTGTTCTTCGCGGCTTCGGCGATGATCTTCTGGGCCACGTTTGCCGGGACGACGTCGTAGCGGTTGAAGCTCATTTCGAACGATCCGCGGCCGCCGGTCATCGAGCGCAGTTCGGAAGAGTACTTGAACACTTCGGCCTGGGGCACTTCGGCCACGATGACCTGCATGCCGTCTTCCGACTCCATGCCCATGATGCGCCCGCGGCGGTGGTTCAGGTCGCCGGTGCAGTCGCCCATGAACTCGCCGGGAATCGTCACGCGGATGTTCATGATGGGCTCCAGGAGCACCGGCTTCGCCTTGCTCATGCCGTCCTTGAAGGCGGTGCGCGAGGCGATCTTGAACGCGATTTCGGAGCTGTCCACGTCGTGGGAGCTGCCGTCGTACACCGTCACCATCGTGTTGACCACGGGGTAGCCGGCCACGGCGCCGCGCTGCATGCCTTCCACCAGGCCCTTTTCGATCGCCGGGAGGAAATTGCGGGGAATGCTCGTGCCGACGATGCCGTCCACGAACCAATGCTCCACGCCCGGTTTCATCGGTTCGATGCGCAAATAGACTTCGCCGTACTGGCCGCGGCCGCCGGACTGCTTCTTGTGCTTGTAGTGGCCTTCGCCCTTGGCCGTGACGGTTTCCTTGTAGGCCACCTTCGGCGTGCTGAGGGTCACTTCCACCTTGCTGCGCGCCTTCATGCGTTCCATGGCGGCGTCGATCTGCACGTCGCCGACGCCGGTGATGATCAGCTCGTGGGTTTCGTCGTTGCGCTGCACGTGGAGCGTCGGATCGTCTTCCGCCACGCGGTGCAGCCCCTGGCCCAGCTTGTCTTCGTCGCCCTGCGTCTTGGGATGGACCGCGAAGGAGACCACCGGATTCGGGAACACGATCGGGGCCAGCTGGACGGGCTTGCCGGGCGTGCAGAGCACGTCGTTGAGGGCGGTGGCCTTCAGCTTCGCCAGCGCGACCAGATCGCCCGCCTGCGCTTCGGAGGCCGTTTCCTGCTTCTTGCCGTTGAGGAAGTAGATCGTGCCGACGGATTCCTTCTGTTCCTTGACGGCGTTGAAAACTTCGCTCTTTTCCCGGAGCGTGCCGCCCCAGATGCGGGCCAGCGTCAGCTGCCCCACGAACGGATCGTTGATCGAGCGCCAGACCTGCGCCACGAGCGGCGCGTCGGCCGCGGGATTCACCGCGTTGCCGGCGGCGTCCTTGCCCGGGCGGTCCGCGGGACTCGGCAGCAGCCGCGCGAAACCGGCGAGCAGTTCGTCGAGCCCGACCGACTGGCGGGCCATGACGGCGAAGATGGGAATGAATTTCGCCTGCGCCACGGCCGCCCGCAGGCCGGCGGACAGCTCCTCGGCCGTCAGCGTTTCGCCGCCGAGCACCTTTTCGATCAGCGCGTCGCTGGATTCCGCCGCCACGTCGGTCAGCTTCGCGCGGATTTCGTCCGCCTTGCCTCCCGTGGCCGACAGCGCGTCCACGACGCCCTTCTTGTCGTCCGTCGGGAAGGTCACCACCTCGCAGCGGGCGCCCCAAAGATCCTGCAAGGCCGCCACGGTGGCGTCGAAATCGGCGTTTTCCTTGTCCAGGCCCGTAATGACGATCGCCCGGGGCAGATTGAGCGCCTCGCAGCGCTTCCAGGCGCGGACGGTGCCGACCTGCACCCCGGCCGTCGCGTCCACGGCGACCAACGCCGCGTCGGCGACGCTCGTGGCGGCGACGACCTGGCCGTAGAAATCGGCGTAACCCGGCGTATCCAGCATCGCCAGGCGCAGCGCCTTGCCGCCCTTCGGGCGCCAGATGGCGTCGAACGGCTTCGCCCAGACGGTGATCTTGCGGTTCTTTTCCTCGTCGGTCCAGTCCGCCGCGCTCGTGCCGTCGCCGGGATTTCCCAATCGGTCGTTCACGCCCAACTTGAACAGCAGGGCATCCACCAGCGAGGTCTTGCCGCTGCCCGTGTGGCCCACCAAAACGAAATTGCGCACGTCCGCGATCGGGATGTCCTTCATAGTTGCCTGTCCTTCGTTGAGCCTTGCCGTTCCTCGAGAACCGGCCGGACGGGAAATCCGGCCACGGAAATGCGCACCCTATACAAAAAAAGAGCCCGCCGCAACCGCGAAATGAACGCCCCCGCACCCCGGAAAAGGTGGGGTGGATAACGGGATTTGAACCCGCAACAGCCAGAACCACAATCTGGTGCTCTACCAAGTTGAGCTATATCCACCAGCCGAACAGTCCGCGCGTTCTACCCCATCCCGCCGGAAAATGCAAGCCCCTCCCGCGGGGCCCGTTCACGGGCGGACGTCGAGGGGCACGTCCATGGCGTCGAGCAGCGCGCGGGCTTCCGCGCCGGGCACCGGCGGCGGCTCGGCGCCGCCCCAATCCGCCGCCTGCAGGTCCACGAGGAACCACCGGCCATCCACCGCGACCAGTTCCAGCCGCAGATCCGCGATCCGCGGACCGTTGACGACCTTGATTTCCGCCGCCCGGAAATCCAGATGCGACACCCGCCGGCCGCGCGGCGTCACCAGCGGCGTCCAAACCACGTCCAGGCCGGACACGGACGCCTGCAGGCGGCCTTGCGCGTCCTGCCAGCGGACCGACACGTCCTGGAGCACCAGCGGGCCGCCGAGCCAGTCTTCCAGCACGCGGGACGCGCTCGTTTTCCGGGCCGGCGCCGCGGCATCGGCCGGCGCCGGCGCGGCGGCCAGTTCCTTGGGCGCCGCCAGGCCGGTCCACGCGAAGACGCTGCGCGTCAACGGCGCCATGAACGCCGGCTGGATCGCGCCGGTTTCGTCGGGGGCGATGGTCAGCGCCAAGCCGTCCACGCGGACCGAATCGAGCATGGGCGCGCCGCGCGGCCGGAACAGCCGCCAGCGCACGCGCGCCACCCGGGCCTCGATGCCCGCCACGTCCGAAATCCCGATCGTGTCGCGGATCTTCAGGTTGAGCCCTTCCGTGGCCCGCATGCGGCCGATGCGGACTTCCATGCCGGCCAGGCGGGACAATTCGTCTTCCACCTGCGCGCGGAACACGTCCGTGCGCACCAGGATCTGCAGCGCGCCGTAGGCCAGCGCCAGGACCAGCACGAGTTTCCAGCCCCAGGAGCCCAGCGTGCGGCCGAGAGAAGAGGAGCGCGCGGCTTCCATGCCTACCTCGCCAATTCCGCGGCGCGGTCGCGCGCCGCCTGCATGCCGGCCGCCACCGCCGACGAAAACCCGCTCGAGGCCATCGCGGCCAAGCCGGCCAGCGTCGTCCCGCCCTTCGAACTGACCCGCTGGCGGAGTTCCGCCGGATCCTCGCCGGTCTGCGCGGCCAGTTCCGCCGCGCCCCGCACGGTTTCGATCGCCATCTTCCGCGCCGTTTCCGGCGGCAGGCCCATCTCGACCGCGGCTTCCTCCATCGCCTCGATGAACGCGAAGACGTAGCCGGGGCCGCTGCCGCTGAGCGCCGTCACCTCGTTCATCTGGTTTTCCGGCAGGCGCACCGTGACGCCCACGGCCGCGAACAGCTGCTCGGCCAGAGCCAGATCCGCGGCGGTCGCGCGCGCGCCGCCGCAGATCGCCGTCACGCCGCGGCGCACCAGCGCCGGCAGGTTCGGCATCGCCCGCACCGTCCGGGCCGGCACTTGTTTCTCCAGCGCGGCGGTCGGCAACCCCGCGCAGATCGACACCAGCAGCTGCTGGTCCGTGAACGCCGCCCGCGCCGCCGCGAGGGCTTCCGGCACCTGCTGCGGCTTCACCGCCAGCACGACGACGTCCGCACCGCGCACGGCTGCGGCGTTGTCGGCCGTCGCGCCGATCCCGTACTTGTTTTCCAGCAGCGCGCGGCGTTCCGCCGCGACGTCCGCCACCACGACGTTGCGCTCCATCGAAACGCCGCCGGCCAGCAACCCGCCGATGATCGCCTCCGCCATATTGCCGCCGCCCAAAAACGCGATGCGCTTGCTTTTCATGCTTCTTCCGCTCCTTCCGCGGGCCGCGCCCGCGCGCCGAAAATCCCCGTGCCCACGCGCACGAACGTCGCGCCTTCCTCGATCGCGACCTCCAGGTCGTGCGTCATGCCCATCGACAGCTCCGGCAAATCCAATCCGGTTTCGGCCGTCCACGTATCGCGCAGTTCGCGCAGTTTCCGGAAATGCGGCCGCGCCGTTTCCGGGTTTTCCGCCAGCGGCGGAATCGTCATCAGGCCGACGATCCGCACGTTCCGCAGCCGGTCCGCCAGCGCCAGCACCTCCGGCACGGCGGCGGGCGCCAGGCCCGATTTCGACCGCTCGCCCGACACGTTGACTTGCACCAGCGCCCGCAGCGGCCGGCCCGCCTCCGCCGCATGGCGGTCCAGGGTTTCCAGCAGTTTCGCGGAATCCACCGAATGCACCCAGTCGAAAAGCCGCGCCGCCAGCGCCGCCTTGTTGCTTTGCAGGTGCCCGATCAAATGCCATTCCAGGTTTCCGGGACACTCCGGCATCTTCGCGGCGGCCTCTTGGACGCGATTCTCGCCGAAGAGCCTCTGGCCGGCCGCCGCCGCGGCTTGCACCGCGTCCGGACCGTAGGTCTTCGATACGGCCAGCAGGCGCACCGCATCCGGTGCGCGCCCGGCGCGCGCGCACGCCGCCGCGATCCGCGCTTGGACCGATTCCAGGTTTTCCGCGATGCTGCCCATTCCGTCCATCTTACCCGCCGCCGGCCGCCCGGCGCAAGACCGCCGCGACGTACGGCAAGGCGTCGTTTGGAATCGCCATGGCTCCGAATTTCAGCTGGCGTTCGCCGCTCGCCACCACGATTTCCGGCTGCGTCACGTTGTTCACCCGATAGCCCGATTGTCCGATCGTCACCGTCGTGCCCGGCCCGCATTCCAGCTCCCGCGTCCGCCCCACCCCGAACAGGCCCGTAAAGACCCGGATGCGACCTTTCGACAGCGTCACCGCCGTCCGGCCGAACAGGCAATAGAGGATGATCGTGACCAGCACGACCGTGCCGGCCAGGAACGGCAACCCGAACAGACTCAGCTTGGGGTCGAAGGCGCCGCGCACGATCTGCGAGCCGTAGATGCCCGCCATGGAAATGCCAGACCAGAAGGCCGTGAAGGGAACCAGAAACCACAGCGTGCCGCGCCGCGGCCGGCAAACGACCGTCAGCGCATCGCCGAACTCCCGCTTCAGGCTCACGCGCTTCGGCGGCCGGGCCAGTTCTTCGTCCGTCAGCCGCGGCACCGTCGACGCGGCCAAAAATGAGCCCGTGTAGTTGCAGGCGCGGCACAGCGCCACGTCCCGGGCGACGTTCACGTCCGCCAGCGGCAATTCCTGGCCGCAATTCGGGCAAACGAACGGTTTTGAAGACAGGAGGTTCTCCGCCAGGTTCATCGCTCCCCTTTCCCGGCGGAATCCAAACGGCCCCGCCGCGCCATGACCAGTTCCGCCAGGATCGACACGGCGATTTCCGCCGGTTCGAGCGCGCCGACGTTTTTCAGGCCGATGGGCCCGCGGATCCGGGCCACCTCGGCGGCCGCGAATCCCGCCGCCGCCAGCTGCCCGCGGCGGTCGGCCTGCGTGCCCGCGCTACCCAGCAAGCCGATGTACTTGCATTTGGCCCGCAGCGCCGCCGCCAGCGCCGGCACGTCCAGCTTGGCATCGTGGGCCAGAACCGCCACGTAGCCGTGTTCGTCGAGGCCGGCTTCCGCCAATCCCTCCTCCGGCCAGCGGTGCAGGAGCACCGTGCCGGCCGGAAACAGCTCGGCCCGGGCAAAATCCCGTCGCGGGTCCACCACCGCCACCCGGAAGCCGATCCGCGCCGACAGATCGGCCAGCGCCGACGCGATCGGCGACGCGCCCACGATGAACAGCCGCGGCTCCGGCGCGATCGTCTCCGCCAGCCAGCGATCCGTTCCGGCCGCAAGTTGCCGCACGCCGCCGCGCGTCCAGACGTCATCCAGCGCCGCCGCCAGCGCCGGCGGCGGCGCTTCGCCCGGCCGCAACAGGATCTGCTCCGATTCGCCACCCAGGCGCGTCAGCAGGATGGCCCGCGCATCCCGCGCCAGCGCGCGCAGGCCTTGCCACGCCGCGCTCTTCGGATCGTGCTTGCGCAGCCAGACGTCGATTTCGCCGCCGCAGGTCAGCCCCACCTCCAGCGCCGCGGCAAAGGCGCGGCCGTAGTGCACCATCCGCGGCGCACTTTCTCCGCGCAGCAAGCCCAGCAAATGCTCCCGCAGGTCGTTCTCCACGCAGCCCATGGAAACCGCGCCGGCGACTTCCCCCTTCTCGTTCACGACGAGCCGCGCCCCGGCCGGCCGGGGCGACGAATGCTGGACGCCCGCCAAAATCGCCTCGGCGCTGGCCAGTCCCGCCGCATCCCACGCCCGCACCGCCGCCATCACGTCTTTCATGCGGGCCATGATAGCCGACCGGGCCGGCGCCTCAAGGCGCAAATCCCGCGCCGCGGCCCTTGCCACCCGCCCGCGGCCCGGTTACAGTGCGCCGCATGAGCCTCCGCATCCTGCATTTCAGCGACGTGCACCTGCCGTTCCCCGCCGGCGCCTTCCGCACGCCGGAAATCTTCCACCCCAAGCGCCTGGTCGCCCTCGTCAACTTCTACCTGCGCCGCGGCTCGAAATATGCCGAAGCGGTCCAGAAGCTCAACGGCCTGAACGATTTTTTGCGGCGCGAGCCGGTCGACTACGTCCTCTACACGGGCGATACGCTGAACTTCGGGCTCGAGCGCGAATTCGCCGAAGCCGCCCCGCGCCTAGCCGAAACGCTGGGCCTCGCCCGACGCGGCGCTCTTGCCGTGCCCGGCAACCACGATCTCTACACCCGTTCCTCGCTCGTCTACCACCGCAAGCTGTTCGCGCCGCTGGTCCGGTCCGATTTGCCGGAAACCGCCGCGCCGACCGGCTATCCGCTCGTGCGCTGGCTGGGCGACGACGCCGCGGCCATCGCGTTCAACACGTCGCGGCCCAATTTCAACTTCTGGAATTCCAGCGGTCGGGTGCCGGCGCTGGAACTCGACGCGCTGAAGGCCCTGCTCGACCGCCCGGAGATCGCCGCCCGCCGGCACGTGTTCCTGATGACCCATTATCCCTTCGACGAATCCGGCTATTTCCACGGCCTGCGCAATTCCCGCGCGCTGCTGCATTTGCTGCGGGGCCGGGAAAACCTGGTGCTGCTGCACGGCCACAACCACCGGCCCTACACCTATTTCCTGCCCGGCTCGTCCGTCCCCCTCTACTGCGCCGGCAGCCTGTCGAAAGCCGGCGCCGAATCCTTCTGGCTCTTCGAACCGTTCGGCGACGTCCTCAACGCCCGCCGCGGCGTGTGGAAAAACGCGCGGTTCGCGCTGGTCGAATAGCCGCCGGCCGGCCGCGCGGCCTCACGGCACCCGCTGGAGGCGGTAGAAACCGCGTTCCGTCCGGTTCGTCGTCGGCACCGCGTTGGTGCCCCGGCCCGGCGGCAAGGCCATTTCGCGATTGGTCCAAGTGCCGGCATCCAGCACGTTGGTGGTGAACAGCACCTCGTAGCGGTTGGTATCCGGCAGCCAATAGACGAACCGCCCCGTCGCCGCGCTGCCGCCGGATTCCAGCCGGAACCACGGCACGGTGCCGTCCGTCATGGCGTTGAACTGCGCGACCAGGGCCTGCGCGATGCCGGCGTGCGGAATAAACAGCACGTTCTCGTCGTTCGACGAATCGTCCACCAGGGCGGCTTCCGTCCAGTTCGCGGAACCGAGAATCGCCAGCGGCGCGGCGCCGTACGGATCGAGCGCCATGCACTTCGCGTGCACCAAATCGGTTTCGCCGGAATCATAGGCGAGCCGCTTCGCCGAGACGTAGGCGTCGTACAGCAACGTCCGGTTGGCCGTCGCGTAGTTCACGGGTTCCAGCAGCATGGCGTAGATCGGATAGCTGCTGAGCGGGTTCGTGGCGACCAGATCGCTGCGGGTGAAGGCACCGTGGACCGTCACCCCGCGGTCGCAGGCGCGGATCAGCGCGTTGGCCACGTCCGGCCGCGTCAGCTTGTTGAGCGCGAAGACGATTTCGTTCGTCGCGGCGTCGATCGCGGCGACGACGTCCGTCAGGGCGTTGGAGCCGCCGTAGGTCTTGTCCGGATACGGGGCGAAGCGCACCCAGCCGTTGGTCCACGCGTCCGCCAGCCGGAAGCGCGCGCCGTCGTGCGCGTGCGACTTGTTCGTGTTTGCGTGGAACCGCCCGGAGAGCATCTCGCGCATTTCGTTCGAGTAGGCCGTCGCCAACTCCCGGCTGCGGAGTTCCGCCAGCACGTTCCACTGGTACGAGCTGGCCCCGCCCGTGAAATTCCACGACCCCGAAAGCACCCAGGCCTGCGTGGACGCGCGGTACCAGAACACCCCCACCTTGTCGTGCATGATGCCCCAGTCGACCGGCGCGCGCGACAGTTCCAGCTTGTTGCCCGCGCGCGTCGAGAGCCCCGTCAGCGAAATCCCCGGCCAGTAGTTGGAGGCGATATTCACCCCGTTGTCCGCCACGAACGCCAACTTGGCGCCGCGCGCCAGCGCGTTGCTCATCGCCAGCAGGATCGGCCCCGCCGCACCCGCCGCCGCCGTATTGCCCGAAAAGGTGTAGGTCGCCAGGCAGCCCCAGTCGTTGCTGGCCAGCGCATCGATCCGCGCCAAAAACGCGTCGCGGATCGCGAATTCCTCCGGCCAAGTGCTCGTGGTGGTCTGGTCCGGGCGGTTGAACCGCACCGCCCAATCCGCCCCGGTGAAGGAATCCGCCCGCGCCGCGCCGGCCCACGCCGCGCCGCAGAACGCAACGAACAACGCGATCCGCCGGACCGTTTCCGGCGTTTTCACGCCCGGAATTCCGGGAACTGCTCTTGCGACGGCATCGGCATCCATGGGATCGGCTTCACGCCCAGTATTGGCGGTCGAGCGAGCGGTATTGGATCGCTTCGGCGACGTGGTCGGCGGCGACGTCGGCCGCGCCGGCCAGGTCGGCGATGGTGCGGGCCACCTTCAGGATGCGGTCGTAGGCCCGCGCGCTCAGGTGCAGGTCGGCCATCGCGGCCTTGAGCAGCCCCTGCGCCGCGTCGTCCAGCACGCAATGCTTGTGGACGTCCTTGGCGCGCATGTTCGCGTTGCAGTGGATGGCGTGCGCGCCCTTGGCTTTGGCGAACCGCTCCCGCTGCACCGCGCGCGCCGCCACGACCCGCTCCCGGATCGCCGCGGAAGACTCGCCCTTCTGCAGCGACGCCAGCTCCTGGTATTCCATCGCCGGCACTTCGACGTGGATGTCGATGCGGTCCAGCAGCGGCCCCGAAATCCTGTTGCGGTAGCGCTGCATCTGGATCGGCGTGCACCGGCACTGCCGCTTCGCGTCGCCGTAATGCCCGCACGGGCACGGGTTCATCGCCGCGACGAGCATGAACCGGCACGGGAACGTCACCGAGGCCGCCGCGCGGGCGACGGACACGACGCCGTCTTCCAGCGGCTGGCGCATCACCTCCAGCACGTTGCGGTGGAATTCCGGCAGTTCGTCGAGGAACAGCACGCCGTTGTGCGCCAGGCTCACCTCGCCGGGCATCGGGTGCGTTCCCCCGCCCAGCAGCCCGGCGTCGGAAATCGTGTGGTGCGGCGCGCGGAACGGCCGGCCGCGCACCACGGCCTGGTGCGCCGGCAGCGCGCCGGCGATGCTGTGGATCTTCGTCGTCTCGAGCGCTTCTTCCAGGCCCAGGGGCGGCAGGATCGTCGGCACCCGCTTGGCCAGCATGGACTTGCCGGTCCCGGGCGGCCCCACGAGCAAGATGTTGTGCCCGCCGGCCACGGCCACCTCGAGCGCGCGGCGCGCGAATTCCTGACCTTTGACGTCCACGTAATCGTCTTCGTAGCCCGTGCCGCCGCCGAACGCGGTCTGCATGTCCACGCGGAACGGCGGGATTTCTTTTTTCCCCTCGATGAAATCGGCCGCTTCGCGCAGGTTGCCCACGGGATGCACGGCCAAGCCTTCGACGACGGCGGCTTCCTCGGCGTTTTCCGGCGGCACCAGGATGCCTTTGCGGCCTTCCGCGCGCGCCCGCAGCGCGATCGGCAGCACGCCGCGCACGCGGCGCACCTCGCCGCTCAGCGCCAGTTCGCCCGTCACGCAGTAGTCCGCCAGCCGCGCGCCGGCCAACTGGTCTTCCGCCGCCAGCATGCCCAGCGCGATCGGCAGATCGAAGCTCGGGCCTTCCTTCTTGATGTCCGCCGGCGCCAGATTGACCGTCGTCCGGCCCATCGGCGGCGAAAACCCCGAATTGATCAGCGCCGTCCAGACCCGGTCGGAGCTTTCCTTCACCGCCGCGTCGGGCAGGCCCACCACGACCACTTTCGGTTCGCCGTGCCCCGCGTTGACCTCGATCTCGACTTCGTACGCGTCCACCCCGAAGACCGCGCCCGAATAGACCTTGGCCAGCATGTCCGCCTCAGCCCTTGAAGACCGGCAGATGTTCCGGCGGCAGGTCGGCCAGCCGCGGCAGTTTCTGGTCCTTGGCGGAAACGACGGGCGCGCTCAAATCGCCCCAGGGGATGGCGAGATCCGGATCGTCCCACTTCACGCCGTATTCGTCGCCGGGGGCGTAGAAATCGGTGCATTTGTAGCAGAAATCGGCGACGTCGGTCAGCACGCGGAAGCCGTGGGCGAAGCCTTCGGGCACGTAGAACTGCTTGCGGTTGTCTTCGGAAAGCTCGACGGCCTCGAACCGGCCGAAGGTGGGCGAGCCGCGGCGGATGTCCACGGCCACGTCGAGCACCGCGCCGCGCAGGACGCTGACGAGCTTGCCCTGCGGCTGCTTGAGCTGGTAGTGCAGGCCGCGCACCGTGCCGCGGCACGAGCGCGACAGGTTGTCCTGCACGAACGTGCGGTCGAGGCCGGCGGCCGCGTATTCCCGGGTCTGGTAGGTCTGGAGAAAGAAGCCGCGGGCATCGCCGAAAACGCTCGGGGTGAACACCAACAAGCCGGGGATCGACGTTTTTTCGCAAACCAGGCCCATGGGCTTATCCTTGCGCTTCGTTCGCCAGCTGCAGCAGGTACTGGCCGTAGGCGTTCTTGGCCATTTCCTCGCCCAGCTTGCGCAGCTGCGCGGCATCGATCCAGCCCGAGCGGAACGCGATTTCCTCGAGGCAGGCGATCTTGAGCCCCTGGCGTTCCTCGATGGTCTGCACGAAGTTCGAGGCCTGCAAGAGCGATTCGTGCGTGCCGGTGTCGAGCCAGGCGAAGCCGCGGCCCAGCAGTTCCACGCGCAGCTGGCCCTTTTCCAGGTATTTCCGGTTCAGGTCGGTGATTTCGAGTTCGCCGCGCGCGGAGGGCTTGAGGGCCGCGGCCACGTCGCAGACCGTGCCGTCGTAGAAATAAAGACCCGGCACCGCGTAGTGCGACTTGGGCTTCTTGGGTTTCTCCTCGATGCCCAGCACCTTGCCGGAGGCGTCGAACTCCACCACGCCGTAGCGCTCGGGATCCTTGACCAGATAGCCGAAAACCAAACCGCCTTCGGTCAGTTTTCCGGCGCGGCGCAGGATGCCGGTCAGACCCTGCCCGTGGAAGATGTTGTCGCCCAGGACCAGCGCCACGGGCGAGCCGGCGACGAAATCGCGGCCGATGAGAAACGCCTGCGCGAGGCCTTCCGGCTTCGGCTGCTCGGCGTAGTCCAGCTTCAGGCCCAGCGTCGAGCCGTCGCCCAGCAGCGCGCGGAACCGCGGCAGGTCTTCGGGGGTGCTGATGATCAGGATTTCGCGGATGCCCGCCAGCATCAGGACGGAGAGCGGATAGTAGACCATGGGCTTGTCGTGCACGGGCAGCAACTGCTTGCTGACGACCCGCGTGATGGGATAGAGCCGGGTCCCCGAACCGCCCGCCAAAACGATGCCTTTCATCCGCCGCTTCCTTTCGCTGGAAAACCGGCGCCAGAATGGAACAAGCCGGGGCAATCTTCAAGCCGTTTCGGGCGAACGGAGAACTGGAAACCGGGGCGTTTCAGCAGGAAAACAGGAAATACACAGGACAACAGGAAGGGGAAGAGCGGATTGAGCCACCGGGCACGGCTGCCGTTCAGGGACCGATTCACCCGCGCCGCAAGGGCGTGGGGGTCTGGGAATCTGCCCCGGCACCAGCATGCCGCAAGGGCGCGGGGGTTTTGGATCAGCCGCGGCGGGCTGCGAGCTGGGCGAGAACTTCGTCGGGCACGTTGAGCCCGCCGAACCCCGTGCCCAGATGGATGCCGGGCGAGACTTCGCCGTGGAAATCGGACCCGCCCGTCGGCACCAGGTTGGCCTGCTTGGCCATGGCGAGGTATTCCTTCGTCAGATCGGCCGAATGTTCGGAGTAGTAGCACTCCACGCCGGCGAGGCCCGCCGCCGCCAGTTCGATGAACAGCGAGGCCATCGCGTCCTTGCCGATCCGCAGGGAGAACGGATGGGCCAGCACGGCCACGCCGCCGGCCTGCCGGATCAGCGCCACGGCCGTTTCCGCGGTGAGGCGCGGGCGGTCGGCGTAGCCCGGCTTGCCGTCGCCGAGCCATTTGTCGAAGGCCTCGTTCTTGTCCTTCGCGTAGCCCTTTTGCAGCATGACCTGCGCGAAGTGCGGCCGGCCGACGACGTCTTCGCCCGCGAATGCCTGCACTTCCTCCCACGTCATGGCGAAGCCCAGCGCGTTGAGTTTTTCCAGCATGGCGCGGTTGCGCATCGCGCGGCCGTCGCGGATCCACTCCATCTGCCGCACCAATTCGGGATTTTCCAGATCCAT
>Ga0116145_1001445_pt1 | contig 23769 bp, 20 predicted proteins | sample AD_JPNHG1_MetaG_FD_89747 | JGI IMG/M metagenome (GOLD analysis project Ga0116145, IMG submission 89747) | Active sludge microbial communities of municipal wastewater-treating anaerobic digesters from Japan - AD_JPNHG1_MetaG | ecosystem: Engineered > Bioreactor > Anaerobic > Digestate | place... | reverse complement strand
GTTGACCGGCTGGCGATGCTGATGGAGGCAATACCGCGACCACCACGACTTGAGCCTGTCCCGCATCCGCACCTTGACGAATGCGATGTTCCGTGTCGCCTGCCAGTTCTGCAGGCCCGCAAGGGCTATTTCCTGGGCGGCGTCGTCGATGAGATGTGAATGGCGTGCAAGCCCTTTAGCGGCAAGCAGTTGTGTCGCCATTGCCTCGGCTGATTGATAGATTTGCTGAGTAACGATGGTCGCTGGTTCCATAGGAAAGGTCGCCCCTTAATATACAATCCGTACTAACCGGCGGTGACCCGCCACGAAAAATTCTGAAAAAATGGGAAGAATTCATATCAACAGTTAGGCTTCTCATTCGCTTATTTAAGGACTGGGGGGCCGATTTTTCGCGGACCGAGAAAATATTGTTGACGCATCTTGAATAATTGGGTAGTATTAGACTTAGAAAACTGAATACCTGAAAGTCCACTGGACTTTGGCGTTCTCGCTGAAACCGGCAAAGTTTTTTTCCAGAGACGCAAAGCCAGTGCCCCAAGCTGGGGCACTGCTGGCGTGTTCTGGAAGGGCCTTGCCGGGCCCCAGCGGGGCGCGTTTCGGCGGTGCTCCTTTTTTCGGGCTGGTTTCGAGACGAGATGTGCCGCATTGTCGTGGAGGTCGTAAAACGCAAACGGAACGTTTGTTTTGGGAAAGGAGAGAAGGATGCGGTATTCAACTTTGTGGTGTGTCGTGGCGGTATCGGTCATGTGCTGCGGGGAGTTTTGCGAGGCCAAGTCGGTGTTTGCCGTGGCCGGGCATGCCAACGGTAAGATTAAGGCCTATCGAATCAACGGGGACGAAATTGAATTTCAGGAGACGATACCCCATCCTCTTACCGACGCTACCGGCTTGTGCTTGTGGCCAACGGTAGATCGAATGTTTGTGACTTACGAGGGCAGCGGCGTCATATCATGGGCGAGCATCAAGAACCTCAACCGAGACCCGGAGACAGATGATTTTGACACGATGATCACCGGAGGGAATGGTCTGGGGGGAATGGCGGTTGATGAAGATGCCGGAGTAATGTACGTTTTGAGTCGCGGCACAGGTAAACTCTATGCTTTCTCTTATGACGGGCAGGCGAACACGTTAATTCCACAACCCTTGGGAGATACCACGGCCGAGGTGACGCTAACAAACGTCGGAACGGGTATGGATATCGCGCTCGATGAGGACGGCAGCAGCGTTATGGGATTGCCTTGTGGACGGCTTTACGTCTCGGACATGAACTCAGATGATGTGAGGTATTACAATACAATCACATGGAATTATGAAGGAAGCATTACCCTGGGCCATCCTGCCGTCGGCATCGGCCTCGACAGGTCTCGCGGATATCTTTATGGCGGTTTCTTTCCGGGTGGCGGCGGCCAGAATTACCTCATGCGTTATGACCTTGAGGGCGACCCGAACGACCCGAACACATACTTGGAGTACGATATGGAAGCGCCGGTAATGGATATCGCGGTCGATGAGGACACCGGCTACATCTATCTGACTACCTATCGATTGTATGATGGGCGAGTCGGGGCGGTCGAGGTCTACGATCCCACGGGTTGGGTAGCGAACGACGCCAATAGTCTGGTGCTGCTGGACATTGTTAACGATGCAGACTTCGGTGGAGACAATAATGGTCCGGCGGGGATTGCAGTTGGGCCAACATACAAAGCACCTCGGATGTTCGTCGAAAAGGTCGATGATGTTAATGAACTGAGCGAGAGCGTTTTGCCGACCGATGAGTTCACGTACTCGATCACAGTTCGCCCCGGCCCGCTGGACGAGACGAATGTAGTGGTGACGGACTTCCTGCCGTGGGGTGTGGATTTCGTGAGCGCTGATCCCAACGATGCCTATTACGACAGCGAGTCGCATGCCGTAGTCTGGGCCGTGGGGGATTTGCCTGGCTACGATCCGAATGAACCGGGCGATCCCAATGAGTACTTTGCCTTGACCGTTCGCGTCAACTATCTGGCCGAACCCCTTTCCGACCTCGAGAATATCGTGGTGGCAGAGAGCGACGAGGCGTACAAGGAGGCGAGGGAGTATACGCCCGTCGACTGCTTCGGGGGCGACGTGATTTTCGTGGACTGCTTCGCCACGGGGTCCGGGTCCGGAACGAGTTGGACCAACGCATATAACAAGTTGGAGGATGCACTCGCACGTGCTGGGGAGGGTTGCGGGGATGAGATTTGGGTAGCGCAGGGACTGTACTCGCCGGGTACGGATTACGATGACACGTTTGGGGTCCCGGCTGGCGTCAGCGTCTTGGGAGGCTTCTGCGGTACGGAGACAAATGTGACCGAACGTGACCTGTCGCGATACAAAACGATTCTGTCAGGCCAGAACGTTAATCAAGCCGTGGTGACGATGGGCTGGGGCGCCTCTCTCGATGGCTTGGTTATTGAGGAGGCCTATTGGTATGGCGTGAGCGGAACAGATGTGCCCTTCTCCGTACAGAACAGCATTGTCAAAGCCAATGGGCGCGACGGCATTTACTGCGAGGATGGGCGACTGACGGTCACTTGGAGCGAAGTGACCGATAACGGATGGCGTGGTATCTGGCTATCTTCGCAACAGCCTACGGCCAACCGCGAGCTGCGCGTTTTCAACAGTCGTGTTCATGGCAACCAATATGATGGAATTCGAGCGGTGGCATCCGCCATTGAAATACGCGATTCGCTGGTCTACGCCAATGGTCTGGGCGGGGACTATTACGGTATCAACGTGGGCGAGCCAATTGACGGTGGAATTATTCACAACAACACGGTCGCTCACAACTCTAAGGAAGGCATCCACTTTGCAGGAACGAACTTGCCGGACGTGCGCAATTGCATTTTGTGGGGCAATGCTGCCACCCAGCTTTCCGGTTTGGATGAAGATACGGTTTATTGGTGCTGCATTCAGGATTGCAACGATATCAACCAAGGCTACAATATCAATGACGACCCGCTGTTTGCATACTCACAGGAACCCTATGGCCTCTATCACCTGTCCGCCGATTCGCCGTGCATCGATGTCGGTGATCCAACGTACGTCGATCCGAACGGCACGGGCGAATGGGATATTGATGGTGACGACCGGATCATCAATGATTATGTGGACATTGGGGCTGACGAATTCTCGTGCGAGGCGTTGACCAACTCTATCGACTGGACGTTCGACGGAATTATCGACCCGGCCGAACTTGCCATCTTTGCGGCCGCGTGGCTCAGCAGCGACCCGAACGAGCCGGGAATAACGACCGATCCGAATTACATCGGCCAGCCGCAATACCGTGATCCCGAATGGTTTGTCAATTGGGATGGCCGGTGCGATCTGAATTCCGACTACTGGATTGACTTCGGCGACTGGGCGTATTTTGCTTACTACTGGCGATGGAGGGCCTGCTGGCGTGACTCCGGGTATGGCGTATGGGCACTCGGAGAAAGCGGACTCCTGCAAGGGGGCGGTCAGCTTGAAATGATGGCCTTGAGCCAACCGGTCGCGATGGCGGAAAGGGTTGAGGCATACCCCGCCGAGCCGACGGTCGAGGAGGAGTACGCCCAGGCCAAAGAGATTGTCGCATGGTTGGAGGACTTGTGGGCCAACGACGAGGAAGCTCGTGAGGTCATAGACAAGAAGGCGTGGAAGGAGTTCATGGACCAAATATATACGTGGGTTGCGAATGTAGAACAGGAACTGTAAGCAAGAGAACTTTTGTCATGGGAGGTGTAGTATGAAACGTTCAACAATGGTCTTTTTGATTGTGGTAACATGCGGTATGGCCGCGCAAGCCGGGTATGACTACGTGATCGAGAGCGGATATGGCTTGCCGCAATTAAACGGTTCAAAAACTCTGCTGATGACAGGAGGTGGGGGGGACGGCCTGATGATGACGGACCACAGTTTTGCCCGGATAGAAGGAACTTCGCCACTGCAAGAATTCTATGGCGGCATCTGGACGTTGCTTGTGGGCGGCGAGGCACATCTCGAATTTGCCGGTGGTGAAGTCCACCAGTTAGACCTCGGGACGTATGGGACAGCAGTTCTTTCTGGCGGGCGGATTGATCTGTTAAGCAGCAGGCAGAATGCGTGGAAATACGATGGCGACCCGCCAGTACTCGTGCCGAATCCCCATATTATGATTGTCTGCGAGTTGGATTCCGTCAACTACAACACACAAACCAAAATTCTAACGGGCAACTGGCTGGACAGTTCGCCTTTCAATATCCGGCTAATAGACGAAGCTGGCTATAGCCCAACGATTGATAACATCCAGTTCATCCCCGAACCGGCAACGCTGGTGCTGATGGGCTTCGGAGCTTTTCTCCTCCACCGAAGGCGTGCTTAATCGCCGCGAAGGGCCTCTGGGTAACCGGAGGCCCTTTTTCGCTATGAACTTGTAAGAGAGCGTGCGCTGCCCGACTACGGCCGGGACTCTTGAGGGTACTTTTAAGCGATTTGGCGGATTTGTCCGCGATGCCAGCCGAAGGTGAGTTTTTGTAGTTGGGTGGCGCACGGGTCCAACTCAGGCGGCAATCAGAACTACAAACTGGTGCCGTGGGAAAGCATTGCAGGTGCGGTCGGCCTGCTGACAGACGCTGCATGGGACCCGCGCGGCCCGTGTTACGGCCGTTTCGTGGCAGGGGATTTATCAGGTGACTGTGGCGTTGATCTCGTGGATGCGGGGATTGTTGCCCGGCAGTGGCCGGCGGTTGATCTGTTGGCGGCGGTGGCGGAACACTGGCTGGACGTGTATGTGTGGCCGGAGCCGAGTACGCAAAATTCTGTGCCGGCAGCTTCAGGGCATAAACGATTTGCATTCGAACGTTAAATCGAGATAATCGTATGTCGACACATGCCAACAACAGATATGAAAACGCGGGTTGTAACAATCGGGCCTGGGGATTTGGACGGCGAAGCGATCCGGGCTGCGGGGCGTCTGCTGGACTCCGGTCAGATTGTCGCATTTCCAACTGAGACGGTCTATGGGTTGGGCTGCGTTGCCGAACCTGGCCCGATTGCGAGGTTGGACGAGGTCAAGGGGCGGCCAACTGAAAAACGCTACACGCTGCATATCGGAGACAAGGAGCAGGTTTATCAGTACGTTCCGCGAATAGGGCCGCGGGCGCGCAAGCTGATCGAGCATGTATGGCCGGGACCGATTACCGTTGTTTTTTCATTGGACCGGCACGACCTCCAACGGCAAAAAGCGAAGCTCTCGCCGGGGGCGTTCAGCGTATTATATGGTGGCGGTACGATTGGTATCCGCTGTATTGACAACAGGATAGGACAGGCGTTACTTCGGCGGGCTGCCGGACCCGTTGTTGCCCCGAGCGCCAATCGGTCAGGTGAAAAGCCTGCGGTGACAGCCGAAGAGGTGTTGGCTGCTTATGGCGGCAAGATCGCGATGATTGTGTCGGGGCCGGACGAACAGAATATTTCCGGCCAAAGCAGCACAGTCGTGAAGGTCACCGATACGTCGGTCAGCGTTCTGAGGAAGGGCGCGGTAAGTCTGAAAGCGCTCGAAGAGATGTCCACAATAAAGGTGTTGTTCGTTTGTACCGGCAACACGTGCCGAAGCCCTATGGCGGCCGGTCTTTTTCGGAAATTGCTGTCCGAAAAACTGAACTGTGGTGTTGACGAACTGGAACGTGTGGGTTATATAGTATTATCTTGTGGGCTGGCATCGGGCGGGGGCGGCGTCGCGAGTCCGCACGCTATCGAAGTGTGTCGGGTGCTGGGCGCGGACATCAGCGGGCATCGCAGCCGACCGTTCGATTGCAAAGAGGCGCAGGAATGCGATTACATCTTCGGCATGACACGGCAGCATGTCGACGCGGTTGTGCGGTCCTGTCCGGAAACGGCTGACAAGTGTGTCCTGCTGGACGAAGCGGGCGACATTTCCGATCCAATCGGCGGAAACGTCGAAATGTATCGGTGGTGTGCCCAACAGATAGATAAGGCGTTGAGGAAGCGTTTAGGTGAGATCTGGGATGAAAATTGCGGTAGCAAATGACCATCGTGGAGCGAGCGCAATCGAGCAGGTAAAGGCAATCATCGCCGAGCTTAACCACGAGTGCCTTGATTTCAGCAACGATAACGAGCAGCCCGTGGATTATCCGGATATGGCGTATCTTGCTGCAAAGGCGGTCTCGGACAAAAAGGCCGACCGGGCAATTCTTGTGTGCGGCACAGGCATCGGCATGAGCATCACGGCCAATAAGGTCAAGGGAGTGCGAGCTGCGCTCTGTTACGACGAGCTGAACGCAAAGATCTCACGCAACCACAACGATGCCAACGTGTTGTGCCTTTCCGGGGACCTGCTTGGGACGACAGTACTTCGCAAAATCGTTGAGACCTGGCTGACAACGGAATTCAGCGGCGGGCGTCATCAGCGGCGGGTTAACAAGATCATGGCGATTGAGGAAGGGCGCGATCCCCGCGAAGTGTAGCAGCTTCGCGGCATTTTGCGTGAGGTTGCCGCCTAAGCCGATCGCACAAAATTCCTTGCAGTGTGTGCGGTGCACACGCGGGTTGCCGGTTTTTCAGTTCTTGGTCTCAACGGCCTCTTCAGGCAGCGGTTCTTTGGCCTTGTCGAGCTGTACTGCGGCCGAAAGCCGATCCGGAATCGTCGGTTTTTCGGGGACGGCTGGTTTTTCGCGCAGGACCTTCTGGGAGGGATCACCGATCGAACGCAGTTTCTTGTAGCGGTTTGCAAGGAGATTGTCGATTTTGGTGCGTTTGAGGTCGCGCAGTGTCTTCACAATGTACTGCTCGACGTTGTAGATCGTGTCGTGGACGTTACGATGCGCACCGCCAAGCGCCTCGGGGATGACGGCGTCAACGAGGCCAAGCTTCAGGAGGTGCTTTCCTGTGAGCTTAAGGGCCTCTGCCGCGGCCGGGGCCTGGGAGCCGTCGCGCCACAGGATGGCGGCACAGCCTTCGGGGGAGATCACTGAGTAGTAAGCGTATTCGAGAATGGCGAGCCGGTCGGCGACACCGATGCCGAGGGCGCCGCCCGAGCCGCCCTCACCGATGACAATGGAGATGATCGGAACCCTGAGGCGGCTCATTTCCATGAGGTTGACGGCAATTGCCTGCGCCTGGCCGCGCTCTTCGGCGCCGATGCCCGGAAAGGCCCCGGGCGTATCGATCAGTGTGATGACGGGCAGGCCGAACTTCTCGGCGAGTTTCATCTTGGCCAGGGCCTTGCGGTAGCCTTCGGGATTGGGGCAGCCGAAGTTGCAGGCGATCTTTTCCTTGGTGTCGCGGCCCTTTTCCTGGCCGACTATAAGGACACGTTCGCGGCCGATCTGGCCCAGCGCGGTGACGATCGCACGGTCATCCCCGAAGCAGCGGTCGCCGTGGAGCTCCCGGACATCCTTGAACATGTAGTTGAGATAATCCCGCAGCAGGGGGCGCTGAGGGTGGCGCGAAACCTGTACGATCTGCCAGGGGGTTAGATTGGCGTAGAGTCTCTTGAGCTCATTGGTTTCCTCCCGCTGCAGGCGGCGGATCTCCGCGGAAGTATCTATACCATCTTTGGCCGCAATGCGTTTAAGCTCTTCGATCTGGCGGTCCAGTTGGGCTATTTTATCTTCAAAAGGCAGGTATTGCAGCCCATTGGTAACTGTTTCGTTATTGGCCATGTTATATAACCTTGTCGTCTTGAGCGGCGTCCATACCAAAAAAAATTCTGTTCACCGCGGTGAATCAGAAAATAGCCATCCCCAGCCGCATCCCTCGGCCTCGATGGTCCGGAACGGCAGCATACTATCAGTTTTGCGGCGCAAATGAAAGAAAAAAATTGACATACGTAGTGGGGTGAGATACCCTCTGAGGGTTATTCCGCTCAAGGCAAGAAATCGTGTAAGGTCTTTCTCGTGAAGAAGTTACGTCAAATAAGCGTCATCGGTCTGGGGCTTCTGGGCTCAAGTGTAACACTGACGATTTCGCGGTCGCTGGCCGGAGTGAAGACGGTAGGGTACAGCCACCGGGGGGTGACGCGGGAGAAGGCCCGCCAGTTGGGCGTTGTCGACGAAGTGTGCGACGACATTGAAACATGCGTGCGTGAGGCGGACATGGTGATCCTGGCTACGCCGGTCTGCACGTTCGAGGGGATCTTTCGCGAGATTGCCCCGGCCCTGCCGGACGGGGCCATTGTAACCGACGTCGGGTCGGTCAAAGTGCTGCCGCACCGCTGGGCGGAACGGACACTGAGCCGGAAAATTTACTACGTTGGCTCGCATCCGATTGCGGGGTCAGAGAAGCGAGGCGTGGAATTTGGCCGGGACGATCTGTTCGCCAATTCCCGCTGCATTGTGACGAAAAGTGGGCGTACGAACGCCGCGGCATTAGGGCGGGTTCGGCGATTCTGGCAGGATCTGGGGTGCTCTGTGAATGTGATGACACCTGCCGAGCATGACCGGATCTTCGGGCGGGTGAGCCATGTGCCGCATGTGACGGCGGTGGCACTGGTGAATGCCGGCGATTCGGAGGAGTTGAAGTACGCCGGCAAGGGATTCATCGATACGTCACGGGTGGCCTCTGGGCCGGCGAACGTCTGGACGGATATCCTGATGACGAATGCAGAAAACATCAGCAGGGGCATCGATGCCGTGATCAGGGAGTTGAACCGCATACAGCGTGCCGTATTGAACAAGGATGCCAAGGCCGTCGAACGTATTCTTTCTGAGGCCGGCGCCAAGCGGGCGGCCCTGATCAAGTACAAGGTGAAGAACAAGGAATTGTTATGAGGCGGCGGACTGCCGCAATCAGGAATCGAAGATGGCCAGGCGGGCCGTGCCCCTCTGGGGCGATTTGATGTTTTTGGAATAAAGGATTGTCGTGAAAGAGTGGCGTTTTGAGATATCCAGTCGGAGCGGTTTCGCCGACGTGGTTGGCCAGGGGGTGCTTGAGGACATTCGAGAATTGGGCATTCGTTCGGTCGAGTCGGTGCACTCGGCGCGGGTATACCTGATTGAGGCGGACTTCGATGCGGCGTTTGCAAAACGCGTTGTCGAGGAATTACTGACCGACACGGTATGCCAGGATTACTACATTGGCCGAAGCAGTGCACCGGCCGGTCCAATGGAGGCGACGATTATCGAAGTGCACCTCAAGAGCGGCGTAACGGACCCTGTCGCCCAATCTGTGGCGATGGCGATAGCGGACATGGGCGGGCGGGTGCAGAGTGTACGAACCGCGCGCAAGTATATCCTGCTGGGGCATGTAACGGATGCGCAGCGAGATTTGATCGCGCGGCGGGTGTTGGCCAACGACTGTATCGAGGAGGTGGTGTACGGCACCGACGCAGAGCCGCCAAGCCCGCATACCCGCCCATATGAATTGCAGATAGTAGAGATTCCCATTACGGGGTTGGACTCCGATGGTCTGATGGAGGTGAGTCGCCAACGCGATCTGTTTCTGGATTTGACAGAGATGCAGACGATCCAGAAGTACTACCGGGGCCTGAAGCGCGAGCCGACGGACGTGGAACTGGAGACGCTTGCGCAGACATGGAGCGAGCACTGCGTTCACAAGACGCTTCGCAGCAGCGTGGAGCTGGATTGCGACGGCAAGCAAATTCGCTTCGACAACCTTCTGAAGGAGACGGTGTTCAAGGCCACGCAGGAGCTGAATAAGGACTGGTGTATTTCGGTGTTTACCGACAATGCCGGTGTGGTGGCGTTCGACGAAGAGGATGCGGTGTGCTTCAAGGTTGAGACGCACAACCATCCGTCGGCACTGGATCCTTACGGCGGGGCGGCGACGGGAATCGGCGGGGTGTTGCGGGATCCGATGGGCACGGGCCTGGGTGCAAAGCCCATCGCCAACACGGACGTGTTCTGTTTCGGTAATCCGGACAAGAAGCTTGACGAGATACCGAAGGGCGTGCTGCACCCGCGGCGGATTATGAAGGGCGTGGTTGCGGGCGTGCGGGACTATGGTAACCGTATGGGAGTTCCGACGGTCAATGGGGCGATCTACTTTGACGATCGGTACATGGCCAACCCTTTGGTGTTCTGCGGCAACGTGGGGCTGATACCCTACGACAAGTGTTTTAAGCATCCGCAGGCAGGCAATCTGATCATGGTTGTCGGCGGGCGAACCGGGCGCGATGGTATTCACGGCGCGACGTTCTCCAGCGGACAGATGACGCACGAGCACGAGAACATCTTTTCGCACGCTGTGCAGATCGGCAACCCCATCGTTGAAAAGAAGATGCTTGACACGCTTCTGCAGGCGCGGGATGCGGGCCTTTATGAGGCGATTACCGATTGCGGGGCCGGAGGCTTGAGCAGCGCGGTGGGAGAGATGGGCGAGAAACTGGGGGCGGAGGTCGATCTCGAGAAGGTGCCGCTGAAGTATGCGGGGCTCAGTTATACGGAGATCTGGATCAGCGAGGCACAGGAGCGGATGGTTATCGCTGTGCGGCCCGAGAATCTGGAGGCGATCAGCAGGCTGTTTGCGGCCGAGGACGTGGAGGCGACCGTGATCGGGCGGTTCACGGGCGACCGCAAGCTGACGCTTCGGTACGAAGGGCAGGTGGTGGGGCAGCTCGATATGGAGTTCCTGCACGAAGGGATATGCCGCTATTCGCGAAAGGCGGTATGGAAGCCGCCGGCGGCCAGCGAGCCGGTGATCGCCGCCAAGGACAATTACAACGACGACCTGCGTGCAATCCTGTCATCGTACAATGTGGCAAGCAAGGAGTGGGTAATACGCCAGTACGATCATGAGGTGCAGGGCGGCAGTGTCATCAAGCCGCTGGTGGGGGCGCACAACGACGGGCCGAGCGATGCAGCGGTGATCCGGCCGAAGCTGGGTTCGCAGCGGGGGCTGGCGATCAGTTGCGGGATGAACCCCCTGTATGGGGATATCGATCCGTACTGGATGGCGTATTCGGCGATCGATGAGGCGATTCGAAACATCGTGGCGGTGGGCGCCAGGCCGGACCGCATCGCACTTTTGGACAATTTCTGCTGGGGCGACTGCCGCAAGCCGGAGACCTTTGGTGCGCTGGTTCGGGCGGCGCAGGCGTGTCTTGACGGCGCAATGGCGTTCGGAACACCGTTCATTTCGGGTAAAGATTCGCTCAACAACGAGTTCTTGTGCGACGATGGGACGACAATCGCCATTCCATCGACGCTGCTGATCAGTGCAATCAGTATTGTGGACGACGTGAATACGTGCGTGACAATGGATGTGAAAAAAGCCGGCAACCTGATTTTTGTTGTTGGGCTGACGCGCAACGAGTTGGGCGGGTCGCATTACTACAAGATACACGGCTGCCGCGGGGCAAACGTTCCGAAGGTGGATGCCGCCGTGGCCGCTGAGACCGCCGCGCGGATGCACCGGGCGATTCAGCATGGCCTGATCGTGAGCTGTCACGACTGCTCGGAAGGAGGGTTGGCAGTGGCGCTTGCCGAGATGGCCTTTGCAGGCGACCTGGGGATCGAAGCGGACCTTCGCGGGCTGCCTTGCGATGCGGATTGCGTAAGCACCGCCAGCCGGTTGTTCAGCGAGAGCAACTCGCGTTACGTGGTGGAGGTCGAGCCGGACATGTACGATTCATTTGCCCGGCTGATGCTCAATCTGCCGTTCGGCCAGTTGGGTACGGTGGTGGAGGACAAGCGGCTGGTAATCCGGACGGGTGATGGCTCGCCGGTGATCAGTGCGGATCTGGAAGGCCTCAGGGAGGCGTGGCGCAAACCGTTGATGTGGGGTTGAGGGATCGAAGGCCAATGGAAAAGGTAAGAGCAATCGTACTGCGTGCGGCGGGCATCAACTGCGATGTCGAGACGGAATTTGCCTTGAGGCTGGCCGGGGCAGAGGCCCAGCGGGTACATATCAACCGGATCATTGAGTCGCCGGATACACTGGAGCGGTATCAAATTCTTGTGGTGCCGGGCGGGTTCAGTTACGGTGATGACGTGGCGGCGGGCAAGATCCTGGCGAATCAGATTGTGCATCATCTGGCCGATGCCATGCGGAAGTTTATTGCCGACGGCAAACTGGTGTTGGGTATCTGCAACGGATTTCAGGTGCTGGTCAAGGCGCAGATACTGCCCGGCTTTGCGGACGCGGCGGCGCGGGAGCCGACACAGCAGCAGGTGAGTATTACGTACAATGACAGCGGTAAATACGAGGACCGCTGGGTATACCTTGAGCCGGTTTCGCAGCGTTGCGTGTTTGTCGAGCCGGGGCGGCGGATCTATCTGCCGGTGGCACACGGTGAGGGCAAGGTCGTGACAAGGGACAAGAACATTCTGGACCGGCTGGAGGCCGAGGGACACGTTGCCTTTCGCTATGTGGATCGTGACGGACAGGTGGGAGCGTTTCCGATTAATCCCAATGGGTCCGTCAATGCGATTGCGGGCCTGACGGACAGCACGGGTCGCGTGCTGGGTCTCATGCCGCACCCCGAACGGTTCGTGCATCGCACGCAGCACCCCCACTGGACACGCCTGGCGGAAACGAATGGAGCCTACGGCATGACTCTGTTCAACAATGCCGTGCAATTCGTGAAACAGAATCTGTGAGACATTTTGACACATTCCTTTATCGCAACTGAAAGGAACCGACGGGCAGTATGATCAGGATCAACGAAAATTTTCTGAAGCTTCAGGCGGGTTACCTGTTCCCCGAAATCGGCAGAAGGGTCGCCGCGTACGCCGCACAGCATCCGGAGGCGCGGATCATCAGGCTTGGTATCGGGGATGTGACGGAGCCGCTTCCGCCGGCGATCATTGAGGCGATGCACAAGGCGGTGGAGGAGATGGCTTCCGGCGAGACGTTTCGCGGCTATGGACCGGAACAGGGCTACGAATTTCTTCGGCGCGCGATCATCGACAACGACTTTGCCCCGCGCGGTGTTTCACTGGAGGCCGACGAGGTTTTCATCAGCGACGGTTCCAAGTGCGATACCGGAAACTTCCAGGAGATCTTCGGGCTGGATAACGTCGTCGCCGTGGCAGACCCGGTATACCCTGTCTATGTCGATACGAATGTTATGGCCGGCCGGACCGGCCAAGCCCAGGAGAAGGGCCGGTACGGCGGCATCGTTTACATGCCGTGCATACCGGAAAACGGTTTTGTACCGGAGCTGCCAAAGCAGCCGGTGGACATGATTTACCTGTGCTACCCGAACAACCCGACGGGCGCGGTTGCCACGCGGGAACAGTTGGCCAGGTGGGTTGCATACGCCAGGGAGAACATGGCCATTATCCTCTTTGATGCGGCGTATGAGGCCTTTATCAGAGATCCGGAGATTCCGCATTCGATCTATGAGATCGATGGCGCCAAGGAGGTGGCGGTGGAGTTTCGCAGTTTCTCAAAAACGGCGGGCTTTACGGGGGTGCGTTGTGCGCTGACAGTCGTTCCCAAGGCACTGCACGCCTACAAAGCCGACGGCGAGGCGGTGGCGGTTCATCCGCTTTGGGCGAGGCGGCACTCGACGAAGTTCAACGGGGCAAGTTACATTTCGCAGGCGGCGGCCGCGGCGGTCTACACGGCGGCGGGCCAGGCGCAGGTGCGTTCTATTATCAACATTTACATGGCTAATGCCGCGATGATCCGCGAGGCGCTGACTTCTCTCGGCTACGAAGTATACGGTGGAGTCAACGCGCCTTACGTGTGGCTGAAGACGCCGGGCGGCATGGGCTCATGGGAGTTCTTTGACAAGCTGCTGCGCGAGGCCAACGTGGTTGGGACGCCGGGGGCGGGCTTCGGTGCCTCAGGCGAGGGTTATCTGCGGCTGAGCGCATTTAACAAACCCCAACGTGTGCGCGAAGCGATGGAGCGGCTGTCGAGGCTGTCATTGGAATAGAGATGGATGGGCAACGCAAGACGATAACGGCTTACATCGGCCTGGGCGGCAACGTCGGGCAGCGGGAGGTTACGCTGCGCAAGGCGATTGCCATGTTAGACGCCTGTGATGGTGTTCGCGTGGCCCGGGTGAGCAATCTGGTCGAGACAGCGCCGCTTGGGCCGCAGGACCAGCCGGCATATCTGAACGCCGCAGCATGCGTGGAGACGAGCCTCGAGGCCGAGGCGCTGCTCGAACGCTTGCAGGCGATTGAGACATCTTTGGGCAGGAAGCGCACTGTGCGTTGGGGGCCGCGGACCATCGACCTCGATCTGCTGCTGTATGGGGATGCGATCATGTGCAGTGGCGATCTGGTTGTGCCGCATCCGCACATGCATCTGCGCAGTTTTGTGCTTGAGCCCATGTGCCGGATTGCACAAGACGTCGTTCATCCGGTCCTGAAACGCACCATACGGGAGTTGGCTGAACGTCTGGCGGGCGGCAGTTTTGATCTGTCCGGTGAGCGGCCGCAGCTTATTTCGGTGGCGGGAATCATCGGGGTGGGAAAGACGACGTTGGCACAGGGGCTGGCCGAGGCACTCGACTGCGAAATGATCGCAGAGGCATATGACACAAATCCATACATGGCGGATGTGTATGCGGGGAAAAAAGAGCTGGCCCTGGATTCGCAGTTGTATTTCTTGCGAAGCCGCGTGAAACAGTTGCATCGTGGGGCGCTCGAGCCGGGTCGGGCGTTTGTCACCGACTACGTCTTCGACAAGGAGATGATTTACGCCAGGCGCACGCTTGATGCGGCCCAGTTGGCTGCTTACTTGCAGGAGCACGATGCAGTTGTTGAACAGGTGACGTCGCCGGTGCTTGTTCTTTACATGCATGATACGCCCGCGTCCTGCCTGAAGCGGATCGGCCTGCGAAACAGGCCTTACGAGAAAGGTCTTGATCTGGCTGCCTTGGAAGGTTTCGCCGGCGACTACGCGCGGCTGTTCGACGAGTGGCATAAGAGCCCTGTTATCCGGTTGGACGTCGGTACATTTAACTGTATGAACTGGCGGGAGGTTAAGGCTCTGGCAGAGGAAGTGAGGCACTACATATGGACGTCACCGCAAGCATAGCGACGGTTCGTGCGCGGGTGGATGCGGCTCGGGCGGCAGGCAAACGGATCGGGTTTGTTCCGACGATGGGGGCGCTGCACGCGGGGCACGTGTCGCTGATCAAAGCTGCGGTCCAACAGTGCCAGTTCGTGGTTGTGAGCATTTTTGTAAATCCCACGCAGTTCGGGCCGGGAGAGGATTTCGAACGCTACCCGCGGGACCTCGAGGCGGACAGGCGAATTTGCGAGCAGGCGGGTGTTGAACTTGTCTTTGCGCCCGGCGTTAAGGACATGTACCCCGATCGGAATCTGACGTTGGTGACTGTTGAGGAACTCACGACGGGCCTTTGCGGGAGGTTTCGGCCGGGGCATTTTCGCGGCGTAACGACTGTTTGTAACAAGCTGTTTAACATCGTTCGACCGGATGTGGCGTTTTTCGGGCAGAAAGACGCTCAGCAGGCGATTGTGATCAAGCGCATGGTCGCCGATACGAATCTGCCGCTGGAAATCGTCGTCTGTCCGACGGTGCGGGAACCCGACGGCCTGGCAATGAGCAGCCGCAACCAGTACCTCAGCCCCGATGAACGGAAGGATGCGGTGCTTCTGTACAGGGCACTGGCGGCGGCCGAGACAATGATTGAGCGAGGTGAGCGCAACTGTGCAAGGCTGGTCGACGCCATGTCGGCCATTTTGAACTCATCCGGCCGCGTGAGCGTTGAATATGTCAGTATCGCAGATGTTGAAACGCTGGCGGAGCTGGCGGTCATCCGGGACAAGGCACTGATCGCCGTGGCAGCGCGAGTGGGAAAAACAAGATTGATCGATAATACAATTGTAAACTTGAACAAGCATGCAGGCCTGGTATAATGAAGGATTTGGGCTGGTTACGGCCCGCCGGGCTTAAGGGAAAGAAATGGCTTGATGTTTATTAAGGTACTCAAAGCGAAGATTCATCGGGCGACGGTGACGGCAAGCCGGGTCGATTATCCGGGCAGCGTGGCAATCGACACGGACCTGCTGGATGCGGCCGGGATTGTGCCGTATGAGGCCGTGCTCATGGCCAATGTGACCAATGGGGCAAGGGCGGAGACATACGTGGTCCCGGCGGGAGCGGGCAGCGGGCAGATTGAGGTCCTTGGGGCCGCGGCGAGGCTGTTCAGCCCCGGTGATATCGCTATTTTCATGAATTTTGCGTGGTGTACCCCTGAAGAGGCACGGCAGCTAAAGCCGAAGGTAGTAATACCGGACGGCAACAATAAAATACGACGGGTTTTGTAGGGTCTCCATGCATCCTGAACTGTTCGAACTGCCGATCATCCATGTGACGGTCAAGAGCTACGGCCTGATGATGGTGGTCGGTTTTCTGCTGGCGGTGCTGTTGATGCGGCGGGCGAGTCGGAGGGTGGGCGAGAATCCGGATCATATCACCAATGTCGCGCTTTATGCGCTCATTGCGGGTGTCGTCGGGGCGCGCATTTTCTACGTCGTGCATCACTACAACCTGTTTGCCGGCGACTTCATGTCGGTATTTGCGGTGTGGCAGGGAGGCCTGGAATTTCTCGGCGGCGTACTGATGGCGATCGGCGTGGTGTTCGTCTACGTTCTTGCGAACAGGCTTCCGCTGCGGCGCTACTTTGATATTCTTGCGATCGGGCTGATGCTTGGCCTTTCCTTCGGTCGCATCGGCTGTTTTCTGAACGGCTGTTGTTTCGGCAAGCCCACCGATGTGGCCTGGGCCGTGCGTTTTCCCTACGGAAGTCCGCCGTACCTGACGCAGGTCAAGCCGGACCTGCGGCGAGACCGTTCGCGTCCTTACTTCGACCTGCCGGCGGAATACTTCGGCTATGTTGGCGAAGACGGTGCGAGCTGGTATAGTGTGGACGAGGGAAGCAAGTACCGTGCGTACCTGAAGCCGAAGGAACTGTTGGCGGACGCCCAGAAGGAGCAAGTCCGGACGCTTTACCAGATGTTGCCCGTTCATCCTACGCAGATATATGCGTCCCTGAATGCGCTGGCGTTGTGCGGGATATTGTTTGCGTTTTGGCGCAGGTTCGGGGCGAAGTACCCCGGGTGTACGTTGGGGCTGATGTTTCTTCTGTACGGTCCCACGCGTTTTGTGCTGGAGGCGATTCGCGACGACAACCCGTTCGAGAAGGCGTGGTGGACCATCTACCCGGGGGGCACCGTTTCGCAGAACCTGGGCATTTACCTGTTCATCGTCGGATCGGTGATATTCATTGCCTGCTGGCGGGCAGGGCGTAAAGGGGCCACCCCGAATCAGCCTGCGAGGACGTCGGGCAAGGCGGCCGCGAGGGCGTCCAACTGATCTTTCGTGTGGCCGGCCTGAACGGATATTCGCAGTCGGGCCGTGCCGGGCGGAACCGTGGGGGGACGAATCGCCACGAGGAGGAATCCGTTTTCCGCGAGCCGTTCCGCAGCGCGCAAGGTCCGGCCTGAGTCCCCGATTATCACCGGGATAACCCACGTTGAGCTGTTGCCGGTATCCAGCCTTTGTTCCTTGAGCCGGCTGCGGAGCCAGGCGGCGTTTTCCTGGAGTTTCCGGCGGCGATGTGGTTCATTACGGATTATTTCGAGTGCCGCCAAAGCTGCTGCGGCGTTGCCCGGCGGCGGGGCGGTGGTGTAGATCAATGGTCGGGCGCGATTGATGAGATAGTCGATTACCACCTGGTCTGCCGCCACAATGGCGCCGGCAGCGCCGAAGGCCTTCCCAAGGGGGGCGATTATCACGTCAATTTCTTCAAGCAGGCCGAGGTGCTCGGCCAGGCCGGCGCCCGTCGGGCCCATGCAGCCGGCCGAATGGGCTTCGTCAACAATCAGGATTGCATCGTGCGCCCTCCTCAGTTCGACGAGTGATACCAGATCGGCACAATCGCCATCCATGGAGAACACGCTTTCAGTGACGATGAACTTGCGCTTGTACCCTGAAATCTGCAGCAGCCGCTTGAGGCGAGCGTGATCGCCTCGCCGATACGTCCTGAAATCGGCCCCGCTTGCGGCGGCGGCGTCGAGGATGGAGGCATGGTCGGCTTTGTCCATGAGGATCAGATCGCCTTTTTGCGGCAGCGTGCCGATGACCGCCGCATTGGCGGTCCAGCCGGAGGTGAACAGGAGAGCGGCCTGCTTTCGAAAAAACGCTGCACATGCCTTTTCGAGAGCCAGGTGGGGCCCCATCGTACCGCAAATGAGGCGGGAAGCCGCGGCGCCGAAGCCCCACGTTTGAATAGCACTGCATACGGCGTCCACCACACGAGGATCCGAAGCGAGGTTGAGATAATTATTACTGGAAAAGTTGACAAGCGGACGCTCTGCGGAATCGGTTCTTATGACCACGTCAGCGGCGGATTCCACACGGCGAAGACGCCGCAGGAGGTTGTCGGCTTCGAGTTGTCTGAGATGTTCATGCAGGAACGCAAACTTGCCCATTACCGAATTTCCTTTGAACGGAACGAAAATCTGCCGATATTATAAACCATGTGAGTGGATGTGTTTAGCGAATAGCGGGCAGCCGCATGGGAATTTACGACAGAGATTACACACGCGACAGTTTTCACGGCCATATTCCGGGGATGAATCTGGCACTGCCTCCGATTACGCCGGCAGTGAAGTGGCTCCTGATCATTAACGGCGTGGTCTTTGCGCTGCAAATCCTGGCGGACAGGTTCATGATTCAGTGGTTCTCGGTCTTTCCCGCCACTGTGTTCATGGCATTACAGCCGTGGCGACTTATCACCTACCAGTTCATGCACGGCGATTTTTTTCATCTTTTCTTTAACATGCTGGTAGTTTACTTCTTTGGCCCGCTGCTGGAACGGATGTGGGGCAGTCGCAAATTTATTGTCTTCTATTTGGTCTGTGGAGCGGCAGGCGGTGTTGTCTACCCACTGCTTGTATTCGCCAAAGTGCTGACGCCGTTGCCGCTGGTAGGTGCGTCCGGCGCGATTTACGGCATGCTTGGCGCGGGGGCCGTGCTATTCCCGCAGGTGCGGGTAATGTTTATGTTCCTGTTTCCCATGAGCCTCCGGACGTTGTCGGTTATACTGGTCGTAATAAGTCTTCTGAGTTTCGCAGGCGGCCGCAACGCGGGGGGAGAGGCGGCACATCTCGCGGGGATGGCCGCAGGCTTGACGTACGTGCTCGGCGGCCCTTGGCTTGAAGGACGCCTGAGGATGCAGAAAAAGGGCAACTGGGCGAAGAAGATGGAGCGCCAACGGGAATTTCAGGCGGAGGTGGACCGGATTCTTGCCAAAGTGCACACTTCAGGCATCAAGAGCCTGACGTACCGGGAAAAGCAGGTTCTGCGGGAAGCGACACGGCGCGAGCAGCGATAGACAAGCGCGTGTCGGTCTTGCCATGATCGCCTGCGGTTACTTCCAGTCGACTGTCGGCTTCGGATTGAGCAGTTTCTCAAGGTGCTGTCGCGTTACGGCATCCTTGCTTTCGATAAGCTTGCCGAGTTCCTTTTCCTTGTTTTCCAGGTCCCGCCGGAGTCGTTCAAGGCGCCGCCGCAGTTCGCCATATTGAAGTTGTTTCTTGCGAACGATGAGGTCGAAACGTTTGCTGATGACCGCGTGGAGGTCTTCCGTCAGCCGTTTCTTGCTCTTTTCGTCAGCCTGGCGAATGCGCCTGAGCAGATCGTCACGCTGGTCGATGAGATCCAGGTCTTCCTTGAGGACAGCGGCCAACTCCGGGTTTCTCTTCTGGGTGGCGGCTATGTTGCCATATTTCCAGTACAGGCCGCCGAAATGGCGGAAGTACTCGTCGAGATTGGTTTCACGCAGGTGCGCAAGTTCCTTCTCTTTGTCAGGATAGGCCTCCTTCAGCCAGGCGAGGAACTCCTCGTGCTGTCTCTGCAGATCTTCTTTCCACCTGGGGACGGGGCCTTGATCACCCGACTGCCCCGGTGCTTCGGGGGGATTGGCCCTGAAGAAATCTCGCACTTCAGTCCAGAATGTGCCGCGGTCCGACTCGTAGAGTTCGCGCAACTGCTGTTGGCGAGACTGCTTGCCTTCGGAGACGTATCTGATGATCAGTTCAAGCCTTTCCTTGCTGATCTGTTCTCGGTTGGGCAGGTCTTCGGTCCAAATGCCTCTGAAGGGGTCCGCCGTATCGGCGCCGGCCGCCGCAACAGGATACAGCACAGCGGCCATTACAAGGCTAAGCAGCAATTTTCTATTGATCCAAAACGACATGGGTTATCCCTTCCAAAAATCGTCGCTCATGGCAATTGCTTCGAGCTCCTCCAGCTCGGCTTCATCAAAATCAGGAATGTGATCGTCGACAAACGTGTCGTCGATACTGATCGAAATCATCGTCCGCACGACGTCGTCAACCTCAGCCGTCAGCGTCTCGACAGCAGAATCATCCCACCAGTCGGGCGCTACTGCAACGTGACGAACCGTCCTGTCGCCCTCGTCGCCGGAGAAAAACAGCAGCATGCCGCCTAACACAAATACAGCGGCCACGGCGGCGACAGAGCGTACGACGCGTTTCAGCCGCCTGATACGCAAGGTCCTGCTGACCTTCGAGTTGATATCCCTCAGCAGGTCGGCGCTGGGCAGCGGGGCCGGATATTGGCGCATCAGCCGGTCGCCACTTCGGATATCTTCAGCAGCCTGTCGTGCCTGGTCGGCGGCTAAGAAGCCGTTGAGCATATCTTCAAGTTTTTCCTTCATGTCAGCCATCTTGGGCTCCCATCAACTCTCTAAGCTTTCTAAGGCCCCGGTGGACCTTGGAAAGCGTTGTCCCTATCGGTTCGCCGCGCAATTCGCTGAGCTCCTTAAAGCTCAATTCACCGTAGAACCGCAACGTAATTAATTCGGCTGTGTCGTCGTCCAGTTTGGCGATCTGCTGCTGCAGGCGATCGGCCATTTCGTCGTCCGAGCGGCGCCTCGGCGTCTCCTCAGCCAACTGCTCGGCATGTGCCTCCAACAGCTTTCTTTGGCGGTATTCATGTCTCAGATAGTCGTTAAATATGTTGGACGCAATCGTGAACAACCACTTTTCAAAAGAGCCGCCTTTGAATGACCCGATCTTCTCGACAAGGCGCACAAACAGCCTGCTCAAAAGATCGTCGCTGACCCCTGTGTTACCGGTCAGTCGGTAAAAGTACCCATAACATCGCGTCGAATATGCATCAATGAGCTGAGTGAACGCGCGATTATCGCCGTTCTGACAGCCCGCAATAATCTCGTTCAACTTCTCGGGGTTATCTATCTTGCCGGTTGTCGACATGAGTTCAGACGCGGGTTTCGACGGAAATATTGCATTATTCGCCTAAATGGCATGTTTTCAGGAAGTTGCAGCAGTTTGTACAGCAGCTTGCGGCATATCGGACTCAACATGACCGCCGCGCATTCACCAGACAGGCATCAAAAACTGCTATCAGGTTCATCGTCGTCCAGTTTCCAGCTTTCAGACTCGTCGAGGTCTTCGAGTTCTCGTTTGACGTACCTGAGAATCTTGTCCTGTAGAGGAGCCATTTTTTCTTGAAATCCGATCATCCCACGGTATGCGGTCAGCAGCATGTCAAGCCTTAACAACTGCCACTTGGTGAGGCATTCCGGCTCCTTTACGTTGACAAAAGGATCGCATTTGAAGGTGCGTCTTCCGCGCTCATCTTCCCCGTAGAATTCACAATCCTTGCACTGGATCATCGCATCACCTGAATTTTCAGAAAAAAACCGGCCGATTCTTGATTTGTATCATAATACCATATACGATGTGCAACCGGAACGCATTTTGTGGACTGTAGGAAAATTGTTTACTGGAGACTTTGATGGCCAAATCGCGACGAAGACGCAAAGTGGGCAGTAAGAAACGTCGGGCCCGCTGGAAAGTACGCCATAAGATTTAGACACTGCGAGTATTTTGTTTCAGTATCAATTCAGCCGATTCGGGAGGCTTTAGGTCGTCCTTATCGGCTGAATGGCATTATTGTGGGGGTCGTGCTTGGGTAGCGCCGTCGCCCGCATGACCATGGGGGGAGGTCGATTGTCCATATGAAGCATTACAGTGTGACCTTCAGGCCGGAAGGGCAGCAGATATCCATACATGCGGGAGCCACGCTGCTCGAGGCGGCCGGACAGGCGGGGATCGTCTTGAACACTGTGTGCGGGGGGGGCGGGACATGCGGCAAGTGTGAGGTGCTGCTTCTGCCGGAGCGGCGCAGGGTGCTGGCCTGCCGGTATCACGTTGAATCGGACCTGATAGTAGAGGTGCCGGTGCAGTCGCGGTTCTTTGAGCAGCAGATCCTGCACCACGGCATCGACCGACAGATCGTTGTCGAGCCTCCCATTCATGCGCATCTGCCGGAGCTTAAGAAGGCGGATCATGTTTTCGGCGTTGCGGTAGATCTTGGCACAACGACTGTCGTTGCCAAACTGATGGACATGACGACGGGTGAGTGCAGGGCCACAGCGGCCGCGGGTAACCCTCAGATCGCCTTTGGCGACGACGTGATCAGCCGCATCGCCTATGCCGAGCGTCCTGAAGGTGCGAAGGAACTGCACAAGGCGATCATCGGCTGCCTGAACGAACTGCTCGGCCGACTGACGATGCATTCGGGGGTTGAGGCCCGCGACATCTACGAAATGACCGTCGCCGGAAATACAACCATGACGCATATTCTCCTGGGGTTTCCTCTCAGGCAATTGGGGCAGGCGCCGCACTGCGCTTACGTCACGGAGGCTCAGGACCGCAATGCCGGACAGATGGGTATCGCCATCAATCCGCGGGGGAACGTTCATGTGATCGAAAACATTGCCGGGTTCGTCGGCTCGGATACCACCGCGGCGGCGGTAGCTGTCGGCATGGACGAGATCGAGGCGATGACGCTGCTGGTGGACATCGGGACCAATGGCGAGATTGTTCTCGGGACGCGCGAAGAGATGTACGCGGCCAGTTGTGCGGCCGGACCGGCCCTGGAGGGAGCCCGGATCGGACAGGGCAGCAGGGCGGTGGAGGGTGCTATCGAAGCGGTGGTTATCTGCGACGATGGAGGCGATCTCGACGTGGACGTCATCGGCGGCGGGCCTGCGCGGACGATCTGCGGCAGCGGATTGATCGATGCGGTGGCCGTGCTGCTCGAACTGGGGCTGCTGGAGGAGATGGGGCGGCTGGCCGGCAGAGAAGAGGCTGACGAGCGGCTTGCGCCCGCTATTCGGCGGCGACTCATCGACCAGGGCGGACATCCGGCGTTCGTCCTGGCCCACGGTGCGGACGGTGGGGCTGCCGTGGTGCTTACACAGAAGGACATTCGCGAGATGCAGTTGGCAAAGGCGGCGATTCGCGCCGGCATCCGCCTTTTACAGAAGAAGGCCGGTATCGTCGATTCGGACATTCAGCAGGTGCTGCTGGCCGGCGCGTTCGGCAATTACATTCGTCGCGACAGTGCGCTGCGGATCGGCCTCTTGCCGCAGGTTGACGTTGAGAAGGTGCATTTCGTTGGCAATGCCGCAGGCAGCGGCGCACGCATGATCCTGCTGAGCAGCGAATGCCGGCGAATCGCCGCGGATCTGGCCAAACGCATTGAATATGTCGAGATCGCTTACCAGAAGGAATTTCAGACGGTCTTCGCCGAGGCGCTGATGTTCAGCTCATAGATTCCGCGGCTTGGTGCAGACCATGGACCCGCCGAGGTGCAACTCACTCCGTCCTTGTATAGATGCGCAGATATGCCGTGTACACAAGCTAGTGCCGTTTCAATTTAATGAGTTTTACTTTGCTGGGTTTGTTTGTTGCGGTACGTGACATATCTGTCCAGCGAGGTTTTGAGTTCGCTGTGGCTCTGATAATAGGTGTTGCGAATGAC
>Ga0116145_1001444_pt1 | contig 23777 bp, 15 predicted proteins | sample AD_JPNHG1_MetaG_FD_89747 | JGI IMG/M metagenome (GOLD analysis project Ga0116145, IMG submission 89747) | Active sludge microbial communities of municipal wastewater-treating anaerobic digesters from Japan - AD_JPNHG1_MetaG | ecosystem: Engineered > Bioreactor > Anaerobic > Digestate | place... | reverse complement strand
TCGGCCGGTTCGACGGCAATGGCCTTGAACGACGGCTTGCGTTGCTTGATCACGCCGGCGACGCCGGTGATCGTGCCGCCCGTACCCACCCCTGAAACAAGAATATCCACTGCCCCGTCCGTGTCGCGCCAGATTTCTTCGGCGGTGGTCTTGCGATGGATTTCGGGATTGGCCGGGTTCTGGAATTGCTGGGGGATGAAGGCGTTCGGAGTCTGGGCTGCAATCTCTTCCGCTTTGGCAATCGCACCCTTCATGCCTTGCGTGGCCGGGGTCAAAACCAGTTCGGCGCCCAGGGCCCGCAAGAGGTTCCGCCTCTCTATGGACATGCTCTCCGGCATGGTCAAGATCAGGCGATAGCCCTTGGCGGCGCAGACGAACGCCAGAGCGATTCCGGTATTGCCCGACGTGGGCTCGACGAGAACCGTGTTTTTGTTGATCCTGCCGGCCTGCTCGGCCGCCTCGATCATTGCCACGCCGATGCGGTCCTTCACGCTGGACAGCGGATTGAAGAACTCGAGTTTGGCGTAGACCGTCGCGGGCGCCTGGATGATCCGTCTGATACGAACGAGGGGCGTATTGCCGATCGTCTGGGTAATGTTGTCGTACAGTCTGGCCATTCCATCGCTCCAATGACAGAACAGGCCTCAATAGGGCCGGTCACGCGGGATCATAGGTAGGCTGTCTTGAAGCGTCAACCGGATTCTGATTCGTTCTCAGACACATGCCCGAATCTCAAAGCGGTTATCACCGCATCCCCTGGACGTTCCGGCCGCAGACAAACACTGCCGAAGGCTGGGCCGTTCCCGTGAGGATAGCATCAACGGGATCTCGTGACCCTGGGCGATCCAGCGTGACCACCGCCAGGTCGGCTCTCTTGCCGGTTTCCAGCGAACCGATCGCATCCGCCAGCCCCAGGGCCTTGGCGCCGGCCAGCGTACCCATGTGGATGAGCTGTTCGCCAGGAATCGACGGATCGATCCGGTAGAGGAACCGCAATTCATCGAGCACGGAGAGCGTATGGTTGCTGGCCAGCGAGTCGGTGCCCACACAGACATTGATGCCGCGAGCAAGCATCTCGCGCCAGCGGTGCGGCTCGTGGTTGAAGAAGGCATGCGAGCGGGGGCAGTAGGCGACCGATGCCTCCGAGGCGGCGATCAAGTCGAGATCCGAATCACTCACATAGTTGCAGTGAACCAGCAGCGGCCGGTGCGAAAGAAACGCGACGTGCTCCATGAACTCCACCGGCGAGCAGCCGGGCGGCTGGTACGAGCCGTCCCACAGCCCGAACTGCTCGAGCAGATCGCGGAAAGGTCCGGTGCCATCACGCAGGAACTGTTCTTCCTCGGGCGTCTCGGCGAGATGGGTACACAGGCCACGACAAATGCCAGACAGCCCGGAGACACACTCGATCGCCTCCCGGTAGACGTCGGCATCCGTGCTGTACGGTGCGTGCGGCGAAAGGCCGGGCACGAACAGGCTCTCCTGAGTCAAGGATCCCTTCTTTTGTGCCTCGGCGCAAAGGGGCAGGGACCCGTTGCGAAGCATGTCGGCTGCGACTTGCACTGCGCTGGGGTGTTTTCCGGCACGTTTCGGCCCGATGCCGAGCACTTCCAGGAAGCCGGCGATGTTGATCCGGCGGGCCGCCCATGCTTCGATCGCCTCCATGCCGTCACCGATATCGGCCACCGTGGTCACGCCGGCCGTCAGCGACTGCTGCAAGCCCTCGCGCACCGACTGGCGCACTGTACCGGGGGGGCTCAACCGCGGATGGACCGTCACCAGATCGCGGATCCAGCCGGTAAATGAACCGTGATAACGGAGGCCGCGACAGCCTGTGAGCATGAGATGCGTGTGGGCGTTGACAAAACCGGGAAGCAGGACGCTGTCGCCGAAATCGATCGCCGCGGGATCAAGCGTGCCGGCCTTCTCAACCGCGACGATGCGGCCATCCTGCACCACCAGGCGGCCGTTTTCGATCGGCGGCGAGGCAACCGGCAGAATCCATCGGGCATGGTAAACCGAAGAGGTCATCAGCCTACCCGTAGATCAGGAGCCACCATTGGCGATCGGCGGCATTCGCGTGTGCCAGTCGGTCCGCAACTGGTACTGGTGGGCGATGCGCAGCAGTTTCTCTTCAGCGAAGTGGCCACCCATCAGTTGCAGGCCGATCGGCAGGCCGGACCGGCTGAAGCCGCAGGGGATGCTGATCGCGGGGATTCCGGCCAGATTGGCCGAAACCGTATAGATGTCCATCAGGTACATGGCCAGCGGGTCGTTGATCTTCTCGCCGATGCGCACGGCCGGTGTCGGCGAGGTCGGGGAGGCGATCACATCCACCTGTCGGAGAGCCTGCTCGAAATCACGTTGGATGAGGGTTCGGACCTTGAGAGCCTTGAGGTAATACGCGTCGTAGTAGCCGCTGGACAAGGCGTACGTGCCGAGCATGATCCGCCGCCGGACCTCGGCACCGAAGCCTTCCTGGCGGCTGGAGCAGTACATGTCGATGTAGTCTCTGGGCGAGGCGGTGCGGTGGCCGTAGTGGACGCCGTCGTAGCGGGCGAGGTTGCTCGAGGCCTCGGCGGTGGCGATCAGGTAGTAGCAGGCGATGGCGTACTTCATGTGCGGCAGATGCACGGTCTGAACGGTGGCGCCGGCTGATCTGTATAATTCGATCGCCGCCTCGACGGCAGACCGCACCTCGGGATCGAGTCCTTCGCCGAAGTACTCCTCGGCATAGCCGATCCGCACGCTGGCCAGAGGCTGCTCCAGGGCCGCCAGATAATCGGGCACCGATTGATCGACACTCGTCGAGTCGCGATGGTCCTTTCCGGCGATGACGCCGAGCAGCAGGGCCACGTCGCGCACGGTCCGACCGAACGGCCCGATCTGATCGAGGCTGCTGCCGTAGGCGACCAGCCCGTAGCGGGAGACCCGCCCATAGGTCGGCTTCAGACCGGTCACCCCGCAGAATGAAGCCGGCTGGCGGATGGATCCGCCGGTATCCGAGCCGAGACTCCCCGCGGTGATCCCGGCCGCAACAGCCGCCGCCGAGCCGCCCGAACTTCCGCCCGGAACGTAATCAAGGTCCCACGGATTTCGCGTGACCGTGAAGGCGCTGTTCTCGGTGCTCGAACCCATGGCGAACTCGTCAAGGTTGGTCTTGCCGACGATGATCGCGCCGGCGGCTTCGAGCTTTTCCACGACGTGAGCGTTGTATGGAGCAGTGAAGTTTTCCAGAATCCGCGAGGCACAGGTGGTCCGACCGAACGCCGTGCACAGGTTATCCTTGATCAGCAGCGGCACGCCGGCCAGCGGCCCGTCGATCTGACCGCGAGAGATGCGCTCGTCGGCCTGGCGGGCAAGATGAAGCGCCCGTTCGACGTCCAGACTGATCACCGCCCGGATCTTGGGATCCAGTTCGCGTATGGCGTCGAGCATGTGCCGGACGCAAGCCTGCGACGTTCCCTTGCGGTTGCGGATCGAGTCACGGGTTTCCAGCAGCGTTGGTGCGGTCATATTCGTTGCCTGATCGCGGTCTTGCCCGTCGCAGGATCACGCGCTGTCCTGGTCCAGCACCTTGGGCACGGCAAAGAAGTTGCCCTCACGGTGAGGCGCGTTGGCGAGGGCCTGGTCCGGCGTGAGACCCGTCCTGGGCTCATCGGCCCGAAAGACGTTCTTCACCGGCAGGGCATGCGCCGTCGGCGGCACGTCGGTCGTGTCCACCTCGTTAAGCTGCTCGACGTACTCGAGAATGGCCGAGAGCTGCTCGCTAAACAGCCGAACCTCATCTTCGGTCGGATTCAGCCGCGACAGATGGCTGATATGCCTGACCTGGGCCTCGTCGATCTTGCGTGTCATAAGTCACCGTCTCGGGCGAGCCGATCCGATCGGCCCGTTCGCCGTGTGTACCAGTGTAAACAGGACGATGCGAATGGGAAAGCGGCTGCGGCGGACAGTTTGTCGGCAGGGTCTGCATTGGCGGCCCCGGGCTTTGCCAAGAGGCTCGCTCGCTGACCACGCTTCGGCGCGGCGAGACACGGGCACAGGCCCGACCGACGGCCGAACAGGAGAACGATCCCCGCGAGCAAAGGGGAGTCGTCCCAAGGCGGACCGCCTTTTTGCGGGCCGCAACCCAAACGTTTTGCGATCCAGTAACATGCGCGCAAGCCGCACAGATATCTGGCGGTAAGGTTCTATAGCGAGTGGTACGCCTCGCGCAAGATTTCGATGTTCTTGACGTTCACCTCGATTGTGTCGTCGGGCAGGGTGGTCTTCTCGTCGGCCTTGGCGAAACCGTAGAAGCCCAGGGCCATGGGGGCGATCTTCTTCCACATCAAGGCATCATGATCCTTCCAGCCGCAGAGGTTTTGAAGGATCAGCGTCCGCGGCCCGACCTGCCGCCGCAGCCAGTCGAGGTGATCAAGTTCCGGAGCTTCGTTGAGCACCCAGTCCACTTCCTCGAGCACACGGTGGCCCGTCCAGATCGGATACTCGCTCTTGAGGAACGGGTGGTTTGTCCAGATGACGGAGGGCCCGGTGGCTCGCACCGTCCACCGGATGTGCCGCCAAGCCCGCTCCATAGCCCGGCGGTCGAACTCGAGTATCATTTTGGTCGACGGCCTGCCCGACTCCGGGAATTCTTCGCCGAGAAGCTGGCGGTACATCTCTTTTTCGCAGTCAAGCCAGTTCTTATGCTGCGTCGGGCGAACCCAATCGATCATGAAGCCGTCCACACCGGTCTTGAGGATCGCGTCCTCGACCGACCGGCAAAAGTAGTCGAGGTACTCGAGCGTCATGGGGATCTTGATGGAGTCGGAATCGCCGCCATGTACGAGGTTCGGATGAAGCTTCTCCCAGTATGGATTCGCCCCGAGCGTGAAGTAGCCCAACACTCTCATCCCGGCCTTGTGCCCGAGTTCGACCATATCGCCGAGGAAGTTGGGGCTCTTGAGACCTGGGGTGACCGGGGCGACGTCGCTGGGGTACCACGCGTAGCCGTTGTAGGTGACGCAGAAGGTCTGGATGGTATTGGCTCCGAGGTCCCGGTACCAGCGGACATGGTCGGCCGGGTCCGCGTGGGCGTAGGTTCCCGGCGGCGATGGCTGGTTGCCGGCCCAGTTGAAGTCGATGCAAAAGGCCTTGATTGGTTTGGGCCAGGAGGAGGTATCCGGACCCTGCGCGTGTCGGGTCGCAGCTTGTTGTACGGATCCCCGAACGGTGGCGGGCCCGACGACGGCGGCGCAACCGCCGACAAGAAGCCGGCGCCGGGAGAACGCGGCGTTTTCGGGAAGCCCGTGAGTCATGATCGTGTCCTTTCAATGACAATCGCGGCAGGCCTGCGCCGCCTGGTGGCGGCTTCGACCGTGCCCTCCGGTGCGGATCGCGCCTGCAAGTGCATCATTCGGGAGACGAGTCAGGCCGCGGACCGGCAGGCCGGCTGCCGATCAGCGGCGAGCCCTGCACGGGCCGATATGCATCGAACCACATCTCGCGAACCTTGGCAACCGTGAGCTGCCGCTGCAGCAACTGCGCTTCGGCAGACAGGGCCGACCTGGTCGCCACCGGTGCCTGGAGCCGAAGATCGGCGAGCGCAGGAAGTACCAGGTCGCCGGGAGCGGCCTTCTGGATACCGCTGAGCTCATACAAGGTATCAGGCACCTCGGCAAATACGTTCAGACCCGCCTGCGCGGCCGTACCGACGTGCTTGGCGTCATCCGCCACGGGGGCGGCGCGATATCGGGCGAAGATGTTGCCGGTGATGCCGGCGGCCAAAGGCGCTTCCCGTGAAGCGGGCATCAGGAGATTGAAATGAACCGCCCGTTTGGCCACCCCCCAGCCGTCGAAGAAATTATGCTCAATGCGGATCTGCGGGCTCTCGCGACCGGCGGAAATCGCGGCGTAGGCGGGGCCCAAGAAGAGGTTGTCGGCGATCCTGGCCTGCGGTGCCGGTTTCGAGAGCAAATAATGCGTGGTGGTGAGTTTCGTGGCGGGCGCGCCACCCGGGCTCACACCGGGCTGAAGCGCTGCCGCGCCCACCAGGACATTGCCGGTCACCGTGCGAGGCGATTGTTCGATGACGTATGTGCCGCCAAGCAAGACGTTGCGGGTGACGACGGCATCTTCGGCGGAACAACGCAGCGCGTAACGGCCCTCGTCGCGGTCGGTCGCGCAGTTGACATAATTGCCCGTAATCGCGATTCCGGAGACGTTCCTGGCGTTAACGCTGATGGCGGCCCACTCGCCGACCAGAACATTGTTCTTCAGCAACGTCTGCGGGCACTCGATGCGAAACGCCGCGCTGGAGATGTTGTCGCTGATGACGCGAAGCCCCTCTCCGGTTCCCAGGAATTCGATGGTTGTGTCGCCGATGGTGCGGACGAAGGTGCAACTTTCGATCTCCGCCGTGGCCGCACCGCCGATGAACTCCACGTGAATGCGGCCGCAGTCGGTGAATCGGCAATGTGACAGCCACAAATCGCTGTCGGGCGAATTGAGAATGAGAAACACGGCCGGCGTGCCTCGTTTGCCGGAGACGGCCGAGCCCAGGCCGCGAAACACGACGTGCCGCGCAACCAGGGCGCAGCCGGACTCCAGGTCGCCGCTGATGAACCCGGGCGGATGGCCCGCCGGAGTCTCAACGGTAATGGGGCGCTCGGCGGTGCCTGCCAGCGTGAGACGGCTTCGACTGCTGAACCGTCTGCCCGACAAGCTGCCGCCGAAACGGATGGAAGCGCCGTTTGATCCCGGGCCGCCGACAAACCGGATCGTTGACCCCGGTTCGACTCGCACGGCCGCGTCTCGAATGCATACCTCTCCCTTGATCTCGATGACCCCGCTCCAGACGGTGTCGGCGTCGATGGTGCTTGGCGGTAGCATCTGGGCCGCAGCCGGCCGCGGCATGAGCACGAGTGCGGCAACGCAAGATAGGACTGCAGGAGCCCCGGAAACGGGGCGTTGAACCGGCTGTTTCATGTTCTATGTCCGCAGAGCCAGATCCTGGCTCTTCATCCACTCAAGGAAAGTCGAACGAAAATCCTGGATGTCCTGTTCGGTCAGCGTTCGCGAGGGGTCGCCGATGGTGGCCCGGAAAGTAAAGCTTCGCATACCCTGGGGTACGGAGCCGCCCTCGTAGCTGTCAACGAAAGCCAGGCGCCGCAAGAGCGGGTGATCGTACGTCCGCAGCGCCCCTTCGATGTCCTCGTAGCGTCGCGAGGATCGAGCGAGCACGGAGAAATCCAGATTGATGCGCGGGTAGACGGGCACGGGAGCCAGCTTGCGAGGTTCGGGGCGACGTTCGGCCAGGAGCGACAGGTTGATCTCAGCCAGGGCGATTGACCAGGCAACCAAATGTTCATCGATGCGGCGGCGCAGCGCTGCCGGGACAGCGGTGATCCGTCCGACAAGCAGTCCATCAAGTTTGACCGCGGCCGTTTTAGCGGGGTGCTCCCATGGGGCGGCGGCTTTTTCGGCGGCGAACTGAAAATGACCTTTGAGCACCTGTTGGGCAAATGTCTCCAAATCGCTCTTGAGCCGGAGGATCAGGGCGTCCTCATGTGCCGGCTTGCGACCGGGGGCAACCACGGCCAGCGCCAGGTGGCGTTGCTCGGTTTTTTCGGGCGCTTCTTTTTCTCCGTATGGCAAGGCGCTGCCGATCTCGAGCAGTTCGAAGCGCTCAAAGTGGCGACGGTTGAGATCGACGGCGGCAAGAAGACCGGGCAGCAACGTGGTACGAAGCCGTTCGGTCCCGGCCGCCACCGGATTCTTCAGCGACAGCGTCGGACCGGGATCGAAGCCCAGCAGCTTGAGCCACTCGGCGTCGAACCAGATGTAACGATGCACTTCGGCATAACTCATGCCGCCGCACATCAGGGTGAGCGTCTGGCGCTCCAATCGCGTGATGGCTTCCGGCTCGGCGTAACGGACGGTGACCTCGGGCAACGCCGGCGTGATCGTGCCGTAACCGATGAACCGAGCCACTTCCTCGATGATATCGGCCTCGATGCTGACGTCTTTTGTCGCCCGCCAAGTCGGCACGCCGACTTCAAGCATGCCGTCAACCGGCTTTACGGCGAAACCGATTTTTGCCAGGATGCTCATGATCCGGTCGGCCGGCACCTGGCGACCGATGTACCGGCCGACAAACGCCGGATCGACGCGGATCGTGATCGGTTTGGGCGGGTTCGGGAAACAGTCAGAGAGCCGGCTGGTAAACTTCATGTCCGGGAGTTCGGGACGTGCCAGGTAGACGAAACGTCCGATTCCGATGACCGTGTTATGCGGATCTTGTGACTTCTCGAAGCGAGCACTGGCATCGGTGCGATGTCCGAGAGCAGTCGCACACCGTCGGATGGTTGCCGCCTCAAAGTTTGCGCTCTCAAGGAGCAGATCGGTGGTCTTGGCGGTGACCTCCGTATTGGCGCCGCCCATGATGCCAGCCAAGGCCACCGATTGGCGGTTGCACTGGATCATGAGGGCACCCTCAGGCATGGTTCGGGTGAAACCGTCGAGGGTGACGAACTTCTCGCCCGGTTTGGCCAGGGCCACTTCGATTCGATCGATGTTCGCGCAGTCGAATGCGTGCATGGGCTGACCCAGTTCGGCCATGATGTAATTGGTCAGGTCGACAAGAATGTCGATCGGTCGCAACCCCACGTGAGCGAGCCGAACCTGCATCCACAGCGGGGCGGGTTGCGGGCGCACACCGGTAAAACGCAGCGCGCTGTAGCGCGGGCATTTGCTCGGGTCGTCGATGACGATCGGAATAGCCGGTAGCGCCGGGTCGTCCAGTTCCTGCGGCGGCACGATCGGGTACGGTTTCAGTCGGCGGTCGCAGATGGCCGCCACTTCGCGGGCGATTCCGTAGTGGCCCCACAGATCCGGCCGATGGGTGATGGACTTATTGTCGACCTCGATGACCCAGTCATCGAACAGGCTCATATCGACGGGACTGCCCGGTCTTGTGGAGGGCGGCAGCCACATGGCCCGCTGGCCGACAGTGGGCAGGCTGAGGGCATCACCGGGGACGATCATTCCCGCGCTGGTGCGGCCCGCGGTCTTGCGCTCAGCGACCTGCCCAACGCCGGGCAGCGTGGATCCCGGCGGAGCAAAGACCACGCGGTCACCGCTCTTCAGGCCCTCGGCGATGGTAACGGTATCCACCTGCTTGTTGCCAAGGTCGACCTTGACGAGAAACAACGGCTTGTCGCCGGGGATGGCTTCGACATTGACAATGCCGGCCGCGATCAGACCCGAGGCCGAGCAGGTGATGTGTTGGACGCCTTCGACTTCGGCTGTCGTACAGGTGAATCGCTCTGCCAGATCCCCGGGATCAAGGTCCTGGGGAACATCCACGAAATCGCGCAACCAGTTAAGTGAGATCAGCAAGGGTTCGTCCTTTTCAGTCAGGAGTCGAATTTACGGGACAGTACGATACGGAAGCAAGCAGGATCTTTCAAGATTCGCGGACGATCGGGATCCGACCGCCGCCGGGCCGCCACGCGGTGTTCGGCAACCGGCATGAGTGGTGTGACCTTGTCAGGGGCCGCGCGTGGGTATGGCCCCCAGCCGCGGCGAGACGCGGGCGCGAACGGGGTCGCCGTCCGGTGAGTCGGGAACGTAGTGCCGCTCAGGCCACATGTATCGCGGGATATCTGCCAGCCGTTGCCTTGAGAACAGAGGACTTGAGATGACCCGTTGCGTTGCCAACCATCTTTCTTTGTCCGCGTCGTCCCACATCGCTTCTGCAGGGAGTCTTCGCGCGTCGTTCGCGAGCCTGGGATCCATCAGGTTGAGCCGTTCGAGCCAATTGGGCAGGAGGTTGACCGTACTGCGGTCTTCCAGGTAACCAGGGGGAATACGGAACTTGATATGGCCGGGCCGACCGCAGGGCGGCGCATCGCTCCGGGCCAGATATGGGTCGGTCAAGCCATACAGATCGATGATCCGAACGTCGGGGCCGGCGTAGTAGGACACGATGCCCAGCGAATCGGTGGCGACCGTGATCGGACCGTATAGCCGGGCGTAGCGACAAGCGGCCATGCCGAAACGCAGCCACGAACCGGTGGAGCCTCGCAAGGCCTCCGTGGGATGGCGGAACGGATTATGCCATTTCCCGACCCAGTAGAACGAGTAGTCGTCTGAGATCGCACCCTGGCCGCCTTCTCTTGGACGGCCCACGTCGACCAGTGACGCGCCGGCGGCGATGAGCAAACAGGCGGCCGGGCCAGCGCCCTTGTGCCGCAGTCCGCCGCCCGCAAAGCCGATCGCGAGACAACTCGCCGCGCACAATCCCGCACCGGCAAGCAGGCCGATCCCGTCCCAGGTCGGCTGCCAAAACCCCACCAGTCCCAGCAGCACAAGGACTTCAATCGCAACCAAGACTGTGAACGCGGATCCGGCACGTGAGCCGTGTGTGCGACCAATCCACCCTACCAGGAGGACGCAGCACGTGGCGTAGCCGATCATTCCAAGGATTGTTGTTGCGGGCCACCTCGTGATCCTGTAGACCAGCTCATCCGCACCTCGACCGATGCAGGACAAAGCGACCGGCGAACGAACCTGGATCAGCAGAAATACGGCCCCAACCAGACCGATCGCCGCACTGACCGCCTTGGGCGAAACGCGGGTGCGAGATAGAAGGCAGCCGAGGAGCCAAGTCGTCAACACCACAGATGCAGTCAGTGCCGGATCCATGAACCGACCGCGCATGAAATCGCCGCCGATACTGATGACGTAAGCGACGTGGCACGCGATTCCCAGACCCAGCCATCCCAGGACGCCGGTCCCGCCGTGACCTCGCAGCCGGTTCGACACGGCCAAAGTCGGCGCTGCCACAATGGCGGTCAGAATCAACAGCGCATGGATCGGTTCTGACCGCGCGTAGTCCATCACATAGTGGGCTCCCATCGGCAAGGCCGCGGAGAAAGGCATGGTCACTTTTGCGTACGCGGTGTTCGGCAACGGCGTGCCGTAGTAGACGGTGGCAAAGCCATACCAGCCCAGAACGGCCAACAGCGCGAAAGCCGGCCCGAGCCACCGCCGGGATTGCCCTCCGGCGGAATTCCCCCGGTTTTGCTGATTCGCGGGAGTGGCAAGTTCCGGCGGCTTCCGTAACAGACAGGCGAGGAGATATAACGCAATCGGGGTCGTCAGGACCACCAGGTCCGGCCGTGTCAGAACCAGCAGGCCACAGAGCCACACCGCGGCGGTCAGCGGCGGCGGCTTTCCCGCAAGCCCACGTGCGGCCAGCAAAGCCCAGAGCGAGCCAGCAAGGGCGTTGGTCAGCGATGTCTCCAGTCCGGAAGTTTGAAACTCCACAAAGGTCTTCGAGCTCAATAGCATGAGGGCCATGAACTGCAGTCGGAGGACCCCGTGCCGCTCGTTGCGAAGCAACCATGCCTGTGTACCGAGCATTGCGACGGTCAGCAAGATACCCAGCGCAACGGCGACCCCGTAGACGTCGAACAGCAGGCCGCCGGCCGCGAGCAGAAAGAACCAGAGCGGATGGCTGAACCCCTGCACCCTCTCGCCGGGATTGAAGACCGGGCCGTGACCCGCCAGGAAGTTTGAGACGTGCCTGAAGGTGATGAAGGCGTCGTCCGAGACCCATGTGCGGTATAGAACAAAGAGGGCGGCCGCACACACGAGGCCGGCCGCGGTCAATCGGTATGTGGAGCGGCGGATGTCTTCAGTCGGGATGTCGGGGGCTGGGATAGCCTGGCGGCCGGCCGGGAAGTCCACGGGTGCCGACGGTGTCATGTGGCCGCTCCCATGGGTGGCTCAGTCTTTGTCGATGATTGCGGCGCCGTTCCTCTGCTCCGGCCGGATGATCGCCCGCAGGTCGCCGCTGTTGAGCCCGCGGATATCGGCCACTCCGTATTTCATCATCGCCAGCCGCGTCAGGCCCAGACCGAACGCAAAACCGGTGTATTCGCGTGGGTCGATATTGCCGCTGCGGAGCACGTTAGGATGTACCATGCCGCAGGGCAGGATCTCGATCCAGCCGCTGCGCTTGCAGGTCGGGCAACCGCTTCCGCCGCAAATGCCGCACTGCATGTCCAGTTCGAAACCCGGCTCGACGAACGGGAAATAGCCTGGTCGAAGGCGGACTTTGACGTCGCGGTGGAAGATCTCGGTCAGTATCAACTTCATCACCGCGATCAGGTTGGCGATGGAGATGTGCCGGTCGATCATGAGCCCTTCAAGCTGATGAAAGGTATTGGCGTGCGATGCGTCCTCCGTCTCGTAGCGAAACACCCGCCCGGGGGCGATGATGCTCAGCGGCGGACCGAGCCGCAACATGGCCCGGACCTGGCAGGGGGAGGTATGGGTCCGCAGCAGCCAGCCGTTGGTCAGCCAGAAGGTGTCCTGCATGTCACGAGCGGGGTGCATCGCCGGGATGTTGAGGGCCTCGAAGTTGTAGTAGTCGGTCTCCAGTTCCGGGCCGCCGACGACCACGAACCCGATCCGGGCCATGATTTCCTCAACCTCCCACTGGACGGCGGTCACGGGGTGGACGCTGCCTCGGGGAACCACCGGGCCGGGCAAGGTGGGGTCAAAAGCCTGCTCGGCCGATGCCTGCCTGTCGGCCGCCTGTTCAAGAGCGGCCTTGGCCGCGGCAAACATCTCGGTGATGCGAGCCTTGGCCTGATTGATCTCCTTGCCGGCCGTACCCCGAACCTCGGCCGGGAGCTTGCCGATCTGGCCGAGCAGGCTGCCCAATGGTCCCTGCTTGCTCATCAGCCGGCTCTCCGCCTGGCGAAGGGCGTCCACAGTCTTCGACTCGGCCAGCAAACGCTCCGCTTCCGCCGCCGCCTTCTTCAACTGTTCAGTAAGCTGCTCAAGCATGGTCTATCATTCTCGAACCACTGACGTAAAGCCGGTACGATAGGACGCAATCGGGGGGAATGCAAGGCGGGGCAACGGTTGGAGCGCCGGCGGCATTCAGCCTCAGGCGCCCGGCATGAAGGATCTTCGACTCCCGCCAGTCGCACATGGGGATCGCGCGAGCCGCGACGGAACAAGTGATGTCAACGGTTTGAGAGGCTCCTATCGGCCCCTCACGTAACCTGTGATCAGCTTCCATCGTTCTCCGGAAAACAGGCAACCCTTCGTGATTGTCTGGATTTCCTTCCAGCGCTGTTCGAGGCTTGTATCGGCCCAGGGGGCGGTCGGCGGAAGAGTTCGGGCGTCTGCGATCAGGGTCGGGTCGCCTTCATCGAGCCGCCGGCGCCAATCCGGAAGCTCATTGATCACCATCCGCGACCGCAGGTACTCCTTCGGAATGTCGTGAAGCAAGTGGCCGATGCGGGAGTTCGGATCGGCGGGCAGACGGGCGATGAACGAGTCGGTCAGGCCGAGCTTATCGACGATCTGCACCTTCGGACCGGCAAGATAGCCCAGGAACCCCGTCGTGTCCCAGGCGATGGTGATCGGCCCGTACCGGCCGGCATACCGGTTCGCGGACTGGCCGAGTCGAACTCGGTCGTTCACGCACTCTTCGGGGTATTGGGCCGGCCGGGCAAATCGGCTCTCGCGCCAGGTGCCGGCATACCATGCGTACTCGTCGGCGATGCCGTCAACGGCAAATTCGGTTGTGCGCGGTTTGAAATCAAAAAGCGTACACAGCCCCGCCGCTGTCAGCACCAGAATCGATGTCACGGGTCCCGGGGCCAGCGGCCTGCGCCTTATCAGGAATATGACGGCGGCGATGCCGCCAAGCGCCGTGATTGCCAGGAGGATGATGGCAAGAAGCGGATATACCCCCGGCGGTCCGATCATGCGAAACGCCGCGAATTGCCACACTGCCCGGCCCACGCTCCAAGCGATGCCGGCGATCAATACCAGCGAAAAGACGCCTTTCCAGAAACGCCGCGGCGACAAGCGTCCGATCAGATCGCCGGTCAGTATCGCCGTGGCCACCAACCGAAGGTTCAGAAACCGGCCGCGCATGAAGTCGCCGCCGACCATGACCACATAGCCGACGTGCAGCCACACGGCCACGACGAGGGCCAGCCGCACCTGGCCGCCCGGACGCTTGGCTCTGAAGTCACGCACTGCTATGACGGTCTGGATGATGAGCACGATCGGAATAATCAGTCCGTGGATCGGCTCGGCGGCACTGTAGTTGCGCAGATAAGCCAGACCGCGAAGGATCGTCGTGCCGAGCGGCATTCCCGTCTTGGCGTAAGCGGTGTTGGGCAATGGTGACCCGTAGTAGACTGTGGCAAAGCCGTACCAAGCCAACAGCGGCAGCAACGCAGCCAAGCTCAGCAGCCAGGCGCGGCGACGGCGTCCTCGAAGCAAGTGAAGTGCCAGCAGGAACAACGGCACACAGGGGACCAGGTGGTCCGGTCGATTGAGCATCAGGAGCGAGCAGATGAGCACGATAGCGGCGGGGGACGGTGCGAAACGTGTTTGAGGCTGGTGCGGCACCCCCCCCTGCCCCCCCTTGGTAAGGGGGGGAGAAGACAGGGCGGGATTGCCAGTCTGCTCGCGATCCCCGGTTGTGAAGGTGAGAAGCCAGGCCCACATCCACACAACCAGCAGGTGCGTCAGGCAGGTCTCCAGGCCTGAAGTCTGGTACTCGATGAACGTGGGGGAAGAGAGCAGCATCGCGGCCGCGGCCATAAGGCACAAGCCGTTGTGTTGCCGTGCGCGGAAGAAGCGGCTCAGCAGGAGGATGATCGCGGCAGTCGAAACAAGGCCGAGAATCATCGCCAGCGGGTGGGGATCGAGCAACGTGCTCCCGGTCAGAAGTATCAGGAACCACAGCGGATGCGTATAGCCCTGGACTCGCTCGCCGGGATTGAACACCGGCCCGTTTCCGTTAAGGCAGTTCGCCACGTGGCGGAAAGTGATGAATGCGTCGTCACAAACCCAGGCTCGCCAGAAGACGAACACAACCGCTGCCGTCGCCATGATGACGGTCATCGATCGATAGGCGGTCATCGGCAACGCGGTGGGCGCGGTCCTGGATGTTCCATCGGGTACCTCACTCATGCCCGACACGGTAGCCGACGGCGGACCAGGATTCCAGATCGGCCGGTTACGCCAGGAGGCGGAGCCTTGGACATGCGCACGGGATGCGGAGTAGGATGGTGAAATGCAAGAACTTTCGAAGCTCTGTCTCTGGCTGACCATTTCGTGTGTCACGGGGGGCTGTTCCAAGATGGTCGAGTACGATCTGCTTATCCGCAACGGCGAGATATACGACGGTTCCGGAAGAGCGCCCTTTCGCGGCGACATCGCGATCAACGGCGATACGATCGCCGAAATCGGGGACCTGCCTGCGGCTCGCGGTCGGACGGAGATTGACGCCCGGGGACTGGCCGTCGCGCCCGGCTTCATCAACATGATGAGCTGGGCCAATGAATCACTGATCGCCGACGGCCGGTCGCAAAGCGAGATTCGCCAGGGCGTGACTCTCGAGGTGCTTGGCGAAGGCAACTCGATGGGGCCTCTTAACGACAAGATGAAGGCCGATGAAAAGGAGCGCCAGGGCGACATTCAATACGACATCGAGTGGAGCACTCTGAGGGAATACCTCGATTACCTGGTTCGCCGAGGGGTATCCTGCAACGTGGCCTCGTTTGTCGGAGCGGCGACGGTTCGCATCCACGAGATTGGTCACGAGAACCGCAGGCCGACCGCGCAGGAACTCGAGCGAATGAAAGCCTTGGTCCGCCAGGCGATGGAAGAAGGGGCCGTGGGGCTGTCATCGGCGCTCATCTACGCGCCCGGCTGCTACGCGGATACCGAGGAACTGCTGGAGCTGGCGAAGGTCGCGGCGGAGTATGACGGCCTGTACGCCTCGCACCTGCGCAGTGAGAGCGAGCAGTTGCTGGAGGCGCTGGATGAGTTCCTGAGCATCGCGCGGCAGGCGAAGATCCGGGCGGAGGTTTATCACATCAAGGCCTCCGGCCGCCGCAACTGGCACAAGCTGGACGCGATGCTCGGGCGCATCGAGGCCGCCCGAGCCGAGGGTTTGCACGTCACTGCGGACATGTACACGTACCATGCCAGCGCCACCGGTCTGGATTCGATCATGCCCCCGTGGGTTCAGGAAGGCGGTCACCGGGCCTGGGTCGAGCGTCTGAAGGACCCCGCCATCCGCGAGAAGGTGAAGCAGGAAATGCGGATGACCGGAAACGCCTACGACAACGGGCTGATCGCCGCGGGGTCGGCCGACAACATCATTCTGATCGGTTTTCGCAGCGAGGCCCTCAAGCCGCTGACCGGGATGACCCTGGCGGAGGTGGCCGCTCAGCGAGGCCGGTCGCCTGAAGATACGGCAATCGACCTGATCATCGAGGACGACAGCCGGGTGGGCGCGGCGTTCTTTACCATGTCCGAGGACAACGTTCGCAAGGAGATCCGTCAGCCGTGGATCAGCTTCTGTTCCGATTCCGCTTCGCAGGCCCCCGAGGGCGTCTTCCTTAAGAGGAATCCACATCCGCGGGCTTACGGATCGTTCGCCCGATTGCTGGGCAAGTACGTCCGCGAAGAGAAGCTGATCTGCCTTACGGAGGCGATCCGGCGTCTGACCTGGTTGCCGGCCGAGAACATGCGACTGGACCGGCGCGGCCGGTTATCGCCGGGTTATTTCGCGGATATCGTGGTCTTCGACCCGGCGACGATCATCGATCGCGCCACTTTCAAGCAACCGCATCAGTACGCCACCGGCGTGCGGGATGTCTTCGTCAACGGCGTGCAGGTGCTGAGGAACGGCGAACACACGGGGGCCAAACCGGGCCGTGTCGTGTGCGGTCCGGGGGTGCGAAAAGGCTGAGCGTTTCGCCGGCGAGGAAGCTCGTTTGACGAGCAGGACATCCATGTTCCGACGGTCAAGCATTACCCTGCTGTGTGCGATCCTGCTCGCGGTTCCTGTCGCGTGTCGTTCTGGAAGTCGGCCGGTCCCGACGCCGACAAGCCCTGTCCGCAGCGGGTTCGCCTATGATCGCGGCGGCATCATTCGCGGACCTCGCGACTGCAAACAGATCGCCTTGATATTCACCGGCGGCAAATACGGCGAGGGCACGGCCGCCATCCTCGACGCGCTCAGCGCACGGGACATCAAGGGCTCCTTCTTCGTGACCGGCGACTTCATTCGTGTTCCCGAGCATCAGGCACATCTTCGGCGGGTTGTTGCCGAAGGCCACTATCTTGGTCCGCATTCCGACGCCCATCCGCTCTATTGCTCCTGGGAGGATCGCGATCAGACCCTGGTGACTGAGTCGGACTTTCGCGCCGATCTGGAGAAGAACCTCGCCGACCTTTCTCGCCATGGCCGTACCCGCGAGCAGATGCGGTACTTCATCCCGCCATATGAGTGGTACAACGAGCAAATCGTCACGTGGGCGCGTGACATGGGCCTGGTGCTTTTCGACTTCACGCCAGGCACGCGGTCCAATGCCGACTACATGGCCGACAGCGATCCGAGATTCGTTTCCTCGCCGCGGATTGTCGAGAGCATCCTCGAATATGAATCGTCCAAGCCGGATGGTCTCAACGGGTTCCTTCTCCTCTTGCATCTGGGCGCAGGTCCCGATCGCACCGATAAGATGCACGCCCACCTCGGCCCGCTGCTCGACGAGCTCGCTCGACGCGGCTATCGCTTCGTCCGCGTGGATGAGATGCTCGGCGGACAGTAGGGCATGGTCGGGGCCGTCGAAGGCAGCGGAGACCTGCCGATCTGCTCGCCCCCGGAAGCTGGGGCCGGCTCCGGCTCAACAAGACGGCAGGTCTCGGTCGCTGTGGCGACCTCGACGCTGCCCTACCGTGACCGCTGGCCGGCCGGGAATTCCGTCCCCATTGTGGCGGATCATGAGGATGGGAATGCTCCACCCGAGAGGCCCCAGAAAGGATTCTCGGGCCAGCAGATGCGGCAGGTCTCGGTCGCTGCGGCGACCTCGACGCTGCCCTACCAGGCGGCCGCGAGGAAGCTCTGAGAGCGCCCGTAGCCAACGTGGGGCATGGTGAAAGCCGGCACACGTGGTGCGGACCTACCACTCCAAAGCATGCGGCAGGTCTCGGTCGCTGCGGCGACCTCGACGCTGCCCTACCGTGACCGCTGGCCAGCCGGGAATTCCGTCCCCATTGTGGCGGATCATGAGGATGGGAATGCTCCACCCGAAAGGCCCCACAAAGGATTCTCGGGCCAGCAGATGCGGCAGGTCTCGGTCGCTGTAGCGACCTCGACGCTGCCCTACCAGGCGGCCGCGAGAAAACTCTGAGAGCGCCCGTAACCAACGTGGGGCATGGTGAAAGCCGGCACACGTGGTGCGGACCTGCCACTCCAAAGCATGCGGCAGGTCTCGGTCGCTGTGGCGACCTCGACGCTGCCCTACCGTGACCGCCGGCCGGCCGGGAATTCCGTCCCCATTTTGGCGGATCGTGAGGATAGGAATGCTCCACGCAGCAGGCCAAATGTCGCCGGTCTCACCCTCGCAGGGCGACGAGCGTATAGACCAGCACGTTGTAGAAGGAATGACACCCGGCGGCGACGCCGAAGCCGCGGAAGAAATAGAGACCTGCCAGGTACAGCCCTGCGAAGGTGCGGAAGAGGAACTCGGTCTGGTTGAACTGCTCGCTTCCCAACGGCCAATGATGCGAGGCGGCGAAGACGACCGCCGAGGCAAAGATGATCGCCACACTGGCCGGGGTTCGCGGCAGCCGACACAGATCGACCAGAAAGATGTGCAGCACGTTCATGCAGATGAACCGGAACACCAGTTCTTCGTAGACCCCGCCGCCGAAGCTCCTGATCACTTCGTTGAGCCAGGTGTCGTACGAAGCCGATCCGGTCGCGAGGACCGCCGCATGCGGAATGCGCCGCAGGACAATCAGCGGAATGGTATAGATCAGACTCTCGCCCAACATGCCGGCCAGGACCCAGATGTCGAACTTCCACGGGTGTTTGGCCACGAGGTGGCAGGCCAACAACACCGCCACGGTCAGCAGGGTTGGGGCGGGGAAGTAGCCGCTGACGCCGATGGTTCGAACGAGCGACTCGATCAGCCACGCGGCCACCAGTTGCTCATTGGGACTGGTTGGTCCGGCCTGATTGACGAGCCGGCCTATCTCGTAAACCACGAGGAACGGCGTGACGAAGACGAGACTGGGCCAGAAACGAAGGGTGACGTAGTAGTACTGCTGTCCCAGCACCGAATCCGGCGACGGGTAGGTACTGAAGTCGTAGCTTCTGACGCCTTGTTTCCTGGCCATGCGGGCGATTATCGTCCCAGCCGTTTCGTTGGCAATGGTTAGCGGTGTCGGCCCGGCAACGAGGTTGTTGCGGCGGCGGCGGTCCGATTCACGAAATCCTCCGGCGTTGCTCTCTCGAAGGCGGATTGACGCCATGCCGGCGGGCGGTCCGCGGCAGCGTGACCCGTACTTGCGGTTTGTTAAGAACCGCAGGGGGTTGTCAGGACGGATGCAGAGGTGGAAAACAGGGCCGCGGCTTCGAGATGAGGATCAGAGGTCGATCAGTCACACTTGGAAATCGCCAGCAGATAAGGACAAGAGCCAGATCGTTCGGATGGCCTGCTTAAGGTCGAGTCGATGCATCAAACAGGGAAGTGCGGCGCCCAAGGTGACGGAAAGGGCATGCCAGGCCGTTGGCCGCACGGAGCGGGCATCTCAGTCATTGCACGTCTTTTTCACAAACACCTTACACTGCGTTTCTGCTTGCTCATGAGGTTCGCACGCAATCTTCGCTTGAGAGTCAACTGATCGTGAATTCCCATGTGGCGATGTCCGATTATTAGTGGCGAGCCGACGCGCCGGTTGAATTGCGCGTGTCTCGGTCGACGGGAGCGGGCTGGGAAGGCGTCCCCATCTTCCGAGCAGCAAGATGAGGCGAACTGACAAAGATTCTTTCATGCCCAGTGGTCTTTACGAACAGTTGAAAAACGAGAACGCTTTACCCTCTCCCACGGGGGTGGTGCTCAAGCTCCTGCGACTCGCCGGCGACGAGGATTCCACGGTCGAAGCCATCGCGGCCACCATCGAGTCCGATCCTGCCTTGGCGGCACGCGTGCTGAAGCTGGTCAATTCCCCGATTGCCGGTACCTCGCGACGGATCGGCTCGGTATCCCGCGCGGTGGTGCTGCTCGGCCTGCGGACGCTCAAGCACCTCGCGTTAAGTATCTCGCTCATTTCGAATCACCGGACCGGGCGCTGCGAGAACTTCGATTTCACACGTTTTTGGAGGGAATCTGTTGCAAGAGCCGTATCGGCACAGCATCTGTTTGCCCGGCTGGGAGGCCTGCCGGCCGACGAGGCATTCACCCTGGGTCTGCTCGGCAAGATCGGCCAGTTGGCGTTGGCGGTGGGATGCCCGGAGCAGTATGCCCGGGCTCTGGCTCGGGCCCGGGCCGATGATATACCCGGTTTGCTCGAGATCGAACGGGAGATTTTTGGAACGGACCACAACGATCTGTCGGCGGACATGATGAGCGGCTGGCATGTGCCGGACGCTCTCTGCGAGATCGTTCGCAAGCAGGACGCCGCGGATTGGCGGGGTACGAACGCCGTTGCCCCGGCCGACGTTACCCGCGCCACATTGCGTCTTGCCTCCCTGATTGCGGCCGCATTAAACCGGCGGGAGGCGGACCCGGATCTTGCAGCCGGGCTCGAACACCAGGCCGGCCTGCTTGGGTTGACGGCGGCGGAGCTCAGCCGACTGATGGACGCCGTCCGCGAAGAGTGGCTTGAGACGACAGCGATGTTTTTGTTGAAGCCCGACCAGACATCGGAGATCGAGCAGGCCCGAGTCGGCTCTTACGGGCGGGCGTATCGTCAAAGCGACGTCGTATCTCCGACCGCGTCGGAAAAGAATGCACGACCAGCGGGCGGTGATTCGCTGCGGATTCTGGTTGTTGAAGACGATCCTGACCAGTTGGCCCTCTTGACCAAGCACCTCGGCGAGGCAGGCTACCGGGTGATGACTGCTTCAAACGGCGCCGAGGCGATATGCGTGGATCTTGCTCAAGCGCCTCAGATGATCATCACCGACTGCCAGATGCCGGGGATCGACGGACTGGAACTATGCCGCAGGTTGCGATCGCAGGAAGGCGCGGAACTGGCGTACATCATCATGCTGACCGGCTACCTGGACAGGACGCAGATGGTGGAAGCCCTTAACGCCGGGGCGGACGACGTTCTCTCCAAGCCGTACGGTCGCGAGGAACTCCTGGCCCGGGTACGTGCGGGCCAGCGGGTGGTGCGGCTCAAGGCCAGCCTGGCGGCGCGTGCCCTTGAGGTCTCCGCCTACAACGTCAAGCTCTCGGCTTACAACGACCGGCTGCAAGTCATGGCCAGCCAGGACGAGCTTACCGGATTGTTCAACCGGCGGGAGGCGATGCTTTCCCTGGCGGAGCACTGGGCGTTATCGGTCCGCCAGAACAGTCCGCTCTCGTGCGTCATGGTCGACATTGATCGGTTCAAGCGTATCAACGACAGGTACGGCCACAGGACGGGCGACCTGGTGCTGGTCGAAACGGCCAATCGCCTTCGGTCGACGGTGAGGGCTGGCGAGAAACTGTGTCGGTTCGGCGGCGAGGAGTTCCTGATCGTCTGTCCGGGCTCATCCGCCGAGGCATCGCGGCGGCTCGCCGAGCGGCTTCGGAAGGCGGTTGCGTCGAGCCCCATCAAGGCCAGGGGAGACAAGTGCAACGTTACGATCAGCCTGGGGGTTGCCGAACGGGACGAGGAGATGAGCTCGTCAGACGATTTGCTCGCCGCAGCCGATGCGGCTTTGTACGCCGCCAAGCGAGCGGGCAGAAACCGCGTGCATGTGGCGGGCCCGCGCGAGCGAGACCCGGCTGGCAAGGGGTGAGACGGCTGCCAGGCCTGACGCTGCGGCTTGCACGAACAACCGGCTTGGCACGATCCGTGCAACGCGCATCGGGATGATCCATCGCCGGCCGAAGCCTGCCTGGCGAGTCGTTCCGACCTCTGCGGCCCTGGGCTTCAGTAATTCCTCCCGCATACGGCTCCGCGGCAACGGCACGGTCGGCGTAGCACGTAAGTCTTTTTTTCATAATGGTTTACAATACTATTGGGTTCGTTTGGCGCCAGCGGTTTTTCGGCGTCCAGGGTTCAGCAATCAGGAAGACGGGTGTCACAACGGGACGTGGCCGCCGGATTCTTTACCCATTTTCTCCAGATTGCGCAGGCTTGGGTTGGTTTGGCGCCGGGGAGGTGTGGACCATCAGGTCTCGGGTTTCAGCCAGACACGCCCGGGGCAGGCCTGCGCTTGGCCGAGTGCCGAACGCAGACCGCTGATCGCTTCTGGCGGGTGGGTTCCTTTGGAGAAACGACTTGTCAAAGAACGTTGGCCTGCGGGCAGCCGGAGGGCGTGTACGGTCCCAGCCGGTTGAGGACGGTATGCCGGTGGAGTATCTCCGCCGGTCCCGTTGGGAGGATAACAGGCGGGGGTGCTCGGGCAAGAAGGATGCAAGCGGAACGCGGAGGGGAGAAGCTTTTAGCTCTTAGCTGTTGGCTCTTAGCCCAGCCGGACGTGGGGGCCAGAGAGTGCCGGACGGGGAGGGGAAGCCGAAGCGCGGAATGGGCGGAAGATACAACAGGCAAGACGGGGTATCGGTTCTCAGTGGTCGGTGATCTGCCCCAACGGGTTCTGGACATTATGGCGATGCGCAGGGATAGGCAGTGTCGACCGCTGATCGCTGAGTGCCGGCGCCTTTTTTGTGCCCGCAGATCACGCGGATTGACGCGGATAAGGAACGCGTGGGGGGCAGACTGCTCTTCGAAGCCGCGGTCCGTCGCGCGGTATGAGCAATTCCCCGATCATTTCGGTTGAGGGTCGACCGCCGACAGCTTCGGTTTAGCCTCTTCCATCGGGACTGGTGCGCATTTTGCGCGCATGTTTCCGGATCGCGGTACGCTTGGGTTGCGGCCCGCAAAAAGGCGGTCCGCCTTGGGATTGGATATGTGGGCATGTGGCCCATGCTACCGGGCAAACACCCCATGGTCCAGCTTGACGTTGCAGGCATGAACAGGTTCGTTGATCGCAGCCGCGCGTTCTTCTGATCGCCCTGCCTGGAAAGCTTCAGGCAACCACAAGAAGGGTTCAGGCGCCATCGTGAGACACGAGACCGGACGGGTTCGTTTTTGGGGGCGACTGTCTTGAGCCACTATTCCGCCGTCTTCATCCTTGCCGGCCTTCGCGGCCGCCCCTGCGGACACAAATGTTCTCCGGTTCCGGGCGTCCGCCCGTCTGAGCCATCGAGGCCGACCCGCCGAAAGGCCTCCCGGAGATCAGGCACTGAGGCAGCGCATCTGGTTCCATTCCGGTCACCGTCTGGTTCATGCTTGACATTTCAGTACTCGCCACGCGAATCAGACGCGAGCACCAGCTCTCCTGGGATGTCAAGGGTTCATCGTTCGGACCCGATCACATGGGTGCGTGACAGTGTGGGCGTGTATGCCGACCGGTCGAGGTTGGGCGAGGAGCCTCCTTCAGGGGGTGTTCCCGCCAAGGGCGGGCTGATAGACCGGGCGATATACGGGCGGTTGGTGGTCGGCCGGGGTTGTAGCCCGTTTTAGAGGGCTTACCGAGGTATCTTGGGTTCGCCCGTGGTGAGGGGGGAAGGTGTCGGTGTTGTGGTCGGGGCTGCCGGATCAGGGGGTAGCGATCCTGCTCGACGTTTTGTGTGCCGACGAGGGCGTCGGCACTACTTGGGGCGTTGGCGCTACTTGGGGTGTCGGCACTACGCATGTTGCCGGTCGATGGCGTCGGCGAGAAGAAGTTTGTG
>Ga0116145_1001430_pt1 | contig 23906 bp, 21 predicted proteins | sample AD_JPNHG1_MetaG_FD_89747 | JGI IMG/M metagenome (GOLD analysis project Ga0116145, IMG submission 89747) | Active sludge microbial communities of municipal wastewater-treating anaerobic digesters from Japan - AD_JPNHG1_MetaG | ecosystem: Engineered > Bioreactor > Anaerobic > Digestate | place... | reverse complement strand
GACAGCATCGCCGAATCCGGCAAGGACCAGAACCTGGACACCCTGGACGGAGAGTTCTCCATCGTGCCGCAGGATGACGACATGAGCGGCATGGGCAGCGGCGGCGATGAATCCGGACAGGCCATCGAGCACCAACCCAGCAACCCAATCCCGCAACCCACCGGCGAGCCCACCATGGCCGACGCCCTCGCCAGCGTGCGCGAAGGCGACCTGGACATGGCGCGCGACATCGCCCGGAACCTGCTCCCGGACGAAGCCCAGGAAGTCGAGGCCGCCATCGCCAAGGCGACGGCACCGAAGCAAACCCGCCAGCGCGGGACGATGAACGTCGAATAAACAGAGAACGGGGCGACTGAGGATGTCGCCCCATAAAGGACAAATTCATGAACACAGCATTGTTCTACGACACAGAAACCAGTGGCCTTCCGCTGTTCAAGGAGCCGTCTGAGCACCCGGGCCAGCCGCATATTGTGCAACTTGCCGCAATCCTAGTGGACATGGACACAAGAAAGACAATCGCCTCTATGGATGTGATCATCCGCCCGAACGGCTGGGTCATCCCAGACAATGTGGCGGCTATCCACGGCATCACCACGGAACACGCCATGGATGTCGGAATTGTCGAGGAACTAGCCGTCGAAATGTTCTTGCAGTTTTGGCAAGGACGCCGGCGGATCGGCCATAACGAGAACTTTGACGCCAGAATCTTGCGCATCGCCCTGAAACGCTTCTTTACCGAGGAAGTGGCGGATCGCTGGAAAGAAGGTAGCTCCGGATGCACAGCAATCCGCGCGACGCCAATCTGCGCCCTGCCGCCCACCGAGAAGATGAAGGCCGCGAAACGCTTCCACCACAAGACCCCGAACCTGGGCGAAGCCTACCGGCACTTCCACGGCAAGGATTTTGACAATGCCCACAGCGCCATGGCCGATGTCATGGCCTGTCGCGATGTCTGGTTCGCCATCGATGACATGGAGAAAGCGGCATGAAACTCACCCACCTGAAAATCACCCACTACCTGGGCGCCCGCTCCATCGACGCCGCCCTGGCGCATCCCATCACCCTGTTCGCCGGCCGCAACGGCGCCGGCAAGTCCTCCATCGTGGAAGCGGTGCGCCACGCCATCACCGGGGACAGCACTCGGGTGGCGCTCAAGAAGGACTACGGCCAGCTCATCACCGAGGGCCAGGAAGTCGGCTCGGTGGAAGTGCAGGACACCCTGGACGGTTCCTTTTCCGTGGTGCTGCCGTCCGGCAAAGGGGTGCATCACGCCAACCCGGCCTTGCCCTACGTGCTCGACCACCACGCCTTCTCCCGGATGGCGCCCAACGACCGCCGCGCCTTCCTGTTCAACCTGATGAAGATCAAGACGGACGGGGCCGAAGTGCTGGATCGTTTGATAAAGCGCGGCTGCGACGTTGATAAAGCCAAGGCCATCGCCCCCCACCTGTCCGCCGGATTCGATGCCGCCGCCAAGGAAGCCCAGGCCCAGGCCCGGGAACAGAAGGCCTTGTGGCGCAACATCACCGGCGAGGCCTACGGTGACAAGAAGGCGCCGGGCTGGAAGGCGCAAGCGCCGGAGATTTCCCACCTCGATCTGGTTGCGCAACAGTCCGTCATCGACGGCATTACCAAGATGATCGACGCCGCCAACCAGGATCTGGGAGCCCTGAATGCCAAGGTCAGCGCGGCGAACAACGTCCGCGCCAAGCTCGCCAAGGCCCAGGAAGACGCGGGAAAGTACGCGCGCATCGCCGACAAACTGCAACGCGACGAGAAGGAACTGACCGAGTGGAAGGCCAAGGTCGAGGACACCCGGGCCAAGGCCGCCGGCGGCCTCATCGAGGCCCATCACGCATGCCCGCACTGCGAAGGGCTGATACAGATCAGGAACGCCATGATAGTGAAGTACGTCATGCCGGAATCGGTGCCGGACGCGGAAGCAGCGGCGCGCCTGCCCGAGTATGAGAAAGCCATGCGCACCCTGGAAAACGCCGTCGCCAATGACGAGCGGGATCTGTTCATCGCGGATAACGCCGCCAAGTCCATCGAGGAACTGGAGAAGCAGATCGGCGAGGCCCCGGCGGAAATGGCACTCATGGCCGCCGTCGCAAAGGTGGACGAGCTCAAGGCGGAACGCAAGCGCGCCAGCGAAGAAATGGAAACCAGCCGGCGCTTGCACCGGCAACATGAGGAAGCCGCGAACAAGACCGCATCCGCCCAGATCCACCATGACAACGTGCAAGCCTGGGGCAAGATCGCCGACGCCATGGCGCCGGACGGCATCCCGGGAGAACTGTTGACCGAGGCGCTGGAGCCGATCAACGCGCGCATGTCCATGGCGTCAGTATTTGGTCAGCGCACCGTAGTCATCACCACCGACATGGAAATCTTACTCATGGACATCCGGCATGGTGGACGACCGTATTCGCTCCTGTCCGAGTCAGAACAGTGGCGCGCGGATGCCGTCATCGCCGAAGCCATCTCGCACCTGTCCGGCCTGCGCCTGCTGGCGCTGGATCGAGCCGACTTGCTGGACATGGCTGGGCGCACGGATCTGCTTTATTGGCTGGACGACCTGGCCGAAGCGGGCGAGATCGACACGGCCCTGGTCTTCGCCACGCTCAAGGCCGTGCCCACCGGATTGCCGGACAACATCCGTGGGATATGGGTCGAATCCGGTGTCGCGGATGATGTTGCGGCAGAGACGCAAATGCTGGAAGCGGCCTGACATGAAAATCACCCTCGACACCTGGGCCAAACAACGGTTCGACCCTCCGCCCCACGTCAACACCCTACGCGCCTGGGCGAGGGATGGGAAGATCATCCCGGCCCCGGTGAAGATCGGGCGTGCCTATTTCGTGGAGGCTAAGGCGATGCACGTTGAGGAGGTGATTCGTGGCGGGGTGATGGGGTAAGGATGCGCCTGTTGGGCGCGGAAAGGATTGAGTCAGATGTTGCCTAACGACATTTCCCGCTGCGGCGGTGTTGGGAGCTACGAGGAAGGCTGGCGCGAAGGCTGCGAGGACTGCGCACGGCGCACCGATATTTCGGATGATGAAACGGTGTACCAATGGATTCTGCCACCTGAAATCATTGCTTTCTGGTGCCAGTTCCACATTGCGAACAGCTAAGCGGCGCTCTGCGTCCGCTTGAGCGCACGGTTAGGCGTGGTGAACGAAGGCACAAAGGAGGATATATGTGCAACTGCAAGACGGAAATTGAAGCGCAACTGGTAGAGCACTTTAAGGCGAAGCACCCAGAAGCGGATGGGCACCAGGCAACGCTTGAGGGCTACGGATTAACGGTGATCGGCAACACGATGACGCTGCAACCCTACATGCCAATCAAGTACGGGGCGGGCCACGCAAACAAGAAGACCGGCCTTGAGCGATGGAAGACCGAGAAAGGCTCAATGAGCTTTCGCTTCTGCCCATTCTGCGGCGAGAACTTGCACGCGAAGCGTGACGCCTAACAATAGAATATAGGGAGCGTGCAAGGTATGGCCTACAGAAAAACCACGCGCTACACCAAGCAACTTGCCACCATGCGCGAGGCCAAGGCCAGAAAGCGACTGGCAGATCCAGCGCCGGGTTCGGCGGATGGAGGACACAACAGCGCTTTTCGCACCAATACAAACAATAACTTAGTGATGTATTTTCAGGACGGAATTTCCTGAATGAATCGGCGCATCCGGTCCAACTCCGGAAGAGCCGGATCGCGTCATGCAGTAACCCGCAATAGAATCGCCCTCACACAACAATTGAATGGGGCGAGCAGATGACAGCAGAATTCATTGTGCTGGTGTTCTGGGGAGGGTTGATATTCGTTCTTGCCAAAGCCCCAAAGGAATTCGTCATGATCATGCTCACCCTATCATGGCTGGGCATGTTCCTCGTCATCCTTTGGGCTATCGGTCGGCTGGCTTTCAAGCTACTGTTTGGCTGACCCGATCTGCTGATTGAACTGCTCCATCAACTCTTTGGTTCTCTGTTCGATTTCCTTGGCTCTTTCGGAGTCGCCTTGCTCGATCGCCTTCCGCTTGGCGGAACGAAGCTGCTGGACATTGCTTTCGTATGCGCCGACCGCGCGGATCATCTCTGCCTCCGGGTTGTCTGCCAGATACTGCTGGGCGCCATCCGTGTCGCCATTCTCCATGCGGCCCATGTACTCCGCCTTGTGGCGTTTCATGTCGCGGATGTTGTCGTAGAACCGGGAATTCATGGCCGAACTTGACTGCGTGTTGCCATACAGGCGGCCGGCCAATGGGATCTTGTGCGGCGGCAACTCTTCACCGGTGAACAGGGATTCGACCGACTGATACAGCTTGTTGCCTTCCCGCCCCACGCCACCGGTGACCTGGCCCCATAGGTAATCGATCTGGTCCGGTGTCGGGCTGATCTTGCCGGCCGTGTATTCGCTGCCGCCGGTGGACAGGTTGATCGCGTAGGCGATGGCGGTGGATACCGCCGAAGCATTGTCCTTCGCCATGGCGAACCCCGGCTCCGGGTCCGTGTTGCTGAACTTCTCCTTGGCAATGGGCTTGCCGGTCCAATCCTTGTTTTCGATGATCGCCGCCATGGGATCGAACACGGTCGGCAATACCGTTTGCGTGGACCAGCCGGCGGAACCAATCGGGTTGAACGCCTCGAACGTGATGCCCATCAGGTCGATGACACCCTCTATGGCGGAGCCACGCCGCCCCATGAGGGTTTCGGTGGCGATGCGGCCGATATTGGGAATGACGTGGAAGCCGAGCGGCATCGGAATCGAGATGTACTTGCCATCCATCAGCGGAACCACGATGTTGCGCTCGCGGATGAACTCGGGCGGCTCGTCGTCGTCGTACCCCGCCATCGCCAGCGCGACCGCCTGCATCACGCCCAGCATCACGCCGCCGCCAATGATCTTCTTGCCGACACCGGAAACGCTGTACTTGCCGGTCACGTGATCGCGCCGGGTCAGCGTTTCTCCGATCCGCGCCGTACCTTGCGTGGCGGCATTGAAGAAGGCGTACAGCGCGCCGGCCTGGGCGCCCCATGCGCCCTTGCGGTTGAAGTTCACCGTCATGTTCTTGGCCAGGCTGGCGGCCTGCTGTTTGCTCATGCCGCTGTCCACGGCTTCCTTGTAGGCGGACAGGCGCACCGCGTTCTCCATCGCCAGGTTGAAGTCGGATAGCCAGTTGAACAACGGCGTGGCGGCTTTCTGTATGGTCACCAGCGGAACCTTGAGCGCGCCGTTCGCGGTGAAGAACTGTCCCCACTTGCTTTCGGTCCAGGATGTCGGGTCCATGACCTGCTGCATGGCGTTGGCGCGCTCGTTGCTGGTCCTGAACATGTCGCGGTATCCGGTCTGTCCGCCTTCTTTCGTGAACTCCTCCCAAAGCGTGGCCCAGGGTGAAGTTCCAACCTGGCCTTTGCGCTCCTTGCGGGCGTCAGAATAAATGCCCGCCACGGCGGAAGCGATCCGACGCGGGTTAGTCACCACTCGTTCCTTGCCCTTCAGCGCCGTGCTGCTCAGGTTGAGCGCGCCCGTGCCCATGTCCCGGATCAGGTTGACCACGCCGAACACCGGGTTGTACTGCGTGTTGATGGCCGAGAAGTAGCGCGTCACGGCAGCCGCCGATCCCAGCCAGCCTTCCAGCATGGGGATGTCGATGTTCTTCATCGACTTTGCCAGGCGCACGGCGCGCTCATCGTTTTCGTTGAGCACGATTGCGCGCTCTTGCACGTTGCCGTTGCTGTCCTTGATCTTGGCGATGATGACGTTATCGCGGGTCCGGTAGTTCGGCACTTCGCGGGTTTCCACCAGGCCGGTCTGTTCGTTCAGAACGCGCTCTTGCGGGATCTTGTCCAGCGTCCAGAAGTCCGGCGCCGTGTTCAGCTTCACCAGGCCAGCAAGCGACACCGCCACACGGTTCTTCTCGCCGCGCACAATGGCCCGTTCGCGCTGGGTGGCGATGTTGGCCAGCACGTCGGCCACGGCCCGGGTAGAGCCGGTGCGATGCTTCGCCTCGCGTCCCTTGATCGAGAAGCCCTGGCCGATGCCCATGCCGCCGTCGCGGTCCTCGCGCATCAACGGAACGTAGTGCTGGAACATGTCGGCCCAGCCTTGCACCGTATCGCGGTTCTCCAGGCCATAGGACACATACAGGTCGCGCGTCTTGGCGATCATGCGATCAACCTGCCGGGCGATGGCGTCCAACTGATTGCGCTGGTCCTGGCTCAAGCCGGCGAGGTAGTCATCGGCTTCCAGGTCGGTCATGCCGGAACCCTTCGGCTGCCCGGTCACGTCATCGACCATGACGCCAGGATCGCGCTGCTCGATCAGTGCATTGGCTTCCTTGGCGTGTCGCGCCCACAGGTACTTGTCCAGATCGGCAATCGACACTTTGCGCAGGGCCATTTCGCGCAGCATGGGCGCCAGTTCCCGGTCGGCGAAGTCCTGCACGCGCTTGGCGGTGCGGCCATGGAACAGCTCTTCCTGCATGTAGGTGTTCCACTTGTCTGCGATCTGCCGGCCGGCATCGGTAATGCCCTGGATCGCCCGCTTCAGATCGATGTGCTTGTCCTGGAGCTTGAAGATGATGTCGTCCATCTTCGACGGCTCGGGCGTGTTAAAGACGGATTGATTGCCGGACGCGCCGCCTTGCAGGTTGGCGGATTGCTGGGACGGCGGCGGAGCGGGCGGCGATTGCTGCACGCCGGGAAGTTGGGATTGGCCGGCGCGGGAAAGCATCACATCCGCCGGATGCTTCTCGCGCCACAACTTGGCCAGGTTCTCAAACACCTTGTAGTCCTTGGCGGCCAGGTCTTCGATGCCCTGGAAGCCACGCATGCGCGCCTCGGTATTCAGCCACTTTTCTTGAGCCGGTAGGTCGTCGGCGAGTTTGCGGGCATCCGCCTCGCGCATCGCGTCCATCTTCTCGCCATTGCGTTCGAGCAGGGCGATCTTGTCCAGGGTTGGCTGGTTCCAGATCACGAAGTTGTAGGTGCCGCCTTCCTTGGCATCGGCCACGGCACGGATCAACTCCGGCGAGGCATCGTAACCGGACAGGTCATTGCTCAATGCCGCGCTCACGGCCTGGGCCGGGTAATCGAATCCGAGCCAGTCGTCGTTCTTCAGGGCGCGCAGCAGAGCATCGTTCTTCGGGGATAACTTGCCGGTGCCGATCAGTTCGGCGACTTCGCTGGCATCGGCGTCTTCCGGGAGTTCGGCAAGGAATTCGCGCTTGATGTCTTTCAGCGGGCGGTTCCGGCTTTGGCCGTCCAGGTAGCGGTTGCCGACGATGCCGATGCTGGCTAGGTATTCGCTGGCGGCTTTCTTGCCTCCGAGTTTGTTTTTTAGCGTTTCATATAAGAATGCTCCAGTCGGGCTACCAGGAGTGTCGCCCCATTCATCGGTAACCCACCTATCACGCACTTTACGACCAATATCGTCACCACCGCTATTTAGCAAACTCTTCACCTCCGGCGTCTGCTCACTAAGTGGTTTGTCCCAATCCAGCAGGTGCTGGAGAACTTCGTCTGGGATGTCGAGTTGGTAGAGGGAGCTTTCGTTTACTGGCTTCAATTCCTTCGCTTGCGCGATGGCATCGGAAATATCTTTGTCGGAGTATTCAGGCCACATCTGCTTCATGAATGCCGCTTTCTTGGCGTCATCCGCATACCTGTGCCGGATTGAAACAGCCGCCGCGAGTAGGCCGGTTGGTGGCATTGGACCATACTGCTCCATCAGGTAATACTTCGCCACGCCTTGCGATTGCGCGCTGTACCATCCCCACCCATAAGCCTGCGCCCCTTCCCCAGTACCTATCTTATCCAGCCTCGGGCGACCATGCGGGAATCCGTGTTCAGGCACCCAGATGTGCGGCGTTCCGTGCCAGACCCGTTGCAGCGCAGTGCCGCTTGCCACCTTCCCGACCCGCTTACCACCTTTCACCCAGCCGCGCGCCGCGTTCACCACATCGGCCACCAGAAGATCGGCCTGTCGCTGCCCGTCCAGGCCGGCCTTGAGCAGGCTGTCGATGCGGTCGGCCAGGGCGGTGAAGCCATGGCCACGGAACCAGTCGCGCACCACCTGCGCCAGCCGGCGCCAGCCGGTCAGCTTCACCAGCTCGGCGGGCTCCATGTCGGCCAGGATTTCTTCCACGGCCGCCACGTTGGACGCCAGGCCCAGCTTCTCGCGCAGAGCCGTGGCCTGTTTGCGGATGTTGGCGTTGGTCGCCCAGATCGACTGGAGCACCGGGTCCAGATCCATGCCGAACACGGCGCGCAGGCCGTAGTGGGTGATCTCGTGCACGGCAAGAACGTGCTCGGCGCGCGCCTCGTCGGCCAGGCCGGAGGCGAACAGGTAGATTTCGCCCTCGTGGGCCGCGCCTTCCACATCATCCAGCGCGCCGGCCTGTTCGATGAACTCGCGCAGGCGGGCTTGGGACGGGTTGTTCAGGTCCAGGGCCATGGGCGAAGTCAGCACATGCACGGTCGGCAGGTTGTTCATGGACTTGCGCACCCGGTCCACCATGGCATTCAGGTCGCGCAGGGCGATGCCTTTCCCTTCGCCACGGGCAAACAGCGGCATGCCTTCGCGTTCCAGTTTTTCGCGCAATTCGTTGGGGATGGGGAAGCCTGGTTGTTTCCCGCCTTCGGTCTCCACTGCGCTGACTTTCCCACCGCCGATCTTCTTCAGCACGTCGTTCGCCACCTGCGGCACGATCTGGTCATAGAACGCCCGCATCCCTTCGCCTCCCACGCGCAGGCCTTCACCCTCGAAGCGGGTCTTACCGGCGATGGCTTCCTTGGCGATGTCCTTGCCGACCACGTTGGACAGTTCCGGCTCGGCCACGGTGCGGTCGATGGCGCGGGCGCCGTCCTTCATGGCGGTGACGCGGTATTGCTGCACGCCGGATTCGATGCCGTAGGGCTCGATGTCGAGGCGGTCAACCTGCTTGGAGAGGTCGTACAGGTTGGCGTTCTGCTCGCCCGTGCCGAAGACGATGCCGTCGGCGCCTACGTCTACCGCGTGGCGGATGGCGCGCTTGATGCCGAGGGCGACCCAGGCTTTGGTATCGGTGACGAAGGGCGCGGTTGGGACGCGCTGGCTTTGAGCCGTCTCCCCAACGTGCTGCGCTTGCAAACGTGCCTGAGCAACTTCAAGTGCCTTGGCTTCGTCGGCATCAGGTAGTGCATAGTCCTGGACATTGGTAATGAAGTCGCCGTTCTGGTCGCGCACCTCCCAGTACCCATCTTGCCGCGTTGCTGTTGTCGCCTTGCGAGGCGATTCGTCAACTTTGAACCCTTCCTTCTTCCCGGCCTGCCCCCAGTCAGACTGCACCTCACCCACCCGCACATACCGCTTGCCATCCGCGCCCATGACTTCATCCAGGCGGACGTGGACAAGGACGTTGGGGGTGTCTGGCCAATGGGTAGAACGGAATTGTCCCTCCCCTTCTTGCCGAAGTGCGCGAATTTCTCGCCCGCCGCCAAGCAAGGCGTCCATGCGTTCGGCTTTATCGCGTGAATCCCACACAGGACCGTCGTACCTAGTGCCATCCGGGCTCATTACTGCGTACTTGAACTTGTCTTTGCCCAATCCAGGCAACGTCACCAATATCTCCCGGTACGTTCCGGGGATGCCGCCTTTGTAGGAGGAGTCCCAGTAGCCGGAGAACTTTGTGTCTCCTCCACCAAAGTTTCCTGCCACATCATGGATTTCATTTCCGGTCATCTCACCGTCTTCCATGACCATCCGGAAGCCGCGATCCTTGGCCTTTTCGTCGTGGTCATTGTCTTCCGCGAAATCCTGCATCGCGGCGAACATCTTCTCTGCCTCATCCTGCGTGGCGCCCTGGCGGCGCATTGCTGCCATATAGCGCACGCGGACCGTTCCCATAGGCATGGTTTCTGCCTTCACCACATCCTCAACCACCACCCCGTTCCCGCTCAGGTAATCCGCAATCTCCGCCTTCGTCACCTTGTCCTTGCCGCGCAGGGCCAGGTAATCCAGCACGCCGGAGAATTGCAGTTCGTCGTCCTTCACGCCCAGGCTGGCCTTGTTGCCTTGGAGCCACAGGCGCCACTGCTCGCCCGGCATGGTGTCGCGCTTGGCGGATTGGATGGCTCGGTTGAGGGGCGAGTACCAGGGAACGGCGCGGGACAGGCGCGGCGCTTCGGTGGGCTTGTCGCTTGAGTTGGCGGCGGCTTTTACTGCCTCGGCCATTTTCCTTTCTGCGCGTTCCAGTTTGGCTTTCAGGTCGGCAATAACGTCGTGTGGAGATTGGATTCCTTTGAATCCGCGTTCTGCCATTCGTTTTTCTTTCCACGAAAGCTCAAGCGTCTTTTTTTCTCCGGCAACATAGAACGCATCGTCCGAACGTCTGCGCACCATCGCATCGCCCATTCGCGCCCATATCCCTTCAACAGTGATTGGCGGGTATGGCATGGCGTCTACTTCCGCCTTGGCCTTGTCGTATGCGTCGGCGACAGGTTCCAACTCGGCGATTGCCATCTTGATCTTGGCGACTCGCTTTGCCGTGTTGGCAACACCCTTCACCGATAGGCTTCCGGATTCCGCAAATCCAAGCAACTGCAATGCAGTTTCAAGACTTACGGTTTGCTCATTTCCGGCCTGCGCCACAGTGAATTTGTGGACAATATCGCGGCCTGTTTCGACATTGGTTTCGGCATTGTCCCAGTCCGATTCGCGTCCTTCTCGGTCTTCTCCAAGACGGTCAACGTATGCGTAAGGCTTCCAGGCCCATTCATAGCCTGTCAGCTTCGCGCCAGTCGGGCCGGTTATACCATCGAACGCGATGCGTGTTTTCGGCTTTGAGCGCGTAGCTTGTGATGGTGTAGATGTATTGGCGGCAGGTTGGCCCACTGGGGTTTCCCTGCTGGTCGCCGGTTTCACTGCCTGGCTGAATAAATCGACCTGCCCCCCCACCGGTGCACTCGCCGCGGCGAACATATCCATCTGCCCGCCGGCATCGCCAGATTGATGGGCGTCGATGGCCTGTTGCGCCGCCTTACGGTAGACCTCATCCGGGATCTTGTTCCACAGGGTCTTGAACTCGGGGATGGCCTTGAGCGCGTTCTTCACGTAGCGCATCAGATCGCGCACATCGAACCCCACCTTGGTCAGGCCGGCGCCGAACAGTTTCACCAGGGTCGGCATCAGGTTGGGCGTGTCCTCCGGCAGCATGCGGTTGACGCCAGCCAGGTTGCGGGCGATCACCCCCAGGTCGGCCAGGGCCGCATTCCAGTTTGCGTCGGCCTGCTCGCGCGCATCCATGCCCACCGTCGCGCGGTAAGCGGCCTGCATCAAGTCCGCCTTGCTGGGCGCCTGCGTTTCTCCCAGCAGGGACGATTGCCCGGGGTTGCCGGCGGCGTTCAGTCCGTCGAAATAGGACTGCATGAAGTCGGCGATCTTGCGCGGGCGCCGCGTGTTGTCCGCCAGGAAGCGGATCAACGCGCGAGTTTCCGGCGTGTGCTTCTCGCCGAACATGCCTTTCTGGGCCAGGGCATCATCCACCGAAGTGCCGGATTCCTTGAGCCTGGAAAGTTCTTCCACGGCGGCCATCAAATCCGGCGTGATGTCGGCATTGAACAGGGCGCCGTCCTGGATGGCGGCGCGCGCCTTCGCCACTTTGGGCGCGGCCTGGGTCAGCGCCTTGCCGATATTGCGCAGGTTGTCGTCCAGACTCTCGACCATGCGTTGCAGCACGCCGGAATCCCCGTAGGCCTTAGCCAGCACGGCATTGCGAATCCGCGCATAGCCGGATTGCGACAGGGCACCGCTGGCATCCATGAGGCCGGCGCGTTCTGTCGGCGCCAGGTTGCCCATGAATCGGCGCACGAAATCCCGCGACGTGCCGGTGGTGAAGTCGCCATTCTCGTCCGGGGTCAGGTCGTCCAGGTTGTCGATGCGCGCGGCGTCGGAACGGGCCTGCTCGCTGGGAGACATCTGCGCCACGGTGGTGGCATTGGCCTGGCGCGCAAACTCGGCACGGTCCACGGGCGTGGTGCGCACCCGCACCAGCACCGGCTTCCTCATGGTATCCACCCATTCCGGTGAAACCCCGAAGCGGTCCGCGTTGGTTTTCAGGAATGTCTTGTAGTCCTCGGCCTTCTGGCCGTTGGCCTGATAGACCCGCTTTAGTGCAATCGTACGTGCATTGCCGGACTCGATTAGTCCATCCAGGCCGACAATCGGGGCGCCGGTCGCAGCGTCCGGGGATTCCCCCAGGCGGGCCGGGTCCAGTTTCTGGACGATGCTGGAGATCTGCATCTCCGAGGCTGCGCGCTCGCGCTCGCGCGGCTGGAGTTCGGCGGGGTAGCGCGCATCCTTGCGCAAGTTGGTGTCATGTGACGACACCAGATCGTCCGCTTCCATGAGCGCGAACGTGCCGTCCAGTTTGGCCCCCGTCTCGGTGGAGAACGACACAGGCGCCCCTGGGGTGTGGACCGGCCAATCCTTGGCCAGGTCAGCGCGCTCCTGCGCGATCTCAAGTTGGCGCGTAACAATCTCCTGGCGCTCTCCGTCGAACATGGGGCCGTACCCATTATCCGGACTCAGTTCCATCTTGCGCGCCTTGAGATTAGCGGCCTCCTTGTCCAGTTCGGCCACCCGATCCAGCGCATTCGGCGCGCGCGGCTTGAGCAATTCCGCGCCCGGGTCGGCCTGGTTCAGCGGCGGCGGCGCGGCAAGGGGGGAAGCCCCGGCGGCGGTAGGGGGGAGGCTTGAGGGGGAAGTGCCGGCCGGCGGCGGGGTCGGCGTGGCGGGTTGGGTCGATCCGCCACCCATGGCACCTTTCCCGGCGGACCATGCGGCCGAAGGAACCTCAATGCCAGCGCCTCCGAGTTCTCCCAGCATTTCCTGTCCCACATCGGCCAGGTCTACCGAACCGTATCCAGCGTACTGCCCAGCCGCTTCTGACGCGCCACCACCGGCCACATCGAGGCCAACCGCTTTGGCCCCCGTTCCGATCTTCTGCGGCAGGGTGCGTGTCTTGAGGATTTCCTTGGTTCTCTGGGCGATCTGCGCCGCATTCGCCCCCGCGCCCAGTTCCGCACGCGCGGCTTTTTCTGCGGCCCGCGCCGGACCCGTAGCCAAGCGCCCGGCCCCCATGGTGAAAGCGGCATCCACGGCCGAGGTGGTCGTCGCCTTGGTTCGCACATCGGAAAGAGCCACATCCATGAACTTCTTGTCAGCCAACAAGGCGGCGATGTTGTTCTCGCTGGCATCCATCCCGCGCCGTTGCAATTCCTTGCCGATAGCGCCGACGAACTCAGAGCCGGCCTCCATGGGCCACTCACCGGCGAATCCGCCAGCGACACCACCAGCCACCGCACCGACACCAGCACCGACTGGGCCAAATGGTGACCCGGCCATGGCGCCTGCTTTCGCGCCCCCCATCATGCCAACGATGGAAGGCGCCATGTTGGCGATCTGGGATGCCGTCAGGTAGGCGGTTCCCTTGGGGTTGGCGATGGCCTGTTCGCCGACTGTCCAGATGGTTTTGCCGATAGCTGCCAACTTGTCCAGCGGATTGTCTGACCAGGCGCCGGCCTGCTCGTACTCATGCGCCGGCTTGGCGAAAGCCTGCTCGACTTCGGTCAATTCCTTGGGCTTGGGTTTTCTCTGGTCTTGCATAGACTGACTGATCAGCGCCGGGGCGTTCTGATCGAACGATCCGGTTGCAACGTCGCCAGACAGGCGCGCGGCAGTCAACGCGGAACGTGCACCGCCAACCGCCAGGTCGGCGGCGTTGGACAAGAATCCTTGTGGTTTTTCGTCCGGCTGCGCGCCGATCCCATGCTTCTTCAGGATGGCGTCAAATGAATCAACTTCGCCTTGGTCCTGAGATTTGATCCCGTGCTTGGCGAGAATGTCGTCGAACTGGCTCATGGTGGGCACCTGACCTGATAAGTTCAGGCAATGTGCCACGCATGGGGTTGTGCTACGCTTGTTGTGTCCGGGGTCGAACTGGCAGCGTCAAAGTGCGTGGGCGAGGAACGATAAGCCCGTTTCCACGCTGACCCCGGACTTCACTTCACGATGCCGGAACTCCGCGCCGCATCAGTCAATTCCTTCATGGCCTGCGCATTTCCTGCGGCCTTGGCCTTGTTGAAGGCGGCCAGGTAGGCGTCGTATCCACCGCCGCTTTGCTTCGCCTGGCCCTTGTACAGCAGCAGCCCCTTGTTGGTATCCGTAATGCCGTTTTGCACCATCCATTGCAGGAATTCATTTTCTTTTTCGATGTTCCGATTGACGATCTGGCGGCCAGTCATCAAATCGGTAATCGGCTTGCCTTTACTGTCCATCGCAAGCGTTCCGAACGCCTGCGCAACCTCGTTCATTTCCACTTTGTAAGCGGAACCAGACCCCGGCTTGGCGCCCTTGTTCTCGCGCATCCACTTGGTTTCCTCTTTGGTCTGCGCGGCGTTGGCGTAGCTCGCGGCGGCGGAGGCGTTGCTGGCGTTGATGCTGGCGGCGGATGTTTTATCGGCCCGCGCATCGTCGCGCTTTGCGTTCTCGGCATCGGCGTCCATCTTGGCTTTTTGCATGGCCAGTTCAGCCGTCTTGATTCCAGACTCCAGGGAAATAATGGCATCGAAGGCTGTCATGCCTTCGGCCATGAGAGTCCGCCTGCCGTCTTTTGTGACGCCGATCATCTTGAAGCTGGGGGTTTTCATGGATGATTCGGCGGGGACAAGTTCCAGGTCCATGAATTGGTGCTCGCCGCTTTCGTTCCATGCCTTGAGTGCGCCGGCCTTGTCGCCCGCGTTGGCGCGTTTCAACGCCTCCTGTGCGCCCTCGCGCTGGTGCTTCTTCATTAAATCGGCGAACTGAATGGCCTGCAATCCAGTTGGCACTTCGCCAAAATAAGCACCGATCTGACCCGCATTCTTGGCGAATGCGTAGGCATCCGCATTGGGATCTCCGGCATATTGGCGAATGTATCCTGACAGCAGTTCCGCCTTCTTATCGTTCAGCGCCGCCAGGGCATTGGCGCGATCCTGGCCCTGCAAGGCATAGGCCTGCATCTTGAACTGGTTCAGGGTCGCCGCATCCTGTTTCGCCGCTGCATCGAAGTCCACCGGCTTGGGCTTCATGACCTCGCTCATGCCGATCTTGGCGATCTCGGCGCGCGGGGTCTGGGCCGCGCGGTTCACACCCATGGTGGGCTCGTCCGGCGCGCTCGGGTCAGTCGGCACCATCACGGCCTCGCTACCCGGGCTTTGCGCCTGCATGAAGGGCTGGGCGCCCAACTTGGAATAGAAGGCCGCGTTGTTCTCGCGTGCCTGCTTGGCCACGGTGCGGTCTTCCTGGCGCGCTTCGAATTCTTGCCGGCGCATCTCCATGTCCTGGCGCAGGCGCTCTTCTTCCAGCTTCTTCTGCTCCATGGCCTGGCGCATGGACATGCCGCCCATGATGCCGCCAGCGACGGCGCCGAGATTGCTCAGTGTGCTCATGCGTAGCTCCTTTTCTTGACCGCGCCGCCACAGGCATAGCCCGGCTTCTGTGCAAAGCCGCCGGCCCCGTAGCGTTTCGCCAGGCCGGCCGCGTTGATCTTCTCCAGCATCGGCTTCACGCCAGGCATCTTCACGGACTTGGCGTTTACCACGAACTCGCCATCCGACAGCCAGGCCGGGATCTTGTCTTCCGTCTCGCCGCCAGGGCCGTCCACCTTGCCGCCCTGGATCATGTTCTCCCGCTCCACCTCGCCGCCATCGGCGAACAGGCCCAGCAGGCTACCCACGGCCGCCCCGGCGGCGAGCCACGGCATGGCCGTCGCCACACCAGCCAGCGCCTCGGTTCCGGCAGCCACTTCCGCACCAGTTCCCAGCGCGCTTGCTGTCGCCGCTTCGGCGCCGGCAAGCCCCGCGTTCTGGGCGGCCAGCATGGCACCCTGTTCCGCCGATGTACCCAGCGCAATCGTGCCGGCATCGCCCGCCCCAGCCGCCAGTCCGCCGGCCACGTCGTTCATGCCGGCGCCCTTGTATGCCTGGATCGCCCCGGTTAAGTCTTGGCCGGCAGCCGTCGCTTGGGTGCCAAGGCCTTGGGCCGCCAGTTCGGCATTGCCGGTCCAGTTGCCGACGTTCTCCATGATCTTTCCGCCTTGAGCCGACATCTGCTTGGCGAACCCGCCCGGCCCTTTGGTGATCAGTTGCGCGCCCGTCTTCATGCTGCTGATGGACGGTTGCTGTTGTTGCGGAGCGGGTGCGGTGGGCACCTGGACCGGCTGCGTGCCCACCTGGAACAGGCCGCCAGAGGCCATACGCGCACCGTAGCCCTTGATCGGCTTCTTGACCTCGCCGCCGTCGCGCATGGTCAAAGCCATGTAGCCCAGGCTGGCGACGTTGGACAGCCCCTGGCTTTCCTGCGCCGACTGGTTCTGCTTGGCCTGGCCGATGCTGGCGAAACCGCTTGCCGCGTTGCCGGCCTGTGCCGCCGCGTCGGAAGGCATGCCAACCATGGAACTGTAGAAGTCCTTGGCGGCGCCGAACTTCTTGTCTTCCACGTTGGTCAGCGCCTGGTTCACCGCGCCGGCCTTGAGCGCCGCGCCCTGGATCGCGTTCGTCCGCTCCATACCGGCCCACTTGCCCGAGGCCGGATTGAATCCGTAGCGCGCCATGTTGCGGCGCATGGTGTCGGAAGTCTGGTCGATGGACTGCTGGGCGGTCGTTGCCGCCTGCCCCGCCATGCGCTCGGCATAAGCAGGATCTTGGTACTGCATCGCCGCAGTCTGGTAGCGGTCCACCGCACCCGGCAGGGCTTCCTTGCCAATGTCCAGCATGAACTGGGCGGTATCGGACTGGACGCCGTAGAGCTTTTCCGCGTTCTTGTAGTAAGCGGCATCGCCCCCCCCCTTGAACAGCCGGCGATTGCGCATGCTCCCGGAGGGAGGGGTGAAGAAGATCGGGTCGTGTTGTTTCATGGCGCAATCCTTATGGCGTCAGACTTTCCCGGATGCTGCCACGCATGGACTACAGGCTGGCGCGCATCATCCGATAGGTGGTTTCCATTCCGTAGTGCTGGAACAGGCGTTCCTCGCTCGCTCCGCACAGGCTTTCCACGCAGGAAGCCCCGGTCTTTCTGGCCCAGTCGCGGAACGCATCCCAGAATTCCTGGCTGGTCTTGCCGGCCAAATAGGCGACATGGGCGGCACGGAAATTCGGGTACTGCTTGAACTCGATGCTCGCGGCGGAGACGACATCATCGCCTTCATGCCACACGAGCAACTGGGCGCCACCGTAGGCGATCTGCGCGCGTAGCTGCGACAGGTCGCACTCGCCCCAGTTCTTGGCGACGGCATCGGCAAGCAGGGGCGATACCTCGGGCCAGACGGTATCCAGGTAACGGGGGTCTATGTGGGTGAGCATTTTCACTCATACAGCACGTTGACTTCGCCAGCAGAGAAAATTCCATTGGCCATGATGCGCACTGTGGTCAACGTGTCAGACAGCGTTTTATATCCAGCCACGGCTTGCAAATACTGTGCAGATTCAGAGTCTGTAGCCAGTATCGACCCAGAAGCGCACCACGTATTGCCGTTTTCTTTTGTCAAGACAACCGCGCCTGATGTGGAGGTCACGCCTAATAGGAAATAGTTCGTGGCTGTGTAAGACGCATAGCCCGTCGTTTCCACGCCGCCAGCGTCTCCGAGGCGAATACCACAAACACCACTGTGCGACACACCATTGAGACTGATAGTGATCCGCTTCACCCACGATGGGATGCTGAAATCGACACTAGACCCGCTAGTGGTCGCCTGCGCCGTTCCCGATGTCAACACCGAAGTCGGCGCTGAACTTGTCCAGGCAGTGCCGTTGCTTGTGAGCACGTTTCCGGAAGTGCCCGGCGCCACATAGGCCATGATGTCCGTGCCGGGCGTCAGACTCATCGCGGCCTTGAGCGCGGACAGGCTGGTGACGCCCGTTCCGCCGCTGGAGGCGGACCATGGCAGGCTGATGCCAAGCGCGGCGGCCAGGGCGGCGTAGGTGGTCACCCCAGTTCCGCCCTGCTGTTCAGTCAGCGGCGTGGTCAGCCCGCGCAGCTCGGTGATGTCCAGGTTGACCCCGGAACGCGCCAAGTCGGTGGGCAGGGTCACCGCTTCGGACAGTGAGGCCGCGCAGGGACGGCAGGCCATGTAGTCTCCCGCCAACCAAGCCTTGGACGTCGTACCGTCCACGCCGCGCACCACCGTGAAGTCATCATCAACCGTGGCCGTGATCTTGACGATCTCGATGTCGCCACCGGAGTTGAACACGGTGCCGTAGACGTGATCTGTCCCAAGCGCCGAGCCGAGTTTTGCGCGGAACAGATCGCCGTACCCGGCGGGGAAGGCCAGGGTCGTGTCATCGCTATCGACGGAAGCGGCCAGCGGGGCGCGGAAGTTGTTGACGAATCGAACGGCCATATCAGACTCCTGACTTGTTCAGACGGGCAACGATCTCGTTGACCTTGTTGATGATGTCCGCCGTGGTGGCGGTGGTGGGCAGCCGCACCAGTTCGCCCGAACGCTGCCCGGTGAGGTCTTCCAGAATCTCTTTCATGGGGCGCAACACGCGCTCCGCGTCCAGGCCGATGGGGGAAGGGATGGCAGGCTTTTTCATGAGTTAGGGAACGGCGCGGTGGGTGGGGTGAAGTTGGTGGTGTAACGAGCCACGCCTTTGGTGAATCGTACATTCCTGATATACCCGTTCAGGCCGGGGCTACCGCCACCCGTAACGGTATAAGCTCGTCCGATTTCCCACTTACTGCCACCAAGCCCAAGTGGACTTTCAACGCTGTGCACCAAAACACCGTCAATGTACAAGCGTGCAGTAGTATCCCTGACAAAAGCTACGTGCATCCATTGGTCAGGCGAAACAGGGACAGGAGTAGTGGCATTGCCGTGAACACTACATGTTAACATACCAGTACCCAGGGGGCCGAGCCAGATATACGCCGAGGATGTATTGCTAAAAAGGTATCTACCGCCCGTGGTATCGGAGAGTTTTACATAAAACTCAGCGGTGTAATTTTGAGCTGAAAAAGCAAAATCGGAGTGATCCACCGACAGATAGTTTGACCCGTTAAACACGGCAGCACCGCTGCTGATAGAGACGCCTCCAGTATTTGCAACCGTGTGTCCTTTAGCATCCAGCATATCGAGGTCGAGGTTCATGAGCAGCACTACTTCCGCCCAATACGGGTCATGTTCCCCGCCCGCGTTAAACCCCGTCATCTGAGACATACTAAGCATTGGCGATCTCCTGGGCACTGGTTGCGAGCGTGATCCGACGCACGCCTTTGTTGCCGACGACCTCGACGGTCCAGCGGGTGGAGCGGAAGCCAGCGGGCAGGCGGTACAGTTTCTCCGTCAACACGTTGACCGAGCGGACCAGAACGCCATCGGCGTAGACGTAGAGCGTGGTGTACTCGCTGTCCAGGGTGGGCACGGGTTCCAGGCAAGAGCCGTTGACTTCGTAGAGATTGGGTTCAAACGAGTTCAAGTCGCCGAAGGAGCACTCGGTACCCCACAGGGCTTCGTTCTCGTCGATCAGTGCGCGCACCGCCTCGGCGAAGGTATTCTCCCGGTCATCGAGCAGCACCTGGGCGAAGCTGAAGTTCATCGGCTTGGGCGCGATGAAGGTCTTGGACTTCCACTCGAACGGCAGACGGTTCACGTCGTCGCCGTCCCACTGCATGATCTCGCTCGTCTCCGGGTCCACCACGTACATCTTGCCGGTATCGCGCCTGATGTGAACCGCCTGGGCGGCAACGCGAGTCTGGGTCAGCGGCGCGTCTTGAATCGTCCGGTCGAACATCAGGCCCGACATCAGATACTCGGCGGTGCTCACCGGGCAGGGCTGATCCCCGACTGCGTAGCCGATCTCCCAGTAACAGGGTTCGACGTACTGGCCCAACGTGTCGGCAGTAAAGGCCGAGCAGGTCAGGTCGCCGTTGGCGTAGCCAACGTCCCAGTAGCAGGCTTCGACGTAGGCGGCGGTCATTTACACGCTCAGTCGTCCGTGGCGGCGCTGGTGGTGTAGTAGAGCGTGACCCCGTGCAGTCGGGCGTCCACGGCCAGGGTGTCGTTGGTACCGTCATCGGCCTTGCGAAGCACTTGGAACACCACGTAGTCCTGGGCGGCGGGAGTGCCGGCGATGGTAACGGCTGCGGTAGCGTCCGACACATAAATGTCGTCCGTCGTGCCGCCGGTATCATTGGTGTAGATCGCCGTGCCAAAGGCCGTGTCGGCGGCGTCGTCGTTGGACAAGGCCACACCTTGGATGCCCCAGCTAACCTTGAAGTTCACCGTGGTCGCCGCGTGGCTCCAAGTGAAAACCGCCGTCACCGTGCCCAAGTCCCAAGACTTCGGCATCCGTACCGTGAACTGGGCGTATTCAATCGTGGACGCATCGAAGTCCAGCGTCTTGAGCATCACCTTGTTGGTGGTCGTCTCGACCGACCCGGAAGCCGCGCCGTTGGTGGTGCGGGCGGTCATGGTGCCGGCGGGAATCCAGATGGTATGCACGCCACGCGGGTCGATCAGGTCGAGGTTGGCCTGGACCGTGCCGCTGGTGGGCGCGCAGTGCTGGAAGTTCGCATCGACTTCGGCGTGGGTGAGCGGAGAGCCTTTGGTTGCGCGAAGAGTCAGAGCCATGATGTGTCCTTATGCAAACCAGAGCGTGTACCGCTCGTCATAGAAAACGCCCAGCATCCGTTCCGGGGAGTAGGTCTGCCACTCCTCCTGGGTGAACAACTGGTCGGTGATGGTCTTCACGTCGCCCCCGCTGGCGTAGGCCACGCCGTTGTAGGTGGCGTACATGACGCCGGCCCCATCGGTGGCGACGGAGCGTTTGGAGAGGCAGGGGGCGTACTTGTTGATGCGCTCCGAGGTCATGCTGTCCGGAGAGACACCCGTGATGAAATACGGCGACCCTTCCGTCAGGACGTAGCAGCCCTGGGCAACGGGGGCCAGGGCGATGATCTGCTCAGCCACGGTGAGGCTGTAGGCGGCGGGCCAGGCGTGGGGCTGGTACGCCTCGGAGAAATAGATCTCGTTGCCCACGAACCCGGCCAGGAACCCGTTGGGCATGGCGACCAGGCCCGTCAGGCCGGCAGGCGGCGTATCGAACGACAGGGTGGTCAGCGACTCGCCCAGGTCCGCGTTCAGCAGGTCGTCATCCACGCTCGTTTCAGCGATGGCCTGCTCCATCACGAACAGGTAGTCCGAGCCGTTGCTACGGTACAGGCGACGGTGCGTGATGTTGTAGCCGGTGGTCGGCGGCGTGTCGGTCCAGGTCAGCGTAACGGTATCGCCCGGTTGCCACGCGGCAACGGTGACCGGCGCGGAGGGGGCCGACTCTTCCTGGATGCCGCTAAAGGTGGAAACGTAGGTGAAGATGTAGACATGATCCTCGGCGGTGCCGGTGCCAAGGTCGTCGTTGGAGACGGTCGGCGCACCGGACGGGGCCGGGACATCCAGGTAATACCAAGTCTGGGGGTACGCACCCGTGCCCGCCTCGGCCATCGCGGAGTCGGTCTTCTTGGGAGCGCCGTCGCCCGTGTAGTAGTAGCGGCGTGCGGCGTATTGGTCCGATACCGGGCCGGGAACGATGTCCACGTCATACGACCAGGCAAACCACTGCGCGCTGCCGGGGTCGTAGAAGATCGTCATGGTGTCAGACTCGACCACCACCTCGGGCGTCAATGCCTTGGGCTTGCGCCAGCCGCGCAGGGCGCCGGAGTGCAGGCGCACATCCAGCGTGGAGGTCGCGCCGTGCTGCGGCAGTTTCTGCGGGTCCGTCCTGGGGGACAGCCCGCCGAAGTTGTCGATGACGATGGAAGTCATACAAACCGGCTACGCGGGTTTGGAATGTGGTGCGGAGAGCGCACATTCCCTTTTTGTTGCTGTGTGCGCGCGGCATCCACGGCGGACTGGAATGCCTGGCCATAGGCGGCGGCAAGATCCAGATTAGTCCAGGGTTTCTTCTGCATGCGCAACAGACGGAACAGCGCGCCGGCGGCGATGGCTTCATGGTGATCCGAAAACAGATCGTCCGGGATACCAGTGGCGTCCAGTGTCGGGCGCAAGGCCACCTTGGCTTCGATGGCGCCGACCACGGCCTCGATGGGCATCGGCACGATGATCAAGGTGTCGGTGCGCTCTTGCAGGTAGTGGTACGGGGTGCCCTCTTCCTCGGGCCAGTAATCGTACTTGTCGGCCAGGTAGTCGCCATTCTTCGGCGTCAACTTCTCGCCTTCGTACCAGACGTTGAAGACGTGGCATACCTCGGTTTCCACGTCGCCCGTGTCCCAGTCGTAGGCGCCCTGGGAGGCGACGGAATCAAGGGGCGGATGATCGGCTTGATACACCCGTGTCCGGTCCATGAATTCGATGGCCGCTTTCTTGATGCGGTCCTCGACCATGGCGGTTATCGCTCCGGGCACTTCCGGCATCACGTCATCGAGGAAGTTGGCCCAGGTCTTCATTGCATCACCTGCGCTTCGAACAACTGCATGAGGGCGATGGCGCGCTCGCCATTGGCGGTTTCGTCATCGACGGTATTCATGCGGCCGGCGATGTAGTCGGCCACGGGCTGGAAGAAATAGGACGGCAGCGGGAATGTCCCGGTCAGGGCAAGGTCGCTGTAATCCGTCGCATAGGCGCCGAACTTGAGGTCGGGCCGGAGTTGGTACGCGCGGCGAATAGCCGCATTGCCGAAACCAAGCAGGTCCGCGTCTAGGTAACGGTCCTTGGATGCGTCGTTGAGCGGAATCCGCGCACGATCACACAGTTCCTGCATCGTCGGCATCGGTCGCTTCCTTGGCCAACATGGCGGCTAGCTCGTCGCGCACCTTGGCGTCGCTGGTCTTGTGATGGAACTTTCGGCCACGGACGGCGGCCAGCGCGTTCAGGCCGGCACGGTCCAGATGTTGCAGATCGAAGGCCGCCACAGTTTCCCGTTCGGGTTCCTGTTCCATCACCGGCACCGCATCGACCGCGACAAAGCCGGGCATAGCCAGGATCGCCTGGGCATCATCCACATCCGCGACATCGCACACGAAGCCACGGGAATGACGGAAGAAGTGACGGACCCCGGAAGGTCCGTCAACCCCGATCTTGACTTGGCCCGGCATGGCGCCGGGCGGGTCATAGCGCAAGCGCATGTCAGGCCATCTTGTTGCGATAGAACAGGGTCACGCCCAGGGTGCAGGCTGCGGGCGTGGTCGGCGCGGTGGCCACTTTCATCAGGACGTGGCGGTCGTAGTCCACGGCGGTGACGTTGGCCATGTTGACGCCGGTCTTGGTGATCCGCGCGGTGGCAGCGGCCGTGGTGGCGGTGGAAACGCCCCAGGGTCCGCCACCGTCAGCGGCTAGGGTGGAGGCCAGGGTATCGGCCGCAGTGCCGGCAGACGCGGCACCGGCGGCGTCCTTGTCCTTCAGGTTGCCGACCGAGAACGACATGACCAGCGCGGCGGTGCTGGCATCCGGGTCGGTGATGTCGTATTCCATGTCAACCGGAACGCAGCCGGCGGGCAGGGTAATCACCTGATCCAGATAGTTCACCGTCAGGTCGGCGGTGCCCAGGGAAATGGTGGTGCGGAACGCGACGACTTCCGCGCCCTGCGGGGTGGGCATGGAGGCGTCCTTGCCCTTCATGCTGTGAGAATTGACGAATCCGGTCATGATCTTGCTCCTTGTCTGGTTTAACTTGAGGCGGCCGGCCCGTTACCTGGGCCGGCCATCCCGGTTAGGTGCCGGTGTGGGCGGTATCGATGGCCATCACGCCGAAGTCCTGGCTGGCGGTGGCCTCGGTGGAGAAGGACACCTTCTTGCACCCGAAGATGCTGGAGGTGGAGATCACAACCTTGTCGCCGTTGTCGCGGGTTTCCTCGTGCCAGTCGAAACG
>Ga0116145_1001428_pt1 | contig 23922 bp, 23 predicted proteins | sample AD_JPNHG1_MetaG_FD_89747 | JGI IMG/M metagenome (GOLD analysis project Ga0116145, IMG submission 89747) | Active sludge microbial communities of municipal wastewater-treating anaerobic digesters from Japan - AD_JPNHG1_MetaG | ecosystem: Engineered > Bioreactor > Anaerobic > Digestate | place... | reverse complement strand
TGGATCAGTTGTTAATTGTGATTGGATCAGTTGTTCGGGCTGTAAAAAGTCATAGTTCGGGGAAAAAACCGAATTTTGACCCAAAACCGCAAAAATCCCGAAATGACAGTTCCTATCAGTTTTCTTGGTGTTCCATTAGGCATTGAGGTGTCCCAGGAAATGGAACAGGTTTTATCACTATCTTTATACACAATATCACGAATAGTTTCCGCAAGTTGTTTTATAGTTAATTCCTTCCCTGTACCTATATTCACAAAATCCCCTACACTGTTTCTAAGATCTCGGAATATGTCAATATAGTTGTCGGGTTCTTTGACATAAATTATGCAACGTCTACACGTGCTTGATTCAAAACTTCCGTCAATGACGGTTCATATTTTTTTGATTCCCGCGATCCCCATCGTTCCGGATTTCTACGTTTGGCCGCAGCAATAACTTTGTTGCGTTTTTCAAATATATCGTGATGCAACCCGCTTCGTTTCTGGTAAGGTGTAACATACAAAAGCCCCGAATGCATGTGCCGTGTGTTATACCAATCGATGAAATTAGCAAACCATTTTCGGGCATGATCAAGACCTGTAAAGTTGCGGGGATAGCCACAAGAGTTTTTGAGCGTCTTAAAAAACGATTCAATAAACGGATTGTCATCGCTGACTCGGGGACGTGAAAAACATGGAACTATTCCAAGGCGATAATAGAAAGCCACAAGCGTTAATCCTTTCATCGCATTCCCGTTATCAGAATGCACAAATTGAGGATGTGCCTTTTCTTTTTGTGTAATCGATTCGAACAATTCCTTTGCGTGTTCATCGCTTTCGTTTTCATGAATCGCCCAGCCGACTATAGAACGATCAAATAGATCTTCGATAACGTACGCATAATAGTATTGACCTTGTACTTGAGATTTCAACCAGGTAATATCCCACATCCAGACCTGGTTTTTGGCTGTAGCTCTCAGTTCTGCAGGTTTCTTGCGGCTTGTACCTTCTTTTGTCTCACGACGATGGGATACCGCATTATGTTCCCGGAGAATCCGATAAAAAGAGCTCTCGCTTGCAAGGTATATTCCCTTGTCGAGCAAGGAGTTATATATCTCGTGTGGATTCATGTCCTTGTACTCTTGTGAACATGAAACACGATAAATTTCATCTCGCTCTTCGTTGCTCAGTTTCCGTACAACCTTTTTATCGGAGCCTTTTCGTTTATCCTCGATTCCATCCTTGTTCCAACGCTGGATGGTTCTCTCGGATATCCCAATATACATACAAAATATGGCTAGACGGACGATGCCGAGGACAACATAAAAGTTTACGAAATCCAGAATATCCTGTTTTTCTTCGCAACTCATCTTTCGTCCTCGTCCATAATCCCGTGCCGTAAATCCAGTTTTTTTTTGAGCGTAAGAATTGCGACAACCTCAGCCAAAGCGGATTCTTTTCGTTGCAACTCTTTTTCCTGTTGCCTGACTTTCTTTTCGAGTTCTCTGATTCGCTTGTCTTTTTCGCCTGATTTGTCTGCCATAAGTGTGGTAATCTCCTGTTTGAACAGGGGTATATGTTCGCTATGCAAACCTTTTTGCCGAAGCCATTCGCCTTCGTTGTCATCAGAAAGGTTTTGGTATTCAAGTACCAAATCGAGCTTCTCCTTCATGCTTCGACTGCTTACTGGATCATCTCTATCCTGTTCGATATCCAGTTTACCATCTTTGAGCTTGGCAAGCCAACTGTTAATAGTAATCGGAGCTATACCTGCTTCTTTTGCTACTGAATACACGCTCCGATTTTCCGGTGGCAGAACTTTTCTCAGAATTGCGTTCCTGAAGCTCTTGCTGTACTTCATATAATTGCCTCCTTAGTGGACGACAACTATGTTGACACAGAGGGATCTTTGGTCTTGGTCATTGGTTGTCCCCCTTATGTTTGTTTCAACAACATCATTCTGGAGCTTCCAATGACCTTTTTCAACTACCAAATTGCGAACTTTATTTTACACTATCTGCCCTTAATTCAATTCTTTTATAATTATACTATGTTAATTGATTTCTTTTTGAAGTCCATTAATTATTTCATTAAGTCCTTCAATATGTTTTTTCCAAGTAAACTTAGTTAAAGGTTCTTTATAATAATTATATTCTTTGCGACCTTCATCTAGTATTTTATTTAATTTTACAACAAATGAATTATTATCATGTGGTTCAATTAGTTCTGCACATTCACAAGCAACTTCAGGCAAAGATGAAACATTTGAAGTAATAACAGGACAACCGCACGACATAGCCTCTAGAACTGGCATACCAAAACCTTCATATTGTGAAACAAAAACAAAAGCTTCCGCAGATGAATATAATTTTGGTAACAAATCTTTTGAAACTGTTCCTACAGAAAAAATTCGTTTCTTATCGAGTAGTGAATTTTGTTTTTCAATTTCCTCATGAATTAGTTGAGAATCTTTTCCATTTGGACCAACCAAAACAAAATATAAATCACGTTGTTTAAGAATTTCACTTATATTCTTTAATACAAATACTAAATTCTTTTGAGGATGTGCTAAATATCCAACATATAAAAGGTATTGTTTCATATCTCTTAAATCTGGGAATTTATTTCGAATAACCGTTAATGATTCTTGCTTATCTTGAGGAATGAGATTTTCATCGCGGCCATCATATAAAACACAAATCTTTTCATTAGGATATTTCAATAATTTATGAATATCTTTTTTTGAATATTCAGAAACAGTAATAATTTTATCACTTATTTTTGCAGCTCGTTTATAAAAAAATTTTCTAAGTTTAAGTGATAATGATTTTTGATTTTTTACTGAAAATTCAATTAAGTCATGCAGATAAAAGATAGTTTTACACTTTTTCCAATAGTAAAAAGTAATTTGTGGGAAAATAACCAAGTCTATTTTATTATTCTTTATATATATGGGAAGCTTTAACAAAGTAAATAATTGATTTTTCATTGCATTGTCTGGATCAATATCTACTGTATCAATCTTAAGATTTTTCATTTCTGCAAATGCAGATTTGTTTGCAGTGTTTGATAAAACTATTATTTCATGCTTCGAAAAATCAACGGTTTCATTAAGACCTTTGCAAATACTGGTTATTACATTTCGAATAGCAAAATGATGACTTGAAAAACGACCATATATCAGTATTTTCATTTTTTATTCCTCTTTTTTACAACTCTCACAATTTAATTCATCACAGAATTTTAAGCATGCAGATTTTCCTTGTATTGAACGTAATTTATTTTTTAATATCCATTTCATTGGTTCTTTGGGATATTTTTTAATTACAGGTGAAGCTGTACCTATCATCCAGCAGTTTTTAGGACAATGTCTTACATGTTCTCGAATTTCTTTTGCTTTTTCTGTATTCCAAAGTTCATCAAAACTATTTACATCTTTAATGTTTCCAAATGTGTCAAACCACTTATCTTCTTCCATACCGTTACAAGGAAGAACTCGTCCAAAAGGATCAATAAAGAAGTTTTCAATTCCTGCCTCACATGGCAAAAGACGCTTATTGCCACGTATGTAATTAATTAAGCCATAATTAAAATATGCACGTGCCCATGATTTAGGATTTTTTTCTTTCAGAAGTTTATCGATTAATTTTCTGAAGTTACCTTCAACTTCTTCAAGGTTTGTAATTTTATTATCATATTTATGAAAATAAAAAGAATTATGAAAAGCCGCTGTTGCAAATTGTAAATTTAATTGTTTTGCAAGTGCGTAAAGACTGAGCATATCAGCTGAGTTGTTGTTACTTACCGTAATACCAAAGCCAATATCTTTGATTCCCATTTCCTGTAATTTCAAAAGAGTTCTCAAGCCTTTATCAAAACCACCGACACGTCCTCTCAATTCATCATTTTTCTGAGAAAGTCCTTCTATACTTATACGTATTCCTAAATCAGGATATTTTTCAAACAATTTTATAATTTTATCTTCAAAATACCCACTAGATGAAATTACAATACGTTTTGTTTTTGTACGAAGAATTTTAATAATATCTTCCAAGTCATCTCGAACAAAAGGCTCTCCTCCTGTGACATTTATTGCATTACATTGAGGAAGTTTTTTATATTCCTCAGGAGTCAATTCTTCTTCTAATTTAGTTGGGTTCTCCCAAATGTTGCACATTTTACATCTCATAGGACAACGATAAGTTACTATAATTGACGCATCCATAATTAGATCTCCTTGCCATTGTTTTTATTAACAACAGCTTCATAATATGAAATGATTTTATCAGATATGATATGCCATTCGAAAGAGTTTTTTATTCTTTCGACAGCCTTTGTTTTATATAAATTATAAGCAGAAGGATTCAAACAAATGTCTTTTAATTTAGTTTTCAAATCATCTAAATCCCCAGCTTTGAAATATATACCACAATCATCTAAACCTTCTTTATTTGCATCAATATCACTCACGAGACATAAATTGCCGTAACTCATTGCTTCAAGTAATGCAATTGACAATCCTTCTAAGTCTGATGGCAAAACATAAAGAAATGCATTTCGTAGCAAGTCAGCTTTTTCTTTACCAAACTTAGAACCAAGGAAATGTATTCTCCTATTATTTCGGTAAGTTGTTACAATGGATTCATCTTCAATAGGACCGGCAATATATAAATCTTGTGAAATATAATCTTCCAATTGAGTAAATGCCATTAATAATAAATCAAGTCGTTTTTCTGGGACAATACGGCCAAGAAATAAAATATAATTATTTTGCATATTAATTCCTATATTTGAAATTTATAATTTAGGCGGATAATGAACACCACCTGGTGCAAACATAACATTTTTGTTCTTAAAATGTGAGTTTACATAATCTACTTGTTCCTGAGAACACATTAATATATTTTTATTAATAGAAAGAACAAAATTATCAAGAATCTTATTACAAAATCTTACCAAAGGATTCCATTTAGCTCGTTTCCATTCAAAACCATGTCCTTGAAAAACAACATTTTTATGTTTTAGAATTGGGATAAAGCTAAAGAATCCTGCAACATTAGCATTAAAATGATAAATATCTGCATTTGGATATTCTTTCATAGCTCTTTTTGTCGATTTTAAGCCGATTAATAGTTTATTTAAATATTTATTTGAAGTTACTTTTATATTCTTTACAGTAAATCCATTAATTGTTTTAATAGAATCTTCCGCAGCACCAGCATATAAAATAATTTCGTGTCCTCTTTCAGCTAGGCAAGAACATAAATCTAACATATAACTCTCAATACCACCTACACAATCTAACGAACGACATCCTATAATTATAATTTGCATTATTGTATTATTTCCTTTATTTTGTTTATAAAAGTTTCATATGTAAATTTTTCCAGTATTAATTTCCTTAAATCATAATATAGATTTTCATCAGTATTTAATACTTTATTTAGCATAGTAAAAAAAGATTCGTAATTAAAATCAAATAAATCTGTACATGGATACAAAACTTCTTTAAATATTGGAATATTGGAACATAATACTTTTCCATTACATGATAATGCTTCAAGGGGAGGTAAACCAAACCCTTCATCTATAGATGGAAAGATAAAACATTTTGTTTCTGTATATAAAGCATTTAATTGTTCCTCAGAAACGGAACCTAAATGCAAGATTTTATCTTCACATCTATTATTATGAATTGCAGCATTAAGTTCGGCATATCCATTATTGTTAAAATCTCTTCCAAACATAACAATTTTTAAATTAAAGTCTTTATATATTTTATTAGCGTATTGGATTATAAATTCCGTATTTTTTCTTTTTTGCCCAGAACCATTTACAAGAATAAAATTTTTAAATGTATCATCCCATGAAGTAAAATATTTCTTTAATTCAATTTTATTTAAATTTCTTTTTTTTAGATTTTTAATAAAAAACGGGTATAAAACTACAACATTATCTTTTACATAAGGTAATTTTTTTAAAATGTTTTTTTTACTTAATTCACTAACTGTAATTATTGTATTCACATTTTTCAATACATTTTTTAAACGTATATAATTAATTTTATTTTTGAACTTATTTTCTGTAGAAAATTCAAATAAATCATGAATTATAAATATACTTCTGCATTTCTTTTTTGTGTAATAATAAAATCCCCCTAAATTTGCTGGGCATAAAAAAATATCGTCTTTTTTTAATTGTTTAATTCTTTTTTGTAAACAAAAATTAAAATAAGAAAACCATGAATATTGTTTTTTTATACTAAAAGAATCGAAATAAGATATAGTTTTATATTCGATTTTTTGTTCATTAAAAGCATTTATTAAGTTTTCTATAACAGTACATATACCAGACCCTTTATAACTTAAGAAAGTCGTTTCAAGTAATATCATTACAAGTACTCCTTTTAACAATAAGCTGACTTAACAAATAAACAATAATTATTAAAACAATAAGAGAAATAAATGAAGCAGAAAATGCACTTGCAGTATCACCAGCTAAAAGACTAACTGTAAACCCCATAAAAAAATATGAAAATGATTGATAAATAAAGTTGTTTCTCTTTATATATAAAGAATCAGCATATTTTAAAATAATCAATACGAGAAATAAACCAAGTATAATTCCAATAAAACTAAAATTCATATAACATTCCCCTGGGAATGTAAATCGTTCTCCAACTCTAATATGATCATGATGTTTAATGTATTTAAAATACTCACCGCCTGTCATATAATCATTTTTATTTGGCATTAAAAAACGTGGTATTAATAGTGTAATACAAGCGATATAAGTTCTACCTAAAGTATAATCAAATAATGATGGAAAAATATTTAATACATCAAGGTAATTATCGTATTCTACTGCTATCTCAAGTAAAAGAATAATAGATCCAGATGCCACATTACCACTTCTAAAAATTCCCCAAACAGTAGCCAAAAAAACTAAGGCGATGCCACTAACAATAAGAAATTTAAATGGTATTCTCCGTTTATTCCAACTATAGAATATAAGAACCATAATTAAATTATTTAACATAGCAGATCTACTGTCATTTAAGAGAGGTAAAATAATAAAATAAACAAAAAAACATAATAATTTTAGTAATTTATCTTTTTTACTTTTACAATAATATGCCATTATACACATCAGAAAAGGGTATTGTAAAAATGAAATCAAATATTCAAAATATCCTAACCCTGTACCTAAAGTTGCTTTTTTGGAATCATGATAACCTTTAATAAAAAGTGGAATTCCCCCAAGTTTGTACCAAAAAAGAAACATTAACAAAGATTGTGTAATAACAAAAATTAAAATTAATGGTAAATTGAATTTAATAAAAATGATATTTACATTTTTTTGCGTAATGATTTTTTTATTTTTTGTATTATTTAGAAGTAAATGTAACAGGAAAATATAAATAACTGCTATAATTAATCCTTCATTTTGAATTTTTTCACTAAATTTTTCAACCAATCCAAAAGAAGTTCTTATATGATAACAAATATTTCCAAAGCCAAAATAATAAAAATACCAAGCCTTGAAATAGTTACTAGGCTTAAAAATATCCTCTTTTTGTATTAATACATTATAAAAACAAATTAAAAACAAAAATATAGTTAGGCCAACACGTAAATTTATAAAATAGGAGAATATACATATAAAAAGAATAACTATTACAGATGGCTTAATTTTAACTACTTCATCCATTAAATTATTCCCAACTTATAAAGTTATTGTCTAATAAGAATGTATGATTTTCTATAGCCGAATAACGTCGTAAAAATCTTAACAAAATAAGATACTTATCATAACCAATTAAGTTGAATATAATTTTCATTAATAGATTTATTTTTCTTAGCTTATTCATTACATATTTTTTATCTTCTTTTTGAATATTGATCATTGTATTTACATTGGATTTTTTTGATATAAGTTTTTTTTGTTTTAAAGTCTTAAAGAAAATACCTTCACTATCAAACGGATTATCCAACATTTTACTAAAATTATTTATCAATAAAGATTTAAACAAAGTTCTATGGGCCTTTTCTATGTTAGTTCCATTTGAATATAAATCATATGTATAATTTACATTTAAATATGATAAAAATTCTTCTTTATCTTGTAATAGCGCTTTTTCATATTTATCTAAGATTATTTGAACATCATCATAATCTTGTTCATGGCCTTTATTCTTTTGTATTTTCTCGTGATTTAATAGTTTTTTATAATCATATCCTGAATAGTGCACAAACAACAATTTATCACTTTCAACCCCATTTCTATTCTGAATCATAATTTCATTGTTTTTTATAAAAACTTTTCTTTCAAAATAATTCCATGCAGCTACATTCCATCCTAAATTTTTTGTTATATATAATTCAGAAGTGTCGAAAAAAATAGATGTAAAATCCATCCATTTTTGATCTGTAAATTGAAATTTTCTTGGATCATCAAAACCTTTATCAATAAGATTATGCCCCCACCATTCAAGCATTTTAGTTGTCTTCGAATGTTTTTGTAATCCCAAAAAACCTAAATTGTATAATCCTGCAGATCTAATTTCATCCTCAAACTTCTTTGACTGTTCATTTTCTGGAAAAGTTACAAAATGTGGTGTCAGACAAATTAAATATTTTTTTAATATTTTAAAGATGCAATCAGTAGAATCATAGAAGAATAAATCTGGATCAAAATAACAACCATAGTTATAGTTTTTGTTTTGAAAAATCCAATTGAAAATATAAGGTTTTAAACAAGTACAAAATTCTGTGACTGTATATTTAAATGATAATTCCACCCATTGTTTATTTGAAAATAAATTCATATCTTTTATAAAATAACAATTTGAAGGAATTGTCTTATTATCATTATTTTCATCAATAAGAAAAATATAAAAATCTATATCACTATTATATTTTGTTATTGATTTTTCTAATACCTTTGCTAATCCAATATAACTAACAGTGCAGATTGTAAATGCAAAATTCTCAGACATTATATTTCTCCTTAATAACTTTTAAAGTGTTAATATCTAATTCTTTATAAATAAGATTAAAATCTGTTGAATTTATCTTATCAAACAAATCAGTAATATTCATTTTCTTCAATTCGTCTATTAGTTCTTTACAAAATCTGTATTTTATTAGTTTTGCAGGATTTCCACCTACAATTGCATACGGCTCAACATCTTTTGTTACAACTGCACCTGCAGCAATAACGGCACCTTGTCCAATTGTTACTCCACTACATATTATAGCCCCTTCACAGATCCATACATCATCATTTACAATTATATTTCCTTTTGATCCAGCTTCTCTCGCTTGTCCAAAGGATAATACCTTAAATGGATATGTTGAAATAGTTTTAATTTGATGTTCTCCACCAAGAAGGAAATGAACATTCGGTGCAATAGAACAGTAATTGCCAATATACAACTTTGTATTTGCTGGACTAAAATCGGTAAGATTTATTTGACCATAACTTTTTTTCCCAATTATTATTTTACTTAAATCACAAAAGTTCATAATCATAGTCTTATTATGCTTGTTCATTTTACGATATTTTCGCTGAAATAGCTTGAACTTTATACCTATCATTTTTTCACCTTCATGATATTTCACTCCTGAATCCGTATAAAAAATAAAGAAAGCCAGTATCATTTCTTTGGTGTATAGTAAGTTATCCAAAACAACCTATGCACCTAGGGGGTGATAATGGCTTTCGATATACAGTCTACCACCGAACGGCTTGAAAGTGTAGCAGGATTGGCACTTGTCGGCGAAGTTTCCCGGATCGCTGGTATCAATACACTTGCCGGCTCACGCCGATCGCTTAACAACGCCCTCGTTTCAATGTTTGGCCTTTTAGCTCAAGGCCGATCCACATACGAGGAAATAGATTTATATCGCAACAACGATTTATTCGCTCAATCGTTAGGTCTTTCATTCGTCCCCGCACAAGAAACACTTCGCCTTTATTTGGAAAAGCTTTCCGATGAATCGAATCTGCAAGAGCGCATCCGGTCTTGCAACAACGCCATACTTGCGCATGAAACTATAACCCCAATTGAAATTGCTGGACGGAAATATATTCCTGTCGATGTTGATGTTTCCACCATGGACAATACCGGCTCGCATAAGGAAGGCGTCAGTCGTACCTATATGCGTACTGACGGGTATTCCCCAATTTTCAGCTATATTGGAACCGAAGGCTATATGCTCGATTGCGAACTCCGTCCCGGTTCTCAGCACTGTCAAAAAGGGACACCGGAATTCCTGAGACGAAATTTGAAGCAGATAAAAAAGCTGCCGATTCCCCATCCGCTATTATTCCGCATGGATGGAGGGAATGATGCTATTGAAACAATAAAAGCTCTCAGTAAGACGGAAGATACTTCTCCCTTTTTTATTATCAAGCGAAACCTGCGCAGAGAATCGCTCTTGTATTGGTATGAACTGGCGCTAACTCTAGGAGAGAAAAGAACTTGTCGTCCAGGCAAGGACGTATATACCGGTGTGGTCACCAAAGGCCATCCGCATGCCGACATAGATATGCCGGAGTTCGACATTGTGTTCCAGGTAACAGAGCGCACAATCGACCGCGATGGCAACTGCTTGTTGGTAAGCGATATCGAAGTAGAAACGTGGTGGACGAACATGTACGAGACGCCTGAATTGTATTCTGTCAAGCAAAAGTACCCCGAAAAAGCGTCCAGAAATACCCATCAGGCAGTGGGTATTTTTGACCGGTTTTTCTGCCGCATGAGTGCGTGTTTCATACGGTAGCTTTCGCCTTCAAAGATCAAGACATAGCCATGATGAGCGAGCCGATCTATCATGGCAGCGGCCATCTGATCATCGGTCATGATGGTTCCCCACTTCGAGAATTCCAGATTCGTGGTCAGAATCAAGCTTCTTTGTTCGTAGCTCTCAGAAATTACACGGAAGAGTAACTGCGCTCCTTCTCTGCTCACGGGGACATACCCCCATTCGTCGATGATGAGAAGTTCCGCCTTTAATATCGATCGCATCAATTTTTCCAGAGTTCCCGTTCCAAGGGCTTCCGAAAGCAGCACGACTAGCTGGGCCGCCGTATAAAACTTGACCCGAAAACCAAGCTCGCAAGAGCGGACTCCCAACGCAATCGCCAAATGTGTTTTCCCGGTACCCACAGGACCATACAACACGAGGTTTTTCCTTTCTCCAACGAATGAACAGGTTTCCAGTTCATCCCTGGTCAACGTCGGAGGGAAGGTACACGACCCATTTTCATAGGTCGAAAGCTTTTTATACACCGGGAATGACGCTTCCCGAAGAAGGCGTGAGCGACGTGACTCTTCTCGACTCGCAATTTCTGATTCAAGAACACGCAGCAAGAATCGTTCCGTTATCGCCGTTCCTTCCTCTTCGCAGAGCGTTACGGCTGTCTGGCTGAACATGACCTTTTTCAAGTTCTGCGAAATGCTGGTCCGTATTTCAGACCTGTTTGTTCGCGGTTGCCTCATCCTTGCCCTCCTTTCCCCAACAGAAGGGCACTGTCATAGAGATCGAGGTCAGGACCTGCACCCCCTGAGCCGCCGAAGACTTCATATGCCTTTCGGGCCGCGAGGGCCTGTATGCTGAACTCGTCCGTGGTTCCGCGTTTTACAGCTTCTTCAAGCGCTGCAAGGGCAGTATCAAACCCGTAGTGTTCAATATTCTTGCCCAAATAGCCTAAAAGCCTCCCGCGATTTTCCTTTGACAATCCGTCAATCGCACAGCGGCTTTCACCGTCGAATTTATTGCGCAGTTCACAGTTTTTCCATGCGTTGCCTTTCTTGACAAGCATGTCGATTGTCGTGGCGTAATCCGTGGAATCCGTTCTTGTTGATCCGTAAATCCTTTTATGGGAAGCAATTATGTGGCCCTGCACCGAGTACACTGTTATCGTATGGGCGCCAAGACCGACGATAATATTTGCATACGCATTCTCAGGGGTGGTGGAGTACCAATGGTTCGAGTCTGTGCAGAACTTTCCGTATCCATCAGTCCGGTACTTAACGAACCGCTAGACATTGAAGGGCGCTGTCGGTAACGAAGCGAGAGCGGCACGGTCTTTTTCAAAAAGGCTTTCTATAGTCTCGCCTTTCTTGTAGTGCTCTCGCGTAAAATCCTGTTCGCATGTTGTCAGTAAGTCCTTATTCCAAGCGACAAGATCCTGAATCTCCGGAATGGGTACGAACATGTTTCGCCGGATATAACCGACCTTGTTTTCGACATTGCCTTTTTCCTGTCCACTGGCGGGATTGCAAAAGGTTATCGAGAATCCATAATGGCATTTAAACCGCAGAAACAGTTCAGAAAGGGTAACCTGGTCGCGGACGCGTCGACCGACGCCCGTCGCGTTATCGAATACGATTCGTAAGGGCACGCCGCCAATATGGTTGAAGATATCTTCAAGCCACTGGCAGACGCACTCCGCTGTTTCACCACCGAAGGCCTGCGTGAACGCGGCGTTGCTTGAGGGAAAACTCAAGACCAGATTCTTGATGGTTTTCTTGATGCCGTTTTCAATAACGTCGGCTTCGCCAAAATCGGCCTGGGCATCCCCGTATTCCCAGATTAGTTCCAGTGATCCTTCTGCATTTCGCTTGGCGACCTTTTGCTCTTTGACATACCGCTGCACAATGGAATATGAGCAATCAAAATCGGTATGTAATTCCTTTAACCGGTCGTAGACCCGTTTTGCGGTATGTCGCTGTTTGTAACGATTTCTCCGATCTTCCTCAAGCCAGGAGTTTATTTCCGGCTTCCAACTATCAAGCTTTGAGATTGGTACGACCTTCTCTGATATCTCGTGGTCAAAATTGTCGCGTCTAAGATATCTGGATGCGGTTTTTCGATTGATGCCAAGCCGCTCTGCGATCTCAACTGGCCCATACCCTTGGCGCTGAAGCGCCTTGATTTCGTCAATCTGGTTCAAGGTTAGCATCTCCTTTCCCCCTTTGCACTTAGAAGTATAAAAGGGAGGATTATGCCTTATAAATACCCACGATTTTTATGGGTATTTTTGACGCTTTTTTGGTCCATTCATGCTTTCTCTTTCCGGGTACTTTTAGTTTACGCTATACACGCCTGAATCAGTTATTGCACTGTACCATGACCATGGAACCAGCGAGCAATTTCATAGCGAACTAAAAAGCGATATGGGTGTCGAACGCCTTCCGTCGGGGAAGATGAAGGTAAATGCTCTTGTCTTGAGTCTGGCTATGACTGCCTTCAACACATTACGTTTAATCGGACAGCGAGCGCTAAAACAAAGTGCACTTCTTCCGATGAAGACAACAGCTGCTCGAAAAAGGCTTCGCAAGGTCATTAGCGATTTAATCTGTATCGGATGTAAAGTAGTTCGTCATGGTCGCCGCTGGATTCTTCGCATCAATGAAAAAAATCCATGGCTCCCGATGTTCAACGAAATCTATGCGGAATTATTGTTGCAACAATAAGTGTTTCATTTAACAAAATACAGCATCCTCATCTGTATTCAGGGGTAAACTGTGTCTCTGGTATCATCTAACAATTAAAAATCTGTTACAACCAACGTCATCTGAAACGATAAATGATAGAAACATCAATCAATTTAATTCCTGAATTAAAATGGTCCATGGTTAGACACCAGTAACGGCTCCAGGACTGATATGTAGACCTGTGTTATACGGATTCAGGTCACTATTAAAATTTTATACATTCATATAAATAGTTTATTTTTTTTACACAAGCTTCATAAGAGGTTGTTTTCATAGCAATTTTTCTGCAATTATCAGAGATTTCATTGTATTCTTCTTCTGAAAGTGAATACCACCAATTAATTCCTTGTGCAAATGTATTAGCAGAAAACTCTTTTGCTATATAACCAGTGTTTTTACCATTAATAACATCAATTGCAGTTCCAATATTGAATGCAATAACTGGAACACCACAAGATAATGCTTGATTAACCATCATTGGCCCTGCATCTATAACAGAACCGGATAAGTAGATATCCGCAGCCTGATATAATTTTATCAGCATTTTTGTATCTACATAACCAAAAGTTTTACAATTAAATTTTACAACTGATTCAATTTCTTTTTCAGCACGACCAGCAAGAATTACTAATATATTATCCCTTTCTTGTGAAGAGAGTCTTTCATAGAAAATATTCAGTGCATCAATTACATATTTTCCACCTTTTCTTGTATCATTAAGATTCTGGCAGGCAAAGAATAACACTTTTTTATTTTCATCTAGATTCAATTCTTTTTTTGCTATTTTTTTATCAATAGGACAAAATAAATCTTCATTAATTACAGGAAAAATGTATTTTTTCTGAATATTTTTTAACATTGGACTTTTGGATGCATAGTTTTCGTCCATATATTTATTAACTAATAATACAGGCTTAATTTTTTCATATATTCTTTTTTTTTCAAGAACATTCTTATATGTAAAATCTTTTGTTTTTTTTGAATACCAAATTTCACATGCTCCGCAACCATTTTCAAAAGTCGGGCAATCCGAAATAAAATGGCATCCACCTGTCATTGGTGAATAATCTACACATCCTATAAAAATTGGACATTTATATTTTTCATACAAAGCTTCTAAAGAAGATGCACTAAGCATTTCCTGCCAGAACATGATTAGAATTAAATCATATCGCTTATCTTTGGGCAGAGCTTTCAATAGTCTCCTGTTTGAAACTGGTGGTCTTTTTTCATTCTTATAAAAGAAATAACGTTGAGTTAGTAATTTATAATCACGTTTGGTAATAATTCTAAAAAACTTAAAACTTACCTTATCAAAAAACTTTATAATTTTCCGGATGGCTTTATTTACATAATTATCTTGAATATACAAAAAATCAGGATACTCTAGAGATTTATTTTTTGTAAGAAAATCAACTTCTGAACCATTCTTTTTTAATGCATTGTAATAATCTACTGCAAGTACACCAGCAGCAACAGACGGATTTGCAGAAGATACGATTAATATGTTTTTGATAACATCCATTTTAATCTCGAATAATTTTTGCTTTTATTGAAGTAATAATTTCAAGGAAAAATTCATTTTTTAAGAAAAATAAAACACAAATATAGATAAATACACTAGAACATATACATACAAGAGTACGTATTATAATATTATCAATATTATTCTTTATAATAAAACATACAACAGTAAATATTATACTCCCTAAAACAGGAGTTAAAAATAATTTTCTTTTACCTGATATCTTGATTCTTTTATCGACTGTTATTAGTAAAAATATCAAAATTAATAATGAACTTGCTGCTGTAGTCATAGCCGCTGCATAAACACCCAAAAAAGGAATGAATATATAATTTGCAATTACATTAAATGCAGCTGTTATACAACATATAATCATAAATTTTTTCTCATTTCCAGAAGGAAGAAGAACAATATTTCCAAGAAAACTTCCACCAATAAGACTGAATAAAAATGCAAGAAGTAAAATTCGTAAAACTAAGGGCGATTCAACATATTGACTTCCACCTATAAGCAATATAATCTCATCCGAAAGAACAGAGGCACCTGCAAAACATGGAATACCCAATAACAGAATATAGCCTAAAATTTTACGTAAAACTGAATTAATACGTTCATAATCATCATTTGCAAAAATATTAGATAGTTTTGGTAAAAGCACGAATAAAACAGAAGCAATTAACTGACTTATTAAATTATTTATTTTTACCGCTGTAGAATAAATTCCGACAGCATAATCATCTTTCATTAATCCTAACATTGTTACATCTGCTGTATTGAAAATTGTTTGAGAAAGAATCATAACGAAAAGATAAACGATTGAAGCAAAATGCTTTTTCCATTCAATTTTAAATGTAATATTCATTCTACAATATTTTCGTCTGTAAAAAATATTTGTGACATTCGCTCCACTAACTGATAACACTGATATTACAGCATATTTATAATAATCTGCAGAAGACTTTACAAAAATAAAAATTAATAAAACGTGAAGCACCTGAAAGAATATTGTTCTAATAGCAATGTATAAAAAGTCCTCCATTGCTGTATTAATCCAATCTGCTCCTAGCGTTGTAAAAACAATTGTTGTTCCATATATAAGTATTAATACACGGTAATTATCCAATTTTCGAAATAAAACTAAAGCAAAAAGAAGAAGTACATACGCAATAAATGTTGTTATAAGATTTATAGAAAATATTTGTGATGAAATAATATCTAACTGATCTTTATTATCTCTTACTTTTGCACATTCTCTGATTGCATACGTTCCAATTCCTAAACCAGCAATTAAAGAAAAATAACTTATGAATGAATTAGAAAAATTTACCTTTCCTACATTTTCCGGCATTAAAACACGAAGCACATAAGGATATGTTATTAACGGAAAGAATATTGTTGAGCAAGTTTTTATAACATTTAGAATTGCGTTTAATTTTAAGCTTTTTGTTTGCATTTTTTATATATAATAAAAGTATTTTCCGTTTTTTTAATTTAATTTTTCTTTATAAAAGAGTAAAACTCTTCTCGAATTAATGAAAAAATAATCATATCTTTATATTCTCCATCAGTATAAATTTTTGAAGGAATCACACCGTTTTCTTTAAAACCATTTCTTAAATTAAAATTATATGAGTGTTCATTTCCTTTTATTACATACGCATAAATACAATTTAAATTTAATTCCTCAAATGCAAACTTAAGTAAAGCCTTATAGGCATCATCTGTATCATGCTTCATTCTATTACATTTATCAGTAATCTTTATTTTTATACCAATTTCAGCATTTGAGTTTTTATAATCAATATTCTGTAGCATAACCATACCTAATGTATGGCCATTTTCTAACTCAATCATAAGACGAATAGTTGAATCATTATTTGTATAATTTTTTACCCAACTTTCTTGCATTGATTTGCTAACTGGAAGATGTAAGTTTCCAACCCATCTATCAATATCAGGATTATTCATCATTTCAAGAAGCAAATCACTATCTTTTTCTTCTATAGCACGGAGAGTTACACACCCATATTTTAAGAGCATATAATACCTCCTCTCATAATATAGTAACCATAACGGTTAGAACTGTCTGTAATTTCATGTCCATCAAACTCATGTTCAATAAATTTTCGTTCAAGCTGCCAACCATCATTGAGCATTTCTTCACAGTCATTCATATCTTTTTCTGTAAATATAAAGCGTACAGCAGCTTTTTTTGGTTCGACAATTTTAACAAAATCTGGCTCATTTCCAAGTGCAACATCAATTACCATTCTTGTAAAATCATAACCTGTTGAAATCCTAACAAGATCAGAGCCAATACAGTCTCCACCCATTCGCGAACCAATCTCAATAATCTTTATATTTCCGTCATCATCAATTTTTATTTCAGAATGACTTGCACCTTCTGTTATCTTAAGACTGTTTAATGCGTGGTAAACAACAGATTTAATTTTCTCTACCATTTCCTCACTAATAGGTGCAGGCTCATTATGACCAGTTTCAATAAAATGAGGTGCACCTGTTGTTATCTTTTCTGTTACTGCAAGGAGAGTATGCTTTCCGTGGAAAGAAACACATTCAACACTGTATTCTTTTCCTTCTGCAAACTCTTCAATCATTGCCTTGTGTTCAAAAGATTCATTGCACGCAGATTTTATGGCTTCCGATAATTGCGATTTATCAGTGATTTTAGTAATACCGCGACTTCCACTTCTATCTGTTGGTTTTACAATAAGAGGATAAAAAAAATCAGAAATATCAAACTTTTCATTTTCTCCAACTTCAATAAACTTTGGAATTGGATCCCCATTTTTCTTAAATGCTTTTCGCATTAAAAATTTATTAGTTGCAATCTCGGAACATTCAATTGAATTAGCATTTAATCCCATCTTTTCTGCAACGTAATCTACAGTCAGGACAGCTAGATCTGAGGCTATCGAACAAATTCCATCAATTCCTATTTCTTTACATTTTTCTAAAATCTGCTCTTTTTCAATGATACTGATAGGGTAAAAATAATCAGCATTAGCTTTTCCCACAGCCCCATCTTCCCAGGCAAAAACATGAGTTTCCAGTCCCATATCTTTAGCTTTTAAAATTAGCTGTCTTTGAAAATCATTTGCACCGATAATTGCAAGTTTTTTCATGCAGCCACCTCACAAAAGGAGTAACTGCAACTTTTTACTATACTATTGTACCCCCCCCCCATTAAATTCAGGTTTAATAGAACTCATGAACATGATATCCTTATATTTTCCGTCAATTTTTTTCATATCCCGAAATATTCCCTCCACAACAAAACCAGCTTTTCGGTATGCCTTGTATGCAGAAATATTGTCTGCCAGAAGTCTCAGGAAAACCCGATGCAATCCAAGCTGATTATGTGCAAAATCAAGCATTAACCTTGCAGATTCAGTTCCGATGCCTTTTCCAATTGCTGATTCCTCGCCGATGAAAATTCCGAATTCCGCACATGAGTTTTCCGTGTCAATGTCGCGGAGATAAACAGAACCGACAGGAACTTGGTTGCCGTTCTCTTCTTGCTCAATTATGAACTGAACGACTTCACCATTAGCGACTTTTGTTTCGAGCCAATGACGATGGATTTCTTCCGTGAACTTTCCTCGATAAAGAAAATTGCTTTTGACAAAATCGGTGTTTCGCCAACGGACAATTAAAGGAGTGTCTGATTCAGAAATTGGACGAAGTATTAGATTACAACTTCTTAAAAATGATATATTTACATTTGGCATTCTTAGTACTCCAACCTATACATCTTAATCTTTTTTGATTTGTCAAAAGCAAAAACAAACTCAATGTTCACATTCATAACAAAGTCATCTCCATTTTCTGACCATTCTTCTTTGTTAAGCAACTTTACATTTTTTAGCGATATAATAGAATAGAAATCAGATTTTTACGATAAGTCCATCTGGAGCATAAAAATAATCAAGGTTAAAAACATAATCGCCAATCTGAATGCTATTTGGAGCAAGATATTTTATACCTGAAATATTCGTTGCTGAAAAATATCTGCGACAGTCGTTAGGAACAAACAAGTCGTTTCTATTTTCTTTACCTATAATCAAGTCATCAACTTCAAGTACAGAACTTATGCTTTTTATTTCATAACCTTGCAGTATTTTAGATATGTTTTGATACAAAATAGGCTCAATGAAAGAACAATAATTTGGGTCAAAGGAAATAACAGATTTATCTGTAAGACTCTTTTTTGAAATACAAAAATTTGACTTTACAGAACGAATGATATAATCAATTTCTCGACTTGTATCATATTTTGAGTATTTATTGAAATCCTCAAAAACTTTCTCCATTTGTCTTTCAATCTCTTTATCAAGTAAATCAGAAACATCTTTATACTGTAACACTTTTTTTTGTTTGTTTTTTATTTCATTAATCAAAAAACTTAATTTATCTTTTACAACACTAACGGATTTAGATTTATCAAGTTTTAATCCCAATATTTTTTCAAACGATTCTTGGGATATATCTTTTAAAGTTTCCAAAATGCATCTGTATTTCCATTCTTGATATTCTGCATTTTTGCGGACATAGGAAAGTTTTTTTATAACAGCATCAAGTTTTTTCTCTCCAAATCTTGAACAATAATAACATAGTAACAGGGCAATATAATAGTTCCTAGTATCATTGATTTCATGGAAACCTGTATTCAGCTGTTCTTCTTGATACAATTCAGTATCAAGGTCAGAAACCATAATATTTTCTACAAGTTCTAATTGATTTACATATGCTTTTAGCACTGGAAAACATTTACCATTTATTTTTATAAAATTAACTAAACGACATAGAATATCTATAAGTATTTTTGAGTGGTACAAGCACAAATCTTCAAATTCATTATATGTTGTCAATAATTGTTTCAGAAAAATAAAATCTTTTATTTCTTGGTTTACTACATTTTCAGGACAATTATATAAAGAATACGTAATTATGTTTTTAGATTCTTCAATAATTTGTAAGTAAAAACCTTGCAGTTTTTTATCGTTGCGATTATCAAGAAGCGAAAAATAAATAGAGTCCCGAATTTCAAGTAAATATGAATAATTTTTCTCTTTTTTACTTGCTACCAGTTTTTGATAGACACTAAAATATGTCGAAATAAGTTCTTGAATTCTCTCATATTTCTTAACAGCAATGCAATCCATAATACGCTTTACAAGAAATTGCATTTTTGCCCTATAGATTTTTATATTTTCAGAGTCAATCGAATTTATGAGTTTTAAGCATATATCAAGGGCATCAAGATTATTGTTTTTCATATTTTCTTAACTCTTCAAAAAAATCATCTAATACAGTTATAGATTTATCAGGAAAACATTTACATACAAAATTTGTATAAAAATCTTTAATTTTTCTCTCATTTCCTTGTCTTGATTTTTTTACGAATAATGCTAAACACTTTTTGTAGTTTTGAAGAACCGACATTTGAATAATAGACTCTATAGAAAAAATAATAAGGAAAGCAATAAAGATATATAAAATAATTTCATCAAAAACTAGATATGGCATTTGTGGAAATATAAAAACGACTTCTAAAAATTGAAGAAAAATTGAAATTGCAAATACAACAGACTTTGCCTCAAATGAGAATTTAAAGAAATCTGTAAAAGCAACCTTCAAATTCGCCATCATAATTCCAAGAACAGTAAAATAAATTCCGATAAAGCAAGTAAATATGGTTATATAAATATTTTGAACATTCTCAAATGAAAGTCCTATATATTCATCTACTGATAATAATAAGTAATTTAAGAATGATAAATTATCAATATCTACAAACTGTATAAAAACAAAAACTGTTGAAATACAAAAAAAAACAGAAATTCCTATAATCATCCATATAAGAAAATTTTTTATTCTAAAACTATTTTTATCAACACACAATTTTTATAAACTCCAAAACTTTTTCATCGTAGAAATAACAGTTTCCACATCTGCAGCCGTCATTCCATACCAAAGTGGCAACCTTACAAGACGCTCACTGTACTTTATGGTGAACTTGTCATCTCCATAAAAGCGTCCGAACTTAACTCCCGCAAGAGCTGAATGAAGCGGAATATAATGGAAAACACAACCAATACCGTGTTCTTTCATAAAACTGATGAACTTGGTGCGTTCTTCCAAATCCCTGCACTTTATATAAAACATATGTGCATTATGAACACATCCTTCTGGAATTACAGGGAGTTCAATTTTTCCAGAATCAGCAAGAGACTTAAATGCTTCATTATAACGATTCCATATATAAAATCCTTAATCTATTCTATTCAACAACTATTTTTGTCTTCAATAAATTCGTAATTTTCTTTTCTATTTGTAACATTCCAAAAGAAATAATTATCATTATAATTGTAAAAAAAATCATTTCTAAAAAACTTGAAATATTTAATTTAAGAATACTTTTGAAAATTATAAATGCATAAAGACCAGGTACATGCCATAAATACATTTCAAACGAAATAGCCCCAAGCGTATGGAAAGATTCCCAGCTAAAAAACTTTTCACATGATAATAATATTATCAGAACAGATGGCCAAATCATAAAAGTAAAAATTCCCCACTGTTCATCAATTCCATTCTTGTAAACTGCACATATTCCACATAAAACAAAACACAAAATAGAATATGTAATTAAAATCTTTTTTGGAATATTCTTATAAATATAGTAAAATAACATGCCTAAAAAGAATGCTGAATATCCTCTTCCTGTAGCAAGATTAAAAAAAGGTATAGGGCACCTCGAAAAACTACTTTTCAAGGTCATATACTCCCCTGTTTTTTTTAAAACAAAGACGATTTGCTCAGTTTTAAGGATTTCATAACCTTTTTGAATTCTCATTTTACTGGTTTTTCAACCAGCATCAGCAAAAGGGCACAATGCCCCCTATCATCCATACATTTCAAGGTATCTGTAACGACTCATGTTATAAACAAGATTCATCATTCCAATATTGAATTCTGCTCGTGCAAAACCAATACTCCTAATGTAAATCTTGTTCATCGTATTTGTCATAAATCCGAAAATATGTTCAATTCGAGCACGTATCCTTGACCGCTTTCTATTGTCTCTTTTTTGCTTCCCGGTAATCGGTGTATTGCGGAATCCTTTTTCGCAAATATGATTTTCAATTCCTTTTTTGATAAGACATTTTTCTATTGTCTGTCCCACATATGCACTGTCTGCATAAACGGCAATATCTTTTTTATCTATGAGATTTTGTAATTCCTTGCTGTCATGCACGTTAGCTGGTGTAACCGTATATTTCAGTATCAATTTACTTTTACTGTCCGCTTTTATATGAGCTTTATACCCATAATGTGTTTCATCATTCTTCTTTGTCCAGCGGGCATCTGTGTCTTTTTGCGATCTCATTGATTTTTTATCCGGTTTATCCCAATCTTCCGGAATCTTACCTTCCTTGATAAGATCATTATCTTCTTTACTATTTCTTTGTTTTGGTACATCAACAAAGGTTGCGTCAATAATGCTTCCTTGCCGAGTAACCAGGTCTTTCTTCTCAAGCTCTCGCAAGAACTTTTTGAATAACTTCTCACTGACTTTTGCTTTGACTAATTGTTCTCGGAAATACCATATAGTCTTTGCATCAGGTATCTTATCTTTCAAGGACAATCCGAGAAATCGCATGAAACTCAATCGATCTTTTATCTGATATTCGGTCTGATCGTCACTAATATTGTATAATCGTTGAAGTATGAGAACCTTAAACATCATGACATAGTCATAGGCTGGTCTTCCGCCTGGCCCCTTGGGTTCTTTAATTAATGCGGTATTTAATGTTGGCCGAAAAATATCCCATTTGATTACACTGTTAAGTTTTTCGAGTGGATCGCCGATAGCACTGAGCTCTTGTAGTCGCTCATCTTCATCAAAAAAGCCGCGTTGTTTCATAATTCATTTTTAGCATATTTTCAGGTAGTTTTTCGAGGTACCCAAAAGTAATTAACACAGGTAAGCGATAAGTCTTTGTCTGATATGAACAAATCCTGTGCATGTGGTGCTAAGAAAAATAGTCAAGGAAACATGTCATACCGGAAAGGATAGAAATTACATCTCGATGTAACCGATCCAGGAATTCCCATTACAGCACTTGTCACCGGGGCAAACGTGTACAATTCGCAATTGCCTATTCCAATGGAACAGATCACCGGAAAAAATATTTCCTGGTAATATTCCTTGATGAATGCGGGCTATGATGCGGAGACCATTATCTCTTTCATAAAAAGCAAGCGACGGTTTCCGCTCATTAAGCAAAACAAACGAAAAAAGCAGAGGCGGCCGGACTTTAACGATAACGAAAAAAAACGCTTTGCGATCAGGTCAACTGTTGAACGCACAAATGCTTTTTTGAAAGACTGGCTTATTCCCGAACGGATATGTTTTCGTGGCTATAAGAAAGTTTCATTTATTCTTATGTGTGCAGTAGTAAATCGGGATACAAAGACTATGAGATATCTCAGCCGGAATACCTTTGGGGTGCATTGCTATTAATAAGCCTCTATTTTTGCAAGAGGCTCGAATCTATAGGGTTTATCTTGTATTTAAACATAAAACATCATTCATTCCCCGGCTTCTTCTTAAAAGCAGAGAACAAAAAAAGAACGCCTGCGCACAGGCGAGGGTGAGAAAGTAATTCCGGTATCTTTCATTACCGGGCCGCCGAAACAGGCTCCGGAGAAGGAAAACGGATGTAGAAGGCGCTTCTAAACCAACAATACAACGAGACCGATGTTACACTATTTTAACGGATAGTGTCCAGTCTTGTTCGCAATTTGACGTAAAGAAAATCATTGGATCTCCATTTTGTCATGCTGCCATATTTAATAACGCCTGTTGTTTAACAAGCGACTCT
>Ga0116145_1001411_pt1 | contig 24193 bp, 22 predicted proteins | sample AD_JPNHG1_MetaG_FD_89747 | JGI IMG/M metagenome (GOLD analysis project Ga0116145, IMG submission 89747) | Active sludge microbial communities of municipal wastewater-treating anaerobic digesters from Japan - AD_JPNHG1_MetaG | ecosystem: Engineered > Bioreactor > Anaerobic > Digestate | place... | reverse complement strand
GCGCCCTATATGGGGAAAAATAAGATTAAAAGTCTTTGGAAAGGGGTTCGGGGAAGAACCTTTCCTCAGAAAGGTTTTCCCCGAGTAATTGCCATATACTTCTATATGAGTATCACGCTTAAGGCGGTCCTTTACTACTTTCTTATTTCTGATCTCTGATCACTGCTTTCTGAACAGTTCTTCACGGTAACGGTCGAACTCATCACGGGTTATGGCTCCGGAGGTAAACAGCTCGCTTATCTTCTCCATTTCAGCCATACGCTCTTCCTCAGGATCCAGCTTTGCAGCAGCGGCAGCTCTTGCTGCGTCACGCAGCCGTCTGCGCTTCTCATAGGCATTCTCTAAAAAATAGGCGCCAGCAGCCAGAAGCAGCATTATTCCCAGCACTATAAACATCGTTTTCATAGCGGTATCACCTATTCAGATCACTTGCCTATCTTTTCTACCTTCATAAGGTTCGTAGTACCTGAAACTCCGAGGGGAACTCCGGCGGTTATAGCAACCAGGTCTCCGTCCTCAACAAGCCTGTGTGACTCGGCAGCCTCAACGGCGGCGGCAAACAGGTCATCAGTGGAATTCTTTTCGTCTATTATGAACGGGATAACGCCCCAGCTCATATTCATCTGACGGCATACCACCTCGCTCATGGTACAGCTTATTATCGGACAGAGCGGACGGTACTTAGAGATAAGTCTTGCAGTCTGTCCGCCAAGGGATACAGTAATTATCGCCCTTGCATCAAGGTCATGAGCAGTAGTAACTGTTGCGTGAGCTATAGCCTCAGCAACGCTTCCCTCAGGATTGGAGCTTCTCTTTGAAAATCTTCCCTTGTAGTCGATATTGTTCTCAGTTGTCTCTGCAATGAGAGCCATTGTCTTTACAGTCTCTACAGGATATGCTCCGGCAGCAGTCTCTCCCGAGAGCATTATTGCGCTGGTACCGTCATATATGGCATTGGCAACGTCGGTTATCTCTGCACGGGTAGGACGGGGATTGGTTATCATGGATTCCAGCATCTGTGTAGCTGTTACCACCTGTTTTCCGGCATTATATCCCTTGTGGATAAGATCTTTCTGTATAGCAGGTATCTGCTCGAAGGGGATCTCAACGCCCATATCTCCTCTTGCCACCATTATGCCGTCTGCGGCCTCAAGTATCTCGTCTATGTTCTCAACGCCGTCTGTATTCTCTATCTTTGCGATTATACGCACATCGAACCAGCCCAGGCTCTGAGTGAATTTTCTCAGGTAGTTTATATCAGCGGCAGAGCGTACAAAGCTTGCAGCAATGAAATCGAATCCCATTTTTGCGCCGAACTCAAGATCATCCATATCCCTTTCGCTGAGGTAAGGCATAGACAGCTTTACTCCCGGAACATTTATACCCTTATTGTTGGAAAGGGTTCCGCCGTGTATTACCCGGCAGATGATATCGGTATTTGTCACTTTTTCCGCAAGGAGCTCGATAACTCCGTCGTTTATGAGTATACGTGTGCCCATGCTCACATCACGGGGAAGCTTCTTGAAGCTTATGCTTCCACGCTTTTCGTCACAGAGCACATCCTCTGTTGTAAGGGTATACTGATCGCCGTCATGTATCTCCACAGGCTTGTCGTCCACAAATTTTCCCAGGCGTATCTCCGGTCCCTTTGTATCAAGAAGAGTAGCTATCGGCAGATCAAGCTCTTTTCTGAGCCTTTCGATCTGACGCAGTCGCTTCTCATGAGTCTCATAGTCTCCGTGGGAAAAATTGAAACGTGCAACATTCATTCCTGCCAGCATAAGCTCACGCATTATGTTCTCGTCATCTGTTGCAGGGCCTATGGTACATACGATCTTGGTTTTACGCATAATTTACATCTCCTGAAATTCCAGTAGTTACAAGCCGCCGGCTATTATTCAGCTAACGGCAGTGCTTTCAATCTGTCAGCACATACGGACAAAGGCAAAGGCTTAAAGCTTTTTGAGCTTTGCATAATTCGCCATTATCTTCTTTGTGCCCACCTTCTCAAAGGCTATCTCAAGCATTGAATCATTGGCCATTTTCTTTACGGAAACTATCGTTCCCTCGCCGAATATATTATGAGCTACACGCTCGCCGGCAGTATATGCAACGGCCTCCTTGGCTGAAGCTCCCGCATGGAGCTTGTTTCTTGCAAGCTGCTGCTGGAGAGTTGTAGAATGGACCTCTGTTACGGAATTATCCTTTTCTGCAAGCTTGCTCCTCATTGCTGCGGCATTGTCGTGCTTTTCCACAAGCTCACTGCCGATCTCACGCATAAAGCGTGAAGTAACATTTCTCTGTGTCTGGCCAAACAGCATTCTCTGGCTGGCGTTGGTGAGGTAAAGCTTCTTCTTTGCACGGGTTATAGCCACATATGCAAGACGCCTCTCCTCTTCCATATCAGCCTCGCTGTCGAAGCTCCTTGAACTCGGGAAGATACCGTCATCCATGCCGATAACGAATATATTGTCGTATTCCAGTCCCTTTGCAGAGTGGACTGTCATAAGTGTTACCTTATCATCAGTTCCGTCATCACGGTCAGCCTCGCTGAACAGAGCCACCTCTTCAAGGAATCCGCCCAGTGTCGGCTCATCAGCCTCCTGCATATACTTTGCCATTGAAGAGCGGAGCTCCTGAACGTTCTCGATCTTGGTATCAGGATTTTCCAGCGTTTTGAGATAATCCATATATCCTGTCTTGTCAAGCACCACATCAAGGAATTCATCCAGCGGCATTGTCTCAGACTTCTCTGTGAGGAACTCAAACATGGTGTATGCACTCTTCAATGAGGATGTCTTCTTCGCAAGCGGTGCATACTCCTCGCAGGTGCGGAGCACATCAAAAGGTGAAAGCTTGAGGTCACGGCTGATATCCTCGATAAGAGCGAGGGTGGAATCGCCTATACCTCTCTTCGGCTCATTTATTATGCGCTTGAAGCGCAGCATATCATTATGGTTGTTTATAAATGCAAGGTAGGAGGTAACGTCCTTTATCTCCTTGCGGTCAAAGAATCGCATACCGCCGTAAACTCTGTAAGGTATGCCGCATTTCACCAGCATACGCTCAACAGCATTGGACTGGGCATTCATGCGGTAAAGCACAGCATTTCCGGAGTAGCTTCCTGTTGCCTTATAGTTTTCAAGTATGGTATCAGCTACGAATTTAGCCTCATCGCTCTCATCCACGGCCTTGTACCAGTAAACCTTGTCTCCCTTGCCGGCAGAGGTCCAGAGAGACTTCTCCTTGCGGCCATTGTTATGAGAGATAACAGAGTTGGCAGCATCAAGTATAGTCTGTGTAGAACGGTAATTCTGTTCAAGACGTATTACCTTTGCGCCCTGGAACTGAGCCTCGAATCCGAGGATATTCTCAATATTGGCTCCACGGAACTTGTATATGCTCTGATCGTCGTCACCAACAACGCAGAGATTGCCGTGAGCCTGAGAGAGAAGTGATACCAGGCGGAACTGAACGTGGTTTGTATCCTGGTACTCATCCACCATTATGTATTTATAGCGATTCTGATACTTTTCCAGCACCTCCGGGAACTTCTCGAAGAGCTCCACAGTAAGACAAAGTATATCGTCAAAATCAAGTGCATTTGCTGTTCTCATGCGTTCCTGATAGAGTCCGTAGAGACGGGCAATGAGCTTCTTGCGGTAGTCCTGGCCGGCATCAGCCTTAAGCTCGGCAGGAGTTATCATCTTATCCTTTGCAAAGCTTATCTCGCTGAGGACAGCCCTCGGTGCAAGCTGCTTTTCGGAGATATCCAGCTCAGCCATTGCCGCCTTAATCATACGCTGACTGTCATCGGTGTCATATATTGTAAAATCCCTGCCGTAGCCCAGAGCTTCTATCTCCGTTCTGAGGATACGCAGACAGGCTGAATGGAAGGTAGAAGCATTGATGTTCATGCCCTCCTCGCCAAGCATAGCGGAAAGTCTCTCTCTGAGCTCTCCGGCAGCCTTATTTGTAAAAGTGATTGCAAGGATATTCCACGGCTTCACAGGCTCTGACGCAACGATGTCCCTGAGAGTCTCCATATCATCGGTCCTGCCCTCTGCGTAGTCGTTGAGGAAGCTGATATCAGCCTCACTGCCCTGACGTGAATCATCATAGAAAGCGTTTCCGAAATTTATCATATTTGCGATACGATTGACAATAACAGTGGTCTTTCCGCTTCCTGCTCCTGCCAGCACAAGGACAGGGCCTTTAACGGCAAAAACGGCCTCCTGCTGCATATCGTTCATGCGGCTGAAGTATTTTTTAAGAGCCGCCTGTTTTGCTTCATTGAATGATCTTTTGTCCATAGAAATATCTCCATTTTTAGTAACTTTATAAACACCCGTGTACTAAATACAAAATGTATTTTATCGATTATTATTTTCCACACGTTTCATCAGTTATATTATACCACATTTGTCAAGACTTGAAAAGCCCCCGGAGAATTTTTTTATATTTTTACAGGTTTGCCCCGATTTTGCCGGATCAGGTCTTTGCTCCGCCATTTTTGCCGAAAAATGCACACAGACTGCGGATAATATAGGATAAAACAGAGGTTTAGCAGTCCCAATTGTAAATTTTCCATGTCAGCTATTTACTTCTCTCTTAAAATGTATTAAAGTATTATTTGTAAAAATGTATCTTACTTATACAGGAGGTTATTTAAATGAGTAAAACAAAACAGCTCAGGAACAGAGGACTCTCTGCTGTTGCTGCTGCACTGATAGCTGCGGTATCCCTCGTACCCGCAGATCTGCCTTACGCTTCCCTCACAGCTAATGCAGGTCAGCAGCTCGGTCAGACCGACTTCGATGAAGGTGCAGGTCTGCCCTGGCACATAGTTGAGTCTGCTCCGGCAAAAATGGATTTTGAGCTGACAGGCGGAGTTTATAAGGTACGCATTATCGAACCCGGCGGAGCTTCACAGGGCGGTGAAGACAGATGGGACTGTCAGTTCAGACACAGAGGCCTTAAGATAGTTTCAGGACACAAGTACAAGGTGTCCTATGAGATAACATCCACCAAAAGCGGCCAGTACTATACCAAAATAGGCGATTCCGACAAGCTTGAAGTCTGGCACAACAATATGGAGGACAACGGCCCTGATTTCAACGGATCATGGGACTGCGTACATATAGGCGAGAATGAAACCCAGAAGGTGACTCATACCTTCACTGCTTCCCAGTCAGTAGATGTAGCAGAATGGGCATTCCACCTGGGCGGCGACGGTCAGTATACTCCCGGCGGATGCTTCCCGGCAGGTACCGAGATAACCTTCGACAATATGTCCCTCATTGACCTTGACAGCGATGAGAACGACTACGTTCAGCCGGAAAAATGGGAACGCTCCGACATACTCGTGAACCAGATGGGCTACCTCACTGGCAGGGCAAAGCGTGCCACTCTTGTGAGCAGCGAAAAGTCCGGCATTGATTTCGATATCCTCGATGAGGACGGCGACAAGGTATACTCCGGCACTTCTGAATTTATCGGTAAGGATGCCGATTCCGGAGATACAGTCCACCTCATAGATTTCTCAGACTTTGATAAGACAGGTGTATTCCATATTGAAACAAAGGACGGCGAGGTCAGTCAGGACTTCACTGTAGATGATAAGCTCCTCTACTCCGGACTGCTCTACAACTCCCTTAACTATTTCTACCAGAATCGCAGCGGTATCGAGATCGAAAGCCGTTATATCACATCCGGCGACAAGTCTGCTCTTGCCAGAGCAGCAGGTCATCCCAATGATTCCGCAGAGATAATTGCGAATTGGGACAGCCTTGACGGCACAGGTAAGTCAATTGATGTTACAGGAGGCTGGTACGATGCCGGCGACCACGGCAAATACGTGGTAAACGGAGGCTTCTCCCTGTGGATGATGCAGAATCAGTACGAGACCGCTCTTAAATACGGCTTTGCTGATGCATATGCTGACGGCTCAATGAGTATCCCCGAAAACGGCAACGATGCCCCCGACCTCCTCGACGAAGCTCGCTGGGAAATGGAATGGATGCTGAAAATGATCGTTCAGGACGGCGAATATAAGGGTATGGCCTACCACAAGGCTCACGATGAGAAGTGGACCGGTCTTGCTGTAGCTCCTGCTGATGACGACCTGAGACGTATCGTCAAGCCGCCGTCAACTGCGGCTACACTGAATCTTGCTGCCTGTGCAGCTCAGGCTTCCCGTCTCTGGTACAAGTACGACGAGGACTTTGCGGAGGAATGTCTTGAAGCTGCTGAAAATGCCTACCAGGCAGCAAAATCCCACCCGGATGTGTATGCTCCTCTGGACAGTGCTTCCGGCGGCGGAGCATATGGCGATACCGATGTTGACGATGAGTTCTACTGGGCAGCCTGTGAGCTCTTCCTCACCACCGGCGATGACAGCTACTACGAGGATATGAAGGATTCCGGCTTCTTCCTCGAAATGCCGACCACACTGGGCGGCGGCGAGAGCGTTGATACAGTAGGCAGCTTCGACTGGGGCAATACTGCCGCTCTCGGAACTCTGAGCCTCTTCCTCAACAATGATGACAATGTTTCCTCAAAGGATATGGACACCCTCAGTGATAATATATGCTCTGCGGCAGACCATTATATCGATATGGAAAACGAACAGGGCTACGGCCTGCCATACGGCCAGAGCACTCTGAGCTATAACGACAAGGACAAGGGCTATATATGGGGCTCAAATTCATTCGTTGCCGATAACTCCATCGTTATCGCATACGCCTTCCTCTCATCAAATGAGGATAAATATATGGACGGAGCCCTCGGCGGCATGGATTATCTCCTCGGCAGAAACGCTATGGAGTATTCCTACGTTACAGACTACGGCTATCACGCTGTTGAGAACCCACACCACCGCTACTGGTCACATCAGGTCGACGAAAGCTTCCCGTCCGCTCCGGCAGGTGTAATGTCCGGCGGACCGAACTCCGGTATGCAGGATCCCTGGGTAAAGGGTTCGGGCTGGAAAAAAGGCGAGATAGAGCCGCAGAAATGCTATATGGATAACGTTGAGGCATGGTCTGTAAACGAGTGTACTATCAACTGGAACGCCTCTATCGCATGGCTGGCAGGCTTCACTGCCGCAGAGAACGGCGGTATAGAGGTGGGAAACGCCGGAACATACAGCGATCCCGATGCCAAAGCAGACCTTACTCCTTCCGATCAGCCTGCAAAGGAAAAGGATGAGGACAAAAACACAGAAGAGAAGGATGAAGAGCCTACGACAAAAAGGGCTTCAGCCAAAACCGAAAAGACCGCAAGAACTACGGAAAAGGCCTCTGAAAAGAGCAGCAAGGATGATGATAAAGGCGATATCGCCAAGGTCGCACTCATCTCTGCCGCAGTGGTCGCCGGACTTGTGTCCATTGAACTCTTCGTGTACAAAATGGCTAAACTGAAAAAGAAATAAAAAATCTGCCGGACAATGAACTGTCATGTCATTGTCCGGCATTATTTTATGCTATTTCCCAGATATTCTCAGCATAGTCCGCAATAGTACGGTCTGAGCTGAATTTTCCGGCATTGCACATATTGAGCCACTGCTTTCTTGCAAAGGCCTTTCTGTCAGCACTATAGTCATTCACACAGCGCAGCTTTGCTTCCACATAGCTCCTGATGTCTCCGAGGAGGTAATAATTATCCGGCTCATGCCAGCTTGCACCATCCAGCAGTGACATATAGAGCTCACGGAAATCTCCGCTGCCGCCGTCAGAAACACTGCCGTCGATAAGAGAGGATACCACCTTTCTTATCATGTCATCCTCTGCAAACACCTTGCGGCTGTCGTAATCGGGGATGATCTTTTCCAGTTCCTCAACTCTTGCGCCGAAGATATAGTTGTTATCCTCGCCTGCCTCCTGGACTATCTCGATATTCGCTCCGTCATAGGTGCCAAGAGTTACAGCTCCGTTGAGCATGAGCTTCATATTTCCTGTTCCGCTTGCCTCAGTACCGGCAGTTGATATCTGCTCGGAAACATCTGCTGCTGCAACAAGCTTTTCAGCATAGCTTACGTTGTAATTCTGAACGAATACTACCTTCATTATATCCTTTGTATCCGGATCAGAGGATACTATCCTTCCCACCTCGTTGATATACTTGATTATAGCCTTCGCTCTCCTGTATCCGGGAGCAGATTTTGCTCCGAATATGAATGTTGTAGGAGTAAATCCGGTTATACTGCCGTCCTTTATGCCGTAGTATATCCAGAGTATCGCAAAGGCATTCAGGAGCTGACGCTTGTACTCGTGAAGGCGCTTTATCTGGATATCGTATACTGAATCCGGAGCGATATCCGTACCCTCACGCTCCTTTATAAAGTCTGCAAGCTGCTGCTTCTTGGCCTGTTTGATACTTATGAAACGATCGATGACCGCATCGTCATCTGCATATTTTGTCAGTTCTTTAAGTCTGTCAAGGTCAGTTGTCCAGCCGTCATCACCCAGAAGCTCTGTGATAAGACCTGAAAGCTCCCTGTTGCAGAGCGCCAGCCAGCGTCGCTGAGTGATACCGTTGGTCTCGTTGCGGAATTTATCAGGACTCAGCTTATACCAGTCAGCAAGTACAGTATCCTTGAGTATCTGGGTGTGTATCTCGGCAACTCCGTTGATATGGCTCGACGCATAGCAGGCCATATCTGCCATATGGATGAGTTCACCCTTGATTATCTTCATATCAGCTATAGTCTCTTTTTCAACGCCCTTTGCATAGAGCTCAGCGATAAGAGCCTCGTTGATCTGTATGATTATCTCGTATATCCTTGGCAGCACTTCCTCTACAAGACCTGTCCACCACTTTTCAAGAGCTTCCTGCATTACCGTATGGTTAGTGTAGTTGAATATCTTCTTCGCCATTTCAAGGGCTTTTTCAAAGGTGAAGCCCTCGTTGTCCACAAGCTGACGGATAAGCTCGGGAATGGAGATAACAGGATGCGTGTCGTTGAGCTGTATGGAGATATAGTCTGCAAGATCATCTACAGTACCATGAAGAGCCTTGTGCTTGCGGATGATATCTGTCAGTGAAGCGCAGCTGAAGAAATACTGCTGCTTCAGACGGAGCTTCTTGCCCTCATTGGTATCATCGTTAGGATAGAGCACACGGGAGATATCCTCGGCATATATCTTCTCTTTTGACGCTTCAAGATAATCCTGCTTGTTGAATGTATCGAAATCGAACTCCTTCACAGGCTCTGCCTGCCAGAGACGGAGCGTTCCCACATTTTCAGTCTTACAGCCGAATACAGGCATATCATATGGGACAGCCTTTACAGTCTGGCCGCTGTATTCAATGAGGACAGTATCCTCGTCGCAGCGCTTTGACCAGGGATCGCCGTATCTTGTCCAGTCGTCTATATCCTCCTTCTGGAAGCCGTCAACTATGGACTGTCTGAAAAGGCCATACTTGTAGCGGATACCGTAGCCGTCAAGAGGAAGTCCGAGAGTTGCGGCGCTGTCCAGGAAGCAGGCAGCAAGCCGTCCCAGGCCACCGTTTCCGAGAGCAGCGTCCTCTATCTCCTCCAGTGAAGCAAGGTCAAGTCCCAGCTCTGAAAAGGCCTCGTTAACCTCATCATATATTCCAAGCACCAGAAGATTATTGTATACCATCCTACCCACAAGGAACTCCATTGAAAGATAAGCTGCACGGCGTTTTGAGAGGTGCTCCCTGCGTGAATCTGCCCATATATCAGCATACATTTCCATTACAGTATCCCCCAGTGCATTGTGGAGCTGCTGAGGTGCAGCAGACTTTATATCCTTTGGAAGCCTGCCTGTAAACTTTTCAATAAATACATTCTTGTCCATTTAAAAAACTCCATTCAGTCAATTATCAGCGATTATACATTTTATTGAGTCTGCGTATCTTCTTTGCCAGCTCAGGAGTAAGGTCGCCTGCCTTGACTCTGAACTGCCAGTTGCTGCCCAGTGTGGAGGGCGTATTCATCCTGTCCTCCTCTGGGCTTTCAAGGAAATCCTGTATCTGTGCAGAGGCCACCTTGGCAATACTGCCCCATGCTGCTCTGACTACCGCCATAGGTATATCCTTCTTTTTTTCCACATTGAGATACTGCTTGGCGAATTTAAGCGACTTCTTGTCAAGGGAATTCACCCAACCTTTAAGGGTATCGTTATCATGTGTGCCCGTATAGGCAAAGCAGTTGGTAGTGGTGAAATTATGAGGCAGGTACTCGTTGAGGCCGTCTGAGAAGCCGAACTGCAATACCTTCATTCCGGGATATCCGCACTTTGCCAGCATCGTTCTCACCTCAGGTGTCAGGAATCCAAGATCCTCTGCGATGATGTTCAGCCTGCCCAGCTTATCCTCTGCCGCAGCAAACAGCTCATAATCCGGCCCCTTCATCCACTCTCCCACAGTTGCATCCTCATTGCCGAATGGTATCGCATAGAAGCTCTCAAAGCCTCTGAAATGATCTATCCTCACTATATCATAAAGCTCCGTGGCAGTCTTTATACGGTCGATCCACCATTTATAGCCTGTCTTCTTATGGTAAGCCCAGTCATAGAGCGGATTGCCCCAGAGCTGACCTGTTTCGGAAAAATCATCCGGCGGACAGCCTGCTACGCATACAGGTCTGCGCTTTCTGTCCAGCCAGAACAGACGGTGATCCGCCCATACCTCAACGCTGTCCAGAGCGCAGTATATCGGGATATCACCGATTATCTCTATACCGCTGTCATTGGCATATTTCTTGAGCTCGCTCCACTGACGGCTGAACTCGAACTGTATGAACTTATAGAAGCCGATTTCCTTTTTCAGTTCCTTTTTAGCCGCTGTCACAGCCTTGGGACGGTGCATTGCTATATCGCTTTCCCACTCATACCATGCCTTGCCGCTGTTCTTGTTTTTCAGTGCCATGAACAGGGCATACTCATCCAGCCAGCCCTTGTTCTTGTCGCAGTACGCTTTGAACGAGGGGAACTTTGTGGAATTGAAGCGTGAATATGCTATCCTCAACACCTCATAGCAGTGCTCATAGATAAGGCTGTAGTCCACCTTATCCGGATCACTGTCCCACTTGAACGAAGCATATTCATGGTGCTCCAGCAGTCCGTCACATTCAAGTATCTCAAAATCAATGAAATAGGGATTGCCTGCCTTTATAGAAAATGACTGATAGGGCGAATCTCCGTAGCTTGTAGGTGAAAGAGGAAGTATCTGCCAGCACCTTACATCTGCTTTTTTCAGAAAATCCACGAACTCAAATGCGTGCTTGCCCATTTTGCCTATGCCGTATTCCGACGGCAGACTTGAGATATGCATTAATATACAACTTTTTCGCATATGATATAACTCCTTTTTGTTTTGTATATCCGTTTTATTATTTCAGATAATAATATCAGCAATTAGTGAAATAAAAACAAATGCCGTAATAATTATATCAAAAGAGGTGATCGAGCTGAGATCCTATGAAGTTTATTTCGCCTTCCTTATGGGATTCTTTCTGTATGCACTGGTCGAGATCGCCGGCCGTGGATACACTCACTGGACCATGTGCCTTACTGGAGGCATGATACTCGCTGTGCTTTATACCATCAGCCGCCGCAAAGCCATGCCGCTGATACGCTACTGTTTTACCGGCTCACTTCTCATCACAGCAGTTGAGCTCCCGGTAGGCATATTCGACAATCTTATCATGCACTGGGAAGTATGGGATTATTCCGATCTTCCCTTTAATTTTCTCGGACAGATATGCCTGTTCTTCTCACTTTACTGGTTCCTGCTCTGCATCCCGGCATACTTCCTCTGCCGCAGGATCGCCGGTATCTTTCAGAATCCCTCACGCCTGAGCCCTGATACAAGCTCAACGTAGAACTCCCTCACATCGAATCCTCTGATATTCTCTCTCATAAGGTCGATGATATCACCGTGGCTTATACCTCTTTTGTACGGGGAGGTGACCAGCCTGAAGGACTGACCGTGCTTTGCCGACTCCTCCCATACAAGGCCGTCATTGGCTCCGTTGAGTTTCTTTATAAGTCTATAGCCTATATTCAGCGGAAATCCTGCCGAACCTGCCCTGCTCATGACCGACATGACGCTTCTGTATGAGACCATAGGAGAATCCGGCATAAGGCTGTCATATGTCTTTGCCTTTTCTGCGCTGAGATCATTTACTCCCGCCATGAAGTCCGGAGCATTGTCGCCCAGCTTTGAAAACAGGGTATTGTACTTGTTTTCAATGTACTTCACAGCGCTCGACGGCACCTTTTTCAGCAGGAAATCCACCATGTCACAGCCCTTGTGAGGAGTATTTATCGTTGTAAGTGAAGCCACATACTTATCCATTCCAAGGCAGCTTATAGCATAGCGTGAATCCAGACCGCCCTTTGAATGGGCAATGATGTTCACCTTCTCTGCGCCTGTCTCCGCAAGAACCTCCTCTATGGCACGGCATACCTCTTTGGCACTGTCAGGCACTGAGAGTGCCGACTGCTGTCTGCCATAGAATACCTTTGCGCCGTTCTGTATAAGGACTGCCGGGATGCGTCCCCAGTAGTTCATATACTGCCAGTCACGGAAGAATATACCATGCACCAGAAGTATAGGATATTTTGTACAGCAAACACTGTCATTGACTCTTGCCGTTTCAAGCTCCAGACGGTCAGATTCGATGATATACTCCCTTCTTGCAGTCTTATAGGCCTTGCGTATGAGGAATATATTCACCACCGGCATCCACCAGAACATTATCAGCAGGACATAATCCTTTATCCTGAGCTGCCTTGCGCTCACCATAACTCTTATCATTCCGGCAAATACTATAAGTCCTACTGCTATCAGCGGAAAGACTACGCCGAAAATCTTTGCAGCAATGCCTGCTCCGGTATCCATTATCCAGAGGACGATCATTACTGCGGCAAGAACTGCTGATATACCGCCGGCCAGTATCATATCCGATCCCCGCTTCAGTCTTCTGAGCCTGGACGTCCCTCCCTCGGCCGGCAGCCCAATGATGACCGCTCCAAAATAAAGCAAGACCGCTCCTATGGTCAGAATCACCTTCACGCCAGCCCTGAAAGGAGGATCCACCCACAATGAGACAATTCCGGAAAAGAGGAGGACTATTACAGTATATAGTATTTTGATTTTTCTCATATTACCTCTAAAAAAGCAAGGCTGTTCCGGAAATATCAGAACAGCCTTATGCCTGTGTGGATCAATAATTCTTATTTGAATCTGCGTTGAAGAAATTGTTGCTGCTTTCTGTATAGTAGTCGTTAGGTTCCAGCGACATGAAATCTTCATCTTCCATATCCGGCAGCCTTGCGCCGCAGCGTCCGCAGAACTGGAAACGTTCATTGACCTCTGCGTCACACTTCGGACAGATCTTATATCCCCTGATCTGGTTCAGCTCAAATCTCATCTTCTTGATCCTTCTGCGTCTGGTATCGATATCATCGCAGAGCACTTTAAGTGCAGCAGGATCCTCGTTTTGATTTTTATAGTACTTCTTGCCGATATCAGTGAAGATCTCCACTATTCTTTCTTCTTCATACAAAATCTTCCTCTTGAGGTTATTACCCTCAGAGATGTTCTTTGTTTTTTCTGAAACACCCTTACCCACATCGTTGAATTTATCGAGAATTCCCATATTTCATCACTCCTGTCGGAATATTTTCTCGCTAAACGCTATATTAATTATACATCATTTAAGTTAATATTGTCAAGCGTTTTTCATACAAAATTGCTTTTCATAACAGGATTTGTGAAATGTTCACATTTCAGCTATATCATTTTCGGTAAGCTGAATAACGCCGTGCTTTGTAAAGGTCTCACTGGCCTTAGAATTGTCGTCAACTCTTATCACGAAGGAAACGGATCTGTCAGAAGCACCCAGGAAAGAATACATATAATCCACATTTACGTCATCAGCTCCAAGTGCGTCAAGCACACGGCTGAGCTGTCCGGGAGCATCCGGTATGGATATAGCGCACACTTCTGTTACATTAACGGCATATGAAGCAGCTCTCAGTGCTTCCACAGCCTTTTCTGTGTCGTTAGCTATAAGTCTTATTATGCCGAAATCCGCTGTGTCCGCAAGGCTGAGGGCACGGAGATTGACTCCGCTCTCCTTTATCACACGCATTGCTCCGGCAGCCTGATTTGGTCTGTTATCTACAAATACTGATATCTGTTTTACGTTTGACATATTATTCCTCCCTTTAATCAACTTTCATCATATATGGCAGCCATATACTTCCGCTGCCGTCAATATAGAAGAAAATCGGACTTAACACCTTGAAATCTGCGTCACAATTTAATGAATCGTCCGTTATGGACATAGCAATAAGTCCCTTATATTCACTGCTTTCCTCATAAACGCCATCATTGATGAGTTCACCGTCGCTTGAATACCATTCCCACCTGCCGTCTGAGAATTCCAGCTTTGTATCATCTGTACTGCCAAGCTGCTTTTCTAAGACTGATTTCAGACTGTCTGCCTTTGATTTATCCTTATCGTATCCAGCACGATAATACATTGAATACTCGTCGTCCAGGTAGACATCAAGAGCATTGTAATCAATGGTGAAGTCCTTGCCATACTTGTACTTGCCGTCAAGCTTGAATCCATAGGTGGGGACACATAAAAGATCATCAACATGATAGAGATAGACCGGAACATCTTCCTGCTTATTATTGCCGGTAACATTATGTACAAAAAGCGGCATGATATTAAAGTCCTTGATCTTATCGGAAAAGTCTACGCTGTTGCCAACGGAATTGTAGAATGTACCGGTCTCGTTGAACTTCTCCATTCTCTCGATCATTTTGGCATTGGTCATTTTCTGCATTTCTGCTGTTACTTCTTCTTTATCTGCTTGCTTTTTTCCTGTAATGATATCGCTGTCATAATCCGGCTTGCCGTCTGCGATATCAAAGACGGTCTTTTCTCCGTTTTTTTCAAACCGGGTAGTCTGATCGTATTTAAAGAGTATCTTTCCGTCGCTGACATCATAGCTGCCGTTGTATACAACGGTATCGGCTCCTCTGGCAGCCGACCGCACATCGGTCATCTCGAAATTGCCGCCGTCAAAGCCGAGCTCCTTAACAGCAAGGCTGTCATAGCAGTCTTTGGAATAGTCCAGATACTCGTCAATGGATTTATCCATGGCGAACATTCTCTTTCCGTTAACAGGCACGATCGTACAGTACTCACCGTCAAGTTTACCGCCGCCGGATGATTTTTCTCCTACGCTATCCTTATTTCCGCAGGAGCTGATCCCGGCTGTAAGGATAACTGCTGACATTAATGCAGCAAATCTCTCTAATTTCATATAGACTTGTCTCCTCAGTCCTCATACATTACAAGAGCAGAAAAGTCCTCAATGTACTCATTTACATGAGTCTGAGCGTCATGACACATACCAACAGCGGTGCTGTATTTGATATCAATAACTTTTACGGTCTGGATAAACTGATTGATGTCGTTTTCAAATGTAATGAATCTCTCATACTTTTCCTGTACGGGCATATAACTTGTTGAAAAGATCTTCACTTTCATATTAGCACCTCATTCTTAAAAAATTTTTTATGTATGCCTCATGGCATTACAAACCTTGTATTACTTCTTTGCAGGATTGTCTATAAGCTTTCTCTTGTCGATAACTCTTACAGCCTTGCCCTCGCTTCTTGCGATGGACTTAGGAGATACAAGATGCACCTTCGGGTTGATACCGAGCATTGCCTTCATTGCTTCAGCAAGATCCTTCTCCTGCTCCTGCATATCCTTTACCTTATCAGAGAACTGATCCGGATTCATCTCAACATTTATATCAAGGGTATCAGTATTGTTCTTACGGTCTACCTCGATGAGATAATTCGGAGAGTAACCCTGCTCTATGAGAACTGTCTCTATCTGGCTCGGGAATACGTTTACTCCACGGATTATCAGCATATCATCGCTTCTGCCCATAGGCTTTGCCATTTTTATGAGAGTACGTCCGCAGGAACACTTTTTCCTGCTGAGTACACAGAGGTCACGGGTACGGTATCTGATAAGCGGGAATGCTTCCTTGGTAAGGCTTGTGAATACGAGCTCGCCAACCTCTCCTTCAGGGAGAACCTCTCCTGTATCAGGATTTATTATCTCAGGATAGAAATTATCCTCGTTGATATGCATACCGCTCTGCTCACAGCACTCAAATGCCACACCGGGGCCGCTGGACTCTGTAAGGCCATAGATATCATATGCCTTTAAGCCAAGAGACTTCTCTATGGACTGTCTCATCTCCTCTGTCCATGGCTCTGCGCCGAAAATACCGGCTTTGAGCTTGATATCATCAGGAGTAAGTCCCATTTCATGGAGTGTCTCACCAATGTATGCAGCGTATGAAGGAGTGCAGCAAAGGATAGTTGCACCGAGATCCTGCATGAAGGTTATCTGTCTCTCAGTGTTGCCTGATGACATAGGCAGGGTAAGACATCCCACCTTGTGTGAACCGCCGTGAAGGCCTGCTCCTCCGGTAAAGAGTCCATAGCCGTAAGCTATCTGGCATACATCCTCATTTGTTCCGCCGGCTGCTGTGATAGCTCTTGCCACACAGTCCTCCCACATATCAACGTCATTCTGAGTATAGAATGCAACGACTCTCTTTCCGGTAGTACCGCTTGTGGACTGTATCCTTACGCACTCATCGAGCGGCTTTGCAAGAAGTCCGTAGGGATAAGCCTCACGAAGGTCTGCCTTGCTGAGAAACGGAAGCTTGCACAGATCGTCAACACCCTTGATGTCCTCCGGCTTTACACCTTTTTCATCCATGAGATCACGGTAATACTTCACGTTGTCATAAACGTGCTTTACCTGAGCAACAAGACGCTCGTCCTGAAGCTTCTTCATATCCTCCCGGGACATACATTCGATCTCTTGATTCCAATACCTTTCCATTGGTGATCATACTCCTTTAAAAAATAATATATATGCACTAAAATTATGTTCTGATCTTACTGCTGCGTTCCTGCAACAAATATGGTAAAATATATCCTTCCGTCATCGGATACCTTAGCGCCTGCGCCGATGCCTGCAACTATATCCGAGCCTATAAGTCCCCAGAGATTTTCGTTTTCAACGATCTGCTCAGCACTGCTCCTTGCTATCTCCTCGATATCAAGGTAATTCACAACAGGCTCGCCCTCATTTATATCAGTCTCAGTGAGGAACGGTCTTCCCTTGATCTCTGAATACAGATCATAGCTGTCATAGAATCCGCCGCTGAAGGATGTTTCCACCGCAGAATTCATCATGTCACGGTCACTGCCTGCGCTCTCAAAGCTCTCCGCCAGCTGTGCAGCACGGATACCTCCGTAGGTATCTCCCTCCGGGATGAAATCAAGTGCATCTTTGCCCTTGGTCTGCCTGTAGTAGTTGAGCCAGTTGCAGAGATATGCAGAAAAAGCGCTCTCTGTCTGCTCCTCGTTCATTTCAGTGTATCTGTCCGGGAGCTCTCCCTGCTTAAGCAGATATCGCTGTATAGCCAGTGCATCTGCCGGAGTTATCCCGCCGCAGCGATCCTGCACATCCGCATTGGCTTTTCCGGGGACAGTGAGACTGTACTGATCCGGATTGGATATGCACTGCATTATCAGTACAACATCGTTCATTTTTACAAAGCCGTCACAGTCCGCATCACCGTAGACGATGCTGTGTGCCGCTTCTTCAGCGAGGACACCGGTAATACCTGTGCCTCCTGCCGTCAGCACTATGGCTGCAATTGCTGATATCAACTTTTTCATGGTATCATCCCCTTGCCAAAGGTAATATTATGCATTCTTACCCAGCTCGAAAGCCTTCTTGTTGAGTTCAAGGAACTTGGGCGGTACACACTGCTCAAGAGCCTTCTGCCAGAGCTCCTCCGGGAAATCTGTGCGTGAAGCAAGAACTCCCATAAGAACGACGTTTGAAGCCTTTGAAGTACCTGCCTGCTCAGCAAGTGAAAGTGCGTCAACTGCTACCAGTTCAACACCTGCATCAGCAAGCTTCTTCTCAAGATCCTCGGGATACTTTGCAGCACCTGTGATAACAGGCATAGGATCTATCTGCTGTGTTGAGGTAATGAGCTTGCCGCCCTTCTTAAGGTAGGGAAGGCATCTTGCAGCCTCTAAAAGCTCGAAGGATATAACAGCGTCTGCCTCTCCCTTTTCAATAACAGGAGAGTATACCTTATCGCCGTATTTTACATATGTAACAACGGAACCGCCTCTCTGGGACATTCCGTGTACTTCGCTTACCTTTACATCAAAGCCCTGTGCAAGAAGCACATTTCCGAGAAGTCTTGAAGCGAGGAGCGAACCCTGTCCTCCTACGCCGACTATCATAATTGATCTTGTTTCCATGATTTTTTACTCCTTTTTCTCCCGGCAGTTCAGAGCTGCCGGATATATGTATATTCACGTATAATATCAGAATTTTACTCTTTTCTTCACGGCATTCTTCATTAATGAAGCCGCTCCCATTGCAGCTGAGATATAGCTCTGTATCAGATCTCCGTAGTACGCCTTGGTCATATGGAGCTTTCCGAGTATACGGTGGAAGTGTATGAAACAGTCACTGAAATCGCCTTTTGTAAAGCCGTATGTACTGTTAAGGCGGAAATCGATATAGCTCTGTATAACGCTGTCCGGCACATCAGGATTTTCCTCCTTGATCTGCTGAGTTACGTCCATTCTCATGACCTTGATAGTCTCTTCAAAGGAGTCAGTCATAAGCCATGAAAGAGTAAGACGCTGGGCAAGATATACTGCTCCGGCAATTATTCCCGTGCAGATGAGCATACCGATAATTACAGGTATCCTGTTCTTCTTTGTAAAAAGGGAATAGCCTTTAACGACGCCTGCCGCAAGGAAGAATCCCACTATCGCAGCTCTGATACGGTATTTTCCCAGCACCACCCAGACTATCAGTCCGGGAAGAGCTCCCACCAGCGCACCAAGTATGCCCTTGAAAAAGGTCACTATCCATTTTTCTTTTTCAGGCTCTTCATAGGCAGCGCCGAAATATTCCTTCAGGTCGACTATCTCATCATCCTGCGTTTCCTCGGCTTTTACAGCCGGAGCTTTCCCGCCGGCAGCCATTACTCGGCTCTCCGCAGTATCTCTATGTCACCGTCCACAAAGCCTATTCCAACTGCCTCGGTGTTGAGGAGTATAGTCCTGTGGAGACCGTTTTCGAGGTACTCAGAGACAAGACCGCTGATAAGCTCCATAGCCTTCTTCCAGCCGGTATCATCCTCGTCGGAAGTATCCACGCAGAATAAGTCCTCCTCGGAAGACCATACCTCATCGCAGGCCCAGTCCGGATCGTTCTCATCGAAACGATCGGCAGCTATAAGCTGTACGGCATAGATGCTGTCCTCCTCGGACTCCTCGTATAGATTGAAATTGAAGGCTCTGGCATCATCCGGTATCGTGTTCTGCTCCAGCAGATCATTGAGCCATTTCTCAAATTCCTCGTATATTTCCATCTGTACCATTTTCGTCACCTTTTTACTTTTTTTGTACCTGAAAAATTCAAGCTTTCCGCAGGAAGGACATTCATAGATACTTGCGGTCAGTGCTCCTGACAGCCAGTTATCCATATTCTCCAGTATCACGCCGCTCCTTCCAAGCTGTATCCTTTTTGTGCCCTTATACCCCATGAGCACATTGCAGTACGGACATAATATTTTTCTGATCTTCATAGTAATTCTCCTATACATTAGTTTGTTGATTAGTGCAATTTATTTTACTTTCCCCTGGTTATTACTGTTTTCTGATTACTGAATAGCGCCTATCTTACACTGCTCCTGGCAGATTCCGCAGCCTACGCACTGAGTATGGTCTATAACAGCCTTACCGTCTCTCATTGAGATTGCAGGACATCCAAGCTTCATGCACTGCTTGCAGCCTACGCACTTGTCATGATCTACCTTGAGAGGTGCATTGTGCTTTACATATTTAAGAAGAGCACATGGTCTTCTGGAAATGATGACTGATGCCTCATCTGCTGCAAGCTCTTCCTTGACAGCCTGCTCGCACTCAGCAAGGTGATAAGGATCAACAACTCTTACACGCTTTATGCCGATAGCCTTGCAGAGTTCTTCGAGGTTGACTGCTGCTGCCGGATCGCCCTTCAGGTTCTTGCCTGTTGTAGGATTCTGCTGGTGGCCTGTCATACCTGTGATCGAGTTATCGAGAATGATAACTGTTGAGTTGGAATTGTTGTATGCGATATTTACAAGACCTGTCATACCGCTGTGCATGAATGTGGAGTCTCCGATAACTGCAACTGTCTTATGCTCAGTCTCAGCACCTCTTGCCTTGTTGAAGCCGTGGAGGCCGGAGATGGAAGCTCCCATACATATAGTTGTATCCACTGCGAACAGCGGTGCAACTGCTCCGAGAGTATAGCATCCGATATCGCCGGATACTATTACGCCAAGCTTTTTAAGTGTATAGAACATACCTCTGTGAGGACATCCGGCACACATTACAGGAGGTCTCATTGGGATGTTTTCCTCTAATTCAACGTACTCCTTCTTCTCACCGAGAAGCTTCTCAGCGATAGTTGACTGGTGTATCTCACCTATGTAGCCGAAGATCTCCTTGCCCTGAACGTTGTTTACGCCGATGTTGCGGCAGTGCTCTTCGATAATGCCGTCAAGCTCCTCGATAACGTATACCTTCTCGTACTTTGCGGCAAAGTCCTGTATCAGCTTTACAGGGAGAGGATTTACCATACCCAGCTTGAGAACAGAAGCCTTGTCGCCAAGAGCTTCCTTGACATACTGATAAGCAGCACCATTTGTTATAACTGCAAATTCAGCGTTGTCAGCTATCTCAACTCTGTTGAGAGGAGAAGTCTCTGCGTACTCGATGAGCTTCTTTGTACGCTCCTCAACGAATACATGACGTCCCTTAGCGTATGCAGGCATCATTACGAACTTCTGAGGATTCTTCTCATAGGGCTTGAGTTCAAGCTCTTTTCTGTCTTCAAGCTCCACCTTGCTCTGTGAATGAGCAACTCTTGTGGACATTCTTACAATGAACGGAGCATCTAACTGCTCTGAAAGCTCAAACGCAAGCTTTACGAACTCCTTTGCCTCACCTGAATCAGAGGGCTCAAGCATCGGCACCTTTGAAGCGATAGCATGATGACGGCTGTCCTGCTCGTTCTGTGAGGAGTGCATTCCCTGATCGTCTGCAACTGCAATTACCATACCTGCATTAACTCCGGTATATGCGGCTGTATAGAGCGGATCAGCAGCAACGTTGAGACCAACGTGCTTCATTCCGCAGAAGCTTCTTGCGCCTGCGATAGAAGCGCCGAGAGCTGTCTCCATAGCCACCTTTTCATTGGGAGCCCACTCTGCGTATACCTCATCGTACTTTGCCACCTCTTCGGTGATCTCTGTGGAAGGTGTTCCCGGATAGCTGGATACTATGCGGCAGCCTGCCTCGTATAAGCCTCTTGCAAAGGCTTCATTTCCTAACATAAGCTTGTTCATTTTTATATTTCCTTTCATATATATTATGTCATTTGACTTTTTAACCATTCTGCAACTCCGTCCTCGGAGTTACTTCCTATCACAATATCCGCAGCGGCCTTTACCTCGTCCCGGGCATTGCCTACTGCTACACTGATATCCGCCTCCTCAAACATAGGAAGATCATTGAGATTGTCACCGAATGCGACTATCTCATCATACCCGTAGGTATCACGAAGGAACCTCAGGCCATTGGATTTTGAAGCCCTGTGGGAGAACACCTCCAGATACCAGGAATTATTGTATACATCAAGATAGAAGGCATGATCCACACCGGCTATCTTATCTACCTCCTGCTTCACCGGATAAAGGGTTTCATACGGCCCGGTACTGGTGAAATATACTGCATATTCATCAGCATTATCCTCCAGACGGCACTGGACAAAAGGTTTCTTATACTCGTGCTTACGCACCTCCGCAAAGCTCTGCATGACCTTTGTTGTAAGCTCTGAGTAATAGCAGGTGAGTATTCCTTTATCAATACGATACATAAAGCACTCCACCCCATGCCGTCCAAAGGCTCTGAGTACCTCAGCCGAGGCCGCAGGCTCAATGAACTCATTCTTTATGTACTTATCGTTTCTGATATCATAAATACTGACACCGTTCATAAGAATGCATGGTACATTTATATCCAGGGCTGCCGTTATCGGCAATGCCGAATATATCGACCTTGCAGTCGCAAATGTGAAATTCATCCCGTTTGCGATGATACTGTTTATTATTTCCGCTGTCTCCCTTGTTATTGCAGGCTCAGGGCTGAGCAGGGTTCCGTCAAGATCGGATATGTACAGCGTTTTCTTCCCCAAACTTACACCTCCAGTTTTAACACATAGATATGCATAATATTATTATATCACAAATGTTAACAAAAGTGAAGAAGATATTTCGCCTTTACGCAGATTTGTTGATTCTGCATAATTGGAAGGGCTTTTTTTGGCACAAAAAAGCCCGGGCAATTGCCCGGGAAGTCAGCATAATGTTAAAAACGGAAAAATATTCCTCAGTATGCAGTAAAGCAGAAATATGCCTGCACATAATACAGGGAAATAATCCCCTCGTGGGATAAGTTTCAGCTTTATATCAAAAAGAGCAGCGATATTCTCGATCAATAAAGCAGCAGTCAAAGTAACAATAATTAGAGGTGCCGGATTATAGCCCACTGACGATATGATATCGAACCGCAGAAGTGCAAGCACACTTCTGGTATTCCCGCATGCAGGACAAAGAAGTCCTGTCCGGGAATAGAAGACACATTCCGGAAGTATTTTGGAAATGGCTGCTGCCTTGTTTCTCAGGAAATATACAGCGGCTGTAGACGGACCGACTGAAACTAAAAATACCGCCGCTCTTTTATCAGCTTTTTTCATCCAAGCGCAGAAGATATAGAAAAGCCAATCATAAACAGTATTCCCCAGAGTGCAAGAGCTATTATTGATAATACAAGACCGGCTATTCCCATTCCTTTTCCACGTCTGTTGTTTTTTATACCTTTAGCAGCAAATAATATTCCAAGTATCGAACATGGAACAGATACCTCATAAAAGCATATCGTAACTATAGCTACAATTCCTACAATCATTGATATTACGTTCATTTCATCTATTTTCTCATTTTGCTGCCGATCTTGCATATATGGATACTGATTAGGATATTGATTCGGATACTGATTCGGATACTGATTGGGATACTGGTTTGTATACTGGTTCGGTAGCTGTACAGGAGGCTGAGCTGGCATCTGAGGCTGCTCATTAACCGGCATCTGCTCAGGGGTATAGTTATTATTCTGTTCATTCATAATTTTCATCCTCCTTATGCATTGCACCTATATAGGTGCAATTTTATTATACCATGCGGATATAATAATGTCAACGGATTTGCACTTATTCAGGTGCAGAAAAATCAGTCGGAGGTTTATGCATTATGAACAAAGAAATTGAAGCAAAAGTCGGCAGCAACATAAGACTGCTCAGAGAAAAAGCAGGCATCACTCAGGAACAGCTTGCCGCAAAATTACAGGTCAGCGGCTGCGATATCACCCGCAGCGCCGTGGCGAAAATCGAGGTCGGTCAGCGCCATCTGTATCCGGATGAGATAATATTGCTGAAAGAACTGCTCGGCACCAGCTATGATGATATCTTCAGCATATAAAAAAGCCTGACCATTAAGGTCAGGCTCAAGTTTGTCAAAAACTCACTAAAACGGCAAAGCGGGCGCCGTCCCGGCGCCCGAATTTTATTACCTTGATTTAAAATTTTTTGACAGGCTCAGGCACCGCACAAATTACTGTATTAATAAATATATCACGATCGAGAGCAGATTCAGACCGATACCGATCCAACCGTTCATCAAACCAACCCGCCCTATAGGATTCTTCGTGATCTTGACCTGTGCAACAATACCTAATCCCAGACCAACTATTGCAACTTCACAAGACTCGGCTGCCAACAATAATGAAATGAATCCAAAAAGTTCTGAAAAGAGAGCTAATTTTTCCGGATCCTTGTTTTGCTGCGGTGCCATGTTCGGCATTTGTTTCGGCATTTTTATCTTAGGCAGTTCCTGCGGCCTTCTCTTAGGATCATCGACCTCCGGTATAAACTTATGCACCTCCGGAAGCATCTCCACTGAAT
>Ga0116145_1001402_pt1 | contig 24271 bp, 20 predicted proteins | sample AD_JPNHG1_MetaG_FD_89747 | JGI IMG/M metagenome (GOLD analysis project Ga0116145, IMG submission 89747) | Active sludge microbial communities of municipal wastewater-treating anaerobic digesters from Japan - AD_JPNHG1_MetaG | ecosystem: Engineered > Bioreactor > Anaerobic > Digestate | place... | reverse complement strand
TGAGGATATTTTCAAGTTGTTGTACAGGTAGGGGAAATTATCAGGAGTTTGTGATGAAATAAAAATATACAGGAAGGATTTTATAAAGATACTCATTGCAAAAATTACAATAAACCCATTTTTTCATTTTGCAATTCCTTTCTTTGTACTTTATCCAAAGGATAAGTGAGATTTCTAAATCCATCTCAATCTTTCTTTTATAAATGGAGAAAACCTCTGGGAGAACCAACATACCCGAAGGTGTTCACTACATAGGAAGTTATCTGAGATTACTAAAATCATGCTCTTTGCTGGCTACGGCTAATTTTTACTCATCACTTACTTGAGAATACACAGAGTTTTTTATTATAAATATGGTAAAATAATTATCTGGTTAATCTTATTGTATTATGCCGGAAAATATCTTTTTATCACAGTGGAAATATTAAACAGATTTCTTGAAATAAAATTTTCACCATGCCTATAAAAGCAATAATTTTTGATGTGGACGGAGTTATTTTTGATTCTGAAATTCTTCATAAGATAGCATGGGAAGAAGTTTTTACTAAGTATAATATCACTCTTGATGAAGATGATTATTTTAATGGGATTGGCGTATCAGACAGGGATTTCTTAGAAAGATTAAAAAGAGAGGAAAAAATTCCAGATTTTATTGATTTTGAAGACCTGATTGCACAGAAAAACACAAAGATCCTTAAGGTTTCAAAAAACAATACAAGGATGTTACCTGAAATGTATGAATTTATATCTACCCTGTCAGGACAGTATAAGATTGCAGTTGCTTCTAACTCGAGTAAGGAATTTATTACAAATCTTCTCGAGACCTCGGGACTTATGAATTTTTTTTCTGTTATACTCGGGCGCCAGGATATTATAAAACCAAAGCCAGCGCCGGATATTTATATAAAGTGTTCTCAGAAATTGGGAATTTTACCACAATATTGTTGTGTTATAGAAGATTCACCCACAGGAATAAAAGCAGCAAAAAATGCAGGGATGTATTGTATTGCAATTTGTTCCACACTCGAGAAAAAATTTCTTTTAGAGGCAGATTTAATTATTGATTATGCTGATATTAAAACAGTAGAAAACTTTCTAAAATCAATAAAATGACCCAGGAAACATATCTTCTTGTACTTAATGCAATAGGTCTTATTGCGTTTTCTTTTTCAGGCGCAATAAAAGCAATCATACATCACCTTGATCTTTTTGGTATTATATTTCTTGGTTTATCAACAGCACTCGGGGGAGGAGCAATAAGAGATATAATGGTTCATCAAGTTCCCGCGATGCTTACGGATATAAACTATATATTTTTTTCTTTGCTTGGTATTATCGGGGCAATACTGATAAAGAAAAACAGGGATAATGCTGTCTATACAAAGATATTTCTCATTTCTGATGGTATTGGACTTGCATCTTTCACATCATCAGGATGCCTTGTTGCCTATAATTGTGGTCTTGGCCCAATCGGTATTATTGTTCTTGGCATTATAACAGCAATAGGCGGAGGTATCATTAGGGATATCCTTGTAAATGAAATTCCGATAGTATTAAACAAAGAACTCTACGCAACATGCTCTTTTATTGGTTGCGTAATTTTTTGGTTTTTTGCTCTTATTTTTGACATAAAATATGCATCCTTTCTTTCTGTTTTAACTGTTTTTATAATAAGAATGATTGCCATAAAATATAGATGGAATCTTCCGAGATTTTCTTAGTAAACCTATTTTGATGTAAAATAAATCAGTATCATAAGAAAAAACATAAGAGAATAATAATGGAAAATATTGAAAAACAATTTGAGATAATCAAGAAAAATGCTGTTGAGGTTATTGAGGAATCAGAACTTAAGGAAAAACTAAAAAAGAGTATTGAAACAGGCACTCCCCTTACAATAAAATATGGAATAGACCCAACAAGTTCTCAGTTGCACCTTGGCCATATGGTTGTTATCAGAAAACTTCGCGATTTTATGATGCTTGGACACAGGATTTTATTTCTTATAGGAGATTTTACAGCAAGGATTGGAGATCCAACAGGAAGAAATGAAACAAGGCCCATCCTTTCAAAAGAAGAGATTAAAAAAAATCTTCAGACGTATACTGAGCAAGTCAGCTGTATTCTCGATATAGACAGGGTTGAATTCGTCTATAATGCTGATTGGCTGAGTATTCTATCACTTGAGGAATTGATTAAGATTTCATCCTGTTTTACAATTGCCAGAATTCTCGAGAGGGAGGATTTCTCGGCAAGGTATAAATCAGGGAAACCAATTTATTTACATGAGTTTATGTATCCTCTTTTGCAGGGATATGATTCTGTTGTTCTTCATGCAGACATTGAAATTGGAGCAACAGAACAAAAATTCAACCTTCTTGCTGGAAGAACACTTCAGGAATTTTTTGGCCAGGAGAAACAGGTTATCATCACAATGCCAATACTTGTTGGAACCGATGGAAAAGCAAAGATGAGTAAAACCTATAATAATCACATTCCAATAACGACAAGTCCTGATGATATGTTTGGGAAGATTATGTCAATCCAGGATCATCTTATGGAGAGTTATGGGATGCTTCTGACTGATTTGGACATAAAGAGATTTGTTGAAGAAATAAAGAAAGATCCGAGAGAGGCAAAGGCGCTTCTTGCAAAAACTATAGTTGAAGAATTCTTTGGAAAAGAGCAGGCAAAAAAAGCACAGGAAACATTTGATAGAATCTTTAAGGAAAGAAAAACTCCGGACAGGATACCTGTATGTGAGATAGAAAAAGATAAACTTATAGGAAAAACAAAGGCAAATATTGTTGATATCCTGTTTTTATCAGGACTTGTATCATCGAAATCAGAAGCAAAAAGGATGCTGAATCAAAATGCTGTAAAGATTGATAATAACCCTGTATCAGATATAAATCTTGAGATTGAACCAGATGGAAAAATTATCAGTGTGGGTAAAAGAAAATTCGGAAAAATAAAAATTATATGATTTCGCTGCTATAATCATAGAGAAATAAGATGAAGAAAAGTTTGTAGTTATTGTGATAGAAAGCAAATTTTGGAGAAAAAATGGAAAAAATCAGAAAAGATCTTTGCAAATACGGTAAACTTATACTTGAAAAAAATCTAGCGGCAGGTCCTGGTGGAAACATAAGCGCACGAGAAGGAGATTATGTTTATCTTTCTCCGAGTGGATTTGCACTTGATGAGATACTTCCTGAACAATGGATAAAAATCCATCTTAATACAGGTAAACAATACGGCAGGTTGAAACCAACCTGCGAAATATCAATGCATCTTGGTTGTTATATTGAAAGGCCGGATATCAAAGCGATTATCCATACACACCCGCCTGTAACATTGGGAATTATATCCGCAGGTGTTGAACTTAAACCATTTTATCCTGATTTTGTTGCTATACTTGGCTCTGAAATTCCACTTGTTGATTATGTCATACCCGCTGGGGAAGAAATAAGACAGGCAGTTGTAAAAGAGATAAAAAAGTATAATGTGGTTCTGCTGAAAAATCATGGAGCAGTAAGTGTTGGAGAAACATTGAAGGAAGCATTTACAAGAGCATGGATGACAGAAGAAACTGCAAAAATGCAGGCAATAGGAATGATGATCGGCAAAATCAGATATTTTACAGAAAAAGAAATAAAAGACATTGAAAATTTAAAAGCAGAAGATTACAGAAAGATGCTTCTTAAAAAGATGAAATGAAAATTCGTGTAATTACACCTTCTTGCGTTAAAGGCGAAATGGAAAGAATTTCTGTCCATCCCGCGGGTATCCATCTTATGGAATTGAAAACATCCATTTATCCTCTAAAAATATCAGATGTTAATGTAAAACAGGCGAATGTTATAAAACAAGAAGCCCTTTCAGTTGGTGCTGATGCTGCAGTGCCGTATTCAGTGCTGAATCTTGAAAATAAGAATGTTGACGTAATAGTTATGGCTACCTTAAAGCAGTACAGAAAACTTGCCCTGAAATTTTCTCAACAGGTCTTTGGATTGAAAGATCTTGGAGAAGAAATGCTAAAAACAATTGAAAGATATAATAGACCTGTTTCAGGCATCAAAAATAAAAAGATTCCTGAAAAAGAATTTCTGATAATGGGTATCCTTAATATAACCCCTGATTCTTTTTCTGATGGCGGTACATACTTTGATAATGTTGATGCAGCAATCCAGAGGGCAATTGAAATGCAACAGCAGGGTGCAGATATTATAGATATTGGCGGAGAATCCAGCAGACCCGGGGCTTCTCCCATTAGCGAAGAGGAGGAAATAAGAAGGGTGATACCTGTAATAAAAGGTCTTCGCGGAAAAGTTTCCTGTTTGATATCTTGTGATACATCAAGAAGTAATGTTGCCATACGGGCGATTGAAGAAGGTGCAGATATTATCAATGATATCTATGCGTTGAAACGTGACGAAAAAATGGCACAACTCATTGTAGAATCAGGTTGTGCTGTTATTTTAATGCATATGAAGGGCACACCAGAGACAATGCAAAAAAAACCTTTTTATGATGATGTAATCGAAGAAATAACAGATTTTTTTGATGAAAGAATACAGTTTTCTCTGGATCATAAAATCAGTAAGGACCAGATTATTCTTGATCCTGGGATAGGTTTTGGAAAACGTATTCAGGATAACCTTGAAATAATTAAAAGAATCAGAGAATTTACCTGTTTTAATTTACCTCTATGTCTGGGGACTTCAAGAAAATCCTTTATCGGAAAAATTGCAGGAAATCCATCAGAAACAGAGCGTTTGCCCGGAACAATTGCTACATGTGTTTCTGGCTACATCAATGGAGCGAGGATATTCAGGGTTCATGATGTAAAACAAATGTATCAGGCACTAAAATTAACTTCTGAAATATATAATTGCTAAATATGAGAATTCTCGGACTTGACCTTGGAGAAAAAAAAATAGGGGTTGCTGTAAGTGATGAGCATCACACTGTCGCAAGAGGACTTGGAACAATTGAGTGTAATAAAAAAGAGGTCGAAAAAATCAGGGATATCGTAAAAAAATACGATATTGAAAAAATTGTTTATGGAGTGCCTCTCAGAAACGATGGCTCAATAAGCGCAAGGGCAGAAAAAATGTTGTCTATTATTACAAAAATGAAAAAGTTGATACCAGTGGAATTTATTCCATGGGATGAAAGAATGACAAGTATTGAAGCAGAGAATATTCTTATTATGGCTGATGTCAGTCGAAAAAAAAGAAAAAAAATCAAAGATAAATTTGCTGCGCAGATTATACTTCAAAGTTATCTCGATTCAATATACCTTGAAAACCATCCTTTAGAAGAATGATACAGAAAACAAAAGATATTCTGCAACACTATGCCTCAAAAATATCTATCTGGTTAAAAAATGGGGCGGGGAAGGATAAAAAAACATGCAATACCAGGCAGAAAAGCCGGAAATTTCTTCCTCCAGAAAATTATATAGACACAAAGGATAAACTTGAATCTCTCGTAAAAAGACTAAAGTCAAAAAATGAAATATCTGTTGATATCGAAGGGGATTCTTTGTATAGTTATTATTCAAAGATATGCCTCATACAGATTTCAACAAGAAATGAGAACTTTATTGTTGATCCTCTATCAATAAAGGATGTATCAATACTTTGTTCTGTATTTTCAGATGAAAAGATTCAAAAGGTTCTTCATGGTTCCCACTATGACATACATATGCTTTATACCTGTTCAGGAATAGAAATAAGGAATCTTTTTGATACCCAGATTGCAGCGTGCTTTCTTGGCGAACAAAAAACAGGGCTTGCTTTTCTGGTTGAGAAAAATTTTAATGTTCATCTTCAAAAAAAGTATCAGAAAAATAACTGGGGAATAAGGCCTATTCCAGAAGAAATGCTCGAATATGCTGTATCAGATACAATGTATCTTCTATCTCTTGCAGATATATTAAAGAAGGATCTTTTAGAGAAAAACCGTCTTTCCTGGGTTGAAGAAGAATGCAGAGTTCTTACAAACTCGGCCAGAAAGCCCCGGCAAGAAAAAACACCACATATAAAGGGTTTTGGAAAAATTCCTGAAACAAAATATCCTGTTCTGGAAGCAGTACTCAAGGTAAGAGATGAAATAGCGAAAGAAAAAGATATTCCACCATTCAAGGTGATTGATAAACAGGCAATCTACAGGATTATTACAGAAAGACATATTAACCTTGAAAAACTAAAACAGATTACTCATTCTCATAGATATATTCAAAACAAACATCTTCCTTTTTTGCTTGAAAAGATAAAAGAGGCAGAGCATCACAGATATAAGCCTCATTCTGACACCAAAAAAAGAAGGTATCATCCTGATTTTTCACAAAAATCAGAGAATCTTCATATGTGGAGAGCATCAAAAGCAACAGAGTTGAATATTGCGCAGCATCTTGTGCTTTCTCACCATCAGATATTATCCCTTGCTGGTATGGAAATTAAAACATTGCAGGATATTCAAAACATTGAATTGCTTAAAAACTGGCAGAAACAAAAATTTTCACACGAACTCTATGAAGTTCTTCATTCGAAGAAAAATCAAAGATAAAAAACTGTCATAAGAATACCAGGAATTATTCCAACAGTTAGGTTATCATCAACCTTAAGAGGCAAAACCTCGAGGATACTTCCAACAAGTACCCCTATAAATAAAATTTCAAATGAAATCGAAAAATAGAATGCAAGAATTAAGGCAATCATTGTGTTTATGATAATTCCACCCATCATCCCCTCAACACTTTTACCAGGAAAAATATGAAATCTTCCATATTTTGAGCCAACCATTGCACTTGCAGCATCTCCAAATGTTAAAAACAACAGATTAGAAACAGCCACTGGATACGGAAAATAAAGAATTGAAAGAAAACTTGCGATCATAAAGTTCGTATCACCGGTAAGAACCCCAGGTCTTGTCTTAAATATACCTGGGGAATGTTTCAAGAGCCATGCCCAGAACCCAGGGTGAAGGTATCTTTCAAACTCCATCAGAAGAAGCCAGAAGAGAAAAAAAGCACATATACAGGCAGGAGCCAAGGGATCTGATGTAAGTAGATAAACAACTGGCGCAATTCCGCCCATTAATATTCTATAGAGTTTTCTTTTCCACAGAATCAATGAGCACCTCTCATTTCTTTTATTGCTTTCCTGTTGATAAAGATGCTCACCAGGATTAAAAGAAGTGTTGAAATAGAAAGTTTAACAAAACTATCTGGGTATATCTGGTTTAATATAAAGAAAAATAAAGCCACTTCAGATAAAATAATCCCAGGAGAACGAGGGTTTATTAATTGGGCAATAAACCAAAAACCGAGGATAAAAGGAAAAACTGCTGGAGCAAGATAGAACATTACCCCGCCCATTGTAGAAATACCTTTTCCCCCCTTGAATTTTAGAAAAACAGGATAACAGTGGCCCAGAATTGCAAAAGTTCCGATTATTGTGAGTAAAATTTCATTTGTAATTCCGATTGATTCCGCAATAGCCATACTTCCCGCGCCTTTAAGTGTATCACCAATCCACACGATAATTCCCCATTTCTTACCTACCTGCCTTGCAACATTTGCTGCGCCTGGATTTTTTGTTCCGATATTTCTGATGTCTAATCCAGTGAGAAAATATGTAAAAAGATAGGCAAAAGAGATACTGCCAATAATATACCCGAGAATGATAAGAAAAATTATCTTCATACAATCTTATTATACTGTAATCGGAAATTACTGCCAATAATTAATACAATTGAGATAGATTAGTGAAAAAGTTGAAATATTTTGGCTAGTCGTCTAAAATATAGGAAAAAGCACGCAGAATTAGAAGATAGGGTTTTAAAAGCGGTTTTAATTAAAAAATGCGAGGTGTAAAGTGAATAAACAAAAAGGCGTTTTTTATGGATAATATTATACTAATCTTTGTGGGTGCGGTAGTGCTTGCTATTTTCTATTTTCTGCATAGGGAGGATTTGAAAACAATAAGAGAAAAAGACCGCAAAATATCAGAACTCGAGGTATTACTTCAGAAATTATCAGAAGAAAATTCCAAACTTTCAATAGAAGCAGCAGAATTGAGAAAAGAAAGAGAATCCTTTATTGAAAAGATAGCCTGGACAGAAAAAGCACAACAACAATTAAAAGATGCATTTAATTCACTTGCAACCGAGGCATTACGTGGAAATGCCGAAGATTTTCTAAAGAAAGCAAAAGATTCCCTCGAAGCGATTCTTCACCAAGTCCGTGGGGACTGGTCAGTCCAGAGGGTTGAGATTCAAAAGATTGTAGAGCCGCTTTCAGAAACATTGAAGAAGATGGATACTGAGGTCCGTCTTATTGAGCAAAAAAGACAGGGAGCATATGAAGGTTTGGAGATGCATCTTCAGCATCTTTTTAAGGCACAGGATCAACTGAGAACTCTTACCATACAGTTAAATCAGGCGTTGAGAACAACAGAAATACGGGGACAATGGGGGCAGATTCAATTGAGAAGGGTTGTTGAACTTGCGGGTATGACAAAACATGTGGCATATGAAGAGCAGGTAGGTTTAGAAGAAGGTAGGCCCGATATGGTTGTTTATCTACCTAATAATGGGGTATTGCCTGTTGATGCAAAAACACCAATGCTTGCCTACCTTGATGCTGTGAACGCTGAACCTTCTCAGAGACAGGAGAAACTACAGTTGTTTGCAAAGAAGATGAGAGAAACTATACAACTTCTTTCGAGCAAAAAATACTGGTCCCAATTTAAGAATAATCCAGCGCCTGAAGCCGTTATTATGTTTGTTCCGAATGAAGCATCAATAATCACTGCATATGAAATTGACCCTGGGCTTCTCGAATATGCAGCAGAAAATCATGTACTTATTGCAACCCCTATAACCTTACTTGGGCTTCTTAAAGCTGTGGCGTTTGGTTGGCAACAATATTCAATTGCAGAAAATGCCCGACAGATTGCTGTAATAGGAAGACAACTTTATGATAGAATACTGGTATTTGCTGAACATCTTAAGGAAACAGGCAAATCACTTGATTCAGCGGTAAAAAATTATAATGCGGCGGTATCTTCTTTTGAGAGCAGGCTTATACCATCTGTAAAGAGATTAAAAGATTCTGGTGTATCAGATAAAGATATTGAATCGGTTAATCCTATTGAAACTTCTCTTCGTCTGCCTTATACTGGAGAAAACGAAACATAAAACAATAGAAAAAGGAGGATATTATGTATTATACTGGATTTGCGGATGAAGCAGCACCTGACATTGATGGACAAATTCGTGCAACAAAGGAACTTGGATGGAAGTATATAGAAGCCAGAAGTATAGATGGAACCAATCTTACAATGGTTGACGATAAAAAATTCGATGAGGTTGTTGCAAAATTAGAAGAGGCAGGCATTAAAATTAATTGTTTTGGAAGCGGTATAGCAAACTGGTCTCAGAAAATAACAGAACCCCCTGATCCCAGTTATGAAGAAATGAAAAGGGCAATACCACGTATGAAAAGATTAGATGTAAAAATGATTAGGATTATGAGTTTTGCTATACCTGACGAAGTCCTTGATGTTGATTGGTCAAAAGAAACAATAAAAAGGATAAAGACAATAGTAAAAATGGCTGAAGACGCTGGAGTTTTATGCGTGCACGAAAACTGTTCTGGCTGGGGTTCTCTTTCCTGGGAACATACACTTCGGCTTCTCGAGGGAGTAAATTCTCCTGCACTTAAACTTGTATATGACACAGGAAATCCTCTTTTTCATCCTGATGTCCGCGGTGAGAAGCCCTATAAAATGCAGGATCCATGGGAATTTTATATACACGTAAAAGAATATGTTGTGTATATTCATATCAAGGATGGATATGTGAGAGAAGACGGGAAACATGTTTGTACTTTTCCAGGAGAAGGTAATGGAAAAGTAAGGGAGATTCTCACTGATCTTTTTGCAAGTGGTTATGATGGGGGAATATCAATAGAACCTCATATGGCTGTGGTTTATCATGATCCAAGTGTAAAATCAGAGGCAGAAGCAAGGTATAAGAATTATATTGAGTATGGAAAACGGATAGAAAAACTTGTCTCAGAAATTAAAGAATCCCTTGAAAAGGAGGATAAAAAATGAAGAAAACAATTCCTGTTGTGTTCGGACTGATTTTGTTGTGTGCTTTTATTTCTGAAGCAAAGCAGATTACAATTGTGGAACAGGGTACAGCAAAATCAGTAATTTGTGTTTCTTCACAGCCGCAGCCTGATGAACTACTTGCTGCAAAAGAGTTTTCTGATTATATCGAAAAAATAAGTGGATGCAAGGTTGAAATAATACGCGAGGTTTCGGGCAAGGGCTGGGAAATTAGTCCTGACCTTGAAAGAAAAAAAGCATGTAGGATTTATATTGGAAGTTCTGGGATGACAGAAGAAATCGGAAAAGCAATCAGGGCAGTTGGCGATGATCCTGCCTCATTTATGATAAAAGCACAGACATCTTCTTCTGGTGATTACATCAGGATATCAGGACTTTCTCCAGAGGGAACACTTTTTGGTGTATATGAACTTCTTGAGCAGATTGGAGTTAGATGGTATATGCCAGGAGATATTGGAACAATAATTCCAGAAAAGAAAACCATTACTGTAGAGGAGCAAAATAATGTTCAGGTTCCTTCTTTTTCTTCAAGACATCTTCAGACAGTTCCCAACAAAGACCCCTGGTATAGAAGAGTTCGACTTGGGGGACCATATTTTCCTTCAGCACACGGAATACCTATTGGGAAGGCAGATATAAACAAAGAACCAGAACTTTTTGCTCTTGTTAATGGAAAGAGACAATCAAGCCAGTTATGTATTTCAAATCCAGAGGTTCTTAAAAGGGCGATAAACGAGGTTAAGAATTACTTCAGAAAAAATTCTTCTGCACCGTGGATTGGAATCGGACCAAATGATGGAGCAGGATTCTGTCAATGTGCAAACTGTTGTGCCCTTGATGCAGGTGATTTTGATGACTTTGAAAACAGAATATCAGTAACAGATAGGTATATGTGGTTTTTTAACAAAGTTCTTGAAGGGATTTCTGATGAATTTCCTGACAAAAAAATTGGGTTTTATTGTTATTCAAGTTATATGAAACCACCTATGAAGGTAAAACCGAATCAAAGAATTATTCCTGCTTTTGCTCCAATAAGTTTATGTAGAATACATGGAATGTCAAACCCGATATGTCCTGAAAGGAGTTATTATAAAACAATTATGGAATCATGGGGAAAGATATTACCAGAGACATATGAAAGAGGATACTTTTTTAATCTTGCTGATCCTGGATTTCCATTCAGTAAGGTTCATGCCATAAGGGATGAAATTCCTCTTGCCAGAGAACTTGGTATCAGGGGATGGAGGGTTGAGACAATGCCCCACTGGGCAAGTATGACTCCAACAATCTATATTGCAACAAAACTATTCTGGAATCATAAAGCAGATGTTGATGCATTGATACATGATTTTGCATTGAATTTTTTCGGTCCAGCATCTGAAGAAATGGAAAAATATATTATATTGATGGATTCTGCAATGAAAAATGCTGACTATCATACAGGATGTTCTTATGACCTTCCATTTATTTACAACCCTGAGATAATGAAAACCGCTGGTGAATATCTTAAGAAAGCAGAAGATCTTGTAAAAAATACAAAATATTCTGAAAAGGTTGCTATTTTCAGATTAAGTTATGATTACCTTGCAACATTTCTCTCTATGCTCGAACACAGAAATATGTTTGATTTTGTTTCTGCAAAAAAGGAACTCGAGAATCTTTTGAGTATACAGGATACTGCCTTTAAGTATGAACCGTCGATGCTATATAAAAATGCTGCTGTTAGTTATACAAAGCGCTTCTGGTCTCAGTGCATTGAGCAGGGATACGAGAAAACAACAGGAAAAAATACACTTGTTGCAGGGCTTCCCGACGAATGGGATTTTCTTATTGATCCGACTTCTCTTGGAGAAAAGATTGGTTATTATAAATCAGGGAAGATCGGAGGTAACTGGATAAAAATAAAGACAAAAACACTTTCCTGGAGTGATCAGGGTTTAAGATATTACAAGGGCGATGCCTGGTACAGAACATCTGTTGTAATTCCTGAACAATTCAAAGGAAGAAAAATTTTTATATGGTTTGGCGGTGTGGATGAAATTGCAAGTGTCTGGATTAATGGGAATCTTGTTGGAACAAGCGATGGTAAAGCGTTTATACCTTTTGAGTTTGAATCCACGAACTTTATCATACCTGGAAAGGAAAATTTCATAGCAGTAAAGATAACAAATAAAAGAGTTAATGAACTTGGAACAGGTGGTATTACTGCGCCTGTAATGTTTTACGCACAATAGAATTGGATTGGAAAACAGGGTCGAGCGGGGCCAATTATTGGCCCCGCTTATTTTTTTAAAACCACAACCCGTTCAAATCCATAAAGGTCCTTAAATATTCCAAAAAATTCAAGTCCATAAATGTCTGTATCCCTGAAATAACTGACCTGATGTGGAGATATCTCCATAATAATAAAACCGTCTTTTTTCAGAATACGAGGGGTAATATCAATTATTCTTTTAATTATATCCATTCCACTAATCCCACCGTAAAGGGCTTGAAATGGTTCTCTTTTAACCTCATCAGGGATATTTTTCATTTCAACATCAGTCAGATATGGTGGATTGCTGACAATAAAATCAAAATTCTCATTTTTATCAGGAAAGATATCTGTCCTCAAAACATTAACACGGTTTTCGAGTTTATGCAGAGATATATTTTTTCTTGCAATATTAACCGCTTTCTCTGATATATCCACGGCTATAATCTTTGAATTTGTAAATATTTTTGCAAGTACTATTGCAAGAATACCTGAACCAGTACAGATATCAAGAATCTTTAATGGTTTTGTTTTATCCTTGAAAAGATCACAGGCAACATCAATAATTGTTTCTGTTTCAGGCCTTGGTATGAAAACACCTGGTTTAATCTTGAAACTATACTCATAAAAATAAGCATTTCCCAGGAGATATGCCACGGGAAAGTGATTACACCTCTTTAAGACAATATTGAAAAATTTTCTTTCTATTTTTTTTGATACAAAATGAGGATTTAGGTAAAGATCATGTCGTTGTACATCAAGCAAATTGGCAAGAAATAGTTCTGCCTCAAATACAGGGTTGGAGATGCCTGCATTCGAAAGTAACTCAGCAGCCCTGTGTATCAGGGCAACTAGGCAACTATGTTTTTTCTTAGGGCTTTCCCTGCTGGGTTTTGACCTTTGACAATGCCTGATATGCTGCAGTTTTAATCGCTTCATTTGGATCTGATTCAGCAAGATATCCGAGCAATTCTACATAGTCCTGGTTTTCGTGCTGAGAAAGATAATTACCGAGAACCTTTACAATGTCTGCCCTGAATGCAATCTCATCTGGATCAGCGGAAGAAGGGTAATCTTCTTGCAATCTCTCGACAAGACCTTCTATATATTCATAAAAGCCGAGTTGCGCACGAACAAGGCCATATTCAAGTTCAAATGAATCCGCCTTGTATTCTTCCCATGCTTTCTCAATAATAGACATATAATCAGGTTTGCCAAGTTTACCAAGAATTTTGACTATGGAAAGCGCAAATGCTTGTTCCTGTTCTTCTTCAGGTCCAGCAGTAAAAGTTGGTTGAGAAGGCACTCCAGGCATACCTGGAAATGCTTCTGGCATACCAGGTACTCCAGGCATACCAGGCATTCCTGGAGTAGGAACAGGTTGTTGGGATGGTTTAGTACCCACAGAACCAATTACTTTAACCGTGCCGGTACTATATTTTTTTACAAGAATTGCCTCGTTTTTTGCCTTTTCTTCCTGAAGTTTTGCAATCTGATTTTTTATTCTATTTAACTGCCTTTCTTTTGCCTTGATGTCTGCTTCAATCTTTTTTGCCTCTGCTTTTAATTGTTTAATCTGTTCTGGACTTAATGCTTCAGCTGGTGTCTCTGGCGCAGGTGGTACACCAGGAAGTCCAGTTGCTCCTGGCGGCATTGATTCTGGGCCAAATCCAGGTGTTTCAAACGACATCATAAGTTTCCCATTGATTTCCTGAAGTCTTGCCTGAATTTTTGCTCTATCTGATTCGAGTGTTATTCTTTGAACATCAAGGTCGTCAATTGTTTTTTCTATTGATTCAATCTTTGCTTTTGCTATTTCCCTCATTTTGAGTTTTCTCGTAACCATATTATCCAGAATATCTTTTAGTTTCTCGGCAACATCAGGATTAAGGGATTCAGAAAGCGCTTGGAGTGCTACCATTTTTGTGTCGAAAAGATAATCAGGACTGTCAAGCACACCAAAAAGATATTCAGACGCTTCTTTTGTTTGTACTTTGCCTATTACCAGTAAAACATTCTTTTTAATTTCATCGTCCTTTTCTTTATTCATACAGGATATAAACTGCTGGAGAAATGATTCAAGTTGGGTTGAAGAAAATGAATAAAGAAGTCTACTTGCTTCCTTTCTTTTTGTAAGTGTTCCGAATCTCAAGTCCTTTACAACTGTTTCAATCGGGATTGCCTGCTGTACTGTAGTTGGTGTTTGGATAGTTTCTTCCTTTTTTACAATAGTTCCTGTCTGTGCGGTTTTTTCCGCTGTCTGCCATTTTTTTATCACATCTGTATTTTTGCCTGTATTTTTAAGCATATTCAGTTGCAGTTCTGCCTGTTTTGCCTGATATGTTCCAGGATCACTGCTTATAACTATTTGGAATTCTTCAATTGCCTTATCCTTCTGGCCCAGAGAAAGATACGCCATACCCGCACCGAGATGATACGCTGAATTTGCAGGTTCAATCTCAATTGCTTTCTGGTAATACTCGAGTGCCTTTGAAAAATCGGCCTTTCTATAATAAATTTCCCCTGTGTAATAGTATGCGAGACCATTTTTTGGGTTTGATTGTTGTTCCCTTTCAAAATAACTCTGCGCTTCATCGAGACGATCCATTGACATTTTCATCAGACCCTTTTTTATATTCTCAGACATCTCTGCACTATTTACACAGTGTACAGAAACAAAGAAAAAACAAAAGAAAATAATCACAGGAGAAATAAATTTTCTTGTTTTCATACTGTACCTCCTTTTTCTTTTAATTTCTCTATCAATACGCCAATATCCCCATCAAGAATCTGTTGTAGATTATAAAGATTAAGACCTATTCTGTGGTCAGTTATTCTATTCTGAGGAAAATTGTACGTTCTGATTTTTTCACTTCTATCGCCTGTTTTTATCTGGGTACGCCTCTGGCTGGACATATCATCCTGTTTTTGTTTTTTATATAAATCCTGAAGTCGTGCCCTTAAAATTTTCATTGCACGATCTCTATTCTGTATCTGACTTCTTTCATCCTGACATCTAACGCTGATTCCTGTAGGGATATGGGTTATTCTAACTCCAGAATATGTTGTATTAACACTTTGACCCCCATGACCTGAGGAACAGAAGGTTTCAACCTTTAAATCCTCAGAATTTATTGTAAGTTCTTCTTCCTCTACATATGGAAAAACAGCAACAGTTGCTGCTGATGTATGAATTCTTCCTGATGCCTCTGTATCAGGAATTCTCTGAACCCGATGGACACCGCTTTCATACTTAAAATTCCCATAGGCGTTTGCACCATGAACAAGGAATGTTATTTCCTTAAAACCAGAAAGGTTTGAAGCATGAAAATCAAGAACCTCAACACTCCAGCCGTTTTTTTCGCTGAATCTACTGTACATTCTAAACAAGTCCCGGGCAAAAAGTGCTGCTTCCTGGCCTCCAGTGCCTGCCCGTATTTCAACAATACAATCTTTCCTGTCGTCAGGCGAGGCAAAAAAGAATTCCTCGAGTTCTTTTTCTAAGATGGATATCTCATTATTAAAACGAGCCAGTTCCTCTTCGGCTATCTCTCTTAAAGAATCATCTTCAAGAAGGTCCTGAAGGTCATCAATCTTTCTAGAAAGAGAAAGGTAATGTCTACCTTTCTCAACTACAGGATTAATTTCCCCGATTCTTTTAAGATTACTCTTGTAATCAGAAGATGAAAAATTATCGGGTTGTGAAGTGAATTTGACAAGATCCTCAAATTCTTTATTCAAGAATTCTATCTTTTCGACCAGTTTATTACTCGCTCGATTTTTTATTGCCATATCTTTTTCTGAATTTTTCCACCATACCCGCTGTGTCTATTAATTTTTGTTTGCCGGTATAATATGGATGGCAGTTTGAACAAATTTCAAGCCGTATTTCTTTTTTTGTGGAACGGGTGACTACTGTATTTCCACAAGCGCAGACAATTTTTGCCTCATGATACTCAGGATGTATTTTTTTCTTCATTCTCTCTCCTCCTTTAGGAAATCTAAAAATTCATCTCTATGCATTGGTTTTTCAACATCTGTAATACCTTCGCCACTAAAACTTTTTATTTCTTTCCCATTGATTAAAAGTATTACTCCTGCGTCAGGGTTAAATTGCGTTGCAGTAAATACTATCTGGGCAAGTCGTCCTCTGATTTCTTTAATACCTCCACCTGTTTCAATTGTTTCATCAAAATCAACATAGATGAGATTACCATCAATCCTTACATCTAAAAGTTTTGTTTCAGCGGGCACACAAGAAATAAATTCTTCTGCTTCTTCTGAGTTTGGCCCGGAAATAAGTTGCTCGAGAGCATAGCGGATCTTACTTGATATATCGGTTATTATTCCTTTTGTCTTTCTTTCCACAGGAACAAGAGTCAGGAAATCTCCAGATTGCTTCTGAAAAAAGTATACTCCGACCTTTCCTTGGATAAGAAACCCAGAGCGCACCAATCCAAATACAATAAGAAGGACCACCCATAGTATCAATAACCCTAAAACAATCTTTTTTTGTGTGCTCATTTTATTACTTCCCATATATTAGCCACCTGCGTGTTTTTATCGAGAACAATTGCATGTATTCCGCAGATATCACAAAAATACCTAAGAGTATTTACATAATCTCCTGAAACTGCAATAATGTGATTACTTGGAAAGATCTTTAAAAAATCACTAAAATTACAGTTTAATCTTGCATGCACATGTGGCCAGGTTGGGTCTGTTTCAGAGTTAATCTTTTTTCTCACATCTTCTGGCAGGGACAAACTTTCACCTTTAATAATTACCATGTATGGTTTATCATCCCATAACCCGAGCCGGGCAAATGTCAGTGGACACGGTGCTGCGTTGAATTCAACAGAAGCCCCTCCTGCCTTAAAATAGAATTCAAGTGCAGGATGAAGGGTTATTTTTGCAAAATTATCAGCAGGATTATTACTCAATGAAGCATAAAAACTCGAATGATTACCTGAATTACAAAAATCCCATACATCAAGATCTGGATGATACAACCTGACATCCATAAAAAGCACTGGCAGCCCACCACTGATATATTTTAAGATTTGCATTGTCAAAGCAGCGTAAGAGTCGGCTTCTGTTGCGCAAACAAATGGTTCCTTATTACCATTCCAGTCATAAGGATCGTTCATCAGCATTTCAGGGATATCTCCAAGACAAATATGCTCTGTTAGTTCTCTTTGTCCCTTTAATCCACAAAAATCAAAGCCATATTCCTGATTGATTTTTTTCATTGCGAGGTAAAGGGTAATCTGCCGTTTTAATGTTTCAGGGGTCAACATCTTTCCGTCGTATAAAATCCTGTTTCCGAGCATTTTTGTAAACCACTGAAACCCTTTTTCGACCTCTTCTGATGGTATCTTCTCCATTGTTTTTACAAGAAGTAACTGATCAATCTGGCAGACAGTTGTCCCAAAATGTTTTATTGTTGGAACAAGATGAAAATACCCTGTTTCCATTCCCATTGAATGCCCGCCATAACACCCATAAACATCATTTTTTATTGAAGTTAACGCCTGTGATGCAATAACCCAGTTTATAACATTTTTCTGAACTTCTGGATTATTCACATCTCCAACTATTCTATGTGTTCTAATACCTACCTGTCTTAATGCCCCATCTGTTGCAAGAAGTCCAACATTTCCTGGATATGCACCATTATTGTTTGAAAGTGATAGAATCGGTTTGTCAATTCCAAATGTTTGAATAAATGGCCATACAAGGTAGGGAAAGTTCCATACATTATAGCACATAATTACCTGTTTACAATTTGCACGAACAAGTTGCTCACCGATTTTTCTTGCAACGCTTATACTTTTTATTGTCTCAGAACCAATAACTATTTCGGGCGAACCACCTGTTTTATCATTCAAATTATTCTGTAAAAAATTTGCCCACTGGCTGAGAACAGTCATATTTTCTTTTTCATTCACTCTCCATACATGTTCTCTTTCATCATTCATCATTACAATGCCGATAGGGGTATGTTTCATTCTAACCTCCTGGTATCAAAACAAACATTATGGCATATACCTATTGTAAGGTAATTCATTTTTTTCTTTTTATTTTACAATTTCCTGGTTTCTTTCCGGTTGTTCCTCATTTTTTCTCCTCCTCAACGAGGAAAGGAAACAGCCAGATTCGAAAGATTTCTTCCAATCCATAAATAAGAAGAACCCTTTTTATCTTATTTTTTTTCTTCCTTGCCTATTTCTACTATCCGGTTAACTACGTTAACTGGCCATTTACTCTTTTCTTACAATTCTACTGTTTTTATTATACCCTCAAAGGTAAAAATAATAAATGTTTCTATTTTTATACAACCAAAAATTCCTTTTATCCCATTGCTGTATATTTTGAGTTGATGTATATCTTCCTTTTTTATTTCAGAGGTCTTCCTTGTTTTTATATCATATATTCTGCCTGTTTGCCCATCAATAATAACCCTGTCTATCGTTCCCTCAATAATTTGACCGTTGTCTTCAATCAGAAACTGTATTTCGCTATAAGCATTGTCCTGTGGTTTAATAACCTTAAGGATTTCTTCTGAAAGTAGGCCATCAATATGATTTTCAAATTTAGATGTATCAGGGATTACCCTCAACTTACTGGCAAGAAATTTTGCTCTTGATATGGCATTTTCACGTTCTGGTTTAAGAATTCCCTGTGAAATTTCAAAAGCAATTGTATGGACTATTGTTCCAATTTTTTCATTTACTGGATCAAAAAGTTCAGTTTGAGAACTGAATGAAATTGGTGAAATGGGTTTTTTATTAACCTTAATACTGATATTTTCATTTTTTAATTCTGATGAAATAGCCAGTGTATCAAAAGTAGTTGCAGTAAATTCTTTTGGAGGATATTGATCCTCAAATTTTTTAAGCATACCAGTCCATACGCCTGTTTTTCTTGCATTTCTTGCCCCTGTTATAACAATACCCTGTTTTGCTCTTGTCAGTGCGACATAAAGAGTCCTTTCTTCTTCTTTTTCCATTTTTTTAATATATCTATCAAAAAATTCTGAATCCTCATTTTTTTTCCTGAAAGCAAAAATATATTTTGCATCATTCGTTGTTTTTCTATCGTGCATAATGTTGATTTTCTGTCTGTTAGGATAACCCTGCTCAATGCCTGTCAAAAATACAACAGGAAACTCAAGACCCTTTGAACCATGAACAGTAAGGACTCTTACTGCATCCTGTCTTTCAGAAAAAATATCTGCCTTTGGTTCTTCCTCATTTCTTGATGCTATCATTCTGATATTCCTGGCAACTTCGAAGAATGGAAGGTGCTCCATTTCATGGATAAGCATCAAAAATTTCTCAATATTTGCATAACCCTGCTGGCCAAGGTACGAGTGTATATCAAGGTCACATAAAATTCTATCAATTGCTGAGGATGGGAATTCACAACGGAAGAGTTCTCTCCATTTATCAATTTTTTCCCTGTCAATATGAAAAATGGAATTATTAAGATTATGTAGTAAAAATGTGTCTGATGGGTCAGCAAGAACACATATCAATGAAACAAGAAAAACGATTTCCGGCTCCTGATAAAAACCTATTCCACCAACATTAACAAATGGTATGGAATGGCTTCTTAATTGTTCCTCAAGAATACCCAGATGTGTTCTTTTACGCATAATAATGGCAATATCTCTGAATCTGATCTTGGAAAAGTCCTTCTTATTCCTATCATAAACAGGAAACTTTTCATTTATCAGTGAAATAATTTTATCTGCAACCCAGTCATATTCAATCTGTTTTTCCTCAGAAATTTTTAGTTTTTTTCCATTTTCATTTCCAAATGTTTTTATTTCTACAAAGGCATCATCAAAAGTTGAAAGTTCCTCTGAAACAACAAGTTTTTCTTTCTCAGGGAAATCTGGATTCCCTTCAAAAACAGAATTAACAAAGGAAATAATCTTCTCAAAACTTCTATGGCTGTTGGTCAAAAACTCATTCTTAACGATGTCGCCGTAGAATTCTCCAGCATCATTGAAAACTGTTGGTTCTGCTCCACGAAAAAGGTAGATTGATTGTTTTTTATCTCCAACAAGAAATAACCCATATGATGTTGATACTTCTGCTTTTGCGCCAAATCCAGAACGCCACTCCTCGGAAAATTCTTTCAAGATATTCCACTGAAGTAAACTTGTATCCTGAAATTCATCAACAAAAATAAAATCAACGGCTTCATCAAAGTCATACAATATGTTTAAAGATTGTGGGCTATTTTTTAACAGGTTATATGTAAAAATCTCAAGATCATTGAAGTCCAGAACAGAATTCTGCTCTTTTATCTCTTGAAAATTTTTCTTCACCTCAAGAAAACATTTGTAGATTGGCTTTGTAATTTCTGCTTCCGCCGGTGTTCCAAGGAATACCTGAGGATGGGTTTTCTCAAGTTCTCTTATATTATCCAGAAATACCCTTAATTTCATTGCTTGTAATGGTTTTATTTTTTCATCGTCAAAACTTGTATCCTGGAGGAATTTTGTAAGTGCCTGATTAAAATAAAGAAAACCTTCTTCTGGTTCGCAAACTGAAAAATTCGGGTCTATATTAAAAAGAAAGGAAAATCTTTTAAGCAAACTTTTACAAAAAGAGTGTATTGTTGATATTCTCAGGAGAAACAATTGGTTTTCATATTCTATATAGGTTTTTTCATCCTTAACATCTTTCAAGATTCCATTAAATATGTTATAAACGATTCTTTCTTTCATTTCACAGGCGGCTTTTTCTGTAAAGGTTATTGCTACTATTCTTTTTACCCTGTTGATAAATTCTTCAGGTGTTAAAGTTTTTATAAACTCTTGTGTTAATCTATGGGTTTTTCCTGTACCTGCTGATGCACGAATTATTCTTACAGAAAAAGGTGTTGATTCATTCCTGTTCATCAGATAACCCCTTTTTCATAATGCAAAAATTACTAAAATAACATCCATAACAGTTTGAATTGTTTCTCGGCTTAAACTGAAACTTCTGATTCTTCAAATTATTTGCAAGTTCATTAAGGTCTACCTCGAGCATCTCGAGAAAATCATTATTTATCTGTTCATACTTCTTCTCATCCTGTGTCTCCTCGAAACTAAAAACCCAGACAAAGACATCAGGTATTATCCCATTAAGTTTATACTCCATCAGGGCGTAAAGTGGAAGTTCGAGATTTTTTAGATCAAGACAATTACGCGTTTGCGGGTATTTTTTTGCAAGAGATGGGGACTGTCCACTTTTATAGTCAATTATTTCAAAGATATCGTTTTCTCTTTTTTCAATACGATCAATCTTTCCAATGATATTGACATTTCCAATTGTGACTGTCTGTTTTTTTTCAATCTCAAGAATTTTATGTCCTTGGTGTCTTTTCATAATATTTAGAAAAGCATTGAATATATGCTGTTTTCTTTTTTCGAGAAAGGTTCTGATTACTGCAGGTAGTTTATAATCATAGTGGGATAAAATAATTCCTGGATTTTCGAGAAATTTATTTACAAGCGAGCAGAATTTTTCATATTGTGCTTCTATGACTAAGGTATCTTGTATTCTCCCGACAAAATCTTGTGCTGCCTTTTCAGCCGCTGTATGTAAAATTCTTCCCCAGAGTTCTGGAATCTCTTCAATAATTGGTTCTTTATATGGCTCAATTTTCTCTACATATTTGAGGTAAAACATATACGGACATCTCGAAAGATCATCAATCTGGCTTACTGTAAAATTAAATATATCATCCTTGAAGAATTTACTTAAGAACTTTTCATAATCAGGCGATACTGAAAAGATATTTTTTCCGTTATAAACAAAATTTTCCACAGGGATGGATTCTTCTAAAAGATTATGCAGCATAATGGACTTATTTTTCTGTCTTCCGCCGACCCTGGCAGGGTATGTAAAAATAATTTTCTTCCCTGATTTTTTCAATCTGTAAAGATCAAGTCGTTCTCTTGCGATTTTAAGTTCATAGGTTGTTAACTGTAAATCTTTTTTTAATGGATCTGGAAGAAAAAACTCATCTTTTTTTGCAGACATTGGAAGATTGTCATCATCTACACCACCAAAAAAAACCGCAGAAGATTCAACACCCATAGAATCAAGAACTCCCATTACTCTTACACCCTTTCCCCTGCTTTTTTCAACCTCAGTAATATCCAGTGTTGCATTGAATATATTTCTGAACATTGTTAAATCAAGAGATGTATCATCTTTTAATTCATCAAAAATCTCCATAAGTGCGATGTTTCCTTCATAATCAAACATTTTCCAGCCAAGTTCCTTCATTGATTCTTTTAAACAATCGCACCATTGTGTTATAGATTTAATATTTCCGGTCATAAGGTTTTTTGCTTTTTCAATTTTTCTCCAGTTTTCCCAATTATTAAGCCATCCATTGGAAGGGAAAAATCCAATTCCACCAAAAGTTTTTCTGCTTGCAAGCGAAAACTTCTCTGCTTCTTTTTTATCAAATGAAAAAAATGGACTTGTGAAAAGAGACATCAATTTTTCCCATGAAGGATAATTAACCCATTCCATAAAGGAAACAATAGAGATTATTGATGGATCCTGGCTTAAAACGTAGCCAGGAGTCATACAAAACGGAATCTCGAGGCGATTAAATATTCTTTGAACAAGAGGCCTGTAATAAAGCATATCAGGAAACACAACAAGAAAATCCTCCCAGTTTAATATATTATTCTGCGAAATTGCATTTATTATCATATTGCCTATTGACTTAACCTCTTCATCAGGAGATGGAAAACTATAGAGGGATTCTTTACACTCATATTGTGAGGATTTTGCATATTCTATGTTCTGGGAAAGTGATTTAAGAAAATTAAAATTTTCTTCAAGTATAAGGGTTCTTGCATCATAATACACATTGTCATCAAACTGATATGTTGAGATAAATTGTTTCGATCTCTCACAAATTTTCTTAATAAACGATCGCTGGGATGGAATAAACTCGAGAATTCCATCAAGCAGTACTGTATCAAAATGAAGATCACCAAGGTGCTCTTCAGATATCCTGTAAAGGTCATCCTCATCAATAAGATTATCTCTTTCGAGAATTTCCTGATATTTCTCCATTATCTTGAGTGCTTCTTTTACAATAGATTTGTTGTCTTCATACTTCCAGGGATATTTATCAACCTTATCAATCCATAAATCAAAGTCAAATTCTTCATGAGAAACCTTGAAATCCTTAATAAAAAGCCGAAGTAAGATTGAAAATGTCACAGGATTTACATTCATATTCCCGGATATCGTTCTACTTAGATTAAACAGAATCAATATTTGTTCAATAGGCGAAATCAATCTATATTTTGTTTTTTCGTTGACGACTTTGGCTGCAAACGCCTTGATTGGAAAACTGGCTGGAGGGATTATTGGTTTTTTTATTGAAAGAGCAAGTCGTGTTCTGAAATCCGCAATTCTTGCCTGCCGCGACGTAAGGTGGATAACATTGGAAAAATCAATCTTATCCTTGAAAAACTTTTCAACAATATATCCTGTGCGATTATCAAATGAAAAAGGGAAAACTAAAAGGTATCTATTATTTTTCTCGTTCATGATTGCATTTGTACATAAAATATAACCCGCTGGTTATTAATAATTATATCACATATGCCTTGCAAAAACTTAGGGGTAAACTATGATATGAGGAGGATAAGGGCTGTCTGGTTTAAACTCGACTGGAATCATTTCGAATTTCAGGTATTCAGCAACTACTCTTGCATCAATGACATCTGTTTTTTCTTTTTCAGAGAATACCTTCTTAAACCTATTGATGTATTTAGCATTTATCTGATAGATGTGAAAAGAAACACCATTGATGCAGGTATTTGAGAAAAAAC
>Ga0116145_1001399_pt1 | contig 24338 bp, 20 predicted proteins | sample AD_JPNHG1_MetaG_FD_89747 | JGI IMG/M metagenome (GOLD analysis project Ga0116145, IMG submission 89747) | Active sludge microbial communities of municipal wastewater-treating anaerobic digesters from Japan - AD_JPNHG1_MetaG | ecosystem: Engineered > Bioreactor > Anaerobic > Digestate | place... | reverse complement strand
CTGCCCAAACCGCTTCATCAGGGCCAGCTCATCGATGAAACCAAATCAGGGGGTAAAACAATGACGAAATGCCAAACTCCAGGCATGCCCACGCAAAGCCGTGGGCATGGCACCCGGCGATCCCGAAACATGCGCGCAAGCCGCACAGATATCTGGCCGTAGGGTTCTAATTGAACCGCCAAGGCCCCCGCCATCAGCTCTTGGACCACAACAACGCCGTTTTCGGGTGGGACGAGGCCTTGCAATTCCGCGCGAACTTGGCTATGCTCTGGCTCGTGATTTTTTTCACGAATCCGGACAGAACGGTCCGCTGTGGCTACCTCTGTCCGCACGCCCAGGTCACGCCGTCAGTCGAACTTACGGCCATCCGGAGCAAGGGCAAACCCGCAGACCCGACCTCCAGAAAACCAGGGGCGAAAGACGATGGGTTTGGGTAACCTTCGTGGAGAAGAGAGCTCCCTGGTTACGGCACCCCATGGGTCATGGTGTTGAAAGAGCACCGTGTTTGTCGGACTATTTGGAGCGTTCTCAAGCCTTGCACTCGCGCCGGCCTGATGCCGGCAACGCAAGGTTTGTCAGTGAGCACTCCCAGTCAGGATCGAGGTAATGCATGAGTAACATCCCTCTCGAACAGGGCGTCCGGGAGATTTGTCAGGCATGCGGTAACGACCGCACGCGCCTGATGGATATCTGCCGGGCAGTCCAAAACCAGTTCGGATGCGTCTCCGGCGAAGCGATGGATCTTATCGCCAGGGAATGTCGTTGCCCGCGCGTCGAAGTCGAAAGCGTCGTCTCTTTCTACGCTTTCTTCTCCGACAAGCCCAAGGGCAAAATCGTCATCCGCTTGTGCGACGACATCGTGGACCGGCTGCACGGTTATGACCGCGTCGCCAAGGCCTTGTCACAGGAACTGGGTATCGCCTTGGGCCAAACCACTTCCTGCGGCAGTTTCACGCTGGAACGTACGCCCTGCATCGGCATGTGCGACCAGGCCCCGGCCGCGATGGTCAATGACGTCATCGTCACCAAGCTCAACGGCGCCAGCGCCCGTGAAATGATCAAAGAGCTGCGCGAGCACATGGACCCTCGCAAACTGGTGACCAGACTCGGCGACGGACACAACGCCGACGATCGCATCCACGCCATGGTCCATAATAACATTCGCAAGAAGGGCCCGGTCATCTTTGCTCCCTACGAAACCGGTACGGGTCTCAAGAAAGCCTTGGCCATGACGCCGGCCGAGGTGATTCGCGACGTGAAGACCGCCCGGCTCCGCGGACGCGGTGGCGCAGGCTTTCCCACCGGAATAAAATGGGAGTTCACCCGCGCCTCGCAGGGCGATCGCAAGTTTGTCATCTGCAACGGCGACGAAGGCGAACCCGGCACCTTCAAGGATCGCGTGCTCTTCACCGAGTGCGCGGACATGCTTTTTGAGGGCATGACTATCGGCGGCTATGCCATCGGCGCCGACACCGGCATCCTCTACCTCCGCGGCGAATACGCCTACCTCAAGACCTACCTCGACAGCGTCCTCGACGAACGCCGCAGGAAAAACCTGCTGGGAAAGAACATCCTCGGTAAGAATGACTTCAGCTTCGATATCCGCATTCAAATGGGCGCCGGGGCCTACATCTGCGGCGAGGAAACCGCCCTCATCAGCTCCTGTGAGGGCCGAAGGGGCGATCCGAAGAACCGGCCGCCGTTTCCCGCTCAGAAGGGCTATCTCGACTATCCCACGGTGGTCAACAACGTCGAGACCTTCTGCTGCGTCTCACGGATTCTCGATAAGGGCGCCGGTTGGTTCGCCGAGATGGGCTCCAAGGGCAGCCCGGGCACCAAGCTTCTGAGCATCTCCGGCGACTGCAAGGCCCCCGGCGTTTTCGAAGTCCCCTTTGGCACCTGTCTCAAAGACGTGCTCGAAATGGCCAAGGCCGAAGACCCCCTCGCCGCCCAGGTCGGCGGCCCCAGCGGGCAGCTTGTCCCAGCCAAGGACTTCGGCCGTACCATCTGCTATGATGATCTCGCCACCGGCGGCGCCATCGTCGTCTTCAACAAGGCCCGTGATCTGCTTGAGGTCGTCGACTATTACGTCGAGTTCTTCCTCGAAGAAGGCTGCGGCTACTGCACCCCCTGCCGCGTCGGCAACGTCCTGCTCAAGGAGCGCATCGGGAAACTCCTCCGTGGCAAGGGCGAGCCCGGCGACCTGGAATACCTGAAGGAACTGGGCGAGACCATGAAGACCATGAGCCGTTGCGGCCTCGGCCAGACCGCCGGCAACCCCGTCCTGACGAGCCTGGCCAACTTCCCCGAACTCTATCAGGCGAAAATCAGGAAACACGAGACGGTCTTCCAGCCGACCTTCGACATCAAGGCCGCCGTGGCCGACGCCGAAAGGCTCGTCGGACGCAAGTCGGTGATTTTTGCAGGCAAATAGGATGATAAGGAATTGACATGAGCAACACATTTACGTTTACGATCGACGGCGTCGAGGTGCAGGCCTCACCCGGCCAGACCATTCTTGAAGCGGCCGATGCCGCCGGCATCTACATCCCCCGACTGTGCCACATGAAGGGCCTCATCCCCTACGGTTCCTGCCGCGTGTGCACCGTGATGGTCAACGGCCGTCCACAGGCTTCCTGCACGCAGCCGGCGGCGCCGGGGGCCGTCGTACTCAACGACACCGAAGCCCTCCGGACGTTCCGCAGAAACATCATCGACATGCTGTTCGTCGAAGGCAACCACTTCTGCATGTTCTGCGAAAAGAGCGGCAACTGCGAGTTGCAGGCCCTCGCCTACCGCTTCGGCATCACCGCACCCAAGTATCCGTATCAGAACCCCAAGCGGGACGTCGACGCATCGCATCCCGACATCTTCATCGATCGCAACCGGTGCATCTTGTGCGCCCGGTGCGTTCGCGCGTCCCGCGACCTGGACGGCAAGAATGTATTTCAGTTCGTTGGCCGCGGCTCCAGAAAGAAAATCGGCGTCAATGCCTCGGCCCGCCTCAAGGACACGGGAATGGACGTTACCGACAAGGCCGCCGACGTCTGCCCGGTGGGCGCCATCCTCAAGAAGCGAGCGGGCTACGCCGTCCCCATTGGCAAGCGGTTGTATGACCAGAAGCCCATTGGTTCCGATATTGAGGCCGCACGGGCCGGCAAGTGAGGTATAGGAAACATGGCTAAACCAAGAATCGCAACCACGTCCCTGGCCGGCTGCTTCGGCTGCCACATGGCCATCCTCGACATCGACGACCGCATCCTCAAACTGGTCGAGCTCGTCGACTTCGACAGGTCACCGGTCGACGACTTCAAGCACATCACCGGACGCTGCGCCATCGGCCTGATCGAAGGCGGCTGCTGCAACGAGGAAAACGTCCACGTCCTCCAGGAATTCCGCGAAAACTGTGACATCCTTATCTCTCTCGGCGACTGCGCCATCATGGGCGGCATCCCGGCTATGAGAAACACCATTCCCCTGCAGGAATGTCTCGAAGAGGCATACCTGAAGTGCCCGACTTGCTATAACCCCTCGGGGAAAATACCCAACGACCCCGAGATCCCGCTGCTTCTCAACAAGGTCTACCCGTGCCACGAGGTGGTTAAGATCGACTACCACCTGCCGGGCTGCCCGCCCTCGGCCGACACCATCTGGGAAGCCCTGGTCGCGCTGCTGAACAACAAACCGATGGAATTGCCTTACCAGCTCATCAAATACGATTGAGATCGGAGGAACACCGTGTCTGCATCACCCAAAAGTGGCAACAAAATCACCATCATGCCGGTCACTCGCGTCGAGGGCCACGGCAAGGTGACGATCCTGCTGGACAGTAAGAACAAGGTCAAGCAGGCCCGGTTGCACATCGTCGAGTTCCGCGGGTTCGAGCGATTCATCCAGGGCCGGCCCTACTGGGAAGTGCCCGTCCTGGTTCAGCGATTGTGCGGCATCTGCCCGGTCAGCCACCATCTGGCAGCCGCCAAGGCCATGGACCGCATCGTCGGCGCTGACAAGCTCACCCCGACAGCCGAAAAGATGCGCCGACTGATGCACTACGGACAGTTCTTCCAGTCCCACGCCTTGCACTTCTTCCATCTGTGCTCGCCCGACCTGCTGTTCGGCTTTGACGCCGACCCGGCCGTTCGCAACGTGATCGGCGTGGCCGCCAAGTTCCCCGATCTGGCCGTCCAGGGCGTCATGATGCGAAAGTACGGCCAGGAGATCATCCTGCGAACCGCCGGCAAGAAGATCCACGGCACCGGCGCCATCCCCGGCGGCATCAACAAGAACCTCGCGATCGAAGAGCGCGATTTCCTGCTCAAGGACATCGATCAGATGGTCGCCTGGGCACGCGGAGCCCTGAAGATCGCCAGGGACTACACTCTTGAGAATCTCCAGACCGTCGCCCCGTTCGGCTCATTCGACTCGAACCACCTGTCCCTGATCCGCAACGACGGGGCCATGGACATCTACCACGGCAACCTGCGGGCCATCGACGCCCAGGGCAACAGGATCTTTGATCAGGTCGACTACAACAACTACCTCGACTACATCGCCGAGGAAGTCCGACCCTGGTCCTACATGAAGTTCCCGTTCATCAAGACCCTCGGCCCCGAAAACGGCTGGTACCGCGTCGGCCCCCTGGCCCGCATCAACACCGCCGATTTCATCGATACCCCCGAGGCCGATGCCGCACTCAAGGAGTTCCGGTCCGCCACCGGCAACAAGACCTGCAACCTGACGATGGCGTACCACTGGGCACGAATGATTGAAGTGCTTCACGCGATCGAAAAGATCAAGGCCCTGCTGCACGACCCCGATCTTCAGGGCACCGACTTGATCGTCAAGGGCGAGCGCCGCGACGAGGGCATCGGGCTGATCGAGGCCCCGCGAGGAACGCTCTTCCACCATTACCGTGTCAACAAGGATGACCAGGTGGTGATGGCTAACCTCATCGTGTCGACCACAAACAACAACGAGCCGATGAACCGCGCCGTCCAGAAGGTCGCCCAAGACCATATCTCCGGCAAGCCGGAGATCACCGAGGGTCTGCTCAACCACGTTGAGGTGGCCATCCGGGCATACGATCCGTGTCTGTCGTGCGCGACACATGCCCTCGGAAAGATGCCGTTGACCGTCGAGCTGGTCGACTGCCACGGCATGTTGCTCGATCGCAAGAGCCGGAGGTAAAACATGGGCGCCGCGGCCAAGGTTTTGCTGATCGGGTACGGCAACCCCGGCCGCTTGGACGACGGGCTCGGTCCCGCGCTGGCCGCGGCCGTCGAGAAGCTCGGAATCCCCGGCGTGACCGTGCAGGAGGACTACCAGCTCAACGTCGAAGATGCGGCCTTGGTCGCCGAGCACGACGTGGTGGTCTTCGCGGACGCCGACGTGGCCGGACCGGAACCCTGCTGGTTCCGGCGGATCGTGCCCAGGCCCGCGTGGAGCATCTCCACGCACAGCATTGAGCCGCGGGCCCTCCTGGCCTTGGCTCAACAAATGTTCGGGGCGAAAACCGAGGGTTACATCCTCGGAATTCGCGGATATGAGTTTCATGAATTTGGAGAAAGGCTGTCCGACCGGGCCCGCGATAATCTTGCCGCCGCACTGGCATTCATCGAGCCGCTGCTCCGCGACGGATCGTTCCGCGAGGCGGCCGCGGGAATCGAGGAAGACTCGGTCACGAGCACCGGAATAATCAGCGAGGTTGACCCATGCAAGACGGAAAACATGTGATTCTCTACGTCGATGACGACCAGGACTTCCTGGACTCGATGCGCGTACTCCTCGAGGCCAACGGATATAAGATGGTCGAGGCCGGCAGCGCCGAGGAAGGCTTGAAGGTCTACAGGGAGACAAACCCCGACCTCATCATCGCCGACCTGATGATGGAAGAGGTCGACGCCGGAACCAGCTTCGTCAAGGAGCTTCGGGCCATGGGCAACAAGGCCCCCATTTATATGCTCAGCTCCGTCGGCGACAGCCTCAACATGGCCACCGACTACCAGCAGATCGGCGTCGATGGCATCTTCCAGAAACCCATCAATCACGACGCGCTGCTGTCGGTCCTGAGGGCCAAGCTCAAATGAGAACCTATGCAAGAACCCGTATGGAATCGGCTTCCAGCCGGTCGCCTTTCGGGGTTTTGGGTAGGTTTCAAGCCGTCAGCCGGTCCGCCTGGAGACGGGCTCAACGCTTGTAGTCCACCGAGGTCTCTTTCTCGTCGAGGACAGTCCCCCCGCCACGATACACGACCATGGCTCGCAGGCGCAGCCGTTTAGGGTCTCCGACCAGCCTCGCGTCGATGCGAGCCTCCACGGTGCTCTCGTACTCGACCTCGTCGTCATCGACTTCGGTGGGTTGCACCAGCGGAACAACAATCTGTGCCGCCTCCTTGCGGCTGTGTTTGTCGAACAGACTCAACACCAGATCGAACGATTCGCCCGCGCCCGCATGCTCGATCTCAACGTCATACTCGACCAGCAATCGCCACTTCTCGCCGTCCCACCGGATCTCCGCGTCCAGATCCTCGATATCGGCCTCTGTCCTGCAACTGGACCGATAGCCGGCTTCGAGCCCGCTTGCCCAGGCGGCCGCCGAACCCAGCAGAAGAACCGCCGCTGTCGCTCGTATCATTCCTTTCATCGCTGATTCGCTCCTTGACGCCATGGCGCTGACGCCCGGTTTCCCTCACCCAGACAGACACGCCCCGATGCCGGAAGTTGGACCCGAGGCGGCTTCGTTCCCTCCCCTACACGCGGTGGAAATCGCCCTATCTCACGTAGCGGAAAGGCTTTATCGCCCCGCCGACGGGATCTGTTCGTGACCGCAACATCTCCCTGCCGACGGCCGGGAACCAGACTCAGCCGCCCCCCACCGCCTGCTCCTCCGCCGCCCGGGCCGCCTGCCGCCCGCGTTCGACGTTCACAAGTGATAGCAGGATACCGCCCACCGCAAAGAAACCGATGACCGACAGGATGGGCGTGCGACCGGAAACGCCGGCTGCCAGCATGACCGTCCAAACCGCCGGCCCCATGATCCCCGCGAACTTCTCCATCACCGCGAACAGGCCGAAAAACTGCCCCGACTTGTGCCGCGGAATCATGCTCGCAAACAAGGACCGACTCAGCGCCTGCGCCCCCCCCTGCACCATCCCAACACCCAGCGCCAGCAGCAGGAAATGCACCGACGTGGTCATGAAATACCCGCCGATGCTGATGAACGTGTAGACAACGAGTGTCAAAAAGATGCACGGCCGGCTGCCGATTCGCCCGGCCAGACTGCCGAACAGGAATGCGAACGGCACGCCCACAAACTGCGTGATCATGATCGCCGCGATCATGATCGTGCGATCGAAATGAAGTCCCTCCCCGTAAATCGTGGCCAGCCGGTAAATGGTCCCGATGCCGTCGTTGTAGATCAGAAAGGCCAGCAGCATCACAAAAGCATCTTTGAACCCTCGCAGATCCCGCAGCGTGGCCCAAAGCTGCAACAGCGATGCCTTGACTAAATCACCCGTTCCGCGACCGTCCGCATGCAAGCGAACCGGCGGCTCGGGCACGCGCCGAAACAGCGGGATCGAAAAAAGAAGCCACCACACCGCCACCGAAAGGAACGCCACCCGCGTGGGCCACGTCCCCTCCTCAGGTGTCCCAGGCTGCCGCGCAGGAAGGCCCACGATACTCGGATCAATCCACACCAGTTGGATCGCCAGCAACACCCCCCCGCCGACATAGCCGAGGGCATAGCCGGCGCTCGACACTCGGTCCATTTCGTCCTTCCCGGCAATATGCGGCAGCAAAGCGTCGTAAAAGACGAAACTCCCGTTCACCGCGATGTTGGCCACAACAAACAGCAACGATGCCAAGAGAAGATCGTTGTAGCCGACAAAGTACATCGCAGCCGTCGAAACCAGCCCGATGCCCAGAAAAGCCTTGATCAGTTGCTTCTTGACCGGCAGGAAATCGGTCATTGCCCCGAGCAGCGGCGCCATCACCGCAATGAGACTCAAGCCGATCGTCGTCGAAAGCGTGAACCGCATCTGCGAGGCTTCCGGCGTCAGATGCGCCCCGGCCACGCTCGAATAGTAGATCGGAAACACGGCGGTCATGATCGTGGTCACAAACGCCGAGTTCGCCCAGTCGTACATCGCCCAGGCCCGCAGTTCCGGCCGGTGCAGACCGAGGCGCTCCAGAAACCCGACGCGAACGGCCGGGCATGACACAACTCGTCTTCCGCTCGATGACTCAGAATGACAGGACCGGTCGGCACTCATCGCCGCGGACTATAACACCGCCGAAATCGCCTGTCACGATCCCGCGTCGAACTCGCGCACGCAGCTCGTGAGAGGACAAGTCACGGAACAGACGGAAATGCGGGTAGTGATCCGTGATCACCACAGGAGAAGACTGAAAACCGAGCACGGAACACGGACGAATTGACTTCGCTATCGGGATTCTGGCCGTCTGAGCTTCTCCCGTCATTCCATCCGGCCGGCAAAGGTCTCAATAAGCCTATGGGCAGCCCCTCGGTCTTCGAGAAGCAGCTCCAGCCGCCAGTGCCTGACGGGCAACGCCCGAAGCTTCCCCGAAAGATCTCCTGCCGACTGAACGCGACCGTTGTAAACCGTCGTACGACCCGCCCGATCGACCAGTACCGGATGATCGACGCCGAGCCGATCCCGCAACTCGAGTCGGTGCAGCCGGCACGGACGACCGCATTGCCGGCAGTCGTTTGCCTTTGAAAGTCGCGCCGCAAGACAATGAGCCATGTGGAACATCGGAACGTGCCGATGAACGACGATCTCCAGATTCAGCACCGACCACGCCGCGGCAAACGGAATCATCTGAGCAGCGTCCAGATCATAGCAAGCCGTCACCCGAACAACGCCAATCTCCCGTAATGCTGCGGCCGTCATCTCGTTGGCCGCATTCAGCGAGTGGTCGGCAACCAACGGCACACCAGGAGCATACTGTCGCAGCAGCTGAAGCGCCGCCAGATTCCGCACCAGAACTATGTCCGGGCCGAGGTCCGCCAAACCGGTCACCAGCGATTCTTCTCCTGGTTTGCAGATCCGCGGCGTCGCTAAACCCACGGGCACCCCCGCCGCACGGCATCGTTCGACTGCTCTTGCACACTCGGCGTTGTCAACGAGGTCCGCGTACACGACCGACAACCGACCCGCCCCGGCCTCGGCACGCCACTCCAGAACGGCACCCAATTGCCCCAATTCCCGAATCAGAATGCATAGAACCGGCCTCGCCACCCCGGAATCGCCGGTTTCGTCGCGGAACCGATCACGTATCTGCTCGCGAATCGCCCTCAGCACGTTCGGGTCGCCAATCTCGTGGCGAGACTCGGCGGCCCGCCGCTCAAGCAACAGCCTCACCCCCTCACGGCGCAGCCGGTTCAACACGCTCTTGGGAGCCATGAACGGCAGACTCTCGACCGCAACACCTTCGTGCAACAGTTGGACCGACGCCGGCTCGAATGGCGTATCCCCCATCCGGCTGAAATGCGCCCTCAGAAGCGTAGCGCTCATCGGATGACGTCTGGCCTCCGCCAGAGGTGCCTCCGATTCCACTCGGGCCACGCGGCCATGGTCATCTTCCAGCTCGATCTGCAAATGACGCTGCGGCGAAATCCAGGCCCGAACCGTCAAAGGCGCACGGCGGACGGGATCGACCCTGACGTACGTTTTCTCCAGCTCACGTCGGACGGCCGGGTCGTCCGTTTTCCACACCACGCTCCCGATCGCCACAGCCGCGAGGTTCACGTCCCCCTGACCGAACCGCAGTTCCACTCGGGTCGCCCGACGCCCTACTGGTGAATCTGACCGATCTGCCTTCTCAACCGCGTATATCCGCCCGCCCTGCTGATCCGCTCCAGGCAGCCCGGCATCAAAAAGCACGCCGTCGCCCGGCTTCAGAGGCACGTCATTCATCTCGGGCCGCAACTCAACCAACACCTCCCGCCTCGTTCTGCCGACCACCCTGCCGACATCGACTCCTCGATTATTGGGGAATCGACCGTCCACCAGGTCTTGATGCCGGTCACCGTCGAGAAAACCGAGGGTGAAGCCTCGCGAGAAACTCTGCGACAACATCGCCTCTCGCTCAGGGCCAAGGCTGAACCTCTTTCCGGCCTTCGCCGCATCAATTGCCTGACGATAGGCACTCGTGGCCGCCGCGACATAGTGCGGACCTTTCAAACGGCCTTCGATCTTGAATCCGCTGACCCCCACGGCCAGCAATTGCGGAATCAAATCCCACGCCGCCAGATCCTTCGCGCTGAGCAGGTATGCCCGGCCGCCCGACTCGACGGCTTGGCCGTCAACAACCAGGCGATACGGCAACCGGCAGGCTTGTGCGCAAACGCCGCGGTTGGCGCTTCGACCCCATAGCGACCCGCTGGCCAGACACTGACCGCTGTACGAGATGCACATGGCCCCGTGAACAAAAACCTCCAACTCCACGGTCGTGGAGCGCGCGATCTTCGCGATCTCGTCAATGGACAATTCGCGGGCAAGGATGACCCGCCGCACGCCCATCCCACCCAGCAACTCGATGCCCGCGGCGTGTGTCTGGGTCATTTGAGTGGACGCATGAATGGGCAGTGTCGGCGCCATCGACCGGATGAGCTTCAACAGACCCAGATCCTGAACGATCACCGCGTCCGCTCCGGCTTCGGCGATACCGGCAACAAAGCCGGCGGCCCGCTCCAGCTCCTCTGAGAAGATCAACGTGTTGAAGGCGACGTACCCCCGCACGTTGCGATCGTGCAGATAACCCATCACCTCGGGCAAGCGAGCCAGCGTGAAGTTCGCAGCCCGGCGACGGGCATTGAAGTCCTCCAACCCGAAGTATACGGCGTCGGCACCGTTGGCCACCGCGGCACGCAGGCATTCGTCATCGCCCGCCGGCGCCAGCAGTTCGGGCTCTCGCATGATTGGCATGTCAGCCGACATCAGACCAGGCTCCAGGCGCGTTATTGAACCGACTCATGATAGCAGAGCAACGGCTCCCTCGACGAGCCGGCGCTTTGTACCCGTTGCACAACCGACTCGACCGCGGATCGCTATCATCGCCCAAACTGCTGCAAACCCTGATCTTCGCCGCAGCGTCCTTGCCTGTTGTGCAAGACCATCGTTCCTGGTAGAAGTACGCAAGGCCGCCCGTGTTCCGGCGGCCCGACGCGGGGAAAGCACTTGGACCGCCAAAAACGCGGCGTCTTCACCATCCGCAAGCGCCGAGTCGTGGCGATTCGTGCCCTTAGGAGGTTTCGGCTACGGTACACAACAAAACAGAAGAGTCCGTGCAGCCTTCCAAAGCAGTCTCGATGACTTCATCGCGATCCGGGTCGATGCTCATCTATCTGGCTCTGGCGACCCCCCTTGTTCTCGTCCACCTGGGCGGCACCGATCTGATCCGGATGGAGCCGATCATTGCCCTGGGTGCCAAACGGATGGTTGAGAACGGCGGCTGGTTCGTTCCGCACTTGTACGACGAGGTCTATGCGTTCAAACCTGGGCTGGCCTACTGGTTGACCGCAATCGCCGGCTCGACGTGGGGCTGGTCGGAGCTCTCACTGCGCCTGCCGACGGCAATCTGCGGCCTGCTGCTGGGCTTGGCGATCTGCCTCTTCATGGGACGCTTCCTGTCCCCCCGATGCGGCCTGGTCAGCGGCTTGGCGGCAGCCACGTCCTGCCTCTTCTTGGAGCAGGCCCGCACCATCGGTTTCGAGATGCCCATGGCTCTCGGCGTCGGCGTGGCCATCCTCGCGGCAATTCGCAACCTCGCCAAGGACGAATCGAGCCTGGGGTGGTGGATACTCGCCGGCGTCGGCCTGCTCTTCGGTTTCCTGGCCAAGGGCCTCCCTGCAATAGCGATCTACGCCGCCGGCCTGCTGACCGCCTCCGTTGCTCTTGGACGGATTCGACTTCTCCTGCGTTGGCAACACCTTGCTTCGGTGGCGATGTTCATCCTGGCGGCGGCAATCTACGGTCTGCTGGCCTATCGCGAAGGTGGAGCCCTCATCTTCTACCAGCACCTCGTGGAGATCCTCTTTCGCGGCACGCGATGGAAGCCCGCGATGCTGCTGCAGACTCTGCTCAAACCCGCCGTGATGTTCGCCGCCTACCTGCCCGGATCGGCCCTGCTGCTCCTGCGATTGGCCCCACAATCCCCGGAAAAGCCCGACCCCACGACAACCAGGCTTCGCATCGCAGCCTGGTGTTTCCTGCTCGCCGGCGCGGCCTTGTTCGTCCTCTCGCCGGTTGACAACACCCGTTACTATCTCCCGCTGATGACGCCGCTGGCCGTCTTGGCCGGAATCCATGCCGAGTCGCACCGGATCCCCATGGCCGCGTTCCTCAAGGAAAAACGCCGGCTTAAGGCGACGGCCAACCCCGTGCTCTGGATGGTCGTCGCAGGCTGCATCTATTGGCTTATCTACGTCGGCGTGGTCGAGCCGCGCCGCGCGTACAGCAACTCGCTGCGGGCCATCGCCGCACGGTTTGCCGAACACGTAGCGCCGAACGAGACCGTGTACGTGGACTCACAGGACGAGTACAGCTCGTTGTTCTGGTACCTCGATCGCCCGGTCCGCGGATCCTGGGACATCGGCGAGCCCCTGCCGCCGCCCCCCGCATACCTTCTCCTGGCCGACAAGCAGGCCAGGCTCGCCGCCTCGCTGCAGAACAGAGGCCTCATCACCGTCGCCGAAGAAAAAGACCACGAAGGGATCCCCTACATCCTCTGCCGCGTCCAGGGTACCCCCTGACCACAGCCCAGTCGGCGGAATCCCCTTTCGAACCAGCCTGCTCTCTCAGTAAACACATTGGCGGGCCGCATCCGCAAAAACCTGCAGCTTCTCCGGCGGCGTGTCAAAAAAATGATCGCTGAGCGAACAGATGTATCCACCGTCGCGCCCCACCGTCTCGAACAGCTTGTGAACCGCCTCCCGAATGGTCTCCCGGCTGCCGGTGGTAAGCGTGTTGAACTGATCCACGCCCCCGATCAGCGCCAGGCGGTTGCCCACCTTTCTCCTGAACTCCCACGGCTCCTGGTTGCCGCCGACGCTGGGCGGCGCGAGGGTCTCCGAAGCGTCGCAGCCGTTGGCCACGATCATCTCCTCGATGCCCAGCGTGCCCCCGCACGTGTGATAGGTGATCTTGAACCCCAGGTCATGCAAAGCGTCGTGCATCTTGCGATCGTACGGAAGACAGAACTCCTCGTGCAGCTTCGGCGAAATCAGCGTCGACGAGCCCGCCCCGCCGCCCGTCTCAACAAGGTCGAACTTCGCCCCCTTCATCGACTCGATAAACCGCATCTTCTTGTCCAGCAGAACTCGCAGCAGCGTATGCACCCAGTCCGGCTGGTCCACGCAGCGATAGATCAGCTCGCTCACGTCCATCAGGCAGCAGGCGTGTTGCCAGCACCCCGCCTGGTCGCCCCACACGAAGCCGCGAAGAATCCCGTCGTCGCCGACTTCGTCGTACGCCTCGCTGATCGGTTTGGGATCAAGCGCCGGCACCGGCATGTACTTGCGGATCAGGTCGACGTCTTCGTCGTGCTTGATGAGATACTCGGTGATCCAGGTCGTCTTGCGGTCCCCGGCCGTCTTATAGGTCATCGTGCCTTCCGGCGTCGTGATCGTGTGATGGGCGATGCGGTTGTCCGGGTCATCGCTGATCACCTTGACCTCGTCCACCCACTGCTGTTCCGAGAACCTGGCGAAGTCGGCGTCCACCAGCCAGAACTGCCCCATCAGTTGGAAATACTGAATCTGGGCGTCCATGCCGAACCTGCGAAACGCCTCCAGGGCGCTGATCCCGCCCAGGTAGGTATCCAGATGATAGGGCTGCCATTGGTGAACCGACACCGGCAACCGATCCGGCTTGCCGCGATTCAAAGCACAAAGCATCCGTTCCTTGCCGGTCATGAGCATGCTCCAAACGCCTGATACCGCAGATGCTAATGCCGGCTCCTGAAATGTGCCAGAATCCGGCCAAACGCCTTCGCATCTCGTCCTGCTGTCGGACAGTGGGGGTCGCACGTGCCAAGGCCGGCTCAATAATGTGAACGACAAGCGTCAGGCCGCCCAAAAAACGCTTGTCCATCCGGCCCGACTCTCGTAACATGAACGGTAGAGTCGAAGAGGCGCTTCCTGCGAGGTTCGCGCCAAGAGCCCGCGTGGCACCGCAAATCCGTGAGCCCGACCGTCATGAATCGCCGGATATGGGGTTGTGCCGTTCTGCTGGCAACCGTCGGGGGCAACCAGGCCCACGCCGTCGACTTCACGTTCGCCGTCTGGTCCGACACCCACTTCGGAGCCAACGACGGCGGCGGTTATCGCGATAACTCGGCTGAAGACATCGCCTCCCTCGCCGGCAAGCCCTACCCATCTCAGATCGGCGGCACGGTCGGCCAGATCCGCTTTGTCCTGGTCACCGGAGACATCACCGAGAACACCGCTTTCGCGCAGTACCAGGACAATGACGGAATGACCGACGACGACTTCATCTCATGCATCAACCGCTGGTTCACGATGCCGATCTACGAGATCACCGGCAACCATGATTCCTACAACGAACCGGGTGCCACCCAGATCCGCGCCGCCATCACCGGCCGGCACGGCAACACCTCCTACAGCTTCGACCATCAGGGCGTCCATTTCATCGGCCTTGACGGCTGGACCAGCGGCGATACGCCCTTCCACTCTTCGGCCCTGCCGTTTCTCGAACAACACATGACCGGCGTCCCCGCTCAGCAGCCGGTCGTCATCTTCTGCCACTATACCCCGCGCGACCCGCCCCACGCCCAATGGGACCGGTTCTTCAACGCCGTGCAGGGACACAACATCATCCTCATGTGTCACGGTCATGAACACTACCCGCGGGTAGGCCGATGGCGAGGCTACGATTACCTGGTCACATCCGACTGCAAAGTCGTGCACGGAAACCAGGCCTTCTCCGTGGTGCGGATCAGAGATACGCAACTGACCGGCATCGGCTACGACTGGTACAACAACACCTGGCGAACCGACGCCCTGATCACCAAACCGATCACCGGAATCGGCCCCTATATCATCGTCGAGCCCGCCGGCTTTGCACCGGCCACCGTATGGAGCGTCAACCCCCCGACCGATCACTTCACCGTGCGGAACGGGGGCGGCGGAACCTTGAACTACCAAATCGTCACCCAAACGGCCTGGATCACCGTCGAGCCGACATCCGGCAGCAGCACCGGCGAACCTGACGATGTCAGCGTCACCTACCACGTCGAGGGGTTGGTGCCGGGAGACTACCAGGCGACCATCGAAGTCCGCGACCCCCTCGCGTTCAACTCGCCTGTCGTCCTCGACGTCCGACTGCGCGTCAAACCGGTCCCTGGCGACCTCGACGTCGATCTGGACGTCGACCAGGAGGACTTCGGTCGGTTCCAGGCCTGTCTCAGCGGTCCGGGCGTCGCACAGAACGCGCCGCAGTGCGCCGGCGCGCGACTCGACGGCGACGGCGATGTCGACGCCGACGATGTCGCCATCTTCCGCCGCTGCCTCAGCGGACCGGAGATTCCGGCCGATCCCGGCTGCGCCGAATGAGGTCGGCTCGGACCTTCTCCATTTGCCTGCAACGCCAAAACGCCCATAATGTCGGCCACGCGGCCGTTTGACCTGGCCCGGTGCACCAGGCCCGCGCGAATTCGTCCCGGCAGGAAACATCCATGAGAACGAAAATCGGTGCGGATAATCTGGCTGATCCGATCACCGCTCATATTCACGCCGATATGGTCACACTGCGCGAAAACCAGACCGCCGCCGATGCGGTACGCGCCATCCGCCGGATGAATATCTCCGATAAGATCGTCTACCTGTACGTGCTCGACAAGAACGACCGCCTGGTCGGAGTAGTACCGGTGCGCCGACTGCTGGGCAGCGACCCGGGCGCGACCATCGAATCCATCATGGTCTCCCCCGTCATGTCGGCTCAGACTTCCAGCTCCGTGCTCGAAGCCTGTGAAATGCTGCTGAACCACCGCTTTCTGGCGCTGCCCGTGGTCGATGCCGACAATCGCCTCCAGGGCGTCATCGATCTCAGCCAGTTCACCGACGAAGTGCTGACCAGCGCCCAGCAGCAAATGGACAGCGCCTTCCAGTTGATCGGCGTACACGTCGCCCTGGGCCGCCGCGTCTCATCCTGGAGAAGCTTTCGCGACCGCTTTCCCTGGCTGCTCTGCAATATGGCCAGCGGCGTCATCTGCGCCTTCATCGCCGGCCGCTTCGAGTTGCTGCTCAGTCAGGTGGTGCTTCTGGCTATGTTTCTCACCGTTGTCCTGGCCCTCGGCGAGAGCGTCAGCATGCAGTCCATGACCATCACGCTCCAGAGCCTGCTGGGGCGCCAGACCGGCTGGGGACAGATCCTTGCCTCGGCCCGAAAGGAATTCACGACCTCCGCCATGCTGGGACTCGGCTGCGGCGGCATCATCGGCCTCACCGCTTGGATCTGGCGGGGTCAGCCCATGCCGGCCATCGCCATCGGCGGCGGCATCTGCCTTTCCATTATCACCGCTTGCTTCCTGGGCGTGGCCGTTCCGACCGCCATTCACAAGATGAGGATCGACCCCAAAGTGGCCGCCGGACCCATCGTCCTGGCATCCGCCGACATCGCAACCCTTCTCTTCTACTTCAACCTGGGCTACTGGCTGCTGAGCCGCCGGGTTTGACCCAAGAGGCTGAAAGAGAACCTCCGTTTCCGTCGTCACTCCAACTCCCGGACGCGGGGCCCACCCTGCCAACAGCACCGACATCCACCCTCGTGCATGGGCGCCCTGCCATCCGTTCATCGATTCTGCCATTTGGCTGGCTCGCTCCCGTGTGCCTCACTTGACGAAACTGGCCAGACCCAGCCCATGCTCTTATAATCGCATACTTTGGGGTAAGCCCGGGCTCGGGCAAGCCCTTGTTAGGCAGAACGAGCGTCAAGATGCCCAGAATCCGCGTCATCAGAACGACCGATCCCACGGCAATGGCTGACCTGGCAACGATGCGGCAGTCGTTGCTGTTAGACCACTTGATCCTCGATGAGCCGCCCCAGACAAAAACCGTCCGCGATATCATCGCCGAAGTTCGCCGTCGCGGCGACGATGCCGTAAGCGAGATCACCGCCCGCGTCGACCATGCTACCGTCCCGCCCGATCAGGTACGCGTTCCGCCCGAACGGATCGCCCGTGCTCAGGCGACGACGTCACCCGCCCTGCGGGCGGCAATCCAGAAAGCGATCGAGGCCGTTCGGCAATTCCAACAGTCAATCCTGTTGCGCGAGCCGTCGCCGATTCAGACCGACGGGCTTACGCTTTCCCTGCGGGTACGACCGCTGCGCCGCGTGGGCGTATGTGTTCCGGGCGCCGCAGCCCCCCTGCTGTCTTCCGTCATCCACAGTGCCCTGCCCGCACAAGTCGCCGGCGTCAAGGAAATAGCCGTCGTCGCGCCTCCCCGTCACAACGGCGACATCCACCCCACGATCCTGGCCGTCTGCGGCCAACTCGGCATCACCGAGGTCTACCGCATGGGCGGGGCCCAGGCCATCGCCGCGCTGGCACTCGGAACCCGGCAGGTTCCGCGAGTCGACAAGATCGTCGGCCCCGGAGGCATGTACGTGCAACTGGCAAAGCGATATCTCTACGGCCTGGTCGACATCGATATGTTCGCTGCGACCACCGAAGTATTAATCATCGCCGACCGTACCGCGCGACCGGCCTTTGTCGCAGCCGACATGCTTGCCCAGGCCGAGCACAACCCGGGCTCGGCGATTCTGCTGACCGACGACGAAAGCCTGTTGGATAAGGTCCTGACGGAACTCGATCGCCAACTGGCCGCCCTCCCCACCGCAAACGCGGCCGCGAAGTGCCTTGAAGAACTCGGCGCCATCGTCATCGTCCGCAACATGGATGAAGCGGCTGAGATGGCCGATCAGATGGCACCGGAGCACCTGCAGATCGAGACGGCCAACCCGCGAGACCTCGCCGATCGTATCAACGCCGCCGGAGCCGTCTTCCTGGGCCACTTCTCGCCGGAATCAGCCGGCGACTACGTGGCCGGACCGTCCCATACCCTGCCCACGGGCGGCACGGCAAGGTTTTGGAGCGGGCTCTCCTCGCTGAGCTTCCTGCGAACCAACAGCATGATCGAATATACTGCCGAGGGAATACGACGGGATGCGCCGGCAATCGATCTGATCGGCCGTGCCGAGAATCTGGAGGCCCACGCCCGTTCGGCCACGATTCGTGCCGAGTAGAATAACCGGGCTCTCCATGAAAGTTGATCGCGACCTGACAGAGCTTACCGGAATCCGATCGCTTACTGCTGAAGGCGGATAGCTGAGTGCTGATGTATGAGTTACTTTCGACCTGAAATAGAAGCGATGGAAGGCTACACCCCCGGCGAGCAGCCGGACAGCCTCTCCGTCGTCAAGCTCAACACCAACGAAAATCCCTACCCTCCCTCGCCAAAGGTGATGGAGGCTATCGCGAACATCAAGCCGGAGCAGTTGCGGCGATATCCGCATCCTCTGGGCAAGCCCTTTCGCGAAATGGCGGCAAGAATCTTCGACGTAACCCCCGACCACATCCTCTGCGGCAACGGGATGGATGACATTCTCAATCTGACCTGCCGGGCCTTCAGCGGACCGGAGGCGGCGCTCGTCTACCCCGTGCCCACGTATACCCTGTACGGCGTCCTCGGACAGATCCAGGCTTCCATCATCCGCGAGGTTCCCTGGGGGGTAGACTACTCCCTTCCGTTCGAGGCCCTTGTCGAGGCCCGCGGAGCCGTCACCTACCTGGCCAATCCCAACGCCCCCACGGGCACTTTCGTTCCCGTGGACGAGGTAGCCCGACTGGCCGATGCTTTGCGCGGCGTTCTCTGCGTCGACGAGGCATACGTCGATTTCGCCGATGCCAACTGCATGGAACTGGCCAAAACACGCCCAAACGTGCTGGTCATGCGAACGTTATCCAAGGGTTACTCGCTGGCCGGCCTGCGATTCGGTTTTGCCGTCGGCCACCCGGAACTTATCGCCGGCCTGGTCAAGGTCAAGGACAGCTACAACGTGGACGCTGTCGCCATCGCCGCGGCATCGGCCGCTCTGGCCGACCAGGATTACTACCGCCTGACACGGCGACGCGTGATCAACGAACGACAACGCCTGGCGGCGGAACTCGAGAAACTCGGCATCTCATGCTTGCCCAGCAAGTCGAACTTCCTCTTCGCCCGCCCCACCAGGCCGAGCGCGGCTCGGCTGTACGAATCGCTCAAGGCTCGCGGAATCCTCGTCCGATACTTCAACAGCCCGGGCATCGATGACCGTTTGCGCATCACCGTCGGCACGCCCGAACAAAATGATATCCTCATCGCCGCTCTCAAGGAGTTGGTCTCGTGAGCAGGAAAGCGTCTAAGCCGGCAGGACAAGGCAAAAGGGTGCCGCAGCGAAAAAGGGGACAGGACCCTTTTGTGCATAGCACCCGAAAGACCGCCTCGCGGCAAAAGGATCCTGTCCCCTTTTGCGGGCGAAAAGCAGTGGTGCATCGCTCAACCAAGGAAACCCGGATCGAAGTCGCCATCGATCTCGACGGCACCGGCCGCGTTGTCGCGGAGACCGGCATCGGCTTCTTCGATCACATGCTCAACCACATCGGCCGGCACGGCTTGTTCGATCTGTCGGTCAAGGCCAGCGGCGACCTGCACGTTGATTACCACCACACCGTCGAGGACGTGGGCATCTGCCTCGGGCAGGCGCTCGCCCAGGCGGTCGGCGACAAGAAAGGCATCCGCCGTTACGGCTTTTTCATCGCCCCGATGGAGGAGTCGCAGGCCATCGTGGCCGTCGACCTCTCCGGCCGCACGGCCGTGGTGTACAATGCCAAGTACCGGGGCTCCAAAATCGGCGACTTCGACGTCGAACTGGTCGAGGAGTTTCTGCGTGCCCTTGCGGCCAACGCCAAGATGAACCTGCAGGTCACCGTCCCCTTCGGCACCAACAACCACCACGTGGCCGAGGCCATCTTCAAGGCCCTGGGCAAATCCCTTCGCCAGGCAGTCGAGATCGATCCGCGAGAGGAATCCGTTCCGTCAACCAAAGGCATCCTGGTGTAGAAACCGCGAAATCACACCGTCGCGCGGCGGCGCGCAAACCCCTCCCTGAGCCCCCTCAGCGGACCAATGACAGTTCCAGCCCTTCGTCGATCTCCAGCGCCGCGCTGAACATCTTCTCAGCCTTCCCCAGATTGCCCCGCCTTCGGCAGACATGGCCCAGATTGGCATAATTCGCAGCCATGCCCTCCACGTCCCCCATCCGCTCATCAATTTCCAGCGCCCGGTTGAAAACCCGCTCGGCCTCCTCCATCGAGCCGGACAAAAGCTGCACCGTGCCCATGTTCGTAAACGCCATCGCCCGCCATTCGTCCTCAGAAGACAACATCAGGATCTTCTGGTAAGCCTCCTCGGCATCAACCAGCTTGTTGAGCATCAGGCAGGCACGCCCCAGCCGACAATATGCGTCCACGTCCTCCGGCACCAAACGGATAACCTGCTCAAGATGCTGCCGGGCGGTTTCCCAGTCGCCCCGCATTTCCGCCACACCCGCAATTTCGCGGCAGAAAGCCACGTAGGCGGCTGCGTCCTCGCGAGTCTTGCAGCCTCGACGCTCGGCCTCGGCAGCCAGAAACCGCTGCAGCGGCTCAACATCCAGTCGACTTCGCGCGGCCTCTGCCGCCGCCTTCGCCTCGGCATCGCCGCTCCGAGCGAGTCCGTCCGCACGAGCCAGGGCCGCATCCAGCCGATCGATCAGCCGATCCCGCTCAGACCGCAGCATTCGCACGGTCAACCGCGGCTCCTCGGAGGTTGCCGTCATCGAGGCATAACGCTCTGCAATCTTCGCCAACGTTTCCTGGTCCGGAACCCGCTCCCTGCGTTTGAACGGAGTCGGCGGCCGAAACCGCGGCAACTCATCATCCTTCCGCCGGCCCCTTGAGAAAGACTCGGGCTCGGGTATCTCATCTCCCACCGCATCCAGATCTGACGGGCTGCGGTGTTGAAGATACTCGATGACGGCAAAGAACAGCGCCGCCCCGCTCAAGATCCCTATCAGCCAGACCGCGTTCGAGATGACGAAGGCCGCCGACGCGTGCGGCCCAAAGTAGCCCTTGGTATGCAACAAGTAGATGAACACCACTCCGCCGACCATCAGAAGGGCAACCCACGACATCCGACGGAAAAAACCGGCCGGGTTGCAGAACCAAACCGTCAGATAAGCACCGACAAACACGGTCAGCGCGTGCTGTCCGGACTTCGCACCACGCGGTCCCAACAAGGCATACAGGCCGCCTGCAAGGAGCGCGGCAATCAGGGCGGTCCGCCACCATCGCTGATGCAATGGAACCTTCACCGCGGGCTTCACGCGAGATTGTGAGCGTTTCGGTCGTGACATATGCCCTCAGCATCGGCAGGCACATGACCGAACTGAAGGGTCCGGATATCGTCAGCCTTTCACCGCGCCAAGCTGAATCCCGCGCACCAGGTACCGCTGCAGCACGACAAACAGCACCATCAGCGGCACAATGTTCATAACTGTCGCTGCCATCATAAGTTCCGTCTGTCGGCCATACCCCGCGCCGCCAAGGTTCTCAAACCACATCATACCCACCGGCAACGTCCGCAAGTGATCGCTCTTGACCATCACCAACGGCCAGAAAAACGACGCATAGTTGCCCAGGAAGGTCATGATCGCCAAAACGATAAGTCCCGGCCGCGAAAGAGGTAAAATCACTTCGACAAAAACCTGCCACCGGCTCGCCCCATCAATCTCGGCCGCTTCATCCAGACTGGTCGGTATGTTCAGCATGAACTGGCGAAGCAGGAAGGTGCCAAAGGCACTGAACGCCGCCGGAAGGATCAGCCCAAGGTACGAATCCAGCAGCCCCAGCCGAAACATGATGTAATAGTTGGGAATCAGCAAGACCACCGCCGGAACCATCACCGTGGCCAGATAGGCCAGGAAAACCACGTCCCTGCCTCGCCACTTCAGCCGCGCAAACGCGTACGCCGCCATCGCACTGGTCACTACCTGCAGGAAGGTCACCCACGAAGCGACGAACAGGCTGTTGAAATACCACCGGCCAAAGCGGATCGGCAGCTTTTCACCCCTGCTATCGGGCGTGAGTCCCAGCACGATGGGGTAGTTCTCCCACTTCCACTGCTCCGGCAGGAACTCCGGCCTGTCGGCCTCGTGCGGCGGCTTGAAGCTCGCCAGCAACATCCACACAAACGGCACCGTCATTGAAGAGGCCAGACCGATCAACAGGATCGTCCTGAGAACCATCCACCCCGGCGACCGCCCCTGCACGGCCCCGCTGCCGGCTTTGCGAGCCAGTGGATCCTCCGCAAGCACGCCGATCGAAGTTGAATTCATGTCTCCCTCAAATGTTGATCTGGCGGCTTCCGAACCGCCACTGAACCAGCGTCACCGCCAGAATCATCACAAACATCGTCCAAGCAATCGCCGAGGCCAGCCCCAGCCGAAAATCGGCGAAGCCCGTCAGGTAGATGTAGAAACCAAGGCTGATCGTTGTTTCCGCCGGGTTGCCCTCGGTCATGATCTTGGCTTGCTCAAACCCCCCTTGTAACCCGCCGATGATGCTCATGATCACGATGAAAAACGTCGTGGGCGCCAGTTGCGGCCAGGAAACATGCCGGAAGCTCTTCCATCGCTCGGCGCCGTCGATCATCGCCGCTTCATACAAATCCTGCGGCACGTTCGCCAACCCCGCCAGGTAAAGCAGCATGTTGTTGCCGCCGACCGTGGCCCAGATGCCCATGATCACGATCGCGTCGCGAGCGCCGAGACCGAAATGCCCCGCGGCCGGCAGCCCCGTCTGCGGATCCAGGCACCAGAGATTGGCCGTACTACCAAGCCAGTTGGGTGGTTCAATGTCCAGGCCAAGTACGGCAAAGAGGACTCGCAAGGACGCGTTGATCGGCCCCGAATCCGGCCGGAACATCAGCTTCCACAAAATGTACTGCGCGACGCCGGCCGTGAAGAACGGCACGTAAAACAGCGTGCGGAGGCCAACCCGGTTGAAGACCGTGGCTACGGCCGCGCTGGCTCCGATGATCGCCAGGGCCAGCCCTGTCGTGGCCCGTCCCGTGCCCGCACATACCATCAATCCCGCGCACGTTGCTGCAAGGCTCGCCCCAATCAACAACCGGCGTACTCGTCGCGAACCCAGGTAGATCGGATCGCTCAGCAGTACCGCCAGCACCAGCGAACCGACAATGGACACCGGCATGCCCAACATGAAGTAAAGGGTCGTCCCGAAAGCTTTGCGGAAGTCCTTTGCCTCAGGCCCGAAGAACAATCGCTCGAAGTTCTCAAACCCCACAAAGCCAAACGGCTCCCGCTGGGCCAGGTCCCAGTTGGTGAACGCCATCACCAGGCTGAACACGACCGGTGCGGCCACGAACACCGCAAAACCCATGATGTTCGGCAGGAGGAAGAGCATCGCCCACCCGAAGTCCCGCCGTGATCGACGTGACAGCCGCAACCCCATTAGCGGTGCCCCCTTAAGACCTTACGGCCGTTCATCTGTGCGCCTTGCGTGCGCGTTTCTGGATCCCGGTGCGCTTGGGTTGCGGCCCGCAGAAGGGCGGTCCCCCTTCGGCGGATAGTCGGCCGGGTCGAAATCTCGCCCCGTTCGCCGCTTGTATTCCTCGCGCATCGAAGCGTAGCGGGTCAGACTGACCCGCATTTCCTCGTTGATCTCGTCCGTCAGAGCCCGGCACATCTGTTCCGGGGTCGTCTTGCGGTCGCTCATCACCGCCAAGTGCCGGTTGAATATCCGCTCCACCCGCGTCGTCTGAATGAACGGCGGGAAATGATTGCTCCGGCCCCGCCTGATCGCTTCGATGAACAGGTGATTGAAATCCTCTTCCGGGTGCGCGGCGTCCTTGAGGAACCGCTCATCCTGCCCCACCTTCGGCGAGGGCGGCAACGCATCTGCCGACTCGACCACCTGCCAACTGAACTCGTCCGAAGCAAGAAACTGAAGGAATCGCAGGGCCTCGTTCTTGTTCGGACTTTTCGGATTGATACCTACGCTGAGCGCCCTGATCTCATCGGCTCCGCTCCGCATGTGTGGCAGCAATACGGCTCCGATATTTCCCCGAAGGTTCGGCTGCGTGCGAAACTTGATCATCCCCCATCGGCCCATGCGAAGCATCGCGATTCTTTCCGTGCAGAACAGGTCGATCACGCTCGATCCCCACCCGCCTTGCGTGCCGATCGCGTTCCG